>Ga0315900_10003391_pt1 | contig 23358 bp, 16 predicted proteins | sample LakEriMetagenome_FD_203521 | JGI IMG/M metagenome (GOLD analysis project Ga0315900, IMG submission 203521) | Freshwater fungal communities from buoy surface, Lake Erie, Ohio, United States - Buoy 12 MA114 | ecosystem: Environmental > Aquatic > Freshwater > Lake > Lake biofilm | place: USA: Lake... | reverse complement strand
CGGCTCCATCGAGGACGTGCTGCGCGAACCCGTCGCCCTCCCGGCGCTGGACGCGCCGGGCCAGCCCACGCGCCTTCGCCTCAATGCAACCGTCGTCGCCGTGGAGCACGAAGGCGACGCGCGCACGGCCGAGCGCGTCCGCATCGGCTACGTGCAGGACGGCCGTGTCGCGTCCGTCCGGGCCAAAGCGGTGATCATGGCCGGCGGCGGCTGGATGAACCGGCGCGTCGTCCGCGACATGCCGCACGAACTCCGGGCGGCGTACGGCGAGTTCCTGCACGGCCCGGTGCTGGTCGTGAACGTGGCGCTGCGCCAGTGGCGGTTCCTGGAGCGGCTCGGCTATTCCGGAGCGCAGTGGTTCGACGGCTTCGGCTGGTTCACGAACGTGATCCCGCCGATGAAGGTCGGGCGGTACGATCCGCCGTTCCACCCGGATCGCCCGGTGATGTTGACCTCGTACGTGCCGTTCCTGTCGCCCGGCTTGCCCGCCGCGGTGCAGTGCAGCGCCGGTCGCGCGCGCCTGCTCGCCGCGCCGTACCGCGAACTGGAACGCCGCATGCGGGCCCAGTTGCAGGAGATGTTCGGCGCCCACGGCTTCGACGCGCGGCGCGACGTCCGGGCCCTGATCACGAACCGCTGGGGCCACGCGTACGTCTGCGCCCAGCCGGGGTTCTTCTACGGGCGCGACGGGCGCCCCGCGCCGCGCGACGTCGTTCGCGCCGGCTACGGACGCATCCGGTTCGCCCACGCGGAACTGCAGGGCAACCAGAGCATCCTGTCGTGCGCGGCCGAGGCCGAGCGGGCGAGCCGCCAGGTCGCCGAGTTCGTATAGCGTCGTGGGCGCCGCTTGCGAGCGCGCGCCGGTGCCTGGGCGCCGTTCATCGGCGCGCGAGGTCGGCGTGCTCGGCGCGGTCCGGGCAGCAGGCGACTCATCGGCCCTCCGCCGCCATCCTCCGCAGCGCCACCTTGTCCACCTTGCCGATCGGCAGCAGCGGCAGCGCGTCGCGGATCTCGAAGGTCTTCGGCACCTTGTAGTTCGCGAGCCGTTCGCGGCAGTGCGCCTCGAGCTCGGTGGCTGCAACCGGCGTGCGCGCGATCACGTAGGCGACGCCGACCTCCTGCCACAGGGGATCCGGGCGGCTCACCACCGCGGCGAGTGCGACGGCAGGGTGGGTCTCCAGTACGTTCTCGATCTCGCGCGGATAGACGTTGTAGCCGCCCGACTTGAACATCTCCTTGAGGCGGCCGACGATCCGGTAGCTGCCGTCGGGTCGCTGCACGGCGACGTCGCCGGTGCGCAGCCAGCCGTCCGGCAGGAGCGTTTCCGCCGTTTCCTGCGGGCGGTTCCAGTAGCCGAGCATGTTGTAGGGCGAGCGCGCCTGGATCTCTCCGGGCTCGCCGGGCGGCAGTTCGCGCCCGTCTTCCCCGACGATGCGCACCTCGACGCCTTCGGCGGGTCGGCCGACCGACGACGCCAGCAGTTCGACGTCGGTCGTCGGCGGCACGACCGTAATCGCGCCCGTCGACTCGGTCATGCTGTAGTTGGTCGCGACGCCGGTGGGCACGATCTCGAGCAGCCGGCGGATGATCGGCTCCGGCATCGCCGCGCCTTCCCAGACGACGAGGCGCACCGCCGACAGGTCGTAGCGCTCGAACTCCGGCAGCGCGAGCTGCATCTGGAACACCGAGGGCACCGAGATCCACCAGCTCGCGCGCTCACGGACGGTCAGTTCCATCGACGCGGCAGCATCGAAGCGTTCCATGAAGACGACGCACCCGCCGGCCGCGAGCGTCGGGCAGGAGAGGTCGACGACGCAGCCGACGTGGTTGATGGGCAGGAAGTTCACCACGCGCTGCCGTGGCACGGGCCAGACGCGGTTCTGCAAGAGGCACACCTGCACGATGCCCTCGTGGTGGAGCATCGCGCCCTTCGGCCGTCCCGTGGATCCGGAGGTGTAGACGATCAGGCAGGGGTCGCGGCCGCCACAGTCCGCGCGCGCGGCCGCGAGCACGCGGTCCGGCACGTCGCCACCCGAGTCGAGGAACGCGCGCCGCTCGTCCGCGATCTCCGGCCGTGGCTCGTCCAGCGCGACGACGCGACGCAGCGACGGCGCGGCGCGGCGCATCGCTGCGATCTCGGCGGCGTAGTCCCGGCCGTCGATCCGCGTGCGCGTGAGCAGCACGTCGGGATCGCAGTCGCCCACGACGTACGCGAGCTCGTCGCTGCGATGGCGTGGATTGAGCCCGACCCAGATGGCGCCGATGGAGACGGTGGCGAGGAACGCCACGAAGTAGTCGGGGTGCGGAGTCGCCAGCGTCGCGACGCGATCGCCTTTCGCGACTCCGGCTGCGAGCAGCGCCCGGGCGAGTTCGTCCACTCGGTGCGCGAGGCCGGCGTAGTCGATCCGCAGGTCGTCGAGCACGGCCGCTTCGGCATGCGGCGTCCGGGCTGCGTACCACGACAGGAGATCGCTGACGCGAAAGATCCCGGCAGGTTCGTCGAACGGCTTGGCGTGTGTCATGCGGCGGCGTGCGGCTGGAGAGTGAGAGGGAGGTCCGTGTCGCGCACTCGAGTCGTAGCCGGCGACGGCGGCCTTCCGCAGCGGCGCTGCCGCGGACACGGTCGCCGTCTCACGCCGCCACGGGCGGGACCCAGCAGGCGAGCCACTCCGCGACCAGCACCGGCCGGTCGGCCTGGTCGCATTCGACGTGCACGCCGAACTTGACGATGGTGCGCTGGCCGTCGTCGGGCCGGACTTCGAGCACCTCGAAGTGCGCACGGATCCGCGAGCCCGAAGGCACCGGCGCGATCAGGCGGAGGCGGTCGAAGCCGTAGTTCAGGTAGTGGCCGTCGTGGGCGTCGTGGCGCGACGAATCGGCGCCGAGGACGTCGTGGATGAAGAGGCGCGTCAGCAGCGACATCGTCAGGAAGCCGAACGCGACCGTCCGCCCGAACGGTCCCGCGGCAGCCCAGTCGGGGTCCACGTGCATCGGGTCGTGGTCCAGCGTGGCGTCGCCGAACCGGTCGATCATCTGCTGCGAGACGGTGAGCCAGCCCGAACTGCCGAGCTGCACCCCGGGCCGGAAGCGCGCGAAGGTTTCCTGCATCGACGGGCGGGTCATCGACGCCTCCCGGGCCACGGGAAAACATGATGTCAGACTCAATTCCGGGCGGCAATCGACGCGCGCCCGGTAGTGGCGCGGGAGTCGATCAGGGCTGGCCCGATTCCGCCGACCGGAGGTCGGCGAGCCGCTGCAGGGCGCGACCGGCCGGGTGGCGCGCCTCGATCGGTTCGCGACCGAACAGGCCGCGGTACCAGAGGATGGAGACGAACTCGGCCAGTGCCGCGTCCGTCGGCACGATGGAGTCCACCAGCGCCACCACGTGCGGCTCGCGCGACACGAAGACCTTGCTGCAGAGCTCGTCGATCATGCCGCCGAGGACGTGGACGGCCAGCAGCGGCGCGCTCTCGTCGAAGTCGCGCGCGCCGAGCCGCGCCAGCAGGCGACGCGTGACGTGCAGGTACCACTGGTGATTCCGGCGCGAGGAGAGCTCCCGGAACTCGGGCACCTGGTCGGCGAACTGCAGGAGGCAGCGCGTCAGTCCCGCGTTGGCGCGGACCGCCGATATCCAGCGCAGATTCGCATGCTCGAGCGCCTCGAAGAGCGAGCGCCGAGGCTTCGGGTCCGGGCTCTCGCCGAGCTCGAAGGTGTGATCGAGGAACTCGCTCAGCACCTCGACGGTGATCTGTACCTTGTTCTCGAAGTAGACGTAGAAGACCGCGTCGGAAACGCGCGCGCGGCGGCAGATGTCGGTGACGCGCAGCTGCAGGTAGCCGCGCTGCTCGAGGGCGTGCACCGCCGCGAGCTTGAGGCGATTGCGCGTGCGCTCGCCCTTGCGCGGGGCCGGTGCGCGTCGCTGGCGCTCCGCGAGCACGTCCAGGAACCGGACCCCGGGCGCGTCTGCGCCTGCCGGGCGCGCCTCCAGGGCGGCCCGCATCACTCTCGTCACCATGGCGGGACGATAGGCAAGGCGCCCGGGCGTCGCAACCGCGGGCGCCCGGGAGCCGGCGCGCCGGCGTCGCATTGACAGCCCAGGAAGCTGATACCAGTATCAGTTATCGATCTGCACGAGGCGCCTCGACGATGCAGGCCAGGCCGACGATCGGCGGTGGAGACACGGGCCGCGCCCTGCGGTGCCGGTTGGGATGGGTGGCCGCGAACGCGCTCCTCGCGGCGCTGCTGTGGGTCGACCTCGGCACACCGCCGGCCGCCGCCGCGGCCGACGTGCCGAAACCCACCGACCGGCGCAGCGATCGCTCGTACTACCTCGCGATGCGGGACGGCGTGCGGCTCGCGGTGAGCGTCTACTTCCCCGCGGGATGGACCGAGGGACGACGCGCCCCGGCCGTGCTGATGCAGACCCGCTACGGCCGAGCGGGCCTGGGGCGCTGGCCTCGGTCGGCGCGCTGGCTCGACGACGGTTTCGTCCTCGTCGCCGTCGACACGCGCGGCTCGACGGCGTCCGAAGGCGTGCGGCTGACGGAACTCTCGCCCGACCAGATCGCCGACATCGACGAACTGGTGCGCCACGTCGCGGCGCAGCCGTGGTCGAACGGCCAGGTCGTCGCGGCCGGGCAGTCGTACGCGGCCAACACCGCGGATCTCGCGACTTCGCGGCCGGCGCCTGCGCTGCTCGGCGCCGTCGTGCACCAAGTCGACTTCGACATCTACCTGCACGTGGTCGCCCCCGGGGGCGTCGTCAACCGCTGGTTCCTCGAGGAGTGGGGCACGCTGACGCGGAACATGGACCTCGGCCGAGCGATCAAGGGACTGGGCGAGGCGACTGCCGACGCTCCCGCCGCGGACTGCCGTCTCCGTGCGGAGGACTGCCGGCGGCTGTACCCCGTCCTGCAACCGGTGGACGACGATCCCGGGTTCGCACAGCTGCGCGCCGCGCTGAGCGGCAAGCACCGCTGGCTGCCGTCGGACGTGCTGAACATCGCGTTCCGCGACGACCGCGGCCACAACGGGTTCAGCTTCCTCGACATGTCGCCGGGTGCGGCGATGGCGGGCGTGCGCCGCGAACGCAAGCCCATGCAGTACTGGGGTTCATGGATCGATGGCGGCACCGCCGAAGCCGCACTGGCGCGCTTCCGATCGGCGCCCGACGTACCGATGGAGCTCTGGATCACCGCGAACGACCACTCGAACGTGCTGAACGCGGATCCGTTCCTGCCCGATCGTCGCGAGCCGGCGCCGTCCTTCGCGGAGCAGAACGCGATCCAGTCGGACTTCGTGCGACGGCTGGTCGAGGGGCGGCCGATCTCGCGCCGCGTGAACTACTACGTGCTCGGCACCGGCGAGTTCCGCACGACGGACGTCTGGCCGCCCGCTGACGTGAAGTCGCGGACCTTCCACTTCGCCGCGGGGCGCGCGCTGGCCGAGAAGTCCGGGGCGTCCGGCACCGACGCCTACGACGTGGATCGAACGGTCGGTACCGGCGAGAAGACGCGCTGGTCCACGCAGATCGGCATTCCGCCGCAGTACCCGGATCGCCGCGAGATCGGCAGACGGTTGCTCACGTACGACACCGCGCCGATGGCGAGTGCCGTCGAGATCGTCGGTGCGCCGGTCGTCGACCTGAAGGTCGCCACCCTCAGCGACGATCCCGCCTTCTTCGTCTACGTCGAGGACGTCGCGCCCGACGGCCGCGTCACCTACGTGACCGAAGGGATGCTGCGGGCGCTCCACCGCAAGCCGGCTGATCCCGCCTCGCTGCCGTACGACCACGGCCCCGTGCCGTTGAGCTTCCGTCGCCTGGATGCGCAGCTCGTCGATCCCGGCGAGCCCATGCGCGTGCGCTTCGCGTTGTTCCCGACCGCGGCCAGGATCGCCGAGGGGCACCGCATCCGGATCTCGATCGCGGGCGCGGATGCCTCGGTGTTCACGCTCTACCCGGCCGAGGGCCCCGAACGCTTCACCGTGCACTTCGGCGGCCCGGAGGGCAGCCGCGTGGAACTGCCGCTCCGCGACGCGAAACGCCTCGTCCTGCGAGGCCCTGTTGCCGTAGGCTTCGGCACTCCGGCCGCCGGGCCGTGGGTCGCCGCATGGAACTCCGCCAGCTCCGCCACTTCCTCGCCCTCGTCGAGCACGGCAGCTACCACCGTGCCGCGGAGCACGCAGCCATCACCCCGCAGGCGCTGAGCGCCAGTATCGCGAAGCTCGAGCAGGAGCTCGGCGTGCGGCTGTTCGAGCGCGGTCGGCTCGGTCTCGTGCCGACGCCGTCCGGCGAGCGGCTGCTGCCGCACGCGACGCTCGCCTGCGCCGCGACCGCCCGCGCTCGCGACGAACTCCGGGAGTTCGCGAGCGCCGAGGGCCACCGCCTGCTCGTCGGCGTCGGCTGGTTCACGTCGCAGGTGCTCGCGGCCGCCGCGGTGGAGGAACTGCTGACCACGCAGCCGCGGTGCGACGTCACGCTGGTGGAGGGCACTTCGGAGGAACTCCACCTCCGCCTCCTGCGCGGCGAACTCGACGTCGTGCTCAGCACGCCGTCGGACGAGTTCGCGACCGCGCCGGAACTCGAGTCCGAGATCCTGTGGGAGTCCCGCGACCGGGCCTACGCCCGTCGCGGTCATCCGCTCGCCGGCCGCGCCAGCGTGCCGCTCGCGGACCTCGTGGCTTTCCCGTGGATCACCTCGGCCGGGCCGGAGTCGCGCACGCCGCGGCTGTTCCGCGTCTGCGACGAACTGTCGATCCCGCGACCGGCGCACCTGCTGCGCACCGATTCGGTCTACGGGATCGACCGGCTCCTGCGACGCACGGACGCGGTGATGCTCGGCGGCGCGCTGCCGCCGCCGTTCACGCTGCCGTTCATGGACGAGTGCGTCACGTTCGACGTGCCCGAACTCGCCGCGACCTACCGCAGCCTGATTGCCTGGCGACGCAGCCCGCCGCCCGGTCCCGCGGTCCGGAGGTTCGTGGCGGCCACGCGCAACCTGTTCCTGAGCGCCCACCCCGCCGCCTGATCCGCGGCGGCGCACGCCGCGGGGCGCGTGCCCAAGCGGCGCTTGCCCGGCGCAAATATTTTTTGCTGGCCAAGGCGGCCCCGCCCGGGAAGGCTTGGTGCCCGGAGGGGCTCGCAGTCCCGGAGGAGGTCGCCCATGCAGACGCTCGCGGGGAAGGTCGCGCTGATCACGGGCGCCGGCCGGCGCAAGGGGCTCGGCTACGCCATCGCTCGGCGGCTCGCGGCCGACGGCGCCGCGATCGCGCTCAGCGATCTTGCGGAGCCGCGTGAACTGATGGAGTCCGATCGCATCGGCACGCGCGCCGAGCTCGAGGAACTCGCCGCGGAGCTCCGGGCCGGCGGCACGCGCGCGGTCGCGATACCGCTCGACGTCACCGACGAGACCAGCGTGGACGCGGCGTTCGACGCCTGCGTGCGCGAGCTGGGCCGGCTCGACGTGCTCGTCAACAACGCGGGCATCGGCTACCTGATCCACCCGCTCGCCGAGACGCCGAAGGCCTCGTGGGACGCCGTGATGGGCGTGAACCTCACGGGGGCGTTCCTGTGCTCGCGTGCCGCCGCGCGGATCATGATCCGGCAGGGGCAGGGCGGGCGCATCGTCAACATCGCGAGCCAGGCGGCGAAGTCCGGCTTCCCGCACATGGCGGCCTACGTCGCCTCGAAACACGGGCTCGTCGGGCTCACGCGGACCAGCGCGATCGAGCTCGGCCCGCACGGCGTCACCGTCAACGCGGTCTGCCCGAACCACGTCACCACCGGGCTCGGCGCGGTACAGAACGAGTACTTCGCGCGCTACTTCGGCCAGAGCGTGGAGGAGTACCTGAGCGCGATGCGCCGCTCGATCCCGATGCGCCGCGAGGGCCTGCAGGACGACACGGCCGAGGCGGTCGCCTTCCTTTGCTCGCCGCGCGCCGCCTACGTGACCGGCGAGGCGATGAACGTGAGCGGCGGCTGCGAGATGCATTGAGCCGGCGCCGTGCGCGAGTCCGGATCCGAGTCCTACCCGCGGCTCTTCGAGCCGCTGCACGGCGGGCGCCTGCGGCTCCGCAATCGCATCGTGCACCTGTCGATGACGACCCGTTACGCGCGAGAGGGCCGCGTGACGGATGCGCTGGTCGCGTATTTCGAGAATCGCGCGATAGGCGGCGCCGGCCTGGTCGTCAGCGAGCCGCTCGACTCGTCGCCGCGGCAGGGCCGTGCCCACTACGTCTCGGCGTGGAGCGACGCGAGGCTTCCGGACCTGCAGCGCTGGGCTGAGGCGGTCGAGCGCCACGACTGCCGCTTCCTCGGCCAGCTGCAGGACTCCGGCCGCGGTCGGCACGAGCGCGGCCGCAATCCCCGCGCGATCGGCGCGTCCTCGCTGCCGGACGACCTGTCGTGGACGGTGCCGCACGTACTCTCGACCGGCGACATCGAGCGCGTGGTCGAGGAGATGGCGGAGTGCGCCCACCGCCTGCGCCGCGCCGGCTTCTCGGGCGTGGAGCTTAGCGCGGGCCACGGCCACCTGTTCCACCAGTTCCTGGCGCCGCGCTCGAACCGGCGCGAGGACCGCTACGGCGGCGACTTCGACGGGCGGCTGCGCCTGCTCCGCGAGCTGATCGACGCGATCCGCTCGCGCGTCGACGCCGGCTGCGTGCTCGGTCTCAAGCTGCCCGGCGACGACGGCCTGCGCGATGGCGTCGACGAAGCGCTCGCGGCGCGCATCGTCGCGGCGCTGACTCGCGACTGTGCCGTCGACTACGTCGCCTTCTGCCAGGGCGCGCACGCGCGCACGCTCGACTGGCACGTGCCCGACCGCCACTGGCCGCGGCTGCCCTGGATCGACCAGGCCAGGCGCCTGCGCGAGCACGCGAACGGCGTGCCGGTGGTCGCGCTCGGCCTAGTCACCGATCCCGCCGAGGCCGAGGGCATCCTCGCGCAGGGCGTGGGCGATCTCGTCGGCGTGGGCCGTGCCCTGATCACGGACGCGAACTGGCCCGAGAAGGCGCGCCGCGGCCTCGCGCGCGACATCCGGTACTGCGTGTCGTGCAACACCTGCTGGGGCCGTATCGCCGGGCCGGAACCGCTCGCGTGCGACAACAATCCGCGGCTCGGCACCCTGGACGAGGCGAGCTGGCAGCCACCGCGCGCGTCGCAGCGGCGGCGCGTCGTGGTGGTCGGTGCGGGCGTCGCGGCGCTCGAGGCGGCGTGGCTCGCGGCGGCGCGCGGCCACGAGGTCACGGTGTTCGGTGCCTCCGCGGAGGTCGGGGGCAAGACGCGCCTCCACGCCGAGCTGCCCGGCGGCGAGTCGCTGTCGAGCGTATATGACTGGCAGTACGTCGAAGCGCGCCGCGCCGGCGTTCGCTTCGAACTCGGCGTGCGCGCCACGGCCGCCGACGTGCTCGCGCTGCGACCCGAGGTCGTGATCGCCGCCACCGGCGCCACGATGCTGTGGCCCGAGACGCTGCCCACCGAGTGGCGCGACGATGGCCTCGTGCTCGACCTGCGCACGCTGGCGCAGGCGCTGCGCGGGACGACGGCCCGGCAGGAAGGCACCGCCGTCGTGTACGACATGGACCACACCGAGGGCACGTACGCGATGGTCGAGCGCCTGCACGCGTTGTACGACCGCGTCGTCGTCGCGACGCCGCGCGACCGGATCGCGGCGGACGTGCCGCTGGTGTCCGCGCTCGGCATCCAGCGTCGGTTCGCGCGGGCGCGGATCGACGTGGTGCCGCTGGCCGAGATCGCGGCCGACTCGCCGCTCGAGGACGGCGTCGTACGCCTCGCCAACGTGCACGGCGGCCGGGCGATCGACCTCGCCGACGTGGCGCTCCTGTGCTATTCGACGCCCCGGGCCGCGGACGACGCGCTGGCGCGCGAGCTCACGACCATGGGCGTCGACGTGCGGCTCGTGGGCGACTGCTATGCCCCGCGAACGCTGCTGGCCGCCACCGCCGAGGGTGCGCGCGTCGGTCTCGAGGTCTGAAGCGAGGAGGCGCGATGGGGACGGATGCCGCGAACCACGGGTCGACCTTTGCGGGTGCTGCGAACGCCGTCAGTGAACGCTGGCGCATCCTCGCGTTCAGCCTGCTCGCCTGGACGCTGTCGAACATGGACCAGTCCCTGTTCGGCTACGCCGTCCCGGGCCTGCTGGCTGAGTTCCGGCTCGGGCTCGACGCGGTCGGCCTGATCCTGTCCGTCTCGTTCGTCACGGCCGCGGTGCTGGCGATTGCGGCGGGACTCGCGGCCGACCGCTGGGGGCGCCGCTGGACGCTCGCGGTGCTGCTCGGCAGTTCCGCGCTGCTGGTCGGCCTGCACGCGCTCGCCACGGACCCGCTGACGCTGACGATCCTGCGCGCGCTGGCCTTCGGCCTCGCGGCCGGGCTCGCGCCGATCACCGCGGCCTACGTCGCGGAGGCGGCGCCCGACCGCTATCGCGGCCTGCTGATGGGCGTCCTCCAGTGCGGCTACCCGCTGGGCTGGTTCCTGGCCGCGCTCGTCGCCACACCGCTGCTCGAGTCGCACGGCTGGCGCGCGATCTTCCTGCTCGGCTTCGCGGTCGTGCCGATCGCGATCCTGATCGGCTGGCGCCTGCCGGAGAGCGGCCGCTTCGCGCAGGTCGCGGCGACGTCGGCGCCGGGCACGCGGCGCGGCGGCGTGGACTTCGCGCTCCTCCGGGAGCTGTTCGGGCCCCGGTACCGCCGTACCAGCCTGGCCGCGTGCGGCATGTTCCTCGCGTTCGGCTGCGCCTACGCGGGGAGCGCGTTCTACTTCCCGACCTTCTTCATGGAAGTGCGCGGCTACACGGCCGCGGAGGCCGCGTGGCTCGTCGGGCTGTCGAACGGCATCGCGATCGCCGGCTACCTGCTCGCGGCCGCGGTCGGCGAGTTCGTGATCACGCGTCGCAACACCTTCGTGCTGTGGTGCGCGATCGGTGCGGCGATGCTGCTGATGCTGCTGTGGCTGCCGCAGGCGCGCTGGCACGACCTGCTGCTGTTCGCACTGACGACCTCGTTCTTCTACGGATCGAACGCGGTGGTCGGCACGATCCTGACCGATCTCTATCCGACCCGCATGCGCAGCACGGCCTTCGCGGCCTGCGGCTCCGCACCGCTCTCGATCGGCTTCGCGACCTTCCCGGTGCTCGTGCCGGTCGGTGTCGCGGCCCTCGGCTGGCAGGCGGCGCTGTCGGTGCTCGTCGTGCCCGCGCTCGTTGCGGCCGCCGCCTGCGCGGCCCTGCTGCCCAACCGGGCCTCGGGGCAGCCGCTCGACGACTAGAAGGTTGGTTGTGGCGGCGCAACAGGGGCCACTGTCGGTTTGCAGGGCCAAATAGAATTTGCTGGCATTGACCCTGCGACCCGCGTACACCTCGACGAATCCGACCGTCCCGGAGGCCTTCGGCATGGCTACCCAGCAGCTCAGGCACGAACTCGCGCTGTCCCGCACGTTCGACGAAGCGGCCCGGCAGGACTTCGTCTCGGCACTGCGAGGCTTCATCCTGCACGACATGGCCGCCGACATGCGCGCCGTCTACGAGCGCGACGTGAAGCCGCAGGCCGCCGCCGCAGGCCGGGAGCCGAAGAACGGCTCGGAGGTGCACGCGGCGATCCGCGAGCACGACTATTTCCGGTTCTACAGCGCGCTGCGCGTGAACGCGCAGGAGATGGTGTGGGACTCGGTGCGCGACCAGGTGCAGCGCCAGCGCGGCCAGGTCAACGACGAGGTCCGGCGTCGCGCGCAGAAGGCCCGCGGGTCGGTCACCTTGCAGCCGGGGTTCGAGGTGCCGAAGAGCGTCGGCTCGCTCGACGTGCACCTGATGCCCGGCGGCTACGTCGCCGAGGCCGGCCAGGACGACGCGACGCAGGGCGCGTTCTACGACAATGGCGCGGCCGTGTTCTTCATGGGCCTGCTGGGCGAGGACCAGGGCGACATCGGCCGCAGCATCGCGCGCTTCGTGCACAGGCGCTTCCCGGACTTCCGGCCGGCCCGCATCCTCGATCTCGGCTGCACCATCGGTCACAACACGGTGCCCTGGGCGCAGGAGTACCCGGAGGCGGAGGTGTACGCGATCGACGTCGCCGCGCCCGCGCTGCGCTACGGCTCCGCGCGTGCCGAGGCACTGGGCGCGCCCGTGCACTTCCGGCAGATGGATGCGACGAAGCTCGACTATCCGGACGAGTCGTTCGACGTCGTTTGGTCGTCGATGTTCCTGCACGAGGTGCCGCTGAAGTCCATTCGGCGCCTGCTCAAGGAAGCGCACCGCGTGCTGAAGAAGGGCGGCCTGATGCTGCACATGGAGCTGCCGCCGAACCGGTCGCTGTCGCCCTACGACGGCTTCTACCTCGACTGGGACAGCTGGTACAACGCCGAGCCGTTCTACAAGACCTTCCGTGACCAGGACCCGCGGGCGCTGTGCACCGAGGCGGGTTTCGCTCCCGACAAGGTCGAGGAGTTCGTGGTCCCGAGCCTGAACTTCTACGGCGAGGACGCCGTGCACGCCGCCGCCGAGCACCGCGAGGCCGTCGTCGACGGCGACACCGGGCGACTCGCGAGTGGCATCTCCTGGTACGCGTTCGGTGCATGGAAATGACCGGGGAGCCGAGCGCATGAGCGAGCCGTCCATCCCCCGGTACACGCGCGGCCGCCGGCCGCATTTCTTCGAGGATCCCGCGACCGACCAGCTGCTCGGCATCGTGCTGGCCGTGACCCAGGAGCTCTCGGTGCTGCGCGACCGCGTCGATGCGATCCACGCGCTGCTCGACCGCAAGGGCGTGGTGACCCGCGAGGATCTCGAGAACTTCGTGCCGGACCCGGCCGCCTCGGCGGCGGAGCGCGCGGCCTACCTGCAACGCGTGTTCCGCGTGATCCGCAACGAGGCGGGAGTCGTGCCGTCGGCCGAAGCCGAGCAGCACGCCGCCACCGTCGAGAAGCAGCTCTCGACCACCGAGGGCTGAACGCAGGCGTGTACCGTCGGGCCGGCGCACGCACCGGCCCCGGATCCCGGGCGAGCCGCGGTCGAGCGGCCCCCGACAACCGTAGTGGGGGAACCATGTCGAAAGTTGGAAACGCAGTCCGCAGCCTGCTGGCCGCCGGCGGAGTGATCGCCTGCCTGCCCGCGACGGCGGAGGCGGCCGAGGGCGCTTCAGCGGGCCTGACCGAGGTCGTCGTTTCGGCGCAGCGCACCCAGGAGTCGCTGCAGGACGTGCCGGTCTCCGTGACCGCACTGTCCGCGGAGGACCTCGCGCGCCGCCAGGTCACCAACACGCTCGACGTGATCTCGCAGGTGCCGAACCTGGTGGGCAGCACGAACGTCGGCCTCGGCAGCGCGACGGCGTTCTTCCTGCGCGGCGTCGGCCAGGACGAGTCGCTCTCGACCTCCGATCCGGCCGTCGGCACCTACGTCGACGGCGTCTACGTGGCGCGCCAGATCAACAACAACGCCTTCCTCTACGACGTCGAGCGCATCGAGGTGCTGCGTGGCCCGCAGGGCACGCTGTACGGGCGCAACACCTCGGGCGGCGCGGTCAAGATCATCACGAAGAAGCCGGAGCGCGAGACGTCTGGCTACGTGGATCTCGCCTACGGCGACTACGAGCGCACCGAGGCGAAGGCGATGTTCAATGCGCCGCTCTCCGACTCGCTCGCGGTGCGCCTGAACGCGTTCTGGATGGACCAGGGCGAAGGCTTCATCAAGAACCTGACGACGGGCGAGGAGGACTGGGCGCCCGAGGGTGTCGGCGCCCGCGCGCAGGTGCGCTGGCAGCCGTCGGACGCGGTCGACTTCACGCTGGCGGTGGAGTGGGCCGACGAGGAGGGCACGGGCTTCATCGGCTCGGACGCCAATCGTAACACCGACCGCGATTTCTTCACGGTCGTCAGCGGGCTGCGCGACCAGTTCGCGGAGACGGACCAAGTGGCCGTCACGCTGAACGGCACCTTCACCCTCGGCGGCGTGTCCGTCGAGTCGGTCACCGGCTGGCGCGACCTCAACCAGCGCTTCCTGCTCGACCTGTCCGACGACCCGGTGCCGCAGTACGTGCTGCCGCACGACAGCAACCACAAGCAGCTCAGCCAGGAGTTCACGTTCTCCGGCGAGGTCGGCGCGCTCGACTGGGTCGGTGGCGTGTTCTACATGCAGGAGGAGAACCGCTCCGAGATCGGCGACGAGCTGTTCCTGTTCGGCGGCGTCGTGGCGGCCAACTTCCGCCGCCGCCTGCTGAACGACACCGACAGCTGGGGCGTGTTCGCGCAGGGCACCTGGAACTTCACCGACCGTCTCGCCGCCACCGTCGGTGGCCGCTACACGGAGGAGAAGAAGGACGTCGACATCACCCAGTTCTTCGTCGCTCCGCCGCTCGGCGCGCGCCAGCCGGGCGGTTCGGGCTACCCGGGCCGGACGGGCACGCTCGTGCCCCTGTGGAACACGACGGCGATCCGCGCGAACGGCACGCCGTCCGACGTGACGTTCTCGGAGTTCACGCCGAAGTTCGGCCTCGAGTTCGCGCAGACCGACTCGCTGCTCTGGTTCGCGAGCTACACCGAGGGCTTCAAGTCCGGCGGCTGGAACGCGCGCGTCACGGACCCGGCGGACTTCGTGCTGTTCCGTCCCGAGACCGTGAAGTCCTACGAGGTCGGCGTGAAGAGCCAGTGGGTGGACGACCGCCTGCGCGCCAACGTCACCGTGTTCCGCGCCGACTACGACGACTTCATCATCACGGCGCTGAACCAGCAGGGCCGCTTCGTGACGGTGAACGCGGCCGAGGCTCGCATCGAGGGCCTCGAGGCGGAGGTCCTGTTCCGCGCGACTCCGCAGCTCGACCTGTTCGCGAACCTCGGTACGATGGACGGCGAATACCTGAGCCTCGTCGGCGCGGACTTCCCGCTGTCGAACGAGATCAAGCGCACGCCGGACCTGTCGTGGCAGATCGGCTTCGACCTCGACATCCCGGCGCCGGCGCTCGGCGGCGAGTTCTTCAGCACCGCGACGTACTCGCACCAGGACGAGTACTACAACGGCCTGCGCAACGCGCCGGTGGAACTCGCGCCGGCGACGGACCTGCTCGACTTCACGCTGGGGTACGCGCCGGAAGACGGCCGCTGGCAGGTGGCGGCGAGCTGCAAGAACTGCACGGACGAGCAGTACTTCCACTCGACGTTGAACTTCGGCCAGCTCGGCTTCGCGACGCAGTTCCCGGGCCTGCCGCGCACCTGGCGGCTGTCCTTCCGCTACAACTTCGGCGCGCTCTAGCGTCGACGGCGGGGCAGGGGCGCGGGGAGCGGGACGATGGACCTGCACGAGTTCTGGGGCTGGGTCCACGTCCTGCTCTTCGCGTTCTGGCTGGGCACCGACGTCGGCGTATTCGTCTGCGGTGCCTGGCTGCGCGACACCGCGCTGTCGGTCGAGCAGCGCGTGGTGCTGCTGAAGGCCGCCTCGGTGATCGACCTGCTGCCGCGGGCCAGCGCCGCGCTGATGCTGCCGGTCGGCGTGATGCTCGCGCGCCCGTGGGGCGGCTTCGACGTCGTACTCTGGACCACGGTGGCGTGGGTGGCCGCGATCGCGTGGCTCGCGCTCACTGCGACCGGCATGCGACTGTTCGGCACGCCCGCCGGGCGGCGCGTGCAGCTCGCGACGTGGGCGTTCCTGGTGGGCCTCGCGCTCGCCAGCTTCGCGGCGGGCGCGTGGTGGTGGTCCGAGTACGCGGGACAGCCGAACGCGTGGGTCGGGACGAAGCTCGTGCTCTACGGCTTCGTGTGCCTGCTCGCGATCGGCATCGAGGTGGGCTTCGGACCCGTGCTCGCGGGATTCGCGCGGCTCTCCGCCGAGGCCTCGGCGGCGGACGCCAACCGCCTGATCGTCACGGGCATGAACCGCACGCTCCTCGTCGTGGCCGCGCTCTACGTGGTCCTGCTGGCGGCGAGCTGGGTCGGCGTCGCCAAGCCGGCGTAGCCGGCTGCGCGACCGCCACCTTCACCGCCGCGACGGCACCGGCAGCCCGAAGCGCCTGAACAGCGCATCCGGATCGGGATCGCGCCCGCGGAATTCGCGGAACGCCTCGCCCATCGGCCGCGTGTTGCCCGCCTCCAGGATCGTGCGGCGATACAGCGCCGCCACGGCCGGATCGTACAGCCCGCCCGGCGCGGCCAGGAACTTCTCGGCGATGTCCGCGGCCAGCGCGTCGGACCAGAAGTAGGTGTAGACCGCCGCGCCATACAGCTCGGAGAAGACGTGCGGCGCGTGGGCGACCCGCAGCAGCGGCGTGATCGCCGTCGGCATGCCGAGTTCCGCCAGCACCTCCCGTTCGACCGCCACTGCGTCCAGCGCGCGGCCGTCGGCCCGGCGATGCAGTCGGATGTCCGTCAGCGCGGTCGCGAGGAAGTCGAGGTTCATGCTGAACACGCGATCGTGCCGGTGCACACGCTCGACCTTCTCGATCAGTTCGAGAGGCATCGGCTCGCCGGTCCGGTGGTGCCGCATGAAGCGCGTCAGCAAGGTCCGGTCCAGCAGCCAGCGCTCCTGCAGCAGGGCAGGCGTCTCGATGAAGTCGAACGGCACCCGCAGGCTGCCGAGCGCGCGGTAGCGGGCCCCGTTCGCGACGAAGTGCAGCGCGTGGCCGAACTCGTGGAAGATCACGTTCGCTCGCTCCCACTCTAGCAGCGGTTGCGAGCCGTCGGCCGGCAGCACTACGCTCGAGTGCAGCGTGGCCACGGGCAGCACTGCGGCGGGGCCGCGTTCGGCTGGCCGCTGCTCGGTAGCCCACGAGGACGGACCCTTGCCTCTGCGCTGGAACATGTCGACGTACAGCACGCCGACCGTCCGGGTACCGCGCAGGACCTCGTACACCCGGATCTCCGGCGCCACGGTCGGTACGCCCTGCAGTTCGCGCAGCGACAACCCGTAGACCTGCTCGGCGGCCCACGTCATGCCGTCCATCACGTTCTGCAGGGTCAGGTACGGTCGCACCGACTCCGTATCGAAGCCGAACGTCCGCTGCCGGTACTTCTCCGCGTAGTACAGGCGATCCCACGGCTGCAGCGTGAAGTCCGCGCCCTCGGCCGTCGCGAGCGCCTGCAGTTCGGCGAGGTGCTCGCGGGTCTTCGGCAGCAGCAGGTCCCATGCGCGCCGCAGCATCGATTCCGCCACGTCCGGCGTGCCCGCCATGCGGCTGGAGGCCGCGTAGTGCGCGTAGCTCGGATAGCCGAGCAGCCGCGCCTTCTCGCCGCGCAGCCGCAGCATCTCGCTCGTGATCGGTGCGTTGTCGTACTGGCCACGGTTGTCGCCGCGGGAATCCCACAGGCGGAAGACGCGCTCGCGCAGCGCACGCGAGTCGGCGCGGGTCAGCACGGGCCACACCGCCGGCCGCTGTATCGGGATCGCCCACTGGTCGGGCGTGCCGCGCGCCGTCGCCGCCGCCTTGGCCGCGGCGATGCGATCCTCGGGCAGGCCGCGCAATTCGGCGACGTCGGTCACGAACAGGACGAGGCTTTCCTCCTCGCGAGCCAGGTTCTGGCCGAACTCGGAAGTCAGCTTCGCGAGCCGCGCGTTGATCGCCTTGAGTCGCGCGCTCTGGTCGGCGGGCAGGCCCGCGCCGCGGCGCCGCAGGTCGTCGTGGATCACCTGGACGAGTCGCCGTGCCTCCGGCGTCGGTGCCGAGCGCGGCAGCCCCCGGTGCACCGCGCGAACGCGCGCGTAGAGCGCGTCGTCGAAAGCGATCTCGTCGTCGAGCGCCGACGCGAGCGGGAGCACGCGGGCCGCGACGGCGCGGAGCTCGTCGTTGCTCGCGGTGCCCGTGTAGATCTGCAGCAGGCGCTGGATCCGCAGCAGGGCGGTCCCGCTCGCGTCGAGCGCCGCGACGGTGTTCTCGAACGTCGGTCGCGCCGGGTTCGTGGCGATCGCGCGCACCTCGGCACGCTTCAGTTCGACCGCGCGTCGGAAGGCCGACTCGAGCGCGGTCGGGGTGGCGAGGTGCACCGGCGGCAGTCCGCCGAAGGGTCCGGGCCAGGCGACGGTGAGGACGTCGAAGGCCGGCTCGGCCGGCGTGGAGGGAGCCGCGGGTGCGGCGCCGGCCCCGGCCGGCAGCCCGATCCAGAACGAGGCCAGCATCGCGGACAGCGCGACGGGGGCGGCGCCTGCCGCAGGTGCACGCACTCGGCTGTTCGGCATGGCTTCGGCTCGCAGCACGACGCGATCCCCCTCGGTTGAAGACCGACCGGTGCGACCGGCCGGAGCGTGGAACCTCCCGAGGCTAACGCCTGCCGCGGCCGGATTTCGGGCCGGCGTTACTCTGTTTTCGGCGCAGCGTTACCACCCGCGCGGCCCCCTTCCGTTGCGGACCCACGGGCGCGGTGAGAGCATCGGCGCGTCGTGAAGCCCGGACGCAATCCCGCCGCACCCCCGGATGCCGCCGTCCCCGCGCCGACCCTGGCGATGTCGTTCGCCGAACTGCAGGGCCTCGCGCTGGCGTCGGACGCCGCCGGGCGCCTGCCGCTGCTCTCGGCCGGCGGCAGCGATCCCGCGGTGAGCGCGCGGCTCGCGCAACTGACCCCGATGGCGTGTGCCGGGCTCAGTGAACTGCTGAACCTGTCGGACGACCTCCTGCTGATCCGCTCCGACTTCCACGCCGACGCGACCGGGCACGGGCGTGCAGCCCCATGGCAGCTCGACACCCGGGGCTGGCTCTATCTGCACTTCCGGCTCGACGGCCTGACGTGCGACCAGACGCCCGACGGGCGCCGGCACACCCTGGGCGGCGGCTCGTTCTTCCTCGCGACCTCGTCGCAGCCCCAGTCGCTCGTCCGCGAAGTGCTGTCGGACCTCTGGCGCGTGGTCACGATCGCATTCCGGCCGTCGTTCGCGGACCGCGACCTGCGGGCGCCGGACGCCGCCCTGCCGACCGAACTGCGGCGTTTCCAGTCCGGCGACGCCGAGTCGGATTTCTTCTACGCGAGCCAGTTGACCTCGGACATGAGCTCCGCCGTCCGGTCGCTGCTCGCCCCGGCGATCCGCACGCAGGTGCGGCCGATCTACCTGCGCGCGAAGGTCGTCGAACTCGTCTGTCTCGCGATCGAGCAACTGCAGGTGCCCGCGCCCGCCACGGAGGCGCCGCTCAAGCTCAGCCACCGCGACACGCGGGCGCTCGAGGAGGCGCGCCGCGTGCTCGACGCCTGTACCGAACCGGTCTCGCTCGACCAGCTGGCGCGGCGCGTCGGCCTGAACCGCCGGAAGCTCGCGCTCGGGTTCAAGATGCTGTTCGGCGCGACGGTCGGCGAGTACCACCGCGACGTCCGGCTCGAGACCGCCTTCCGGATGCTCGGCGCCGCCCAGGCGTCCGTCGGGTACGCGGCGGCGGTGGCCGGCTACAGCGACGTCGGCAGCTTCGGCAAGGCGTTCCGGGCGCGTTACGGCTGCCTGCCGTCCGACGTCCGGCCGTCGGCGGCCGCACGTCGCCTCGGGTCCCCCCGGAAGTAACGCGCGCCCGATTTATTGGTAACGCCGGCCCGAAACCGCGCAGGCGCGCGCCACTAGTCTTCGCCCGACGTCCGGCAATCGACCGGGTGGGGGACCCGATGCCGCAGGCGACGAGGCCGTGACGGCCGCCGAGCAGCTGCTGGCGCTCGCGGCCGAGTACTGGGAATTCCGGCTGCGCGAGTACCCGACGGTCGCCCACGACGTCGGGGACGCGCGTTACCGCCGTCTGCTGTTCCGCGAGTCGATCGCAGACCACGACCGCCGCGCCGCGGAAGCGAGCGGGTTCCTCGCGCGCCTCGCGCGCGTGCCGCTCGAGGCGATCGAGGGCCGCGATCGCCACTCGCACCGCCTGCTCGCGCGGGAACTCGACTCGCTGGTCACGCACCATCGGTTCGCGTCGCACCTGCGCCCACTGATGTTTCCGGAGAGTCCGGACGTGTCGATCGCGTTCGCGCTGCAGCGCACCGCGATCCGCGACCGTGCCGACGCCGAGGACTACCTCGCACGGCTCGCGACGCTGCCCCGGTACCTGGAGCAGCGACGGGAGCGCCTGCTCGCCGGCGCCGCCGTGGGCCACCGGCTGCCGCGGGTGCTGCTGCCGCGGGTGTGCGCGTCGGTGGAGGCTCACCTCGGTGCGCCCGACGAGCACAGCGCGTGGCATCGCCCGTTCGCGTTGCTGCCGCCCGACGACGAGCGCTTCGCCGCGGCGCGGGCGCGGCTGCCGCGCCTGATCGCGGACGAACTGCGCCCCGCCTATGCGCGCTGGCGCGACCTGCTGCGCGGCGACTATGCGGCTCACTGCCGCGATTCGATCGGCCTGCGTGACGAACCCGAGGGCGAGGCCTACTACGCGTTCCTCGCCCGCGACTACACGACCACGGCCGACACTCCGGCGGAGATCCACGCCACCGGCCTCGCGGAAGTCGCACGCATTCGCGCGGCGATGGAGTCCGTCGCGGACCGTGCGGGCTTCGCGGGCGACCTCGCGGGACTACGCCGGCACCTCGCGGAGGATCCGCGCTTCTACGCGAAGACCAAGGAAGAGCTCCGCGAGCGCCTGGAAGTACTGGCAAAGCGCATCGAGCGGCGCATCCCCGAGTTCTTCGGTCGCATTCCGCGGATGACCTACGGCATCGAGTCGATCCCGGAGGCGCAGTCGGCGCAGTTGCCGGCGGCCTACGCGCAGCCGAACCCGCCGAGCCGCCTGAGCGCCGGCGTGTTCTGGGTCACCGGGCTGCCGGACCGCTGCCCGGCGCAGATGCACGTGCCGCTGACGCTGCACGAGGCGTGGCCCGGCCACCTGATGCACATCGCGCTGCTGCAGGAGATGGACGACCTGCCCGCGTTCCGTCGCTACGGGATGATGGGCTACACCGCGTACATCGAGGGCTGGGCGCTGTACTGTGAGCAGCTCGGCCACGACTTCGGGCTCTACGAGGATCCGATCGCGCACTACGGCCAGCTCGAAATGGAGATGTGGCGTGCGGTGCGCCTGGTGGTCGATACGGGCATCCACGTGCTCGGCTGGTCGCGCGACGCCGCGATCGCCTACATGACGGAGCACCTGACCTTGCCGGGTCCGACCATCGAGGCCGAGGTCGACCGCTACATCGGGATGCCGGCCCAGGCACTGGCCTACAAGGTCGGCGAACTGAAGATCCGCGGTCTGCGCGAGCGCGCTGCCCGTACGCTCGGGTCGCGTTTCGACCTGCGTGCGCTGCACGACGCGCTGAGCGAAGTGGGTCCCGTCACGCTCGAGCTCCTCGAGGAGCACGTGCAGGCCTGGATCGACGGGCAGCAGGCGAGGGCGGCCTGATGCGCGCTGCCGCCGGACACACCGCGCGGGGCGTGCACTTCGAGGTGCACGGCACCGGCGCGCCGCTGTTCCTCGGCTTCCCGATGATGGCGTCGTACGCGGCAGTCTTCGGGAGCGCCGCCGCCGCCACGCAGCGTGGCTTCCTCGACCGCCTGGCCGATCGCTACCGCGTGCTGACCGTCGACTATCCGAGCATCGGCGGCAGCGCGACGATCCCGCCGCACGAGCTCACGATCGACCGTGTCTGCGACGACATGCTCGCGGTCGCCGACGCCGCCGGGTTCGATGGATTCGCGTGGTGGGGCGGCACGTTCGGTGCCGTCACCGGGCTGGCACTGGCCGCGCGGAGCGAGCGCGTGAGTGCGTTGGTCTGCGCCGGCTGGTCGCCGCTCGGCATTCCGTATTCGGACATGGTGCGCGCCGCAGCCGACCAGCTGCACGACCCGCCACCGCACGCGCGCGTCGTGCTGCGCGAACCCTCGCAGTACGCTCAGTGGCCCACGTTCTACGGCAGCCTCGGCCCGGACTGGGAGCGCCGCACCGTCGCGCGCATCGATTGCCCGCGCGCCGTGATCTACGGCGAGCATGCGGAGAGCTCCGTCGGCCGCTGCCCGCTGCCGCTGGCCGCGACGATCCGCGGCTGCCGCGCCGAGCTCGAACAGCTCGGCTGGAGCGTGATCGAGCTGCCCGGCGCCGATGCGGGGGTGATCCTCGACCCGGCCGTGCTGGTGCCGGCGGCCCGCCGTTTCCTCGACTCCGTCTTCGACACTCCAGCATCGCCACCAGGGGGATTTCGATGAACTCCAATGCCCGTTACTTCTCGACCAGCCTCGCGCTGGCCTGCGCACTCGTGCTGGCCGACGCGGCGCGCGCCCAGCAGGCGGCGAGCCCTGAGCCGCGCGCTGTCACCGCGCTCGACGAGATCGTCGTGACGGCGCAGAAGCGCGAGGAGCGGCTGCTCGAAGTGCCGATCGCGATCTCGGCGATCACGGCCGAGTCGCTCGCCGACGCGGGTGCCGTGCAGCTCGCCGACTTCCTGGAGAGCGCGCCCGGCGTCGGCATCGTCGACGACCAGTCGGGCACGCAGACGATCCAGATCCGCGGCATCAGCTCGACCTTCGGCAATGCGACCGTGGGCTACTACCTCGACGAACTGCCGTTCACCTACATCGGCAACTCGCAGGTGCCGGACGTGCGCACCTACGACCTCGAGCGCATCGAGATCCTGCGCGGGCCGCAGGGTACGCTGTACGGCGAAGGCTCGATCGGCGGCACCATCCGCATCCTGACGAAGGACCCGGTGCTGAACGCGTTCCAGGCCGGCGTCGACCTCGACGGGTCGAGCACCGGCGACGGGGAGGAGAACTACGCGGCGAAGGGCATGCTCAACGCGCCGCTCGGCGACACCGCGGCGCTGCGGCTCGTGGCCTCGCGCGAGGACTTCGGGGGATGGGTTGACGGACCCGCCGGTCGCGAGGACCAGAACGGCCGCGACATCGACAACTTCCGGGCCAAGTTCCGCTGGCAGCCGAGCGAGAACCTGGACGTCGTGCTGGGCGCCTGGCTGACGCGCAACGACACGGTCGGCACCTCGGAATCCCTGCCGAACCGCACGACGCCCACCCCGGCGGACACCTACGTGACTGACTACGACGTCTACAGCGCGACGGTGCGCTGGTCCACGCCGTGGTTCGACGTCGTCAGCGCGACCTCGAAGATGGACTACGCGAACGACTTCGTCTCGTCGCTGGCGGGTGCGCCGTTCACGATCTTCGAGGAGCAGGACCTGCTCTCGCAGGAGCTGCGGCTGACGTCGAAGGGCGAGGGCATCTTCCGCTGGACCGCCGGGCTCTTCTACCGCGACATCGACCGGCGCACCCTGACCAACCTGGCGGCGTTCGCGCTCACCCAGGACCAGACGCAGAAAAGCGAGGCCTGGGCCGTGTTCGGCCAGGGCACGCTGTCGCTGCTCGATCGCAGGCTCGACCTCACGCTGGGCGCACGGTACTTCGAGGACGACCGGCTCTTCAGAGAACCGGTGGATGCGGCGACGCTCGCGTTCGTGCG
>Ga0315900_10003390_pt1 | contig 23358 bp, 16 predicted proteins | sample LakEriMetagenome_FD_203521 | JGI IMG/M metagenome (GOLD analysis project Ga0315900, IMG submission 203521) | Freshwater fungal communities from buoy surface, Lake Erie, Ohio, United States - Buoy 12 MA114 | ecosystem: Environmental > Aquatic > Freshwater > Lake > Lake biofilm | place: USA: Lake... | reverse complement strand
AACCAGCCGATGGAGTACATCCAGCGGCACATCAAGGAGACGCCGATCCCGATCCACGTACGCGCCCCACAGCGGAGCTTTCCGCCCGGGCTGTGGGAGGTGATCGAGCGGACCCTCGCCAAGCGCCCCGGCGACCGCTTCCCGAGCGCGGCCGAGTTCGGCGCGGCGCTCTCCGCGGTGCTGACCGCACCGAGCCGCGCGTCGACCCCGAGGCCCCCGTCCGTGGCGCCCGGGACGCAGCCGATCACCGCGCCGGCCGTGCCCGTCGTCTCGCAGCCTCGCCCCCAGCCCAGCATCGAGCCTCCGCCCGCGCCGCCGACGAGCCCGCTGCCCTTCATCGTGCTGGGCATCGCTGCCCTGCTCGCGGTCGTGGGCCTCGGAGCGCTCGCGGCCGCGGTGTTCATGATGAACTGAGGCCGCCGGGACGCTCAGGGGCGGCTGCCCGAGAGGGCGTACTCCGCAGCGCAAGGGAGCGAGGGAAACGATCCGCCCTGCGCCAGCAGGGCGCGGCTGCAGTCGAAGCCTGCCTGCGGGACGAGCTCGATGCGGCTCGTGGCCGAGAAGGTCGCGGACGAAGAGCCCCCCGCGTCGCTCGGCCCCCCATCGATCGAGGCCGCATCGTTGGACACGCCGGCGTCGGCGGCGGGCGCATCGATGGCCGGTGCGTCCTCGAAGGTCCCCTCGATCGTCTCGATCATCGAAACCCGGCAGCCGGGGGTGCCGGGGTCGAGCTCCGGATCCGTGCCGCGGCTCGGCGGGTAGAGCTCGACGTCGGTGCGGGAGGTGAAGCGGAAGCGCCCCGTCGGGTCGAGCGAGCCCGGCACCCACGGCTGCTCCCCGAGGCGCCAGTAGGCGATGCCGCTCTCGCGGCGGATCTCCGCTCCGAAGAGGAGCGGGTCGATGGGGTCGAGCCCCGGCGAACACGCATTGCTGCGAAGCGCTCCGCTCACGAGCCACGACTCGCCGCGGGTCTCGGGGGAGGCCACCGGCGGCCGGCACGCGAACACGAAGGGCAGCGCGAGCCCGACGGCGAGGGACGCGACCCCGAACCGAACGCGCACACGATGGACCACCATGGAGGGCCGCTACCACGCCCCGTCCGCGCGAGGAAAGAAAGCGACGCAGCCTCCTTGGAGGCCGCGCGGTCACTCCTTGGAGGCGCTCGACGCCGACTCTGCGGGCGCGAGGGGGTCGGGCTCGGTGCGCCGCGCGGTCCCCGGCACATCGGGACGCCGCTCGGCGACCACGAGGAGGCGGGGCGACTCGGCGCCGAAGAAGACGCCAGGCGTCGCCTCGCGGCCGCTCACTTCGACGACCCGGAAGCCGCGCTGGTGCAGCAGCTGACCAAGTTCGTGGAGCGCGTACAAACGAATGCTGTAGACGGTCTCGCTCTGACGCCCGTCGTCGAGCATCACCTGCCGCTTCACGGTGAGGCGCGAGTTGATGAAGTTCGCGTTCGACTCCTCCATCACCACGCAGCCGTCGCCCTGGAACCAGACGTTGTTCGGCTGGGTCTTGAAGACGTAGTCACGGTTGACGACGTCGAGCAGGAGCAGGCCGCCCGGCTTCAGGGCGCGATGCAGGCGCTCGACCACCTGCCGGTTCTGCTCGTCGTCGAAGTACCCGAAGGTCGTGCCCCACGAGAGCACCGCATCGAAGCTCGCATCGAACGTCATCTCGCGCATGTCGCCCTGCACGAACTCGATCGCCAGCCCCAGCTCCTTCGCCTCGCTCGCCGCGCGCGCGAGCATGGACGGGGAGAGGTCGAGCCCCACCACCGAGATGCCGAGCCGGGCGAGCTCGACCGCATGCAGCCCGAGCCCACAGCCGACGTCGAGCACGCTCATCCCGGGACGCAGGCCGAGCCGCTGGACCATGAACTCGGTCTGGGCTGCGATGGTCCGCGGCTGCGGCAGCGGCACCGTGCGGAAGTAGACGTCGTTGAAGAACTCCTCCCACCACTTGCGGCGGACGCGCTTGCCGGTCTCCGGCTCGGCGGGCACCGCGGGCGCCTTGGGCGGAGGCGGGGGGCGATCGCGGGAAGGCACCGACGCGAGCGAAGGCGGAGGCGGAGGCGACACCGACGGCGGGGGAGGCGGGACGGAGGGGACCGGCGGCGGCTCGGCGACCTCTTCGAGCTCCTCGAGGTGCTCCTCGCGCTCGTCGTAGCTCGCAGGCAGCTCCGCCTCGACGAGGATCTCGGGCTCGCCCACCGCAGCTTCCAGCCCGACCACGTCGGGGTCGGTCGCGACGACGCCGTCCGACGCCGCACCGCTAGGCGAGGAAGCAGCGCCGGCCGAGGAAGCAGCGCCGGCCGAGGAAGCAGCGCTCGGCTCGACGGGCGGCAGCGGAAGCAGCGAAGGCGGCAGCGGGGGCAGCGACTCCCGCTCCTCGGCGATCGTGATGTGGGTCGGAGCGCGAACGCCGATCGCGATCGTGCGCTGCACGACGATCGCGACCGCCGTGGAGGAGACCCGGGACGTGGCCTCGGACGCGGCAGCCGGGGCCCGCAGCGAGGCGGGGGGCTGCGGCACGGCGCGCTCTGGGTCCATCGCTGGCAGCCGGTCGGTGGGCTCCGCGGCGGCAGGCTCGGCCGAGGCGCCGAACGCCGCGCGCGCCGCGTCGACCCGCTCGGCCTCGGACGGCGGCGCCGAGGACGCGCTCGGCAGACCGCCGCCGAGGCCCGAGGCCGGCAGCGCGATGCGCAGCGTCGCCCCGTCCAGCCCCGCCGCGGGGTCGGACTCGCCGAGCCCGCCGAGCTCGACCTCGACGAGCGGGACGGGATCGATCGCAGGAGGGCCGCCCCCAGGGTCGGTGGGACGCAGCGGCTCGAACTCCTCGATGGCGGGCGAAGGAGGAGGAGGAGGAGGCTGCGAGCGCCGGGCGAGCGGAGGAGGAGGAGGCGCGCTTCGCGGGCGCGTCGGCACGCTCGGCGCGGCCGGTGGGGACGCCTCGGTGACGCTCACCCGACGCGGGACTTCGTCGACCGGAACACGGAGCGAGCGGCGCTTGGCACGCCGTGCCCCCTCCCCTGCTTCGTCCGTCATCGCGTCCCTCCTTTTGCGCCGGCCCGCAGGAGAGGACGGCCCATCCGTGCAACCGACCCCGCAGCGACCTCGGGGCGGAGCCGCGCTGCCTCGGTCGCGAGCACGATCGCGGTCGAGCCGAGGACGAAGCGGCCGAGTTCCTCGCCCCGCGCGAGCAGCGCGCCGTCTTCGCCGTAGCGGAGCTCACCCAGCACCGCGCCGCGGTTCGTGCGCAGACGCGGCTCGAACGCGAGCTCGATGCCGCCGACGACGATCGCGCCGACGAGGATGGTGACGACCTCTCCGAAGCGCTCGCTTCGCTGGTGCACGGCGACGCGCTCGTTCTTGGCGAAGAGGCGCGGCACGTGCTCGACCCCGATGCGGTTCACTGGGAAGAGCGTGCCGCCGAGGTGCCGAACGACCTCGACCCGGCCCTGCACCGGCGCATGGACGCGGTGGTAGTCGCGGGGCGAGAGGTACACGACCGCGAAGGTCCCCCCGTCGAACCGCCGCGCCGCCTCCGCGGACTCGCCGAGCAGCTCGCCTACCTCGTAGTCCCGGCCCTTCACCAAGAACCGGGAGCCTGGCTCGATGGGGCCGAGGTCCTCGACCGTGCCGTCGGCCGGAGAGACGACCACGTCGGGGTCCGCGTCGATCGGCCGGGCCCCTCGGGCGAGCGGGCGGCCGAAGAACTCGTTGAAGGAACGGAACCCGCCGGCCGGGACCTCGCACTCCGAGAGGTCGACCCGGTAGGCCCGGACGTAGAGTTGGATGGCCCGCTGCAACATCGCTCGCGGCGGCTCGAGCGAGGCAGCCCGGCCCAAAGCGCGGCTCAGCCGTTTGCGGGGCAAAAGGCGCAAGGTCTCGGCGGCGAGGCGGGTCGTGACCATGCGGCGAACGCGGAGAGGGATGCTACCGGAGCGGGCTTTCGGCCGTCAAAGGTTGTTCGCCGGACCGCTGCCGGGCCCGAGCAGGCGGCGCTCCACGAAGCCGCGCAGCTCCGGCCAGTGCGCGGCGAGGCCCTCGGCGACCTCCCGCGGGGTGCCGAGCGCCGGCGCCAGCGCCGTCTCGACCTGGGCATCGTCGGCGCCGAGGCGCTCGGCGTGGAACGCGGCGAGGAGCGCGGTCGTGCTGGCGAGCGCCTCGTCACGGACGCGCGCGGCGTGCCGCTGGCTCGCCTCGAGCGATGCCTGCACCTGCGCCCCCATCTGGCCGGCCCGAAGCGCCAGCAGCGCATCCCCGTAGGCCGGTGCGTAGCTCAGACGCTGGGTCCACGTCGGCGCGTAGGCCGCACGCGCTGCCGCGGCACCGGCCGCGTCCCCATCGAGCGCCCGTGTCACGGCGAGCACGATCTGCCCCGGACCACGCAGCAAGCGCATCGTGCCGATGTCCCGCCACGGCGAGGGCGTGAGCGGCTCGAGGGTCACCCGGGCGCGCGCATGGTGCCCCAGGCTGCTGGCGCAGGCGGCATGGAGCCACAGCGCGAGGGCCCGCGCCGCAGGGCCGAGGCGCTCGGCGCGGAGCGTCTCTTCGAGGAGCACGGCCGCCGCGGAGACGCGCTGGGCCCGCATGTGCGTGAGCGCGGCGCGCAGGCGCGAGCGTCCCCGGCGATGGAGCAGCGCCTGCACGAGGCGCGTGAGCCCGAGCGCCATCGCGACGAGGCCGATGACGAGGATCGCGAGAAGCGGCGGGGCCCGATCGGAGACCCAGGGCGCCACGCCCAGCACCACCAGCCCGACGAGGCGCGCGGCGGGCGAGGTGAGCCAGCGGATCGGCCGAGGAGGAGGACGCGGAACGTGGGCCCAGTCGGCGCGGCCCCCGGCCAGACGCTCCTGGCAGGCACGGCAGAGCAGGGAAGGTGCGGGGCTGCACGCGCCGCAGGTGAACGCGCCGCACCGCGCGCACGCGAGCGCGGAGGGCTCGAGCGGGTGCAAGGCGCAGCGCGGATCCAGCTCCACGGCGGGGATCCTACGGCAGGCCCGGAGCGGCCGAAACGCGCAAGCCCTTGCAGGGCGGAGGCAAATGATCGACAAAGGCGGACATGTCGAGCCCGCGTGTCTCCCGGTCGGTCTTCGGATGCACCCTTGCTTTCGGCGTCGGCCTCGCCGGCGTCGCGGGATGCGGAGGCAGCGACGTCCGCGCTCCGTTCCCGAACGTGACGGTGACGGATCAGAGCGCCGACGACATGGGGCTCGCCGCGCCCGAAGCAGAGAGCTCCGGAAGCGAGGAGACGGCGTCGGGCGACGAGGGCGAAGAGGCCCCATCAGCCGACGGGGCGCCACCGGCCCCACCGCGCGTGGTGGTCGGCGACAGCACGCCGCTCGAGGGGACGACGCCGCGGCTGCGGATCACGGCCCCGGAGGAGGGCGCCACGATCCGCACCGGAAACGTCACCGTGCGGCTGAACCTCAGCGACTGGCCGCTCGCGGCGCCGACCGGCCCGCACGTCCACCTCATCGTCGACGACGAGCCCTACATCGCGATCCGCGACGTGTCCGCGCCGATCGATCTGAACGCCCTGGTGCAGACGAGCCTCGGACACGAGCTCGCCGAGGGAACGCACGTGGTGCGCGTCTTCCCGTCGCGGGGACACCACGAATCGGTGAAGGACCCGGGCGCGTTCGCGGCCGTCACGTTTCACTACCGGCGGCGGACCGAGGGCTTCTCGTTCGACGCGTCGGCGCCCCTGCTCACCTACAGCCGGCCGAAGGGCTGCAACGTCGTCGGCGAGCGCGTGCTCGTGGACTTCTTCGTCACCCACGCGACGCTCGCCCCGGGCGGCACGCGCGTGCGCTGGACGCTCGACGGACGCACCGGCGAGATCACCGCGTGGCTGCCGCACTGGATCGAGCTGCTCCCGGTCGGCGAGCACTCCCTCCGCCTCGAGCTGATCGGTCCGGACGGAGCGCTGATCCCGGGGCCCTTCAACGACACCACCCGGCGCTTCACGGTGGCCGAGCGCTGCGGCTGAGCGCAGCCCGAGGCGTCCATCGATTGACCCGCCGAGCGCGCTGGTGATAGCGTGCCCGCACAAAGCGCTCCGCGCGCCGCGTGTCCCTTGGCCCAGAAGATCTGTCCTGCCTGCAAGAACGAGTTCGCCGGGGGAGAGATCTTCTGCCCGAACGACGGATCGCGCCTCGCCACGCCCTCGCAACTCTCCGCGACGCGAAGCGTACCGGGGGCCGACCCGCTGGTGGGCATCACGGTCGATGACCGCTACGAGATCCTCCGACGCATCGGCGAAGGGGGAATGGGCATCGTGTACGAGGCCGAGCACACGAAGCTCGGCAAGCGGGTCGCCCTCAAGGTCCTGCGCGACGATTTCTCCTCGCGACCCGAGGTCGTCGAGCGGTTCCGCCAAGAGGCCAAGAGCGCCTCGCGCATCGGCAACGCGCACATCGTCGACATCTCCGACTTCGGCGAGATGCCGAACCGGGCCTCCTACTTCGTCATGGAGCTGCTCGAGGGCGACGACCTCGCCAACGTGCTCGCCGCGGCGAGCACCCTGCCCCTCGAGCGCGCCGCGAACATCGTCCTGCAGTGCTGCCGCGCCCTCTCGGCTGCGCACCAGAAGGGGATCATTCACCGGGACATGAAGCCGGAGAACATCTTCCTCACGGTGCGCGACGAGCGGCCTGACTTCGTGAAGATCGTCGACTTCGGCATCGCGAAGATGAGCGACATCGAGACGAAGGGCGCCCCGGGCCGCAAGCTCACCAAGACGGGGATGATCTTCGGCACGCCGGAGTACATGTCGCCGGAGCAGGCGGCGGGGAAGCCGAACCTCGACCACCGCGTCGACATCTACGCGCTCGGCGTGATCCTCTACGAGATGCTCACCGGGCGGGTCCCCTTCGTGGGCGACACGTTCATGGGCGTGCTGACGCAGCACATGTTCGAGCCCGTCCCGAAGCTCTCGGTCGCCAACCCCTCGCTCACGCCGAGCCCGGCGATCGAGGCGTTCGTCGCGAAGGCACTCGCGAAGGAGCCCGCCGAGCGGTTCGCGAGCTGCGACGAGATGGCCAGGGCCCTCGAGCAGGCGCTCGAAGGTCAGGTCATCCCGGTCGAGCTGAGCGAGGTGAGGCGCTCGACGCCGGCCGAGTTCGCCGCGGCGCGGCGCAGCGCCCCGACGGCGGCCGAGTTCGTGCCGCCGGCCCCATCCCGGTCGCTCGCCCCGGTCGTCGGAGTGCTGGCGCTGCTCGCCATCGGCATCGGGGCCTACTTCGCGCTCGGACAGGGCGGGGCGCCCGAGGTCCGCGGCGACGCAGCGCCCGACGCGGGTCCGCGCGAGGTGGCGGCCGCGCCCGCGACGCTGGATGTCGGCCCGCCCGACGCCTACGCCACGGCCGTCGACGCGGCGCCCGAGCTCGACGCGGGACCGCGCCGCGTGTCGATCCGGCTCGAGACGAACCCTGCGGGCGCTCGGGTCTGGGTCGTCGACCGAGGCGACGTCTGCGCCGAGACGCCCTGCTCGTTCGAGCTGCCGGCCGGCGAAGAGGTCGTCGTGCGGGCTGCGCGTGGACGGGCCCGCGGGGAAGTTCGCCTCACGCCCACCGAGGGGATGGCGCCGGTGACGCTGCGGCTCGTGGCGCGGCCCGTCGACGACGCCGTCGACGACCGCCCGGGCGGCGGCGGCACCGGCGGCACCGGCGGCGGCGACCTGAAGGTGCCCGACATCTTCAGTCGCCCGCGCTGAGCCGTTCGCGGCGCGGCCCGCATGGCGCCGCTGCGCCGGGCCCCTGGGCGGACGGGGCCGTGAGCAGCGACGCGCTCGAAGTTGTGACGCTTTTTCGTGGCTGGTAGGATTCTCCGTCCAGTTGCGTCCCGTCGTGCATCGGACGCAGCAGAGCGCATGGCCCAGCTGACCGACATCGTGGACAAGGTCCGCGCGTACCAGCCGCAGGCGGACTTCGATCTGCTGCACCGCGCGTTCACGTTCGCCGCGACCAAGCACGAGGGCCAGAGCCGCAAGTCGGGTGAGCCCTACATCACCCACCCGACGGCGGTCGCGTCGATCATCGCGGACATGCGGCTCGACGGCGCGAGCGTGTGCGCCGCGTTCCTGCACGACGTGGTCGAGGATTGCGAGGTCTCGCACGAGGAGATGGCCGCGCGCTTCGGCGAAGAGATCGCCTTTCTCGTCGATGGCGTCACCAAGCTCGGCCGCATCAACTTCACGAGCAAGGAAGACCAGCAAGCGGAGAGCTTTCGCAAGATGGTCGTCGCGATGGCCCGCGACATCCGCGTGCTGCTCGTCAAGCTCGCCGACCGTCTCGACAACATGCGGACCCTCGAGCACATGAAGGCCGAGGCGCAGGTCCGCATCGCGCAGGAGACGCTCGACATCTACGCGCCGCTCGCCGGCCGCCTCGGGATCAACTGGCTGAAGAGTGAGCTCGAGGACTGCGCCTTCCAGTACCTCTATCCGGAGCAGTACCTCGACCTCGTCCAGAAGACGAAGAAGGTCCAGCGGGACCGCGAGCGCTACATCGGCGACGTCGTCAAGCGGCTGCAGAAGATGCTCATCGAGCGGGGCTTCGCGGCGGACGTCTCGGGCCGCGCCAAGCACCTCTACTCCATCTACCGCAAGATGCGGCAGAGCAACTGCGAGTTCGAGCAGGTCCACGACGTGCTCGCGTTCCGCGTGCTCACCGAGGACGTCGCCGACTGTTACGCGGCCCTCGGCGTGATCCACTCGCAGTGGACCCCGATTCCCGGCCGCTTCAAGGACTACATCGCGCTCCCCAAGCCGAACATGTACCAGTCGCTCCACACGACGGTCATCGGCCCGGGGCAGCGACGCATCGAGGTGCAGATCCGCACCAGCGACATGCACAAGACCGCCGAGCTCGGTATCGCGGCGCACTGGAAGTACAAGGACAAGACCGGCGGGCTCGACACGAAGGACGCCGCGCGTTTCGCCTGGCTGCGCCAGCTCATGGAGTTCCAGCAGGAGGTCAGCGACCCGGCGGAGTTCCTCGACTCGGTGAAGGTCGACCTCTTCGCCGAGGAGGTCTACGTCTTCACGCCCAAGGGCCAGCTGAAGGTGTTCCCCCGCGGGGCGACACCGATCGACTTCGCCTACTCCGTCCACTCCGAGGTCGGCGACCACTGCTCGGGGGCGCGGGTGAACGGCGCGATCGTGCCGCTCCGCTACCAGCTGCACAACGGCGACACGATCGAGATCCTCACCTCACCGCAGCAGCACCCGACGAAGGACTGGCTCGACCACGTCGCGACCGGGCGCGCGCGGAGCAAGGTGCGGAGCTACATCCGCGCCGAGGAGCGCAAGCGCAGCGTCGCGCTCGGCCGCACCCTCGTGGAGCGTGCGTTCCACCGGCACGACGCGAGCTTCGCTCGCTTCCAGAAGAGCGGGCAGCTCGAGAAGGTCGCCCAGCACCTGCACGTGACGAACGGCGAGGAGCTCTTCGCTGCGGTCGGCTTCGGCCGCATCGACGCGGGCGACGTGTACGCGGCCGCCGTGCAGGACGACACCACCGCGCTGCGGCCCTCTCTCTTCGAGCGCGCGGTGCGCCGGGTCACCGGCGGCAACGACGGCGGCATCCGGATCGACGACGTCGACGATGTACTCGTGCGCTTCGCTCAGTGCTGCTCGCCGCTTCCTGGCGACCCGATCACCGGATGGATCACCCGCGGTCGCGGCGTGACGGTCCACCGACGCGGGTGCTCGAAGGCGATGGAGCTCGAGCCCGAGCGGCGCATCGACGTGACCTGGTCGGAGCGGGTGAAGGTGTCGCGGCCCGTCGTCCTGAAGGTGATGACCACCGACAAGCCCGGGATCCTGGCGAACGTCAGCGCGGCCTTCACCGAGGCCGGGGTCAACATCTCCGAGGCGAATTGCCGGGTCAGCCCGGACGGAACCGCCGTGAACCTCTTCCACTTCCAGGTCGACGAGGCGGCGAAGCTCAACACGCTGATGCGCAAGATCCAGGGCGTCGACGGGGTGTACTCGGTCGAGCGCGCGTGAGCCCCCGCCGCCGGCCCGTGCTAGCCCGCGCGGCATGAGCGGAGAGAACTCGAACACCCTGAAGTACGTCGGGATCGGCTGCGGCATCGCTGCGCTGCTCGGTCTCTGCGGCGTCGGCGCGTGCGCGGCCTGCGCGGGGGCCGGTATCGGCGGCGTGATGGTCGCGGTGGAGGCCCCGGCAGAGCAGGCGCATGGATTTCTCCGCGACGCCCGGACCGGCAACCCCTCGGCCGCCTACGCCCGCATGAACTCGACGTACCGGAGCCTGCACGGCGAGGCGGAGTTCGCCGCGCGGCTCGCCGCGTTTCCCGCCCTCACGAGCGCCACCGACGCGACCCTCTCGAGCCGCAACGTGAACGGGCCGACGGCCACGATGCGCGGCACCCTCGACGGCGCGAGCGGCTCGCTCGGGACGGTTTCCATCGAGCTCGTCTCGGAGGGCGAGCTCTGGTCCATCACGGCGATCGACGTGAACGGGCAGCGCTTCTGAGCGCGCGGCAGAACGGAGGGGGCGGCGCGGGGCGCGCGAAACCTGCGCGGTCCCGCGGCTTGCGAAACCTCCGTCGCCTCACGACACTCCGGGGATGACTGCGTCCATCCCGCCCCCCGAGGGGCCGGAGATCCTCCCGGTGCTGCCGCTCCGGAACTCCGTGCTCTTCCCCGCCTCGGTCGTCCCGGTGAACGTCGGCCGCGCGCGCTCGGTCCGCCTCATCGAGGAGTCCTTCGGTCGCGACCGACCGACCGTGGCGGTCGTGGCGCAGCGCTCGAGCGACGTGGAGGATCCCGACTTCGAGAACGTGTTCCACCTCGGCACGGTGGCCCGGGTGCTGAAGGTCATCCGGCTCAGCTCGGGCAACTACTCGGTCGTGCTCCAGGGCATCGCGCGGATGGAGATCCTCGAGCCGGTCGGCCGCGAGCCGTTCCTGCGGGCGCGGGTGCAGCGCCTCGACGAGGCCCCGGTGAAGGACCCGGAGCTCAGCGCGCTGATGATCCAGCTGCGCGAGTCGGCGCGACGCCTCCTCGAGCTCTTGCCGCATCCGCCGCGCGAGACCGTGAGCGTGCTCGACAACATCCAGGACCCCTCGGCGCTGTCCGACCTCGTCGCGTCGAGCCTGCCGGTGACCACGCCGCAGAAGCAGGAGATCCTGGAGATCCTCGACGTGCGGACCCGCATCCGCCGCGTCTACGAACTCGTGCAGCGCCAGTCGCAGGTGTACCGCGTCAAGAAAGAGATCTCGACGATGGTGCAGGAGGAGATGAGCAAATCGCAGCGCGAGATCCTCCTTCGACAGCAGATGAAGTCGATCAAGAAGGAGCTCGGCGAGGGCGACGACGACGACGAGATCGAGAACCTCCGCGACAAGCTCGCGCGTGCCGACCTCACCATCGAGGCGGATCGCGCGGCGAAGAAGCAGCTGACGCGCATGCGCTCGATGTCGCCGAACGGCGCCGAGTACCAGGTCGCTCGCAACTACGTCGAGTGGCTCAGTGAGCTGCCGTGGGGGCGCACGACGCCGGATCGACTCGACGTCGGAGAGGCGCGCCGGGTGCTCGACGAGGACCACCACGGCCTCGAGAAGATCAAGCGCCGCATCGTGGAGTACATCGCGGTACGGAGGCTCAAGAGCGACATCAAGGGTCCCATCCTCTGCTTCGTCGGCCCGCCGGGCGTCGGCAAGACCTCGCTCGCGAAGTCCATCGCCCGCGCGACCGGGCGGAATTTCACCCGGGTGGCGCTCGGCGGTGTGCAGGACGAGGCCGAGATCCGCGGCCACCGGCGGACCTACGTGGGCGCGTATCCGGGGCGGGTCGTCGGCGCGATGAAGGCCGCGGCGGCGCGCAACCCGGTGATGCTGCTCGACGAGGTCGACAAGCTGGCCTCGGACGGACGCGGCGATCCCGGCGCAGCGCTGCTCGAGGTGCTCGATCCCGAGCAGAACGCGACGTTCACCGATCACTACCTCGAGGTGCCGCTCGACCTCTCGCAGGTGCTCTTCATCGCGACGGCGAACCGCAAGGACACGATCCCGCGGCCGCTGCTCGACCGCATGGAGGTCATCGATCTCGCGGGCTACACCCGCGATGAGAAGGTGGCCATCGCCAAGGGGTTTCTCATCCCGCGGCAGACGAGCGATCACGGGCTCTCGCCGGGCCGGCTCGACTTCACCGACGACGCCATCGACACGCTCGTGGACCTCTACACGCGCGAGGCGGGCGTGCGGAACCTCGATCAGAAGGTCGCCGCGCTGTGCCGGGCGGTCGCGGTGCGGCTCGCGGAAGGCGAAGATGTGCGGCAACTCGCGACCGGCGAGTGGGTCCGGGAGGCGCTCGGGGCACCGAGGTACGAGCGCACGGTCGCGGAGCGGCTCGGCCGCCCCGGCGTCGCGACGGGGCTCGCGTGGACGCCCGCGGGCGGCGAGCTGATGTTCGTCGAGGCCGAGCAGATGCCCGGCAAGGGGCAGCTCCACCTCACCGGCAAGGTCGGCGACGTGATGAAGGAGTCGGTCGCGGCCGCCTTCACCTACATCCGCGCGCACACCGAGCAGCTCGGCCTACCCCGCGACTTCCTCGACAAGCTCGACGTGCACCTGCACCTGCCCGGCGGCGGCTTTCCCAAGGACGGTCCGGCCGGCGGCATCCCGATCTTCGTCGCGCTCGCCTCGATGCTCACGAAGCTCAAGGTTCGCCCCGACGTCGGAATGACGGGCGAGGTGACCCTGCGCGGCGCCGTGCTCCCGGTGACCGGGATCAAGGAGAAGATGCTGGCGGCGCACCGCGCCGGTCTCAAGCACGTCGTGCTGCCCAAGCGCAACGAGCCCGACCTCGACGACGTCCCCGACACCGTGAAGAAGGACCTCACGTTCCACTTCGTCGGGCGGGTCGACGAGATCCTCGCCCACGCCCTCTCGCTCGATCCTCCGCGGCCCACCGAGACTCGGGCCGACGCGCCGAGCTGATGGCACCGAGCGGAGGGCACCGCGCTGAGGACACCGCGCTGAGGACACCGCGCTGAGGACACCGCGCTGAGGACACCGCGCTGAGGGCACCGAGCGGAGGGCACTCAGCGCGGCACGATCGGGAGCGGGCGCGGGTCCCAGATGACGTCGCGCCGCTCGGCGACGCGGACGAAGCCCGCGCGCTCGTACTGGCCGAGGGCGCGCGGGTGGTCGAGGGAGCAGGTGTGGACCCAGAGCCGGGTCGTGCCCTCAATCGACCAGGCCCGATCGATCGCGGCGTCGAGGAGCCAGCCCCCGAGCCCGCGCCCGATGCACTCGGGGACGAGGCCGAAGTACGCGAGTTCGATCTCGCCGCGCACCCCATCTCGAAGGTGCCGTGCATCGAGCTCGAAATAGCCGGCCGGGGCGCCGCCCACGTACGCGACGCCGATGTGCACGTCGGGATCGGAGACGATGCTCTCGAGCTGCTCGTCGGGCATCCGGCGCCGCTCCACCCAGAGCCATGGAGCGCCCACGGTCTCGTACAGGTAGCGGTAGAAGTGGGTCGCCGGATGCGCGAGGCGGACCCACGTCGCGCCGGGCGGTGCAGCACGCAGCGGCCGCGCGGGCCGGGCGCGCTGTTCGAGGTCCCAGGTCGTGACCTCGAGGGCGCTCACGCGGGGAGGACCGCGGCGACGAAGTCGTCGCTGAGCGCGACGCGCACGAGGTCGGCGAATTCCGGATCGCCCGCGCACCGGGTTCGCCAGGAGCGAGGATCGGGGAAGCGGATCTCGCCACGACTGCGGCAGCGGAAGAGTCCGGTCACTGCGCTGCGCACATCCCCCGCGGCGACGAGCCCGGCCCGGGTCGCGACCGAGAAGAGCGCGGCGCGCGCGTGCTCTGCATCCCAGCTCTCGCCGGCCTGCGCGACGAGCTCGCGCAGATCGCGCTGCGCGCGCACCGGGAGGCTGCGCCAGAGCTCGGCGGCGAGCTGGGCCGCGGCCTTGTCCACGCGGCCGCCATCGGCCGGTCCGAACGCGGCGCGCACCGCGGCGAAGAGGGTGGCTGCGTCCTCCTCGGAGAGGCTGGCGAGCAGCGCGCCGCGCGGGCGTGCGAGCTCGACGGTGCGCGCGATGGCGAAGCGGAGCTCGGCGTCGCTGCGCGACCAGTCGATCGGCATCAGGACGCTGGGTGGCACGCTCCGAAGCACCTCGGGCAAGGCCTCGGGGCGGGGGGAGACGAAGACCGGAGGAGGCTCGGCCCCAGGCAAGAGCGGCACGACGTGCGCGAGCGCGCGGGAGAGGGGTGCGTGCCCATGCACCGCGACGCGATCGGTGCCCAGCACACCGACCTGCCCCAGCGTCTGCCGGTACATGGGCAGGCCCTCGGCGAGCAGCTCGAGGATCGCGAACACGGGCGCGAGCGCGCCCACGTGCGTCAGGCGGCCGAGCAGCGCAGCGCCCGCCTCGCGGGACAGCTCGAGGGCGAAGCTCGGTGGCTCGCGCGGCGGCGTGCCGACCAGCGAGACGAGCGCGCCCGCCACCCGGTACACCGCGCCGAGCTCGGGCGCGCCCGCGGCGATGCGCTCGAGTTCGAGGAGGAGCTCGAAGCGTCCGGGCTCCTCCATGAGCAGCCCCCGCAGCACGGCGGCGGCGCTGCTCCGCGTGGCGGGATCCGAGGCGAGGCGCGCGGCGAATTCCTCCGGGGACTCGCTCGCGGGAGGCCGGAGGCTCTCGGCCTTCGTGACGGGCGGCAGGGGCTGACGGCGCGGCTCGGGCGGGGCGCTCGCCGGCACCCAGGAGGAGCGCTCCGACGCAGGTGCCGCGGCGGAAGACTCGGGCTCCGGCGCAGGTGGGGGCGCGCTGGGTCCCGCGGACATCCCCAGCCGGCCCGCGAGCGCGAGCGCCGAGGAGAGTTCGCCGTCGAGCGCGAGCGCGGACGCGACCGCCTGCCGCGCCGCCTGCTCGGCGCCGTGCGCCAGTTCGAAGCCCGCGAGCTCGACCCACACCTCGGCGGTGCGCGCGAGCTCGGGATCCTCGCCCTCGAGGGCGGTGAGCGCCTCGCGCACGAGCGCCGCAGCGCGCGCATGGTCCCCGCGCGCGGCGTTCAGGGCCGCCGCCTTCCGGTGCAGGCGCGCCCTCTCGTCGCCCATCCACGCCTCGGCGGCGCGCCGCTCGAGCTCGGCAAAGAGCCTGTCGAAGGCAGCCTCGCCCGCGGCGGCGTCCATCCGCGATACCAGGGTAGCGAGGCGCGCGAGGTGTGGCTCGAGCTCCGCGGAGAGCGTCTCTGCCCAGGGGCCGAACAGGGCGTCGAAGGCCTTCTCGGGCCGGGACGCCTCGTCCTCCCACACCGCAGCGGCGCGCCGCAAGAGCGCGGTCCGGAGCGCGGGGTGCTTGGCCGCCTCCGCGAGCGCGACGTAGCCGCGCGCGAGCGCGTCGAGGTCCCCCACGTCCCGCGCCACGCGCTCGAGCGAGGTGGCCACCGCCCCACCCGCGCCCGACTCGGAGGCCGCCCGGACCAGCATCGCAAGCGCCGCCGACTTGTCGCCGCGGCGCTCGAGCCAGCGCGCGTGACGGTACGAGAGCGCCCGGCGGCTCCGCGCGCCGACCGCAGCGGCCACGAGCTGACCGTAGACGCGCTCGGCGAGATCGGTGCGCGCCTCGGAGAGCGCGAGCTGCTCGAAGAGCAGAAGCGTTCGCCCCGTCCACGGACCGCCCCAGGTGAGGGCATCGCAGGCGATCTGGAGCGCAGTCGCGGAGTCCCCCAGGTGTCGGTAGGCGAGATGGGCCGCGCGCTCGTAGAGGCGAGCGCGCGCCTGGCGAGCCGTCGCGCCCTGCGTCCCGCCGCTCCGGGCGGCCGAGCGGAGCAGCTCGAGCCCCTCGGTGGGGCGACCGAGCGCGACGAGGGCGTCGGCGCGCGCGAGGACGCCCTCGGTGGAAGTCCCTCCGGCGAGGGACCCGATCCGGTCGAGGTAGCGCTGCGTGGCGTCCTCGGAGCGCAGCAACTCGGTCGCCGCGGCGGCGAGCCAGAGCAAGGCCTTCTTCGCCTTCGCTTCGTCACCGGCCGACGCCACGTGCTCGAGCGTCGCGACGAGCTGATCGATGCGCCCGGTCATGCCGAAGAGCTGGACGAGCCGAGACACGGCGGCGTCCTCGCCCGGGCTTGCGCCGATCACGCGGAGGAGTGCCCGCACCTCGGCCGCACGATCGCCAGCCTCCTGCGCGCGCGCCGCGATCCGGAGCAGGGACGCGACGCGCTGCGCGGTCGCCTCACGCGGCGGCAGGGCGAGTTCGAGCGCTGCCCGTACCTGGGCCGGCTCACCCACGCGCTCGGCGAGCTCGAGCGCGAGATCACGCAGCGGCGTCGCCGGTGAGTCCGCGCCGGCGCCGAACGCGATCGCCGTGCGACGCGCGAGCTCCGCGGCGCGGGCCGGGGACGTGCGCTCGGCGAGGCGGCCAAGGGCACGTACGAGGAGAGGAATCGCTTGCGGCACTGCGCGCGCGTCGCCCGAGAGCGCGTGGATCCCCGGCTCGAGGAAGTCGTCGATGCCGCGCTGCAGGGACTCCTCCAGCGCGACGATGCTGGGCTGGGGCGAGAGCGGCTCGAGCGCCGCCCAGCGCACGGTCGCAGCGAGGCTCCGGGCCGGATCGGACTCGCAGCGGGCAGCGCGGGCGAGCAGCGTGGGCAGCTCTCCGAAGAGCGTGCGCGTCCGCGCGACGAGCGACGCGCTCCCGCGGCCGCGAGCCGCCGCGCGCAGCCCGACGAGGCCCGCCATGCCCTCTTCGGGCGCCAGATCGAGGGCCCGCTCGGCGGCCGCCGCCGCCTCGTCGACGGCGCCGGCAGCGAGCGCGATGCGGGCGATCCGCGCCGAGGCGCGAGCGCGACCGGCCGCTCCGGAGCCGCCCGAGACGAGCGCCGCCTCGGTCCGCAACCCGGTGAGCTCGAGGTCGGTGTCGGCGCTGCGGAGGCCGATACGCCGCACCCGCACCGCAGTCTCCAGCGTTGCCGCGCCGATACGATCGAGGTGCCGCGCGGCCTCCCGCGCTGCGGGCACCTGACCGGATTCCGACGCGGCGGCGAGGACCAGGGCGAGGGCACGCCGCCGAGCGTGCTGATCGCCGCCGCGCGCGCCGGCACGGAGGGCCGAGCGGAGGAGCGCGCCGACGTCGCCCCGGGCAAGCGCGACACGGAGCGCCAGCGCCTCGGCCTCCTCGCTCGGGACCTCGACGAGCACCTCGTCGACGAGTGCTGCGGCGCGATCCCGGCCGCTCACGCTCGTCGCGAGCCAGCGGGCCAGGTCGATGGCGGCGCTGCGGCGGGCCGAGCCGATGCTGCCAGAGAGGCGGGCTTCCGCCTCCGCGATCGCGCTCTCCTCGGCGGCCACCTCGTCGGCGAGCGCGCTCGGAGCCGTGAGGCTGCGCTGCTGCATCGCGCGCGCGATCCGCCGGGCGCCGCGGGGCACGGCCGTCCCCCAGGCGACGAGCAACTCGAAGGCCTCGCGCTGCTCGGTTCCAGCAGGAAGCTCGTAGGCGGCGTCCTCCACCGCATCGGCCACGGTCTCGATTCCGAGCTCGGCCCGGAGCCCCTCGAACGTCGAGCGGAGGCGCGCGATCGGCGCGCCGAGCGCGAGGGCACGGCGGGCCAGGAACAGCGTCCAGGAGGGCTCGAGCTGCGTGGCCGTGCGCGCTTCGATCGCCCGGAGCAGGAGATCGGCTCGCCACTCGGCGACGCCTCGGTACGCGAGGTCTTCGAGCACCAGCGCGCGCTCGACCCGCAAGCCGGCGGCCTCGAGGTCCTGATCCACCGAGTCGTAGAGGACCTCGAGGGCCGGCTCGTCTTCGAGCACGGCGACGAGCTGGTCGGCAGCGACGGCGGGGCGCTCGGCGAGTTCGGCGCGCTCCGCAAGCGCGAGGAGCTGCCGGCGCCGCGCATCGGGGCTTGCCTGCAGGGTGACCGCGTGGGCCCGCACCGCGAGCGAGGCGTCGATCCGCCCGAGCGCGGAGAGCACGGTGGCGAACGCCTCCGCAGCGGGTACGACCCCCTCGGAAGTCGCGGCGTTCAGCTCGGCGAGCCACGCCTCGGCGAGCCAGGCGAGGGCACGCTCCGGGTGGCTCGCGCGGACCAGGTGGGCCGCCTCGCGCCGGTCGCGCTGCGCCTCGGCCTGCATCCCGTGCGCAGCCTCGAGTTCCGCCGCGAGCAAGTGCGCCTCGGGCGAGGGAGCACCGCTCGCCTCCGCCGCGCGGGCCGCACCGAGCGCATCGGCAGCGCGGCCGGCGCGGCGGCAGAGCAGCGCATACCAGAGCAGGGTCGCTGCGCGCGCCTCGGGCTCGGTCTGGCAAGCCACCGCCGAGCGCCCGTAGGCGAGCCCGACATCGACCTGGCCGGCGCTGGCGCAGGCCTCCGCCGTGCGCCGCAGCAGCTCGGCGTCGGTGCGCTCGAGCGCCGCGGCCTGCCTCAGCGCACGCGCCTGCTCCTCGACCGAGCCGTGGAGCCGCATCCACGCGTCGGCGAGCGCACGGTGCGCGAGCGCTCTGTCCGGCGAGGGCGCGCCGGCCGCCTCGAGCGACGCGACCTTCGCCTCGAGCGCCTCGAGCGGATCGTCGAGCTGCTCGGACACTGGCGGAAAGGATGGCAGGTCGGTGTGCTGCGCGTGGCCGGGACGGATGTCGGCGGCGCCCGGAGCGAGCTGCACGCTCGGAGGCCTCATCGAAGGAAGGGAGTCGCGGGGCGCGAGCGCCGCGGCCGGCGGCTCGGCGGCCTCGACGACGCGGACGAGGCCGGCGCGCACGAGCGCCGCCAGGCGCGGGCCGGCCCCGGGCCGCGCCGAGAGCACGGTCGCGACGCGGCGCGCGCGGCTGCCCTCGACCCCGAGCCAGCGCTGCCCGCGCAGGGCGACAGGCCCCTCGGCCCACTCCAGCTCGCCGCTGCCGCGCGCCGCGATCTCCGCCCCGGCCTCCCCCGCTCCCCGCTCGAGCGCGTCGAGCACGAGCGCGGTGAGCGGACACTCGAGCAGGCTGCCTTCCGCCGTCGTGTTCTCGTCGAGCTCCCAGGTCCCAGCCTGCGCGAGCGAGCGCGCGAGGCGCGCGACCCAGACCGAGCGCACGAGGTCGTGCAGCGTCTCCGGGGGCAGCGGAGCGACGGCGAGGACGGCCGCCGCCTCGGCATCGACGCCGAGGCGCGCGAAGGTCGCGTCGTCGAGACCTCCCTCGTGCGAGAGCTGCTCGGCCACGGAGGGCTCGCCCGCGATGCGGCCAACCTCGCGGACCTTGCCGCGCGCGAGCGTGAGGACGCGGGCGCCCAGGCGCACCGTCCCACTCGCGGCGCGCTCGTCGAGCGCCAGCAGGAACGTGGCGAGAGAATGGGGCGTCGGATCCCAGGAGCCCATGCAGCGAGCACGATACCAAGAACGGAGGCCCTTTCGGCAACTTGCGGGGCAGGGGCCCGCGGAGCAGACCCGTCCCGATGTCGCTGAACGTCGACCCCGCCACGCGCGCTCAGCTCGCGCGCTTCGACTTCGACGAGGGTCTGCTCGCGGCGTTCGCCGCGCGGGCGACCGAGACGCACTCGAACGTGGTGCGAGGCTGCATCGAGCCGACGACCGGCGCCGACGTGAGCGCCCTCCCCGCGCCCGGCTCCCACGCGCGGGCAGAGCTCGCAGCGCTCGGAGAGCGCGCGCTCGCAGCGGGCGAGGTCGGCGTGGTGATTCTCGCCGGAGGGATGGCGACCCGTTTCGGGGGCGTCGTGAAGGCGGCGGTCCCGGTGACCGCCGGCCGCTCGTTCCTCGATCTGAAGGTCGGTGACCTGCGGCGGGTCGCGGCGCGGAGCGGCACTCCGCTGCCCACGTTCGTGATGACCAGCTTCGCGACCCACGATCGCATCGGCGAGCAGATCGAGGCGGAGCGACTCGACGGGCCGGCAGTCCGCCTCGAGTGCGTTCCCCAGAGCGTGTCGCTGCGCCTGACCCCCGAGGGGGCGCTCTTTCGCGAGGCCGACGGGACGCTCTCGCCCTACGCCACGGGACACGGCGACCTGAGCTTCGCCCTCCGCGCGAGCGGCGCGCTTCGACGCTTTCGGGAGGCGGGCGGCAAGCACCTCTACGTGTCGAACGTGGACAACCTGGGCGCGACCCTCGAGCCGGCGATCCTCGGGGCGCACTTCCGGGCCGGCGCCGCGGTGACGGCCGAGGTCGTCCGCAAGGAGCGGGGAGACCGGGGCGGCGCGGCGGCGCGCCTCGACGGACGGCCGCAGATCATCGAGGCCTTCCGCTTTCCTGCGGACTTCGATCAGGACGCGCTGCCGCACTTCAACACGAACTCGTTCGTGCTCGACGCAGCGGCGATCGATCGCGACTTCGAGCTCACCTACTTCCGGGTCGAGAAGAAGGTCGATGGCCGCGCGGCGGTGCAATTCGAGCGGCTCGTCGGCGAGCTCACCGCGCTGCTCGCGACGCACTTCGTCGAAGTCCCGCGCGGCGGCCCGGATGGGCGCTTTCAGCCGGTGAAGGATCCCGAGGAGCTCGCGGCCCGCCGGCCGGAAATCGAACACCTGCTCCTCGCCCGCGGCGTGCTCTGACGGCCGCGGTCGAGGGCCGGCGAGGTCGCGCCGGGCCGCGCTCGCCTGCTATCGTCTGCCCGTGGCCCGTACGGCGATCGAAGAGCGCAGCACCAGCGAGACCAAGATCCGCGTCGAGCTCGGCGTCGACGGCACCGGCCGCCACCGTGTGCAGACCCCGATCGGATTTCTGACCCACATGGTCGAGCAGCTGGCCCGACACGGCAGCTTCGACCTCGACGTGAGCGCCGAGGGCGACGTGCACATCGACGGGCACCACACCACGGAGGACCTGGGCATCACGCTCGGCAAGGCCCTCGCGAGCGCGCTCGGCGACAAGCGGGGGATCCGCCGCTACGGCTGGGCGACCCTGCCGATGGACGAGGCCTGCGTGACCTGCGCGCTCGACCTGAGCGGCCGCCCCTTCTTCGTGTGGAAGGTGCCGATGCCGAAGGCGCGGATCGGCGACTTCGACACCGAGCTCGCCGAGGTCTTCTTCGAGGGCTTCGCGCGCGGCGCGCAGATGAACCTCCACTTCCACCTGCAGGCCGGCGAGAACCTTCACCACATCATCGAGATCTGCTTCAAGGCCTTCGCGCGGGCCCTCCGGGCCGCCACCGAGCACGATCCCCGGCAGACCGGCATCCCCTCGACGAAGGGGACGCTCACCGAGTGAGCCGAAGGGGTCCGGGGCGCTCGCGTCGAGGCGCGGCGCCGTGTAGCGTCCGCCCGTGTACGTCGTCCCCGCGGTGACCCGATGGTAGCGCTCGTCGATCTGGGCATGGGCAACGTCGAGAGCGTGCGGCGCGCGGTCGCGCGGGCCGGCGGCGAGGCGCAGCTCACCTCCGACCCTGAGCGCATCGAGCGGGCCGAGCGGCTCGTCGTGCCGGGACAGGGGCACTTCGCGGACGGGGCGCGGGCCCTCCGGGGCCCGCTCGGCGAGGCGCTCCGCCGGGCCATCCTGAGGGGCACGCCCTTCCTCGGGATCTGCCTGGGCCTGCAGCTGCTCTTCGAGCAGAGCGACGAAGCGCCCGGCGAGCAGGGCCTCGCGCTCCTCGAAGGTGCCGTGCGGCGGATCGAAGATGGGCGACGCATCGCGGGCCGGCCCCGCAAGATCCCCCACATGGGGTGGAACGAGATCGAGGCCCGGCACCCGCTGCTGCCGGCGCGGGCCTGGTTCTATTTCGTGCACAGCTACCACGCGGTCCCGGCGGATCCCGGCCTGACCGTCGCGACCGCGGACTACGGCGAGCCGCTGTGCGCCGCCGTCGCGAGGCAGAACGTCCTCGCGACCCAATTCCACCCTGAGAAGTCCGGGCACGCCGGGATCGCGCTGCTCGGCCGTTTCCTCGCCTGGAGGCCCTGACATGCAGCTCATCCCCGCGATCGATCTCCTCGACGGCAAGGTCGTGCGCCTTCTGCAAGGGCGCTACGAGGACGTGACGGTGTACGCCGAGGATCCGCTCGGCGAGGCCCTCCGCTTCGAGGAAGAGGGCGCGCGGCGCCTGCACGTGGTCGACCTCGACGGAGCGCGCTCGGGGGTGCCGGCCCATGCGGCGCTCGTGCGCAGCATCGTGGAGCGCACCGGGCTCGAGGTGCAGGTCGGCGGCGGGATCCGCAGCCGGGCGCAAGCCGAGGCGTGGCTCGAGGCGGGCGCGCGGCGCGTCGTCGTCGGCACCGCGGCGCTGGTCAGCCCGGCCGAGATCGAGGCGCTCTGCCGGGCCCATCCGGGACGGGTGATCGTGGCGGTCGACGCGCGCGATGGCATCGTGGCGACCGACGGCTGGCAGCTCTCGAGCGGCATCGCCGCGGTGGATCTCGCGGTGCAGGTCGACGGCTGGGGCGTGGACGGGATCCTCTTCACCGACATCGCGCGCGATGGAACGCGGGCCGGCCCGGCGCTCGAGGCGACGGCGTCCTTGCAGGCCGCGGTGACGGCGGAGGTGATCGCCTCCGGGGGCGTGGGCAGCCTCGCCGATCTGAACGCGCTGAAGGCGCGGGGGATCCGCGCGGCGGTGGCCGGTCGCGCGGTGTACGAGCGGACGCTCTCGGTGCGGGAGGCCTGCCTCCTCGGGGAGACCTGATGCTCGCGCGCCGCATCGTGCCTTGCCTCGACGTGAAGGACGGCCGGGTGGTCAAGGGCGTGAACTTCGTGGGCCTGCGCGACGCGGGCGACCCGGTGGAGTGCGCAGCGCGCTACGACCGCGAGGGGGCCGACGAGGTGACCTTCCTCGACATCACCGCCTCGAGCGACCACCGGGCGGTGCTGCTCGACGTGGTCGCGCGCACCGCGGCCGAGCTCACCGTGCCGCTCACGGTCGGCGGCGGGGTGCGGACGCTCGACGACGTGAAGTCGCTCCTCGGCGCCGGCGCGGACAAGGTCGCCGTGAACACCGCCGCGGTGAAGGAGCCCGCCCTCGTCTCGCGCATCGCCGACGCGTACGGATGCCAGGCCCTCGTCGTCGCGGTCGACGCCAAGCGCACCGGCGCCACCGCCTGCGGCTACGAGGTGTTCACCCACGGAGGGCGCAACCCGACCGGGCTCGACGCCATCGCGTGGTGCGTGGACATGGCACGGCGGGGCGCGGGCGAGATCCTGCTGACCAGCATGGATCGCGATGGAACGCGCGAGGGCTACGATCTCGTGCTCCTGCGCCGCGTCGCCGACGGCATTCCGATCCCGGTCGTCGCCTCGGGCGGCGTGGGCAGCCCCGAGCACATCCGGGCCGGCCTGGTCGAAGGCGGTGCCGACGCGGCCCTCGCGGCGTCGATCTTCCACGACGGAATCCACTCGATCGGCGAAGTGAAGGAGCACCTGACGCGTCACGGCGTCCTGGTGCGACCGATCGCCCCGTGA
>Ga0315900_10003389_pt1 | contig 23359 bp, 19 predicted proteins | sample LakEriMetagenome_FD_203521 | JGI IMG/M metagenome (GOLD analysis project Ga0315900, IMG submission 203521) | Freshwater fungal communities from buoy surface, Lake Erie, Ohio, United States - Buoy 12 MA114 | ecosystem: Environmental > Aquatic > Freshwater > Lake > Lake biofilm | place: USA: Lake... | reverse complement strand
CCAGCTCACCGCCAGCATCAGGAACCCCGTCCCCACCATCACCCGGAACGACCAGAAGACCGGCGCCACCGGCGGATGCAGCACCTCGCCCTCCGCCGTCACGAAATCGTTCAGCCCCGGCACCACACCGTCGGCATGATGGGTCAGGATCAGCGATGCCCCGTTCGGCACGGCAATCTCGAACCGGTTCTCCCGCGCCGCCTCGTCAGGCAACGCAAACAGGACCAGCGGCACGTTGCCCCGCGTCTCCCAGTTGGCCTCCATCGCCGCCACCTTCTGCGGCTGATGCTCGAGCGTGTTGAGCCCGTGCATGTCGCCCACCACCACCTGCACCGGGATCAGCAGCACCGCAATCCAGACCGCCGTCTTGAGCGCGACCCTGACCCCCGCCGTCTGTCCGCCGATCAGCCAGCGATAGGCCGACACGCCCGCAATCAGAAAGGCGCAGGTCAGGAACGAGGCGATCAGCATGTGGGTGAAGCGATAGGGCATCGAAGGGTTGAACACGATCGCCCACCAGTCGGTCGCATGGGCCACGCCCTCGCGCAGCTCGAACCCCTGCGGCGTGTGCATCCAGCTGTTCAGCACGATGATCCAGAAGGCCGACATCGTCGTGCCGAAGGCGACAAGGACCGTCGCCCCGATATGCGCCCAGGCCGGCACCCGCGAAAAGCCGAAGAGCATGATCCCCAGGAACACCGCCTCGAGAAAGAAGGCCGTCAGCACCTCATAGGCCAGAAGCGGTCCCGCGATATTGCCCACCACCTCCATGAAGCCCGGCCAGTTGGTGCCGAACTGGAAGGACATCGTGATCCCCGACACCACCCCCAGCGCAAAGGACAGCGCAAAGACCTTCACCCAGAACCCATAGGCCTCCATCCAGCGCGCATCCCGCGTCGCGTGATAGCGCAGACGAAAGAACAGAAGCACCCAGCCCAAAGCGATGGTGATCGTCGGAAACAGGATGTGAAACGAGATGTTCGCCGCGAACTGGATGCGCGACAGGATCAGGGCGTCCATGATGGCCTCATATGGTCACGCCGCGCGACGTAAGCCGCCCCACACCAGATGACACCCGGGTGCGACAGCAGGGCGCGGCCCGCTCAGCCCTGCAAGCCCGCGTTCACCGGGCGAAGCTGCGCATAGAGCGTCTGCCAGAGCCGGAACCGCTCATCCTCCAGTGCCGCCCGCGCCGGGTCGGGCAGAAAGCGCCGCTCCTCGGGCACCAGTGCGGCGGCCGTGGCCAGATCGGCCACCACGCCCGCGCCTGCGCCCGCCATCACCATCGCGCCCACCGCGCCCGCATCGCGCGCCTGCATCCGCAGGAAAGGCCGGCCAAAGACATCCGCCCGGATCGCGCACCAGCGGTCCGATGCCGTCCCCCCGCCGCCGCCCCGGATGACCCCGGGCCTCAGGCCCCCCGCCGCCTCCAGCGCCTCCAGCGCGAGCCTCGCGGAAAACGCCACCCCCTCCATCACCGCCGCCACCAACTCGCCCGGCCCCGTCGCCGAGCCCAGCCCTGCAAACGCCCCCCGCGCCGCGGCATCCCAAAGCGGCGCCCGCTCCCCTGCCAGATGCGGCAGGAAGAGCGGGCTCGCCCGCCCGATCGCCACATCTGCCGTCAGCGCGGCCGCCTCTGCGACACTGCGCCCCAGCACCCGCGCGATCCATTCGAGCGAGGCCCCCCCCGACTGCGTCGGCCCCGCATGCAGCGTGATCCCCCGCCAGGGCGGAAAGGTGATCACCCCCGCCACCGGATTGCGCCGGGCCGAGATCAGCCCCGCCACCTCGCTCGTTCCCGACAGACACATCGCCTGCCCGTCCCGGGCGACACCCACGCCGAACATCGCGGCCCAGGCATCCATCGTCCCCCGCACCACCGGCACGCCGGCAAAAGGCCCCGCCTGAACGACCCCGGCCACCTCCAGCGGGTCGGCCAGCGGCGCCAGCACCTCGCCCGCCCGCGGGAAAAGGCCCAGGATCGCCCCCGCATAGGCCAGATCGGCCCCCGCAAGCCCGACCGAGGCCAGCGCATCCGCGCCCGCCACCCCCGTCAGCCGCGCGATGACCCAGTCCTTCGGCGCCATCACATAAGCCGTGCGCGCCCAGACGCCGGGTTCCGCCTCTGCCACCCAGGCCATCCGCGCCAGCGCATGGCTCGCATCGATCGGGATCGGCGCGCCCAAAGCCGCGATCTTCTCGCCTTCCGTCAGCCGCGCATCCAGCCCCGCCGCTACCCCGGCCGCGCGCACATCCGCCCAGCCGATGGCGGGGCGCAGCACGCCAAAGGCGCCGTCGCAGAAGACATGCGTGTTGACCTGCCCCGTCACCCCGATCGCCCGGACCCGCGCGCCACGCCCGGCAAAGCGCGCCAGCGCCGCCTCGACATGGGCGAACCACCCGTCCGGGTCCTGCTCCACCCGCCCCGGCCCGGGGCGCCGCGTCTCGTGGCCTGCCGCATGCTCGGCCAGCCGCCGGCCGCTAAGGTCGGCCATCACCGCCTTCACCGCCGTCGTGCCCAGATCGATGCCGATCAGCGCCTCGACCATGCCATCCTCCGCGCCGGGGATTTACTCGCCGCCACCTTGCTGCCAAAGATGCGCCGATCAAGCGCAAATCCGCATATCCTCAGGGGGAAACACATGCTCAGCACCATCCGCGCCACCGGTCTCGCATCGGTCCTCGCGCTTTCTGCCACCGCGGCCCTCGCCGATACCGTCGCCGTCATCACCCCCTACCTCGCCCAGCCCGGCACCCAGTTCTATGTCGAAGCCTTCGAGGCCCGCGCCGCCGAGCTTGGATGGGACGTCAACGTGATCGACACTGCCGGCGACGTCGCCGCCGTGATCGCCCGGATCGAGGATCAGGTCACCGCCGGCGTCGATGCCATCGTCATCAACGTCGACCCCGCCCAGGTCGGTGCCGGGCTCCAGGCCGCCGCCGATGCCGGCATCCCGGTCGTCGGCATGGATGCCGGCAACGACCCGCTCCTCGCCGCCAACGTCACCTCGAACGGCTATGCCATGGCGGCCGAAACCGCCGTCTATGTCGCCAACCGCATCGGCGGCGCGGGCAATGTCGTGATGTTCGTCTTCGACCCCTTCCCGCCCGTGCAGGTGCGCGGCGCCATCGCCGACGCGGTCTTTGCCAACCATCCCGACATCACCGTGCTCGACCGCGTCACCCCCGACGTGGCCGACGGCGGCATCGCCGACAGCCGCGCCAAGATGGAGGCGATCCTGGCCGCCAATCCCGAACCCGGCTCCATCGCCGCCGTCTGGGCCGCCTGGGACCAGCCCGCCCTCGGCGCGCTCCAGGCGATCGAGGCCGCCGGCCGCCAGGGCGAAGGTATCGTCATCACCGGCATCGACGCCAACCCCCAGGCGCGCGAGGCGATCGCCGCCGGCGGCAACTTCGAAGCCTCGGTCGCGCAGGACTTCGCCGGTATCGGGCGCACCGCGGCCGACACGGTCGCGCGCCTTCTGGCCGGTGAGACGCTGGTGCAGAACGTGATCTACGTCCCGACCGTGCTCATCACCGCCGCCAACGTGACCGAATGACCATCCGGCGGGGGCCACCCCGCCACCCCCGTCAGGGGCGCGGGTCACCGCCGCCGCGGCCCGCCCCCTGCCCGTAGGGTGCGCTTCAGCGCACCGTGATCCCATGCTCAGCCTCGCCGCCCTGACCCGCCGCTACGGCACGGCCACCGCGCTCGACGCGGTGGACCTGACCCTGCGCGCGGGCGAAATCCACGCGCTCATGGGCGAAAACGGCGCCGGCAAATCGACCCTCATCCGCCTTCTCGCCGGGCTCGAACGCCCCGACAGCGGCCGCATCGCGCTCGACGGACACCCCATCGCGCTCGCTCCGCCCCAGGCCGCACAGGCGGCGGGCCTGCGCTTTCTCCACCAGGAACTCCACATCGTCCCCGCCCTCTCGGTGGCCGAAAACATGCACCTCGCGCTCCCCCTGCCCAGCCGGCTCGGCCTGGTCGACTGGCCGGCCCTGCACCGCGCCGCCGCCGCCGCGCTCGCCCGCCTCGGGCTTGGCCATATCGACCCCCGCGCCCCGATGTCCCGCCTCGGCCCCGGTGACCGCATGCTCGCCCGCATCGCGGCAACCCTCATCCCCGCCCCCGGGCCCGCGCCCTGGCTCTATGTCCTCGACGAACCGACCGCCGCCCTGACCGGCCCCGAATCCGACCGCCTCCTTGCCACGCTCCGCGACCTGCGCGCCCGGGGCGCGGGCCTGCTCTACGTCTCCCACCGCATGGCCGAGGTGATGGCCCTCTCCGACCGCGTCACCGTCCTGCGCGACGGCCGCCTCATCTCGACGCGCCCGCGCGCCGCCGTGACCGAGGCGCAGGTCATCGCCGACATGACCGGCCGCGCGCTCGCCGACATCTTCCCGCCCCGGCCCGCCCTGCCCCATGGGCCCCCCGTGCTCGCGCTCGACCGCCTCTCCGCCCCCGGGCTCTCGGACATCACCCTCACCCTCGCCCCGGGCGAAATCCTCGGCCTCGCCGGGCTTGCCGGCGCCGGGCGCGGCGCGCTCATCGCCACGCTCGCCGGCGCCCGCGCCCCGACCGGCGGCCGCATGACCCTCGCGGGCCTGCCCTACGCGCCCCGCAGCCCCGCCGATGCCTGGGCGCAGGGCCTCGCACTCGTCCCCCGCGAACGCCGGGCCGAGGCGCTGGTGACCGATGCCAGCGTTGCCGCCAATGTCACCCTGCCCCACCTGCCCCGCCTCTGGCGCGACCGCCGGGCCGAGACCGCGCTCACCCACCGCTTCGCCGACGTCACCCGCCTGCGCTTCACCGGCCCGCATCAGCGCGTGACCGAACTTTCGGGCGGCAACCAGCAGAAGGTCGTCTTCGCCCGCGCCATGGCCGGCAATCCCCGCGTCCTCCTTCTGGACGAACCGACACGCGGCGTCGACGTGGGCGCGCGCGCCGACATCTACCGCCTGATTCGCGCAGCCTGCGACACCGGCACCGCCGTTGTCCTCGCCTCCTCCGACCTGCCCGAACTCCTCGGCCTCGCCGACCGCATCGCCGTGCTCCGCCAGGGCCGCCTCGGCGGCATCGTCGCCAATGACGGCCTGACCGAGGCCGCCCTCCTCACCCTCTGCTACGGGTCCGCCGCATGACTGCCTTTCTCCGCCGCCACGGCGGCCTCATCGGCATGGCTGCCATCATCCTCACCTTCTGGGCGCTGCTGCCGCAGACCTTCATGACGGCGCAGAACTGGCTCAACATCAGCCAGCAGGTCTCCATGCTGCTCGTCGTCGCCGCGACCATGACCGTCGTCATGGCGATGGGCGATTTCGACCTCTCGGTCGGCGCCATGGCCTCGCTCGCCGGGATCGTCGCGGCCACGCTCTTCACGCTCGGCTGGCCCGTGCCGCTCGCCCTCGCCGCCGCCGTCCTGACCGGGCTTGCCGGCGGGCTCGTCAACGGCGGGCTCGTCAGTCTCGTCGGCATCCTGCCCTTCGTCGCCACGCTCGCCACGCTCACCGTCTTCAGCGGCGTGGCCTTCATGGTCTCGGACGGGCGCACCATCTCGGGCGACGGCATCCCGCCGGCCTTTGCCGCCTTCGCCCGCAGCGGCCTGCCGCTCTGGACCGAGGGCGAGCGCATCATCCGCCTGCCGAACCTCACGCTGGTCGCGCTCGCCGTCACCGCCGCCGTCTGGATCGTGCTCGAACAGACGGCCTACGGCCGCCGCCTCTATGCCATCGGCGGCAACAGCGAAGCCGCCCGCCTCGCCGGCGTGCGCGTCACCGCGCTGCGGCTTTCGGCCTATGCCTTCACCGGCGCGGGCGCGGCGATCGCGGGCCTGATGTATGCCGCCCGTGTCGCCTCGGCCAACCCGACCCAGGGCGACGGGCTCATGCTGACCGCCATCGCCGCCGTCTTTCTCGGCATGACGCTGACCGAAAACGGCCAGCCCCGCGTCGCCGCCACGCTGGCCGGCGTGGTGATCCTCGGCGTGCTCGACAACGGGCTCACGCAGAAGAACGTCGACAGCTACGTGCGCGAGGTTCTCGTCGGCCTGATCATCATCGCCGCCGTCGGCGCCAGCGCCCTCGGCCGCAGGATGCGCTACGCAGGACGGGCGACCAGAGTGGTCGGCCCCGGCCTCGCGGCCGGGCGACATCCGTCACCAGAGACGGCATCACGGCAGACTCTGGACGCAGATCACCCACGCCCAGAGGGCAGCGCCCGCGCCCCGGGGAAGGTGGAATAGCAGCCGGGCGGCAGATCGTTCTCGCGCCAGCCAATCCATCGGGGCCGATCAGGCAGACCGCGTACCATGACCGCCCCCCTCACGTCGCCGCCGCGACGCGCGCCTCCCACGCCCCCGCCACATCCCAGCCGGCCCGCCGCGCTGCCGCCCAAAGCCCGCCGCCCAGCGCCGAAAACCGCGCCGGCACCGCCGCCCGCCCCATCCCCTCGGCAACGGCCGCCATCACGAACGGGCTCGCAAAGACCGACCCCGCCGCCGCCCAGTCCGCCGCGCCGGATCCCGCCCGCGCCGCCGCCACCCGCCCCAGCCCCGCAAGCTCCGCCCCTGCCGCCGCAAGAATCCCCTGTGCGACCGCATCGCCCGCCACCGCCAGCGCATCCACCTCGCGCGCCACCGCCGCCACCGCCACGCGCGGATGCGCCTGGCCCATCATCCAGGCCAGCGGCGCGAAACCCGCAACCCCGCAGCCCAGCCGCGCGCCCAGCGCCTGCGCAAAGCCAAAGGCCCCGCTCCGCCCGTCGATCGCATGCGCCATCCCGGCCAGCGCGCGCTGCCCGATCCAGAAGGCGCTCCCCTCGTCGCCCATCAGATCGCCCCAGCCGCCCACCCGCACGCCGCCCCGTGCCCAGGCCATCGACCCCGTCCCGGCCAGGATCAGCACGCCCTCCCCCTCCGGAAAGGCCCCCCGCCAGGCGAGTTCCACGTCATTGACGATCTCGGCCCCCGGCAGATGCGCGGCAACCAGCGCCGCCACCGCCCGGTCATGTGCCGCGACCTCGCCCCAGCCAGGCAGGCCCAGGACCGCCGCCACCGGACGGCCAAGCGCGCCAAGCACGCCGCCCAGCACTGTGGCCCAGTCAGGATCGTCCTGCGGATTGCACCCCCGCCCCGGCGGCAGGATCGTCACCCGTCCCGCGCGGTCGGCCAAAGCTGCCGCCGTCTTGGTCCCGCCGCCATCCACCGCCGCCACGAGATCCATCGATCCACCCCCCTGTCACCGGCAGCCACAGCGATGGCACGCCCACACAGCAGGCGCCAGAGCGGTAACCGGGAGTTGTTGCGGCCTCAGATGATCTCCAGATCGTTGCGCAGGGCTTCGACCGAGGTCACCCCCTCGACAGTCAGGACATGATCGAACCCCACCCGAAACACGACCGTTTCCCCGACGACACGGGCAAACCCGGCCAGCAGCTGGTCGACCGTCAGCTCACCCGGTCCGAACAGGCTTCCGTGGAAGACAAGCGTGTCGAAATCGTTCTGGAAATCCACGATCAGGTCCAGACCGGACTGGAAGACGAACCTGTCCGAACCGGCGCCGCCGGTCAGCGTATCGTTGCCGTTCCCCCCCCCCAGTTCGTCATCCTCTGTCCCGCCAAACAGCACGTCATCCGCCGCACCGCCATGAAGGATGTCCCGCCCGGTCCCTCCGGACAGCGTATCGCTTGCCTGGCCACCCAGCAGCGTGTCGTTGCCCGCGCCCCCGTCCAGCGTATCCTGCGCCGCCCAGCCGGCAAGAATGTCGTTTCCGTCACCGCCAAAAAGCCGGTCCCTGCCGTAGCCTCCGCTCAGAAGGTCGTTTCCGTCACCACCCTCAAGAAGGTCATCGCCGGCAAAACCAAAGAGAGTGTCACCTTCGGCATCACCTCTCAGGACGTCATTGCCCGCCCCGCCGTCCAGCCTGTCGGCCCCTCCGCCACCGGCCAGGGTATCGGCATCGGCACCGCCGCGCAGACGATCCGCGCCGCCTCCGCCGTCGAGCCCATCGCTCCCCGAGCCGCCGACAAGGATGTCACCGCCTTCTCCCCCCTCAAGGCTGTCGTTGCCCTGACGGCCGGCCAGCGTATCTGCGCCATCCCCGCCGCCCAGCACATCGTCGCCCTTGCCGCCGTTCAGGCGGTCATCGCCAAGTCCGCCGGCCAGGCTGTCATTGCCGTCCAGACCGAACAGCACGTCCCCGTCCGCCCCGCCATCCAGCCTGTCGTTGCCCTTCCCGCCGAAAAGACTGTCGAAACCGTCGCCGCCGGCCAGACTGTCATGACCATCGCCGCCCTCGACGCGGTCGTCATCGGCGCCGCCGTCCAGCGTGTCGTCGGACGCCCAGCCCAGCAGCCGGTCATTGCCTGCACCACCCAGGATCATATCGTTTCCAGGACCGCCGACCATGTGATCGGCCCCTGCGCCCCCGTCCAGCCAGTCGTTGCCCTTCTGGCCAAGCAGCGTATCGTCATCGTCTCCGCCATAGAGGACATCGTCTGACGCGCCGCCGTCGATCCGGTCCGAACCCGCCCCCCCGTCAACCGTGTCGGCCCCGGCTTGACCGCTCAGCAGGTCCGCGCCCTCGCCGCCGTTCAGGATGTCATTGTCCCCCCCGCCCCTCAGGATATCGTCGCCCTCCTCGCCCTCCAGCAGGTCCTCGCCGGACTGGCCAAGCAGCGTATCCGCCCCCGCACCGCCCCAGAGACTGTCGGCGCCACCTCCGCCGCTGATGTGGTCGTTCCCGCCAAGTCCGGCAATCGAGTCAAGACCGCCGTCACCCAGGATGGTGTCGTCATCCTCGGTCGCCTCGCCACCGCCGGTCTCCGGCTCGTCCGACAGCGCAACAAGCAGCCGCAGCGCGTCATCGGACCGCAGCTTCCCGGACCCGGTCCCTGTGCCGGCAACCCCCGGCCACTGGCCGGAACCGGCAGTCAAACCGGCCTCGGGCATCGTCGTCAGTCTCTGGGTCATCGGCCGGCCTCCGCGACAGGGGGGACATGAAGTCACCCTGCTATGTCACGCAAGCCCGCCTTCCGCGAAGCGCCGAATGCCGAAAAATCAAGGAATTATAAAGGTATAAACCATGTTTGCCGGGATGCCCCGGGGTTCGGTAGGAACCTGCCCGGCCGATCCCGGGCCGCATCGCGCCACCCCGTGCCGCTCAGACGATCTCCAGATCATCCGCAAGGGCTGCCACCGTGGCCACACCCTGCACGGTCAGGACATGCCCCCCGCCGAAATCGAACACGACGGTCCCGCCCGACTCCACGGCAAACCTGTCCAGCAGCTCAGCCACGGTCAGCTGCTGATCCGGAAACAGACTGTCGTCAATCCGCAAGGTATCGGCGTTGTCGGCAAAGTCGGCCACGCGATCCGCACCGGCGCCGAAGACAAAGACATCCGCCCCCGCACCGCCGGTCAGGGTGTCATTGCCCGCGCCGCCGTCAAGCGTGTCCGCCCCACCCTCGCCCGCCAGCGCATCATGACCCTCCGCCCCCGAAAGCCGGTCGGCCCCCTCGCCGCCCGCCAGGCTGTCGTTGCCCCCCCGGCCCAAAAGCACGTCGCCATCCGCATCGCCGCGCAGGACATCGTTACCCTCCCCCCCGTCGAGCGAATCCTTTCCCGACCCGCCGCGGATCACATCGCCCCCGTCACCGCCGGCCAGTCTGTCGGCGCCGCCGTCACCCGACAGCGTATCGTCGCCGGCGCCACCGTCGAGCGTGTCATTGCCCTCCATGCCGCGCAGGCTGTCATTGCCGCCCTTCCCGCTGATCCTGTTGCCGGCCGCATTTCCGGTCACCCTGTCCGCACCGCTCCCGGCCACGTAATCCTCGATCACCGTGCCCCGGGCGATGCCAAGGTTGCCCTTCTTGCCGAAGACATCCGAATAGCTCATCGCATTCAGATCGACCCTCTGCGCCCGGGTATCGGCCGAAAAATCGATCCTGTCCCGCCCGCCCTCGTCAAAGATCGTCAGCGCATTGCGCGCCAGCGACGCCCCCTTCCCGGCAAAGACATCGTCGACATAGGTGCCAAGCGTCGCCCCCTTGCCATAGACCGTGTTGCCCGCCGTCGCCCCGCCCGACGGCTTGCCGTACAGGTTCTGCACCGCGATGATATCCGCCATCATCGGCGTCACCACCACCGCCCTGTCTGCGCCGACCGTCCCGTTTTCGCTTTGCGAATTGTAGGACATCACCGTCATCTGCCAGCTGTCGTTGGCAAAGACCGTGCCGCCCGGCAGCCCGTATCCGCCCGAATGGCCAAGCCCCAGCGCATGGCCGATCTCGTGGATCACGGTCTGCATGCTGTAGCTGCCCAGCGATACGCCGTACTTGTCCATCCAGGACTTCCCGATGAACACGGTCGCGCGCACCATGTCGCCGTCCGTCTCATAGACGGCGGTCGTCGTGGCGCGCGTCCCGCTGTCCGAAAACGTGATGTCCGCCCGGCCCGTGGTCTCGCGGAACTCGATATCCGCAACCGCCTCCCAGGATTCGAGCGCGGCCCGCACCATGACCTTCAGATCGGGATTCACGCCCGACAGGTTGACGGTGATGACATTGCTTTTCGCCGTGTCCCAGCTGTGCGGGATTTCCCCCTTCTCGATCCAGAAGGTCCGCGTCAGGTAGGTCGCCATCTTCTCGGGCGACACCCGCGCCGACGACGCCAGCGTCACCGCACCGCGGTCCGCCTGCCCGTCGGTGCCGATCCGGTGCCCCCCGCATGCCCCGCCACAGCACCCGCAGGTCGACGCCAAAAGCCCCGGCAGATCCGGCGCGGCGGCCCCCCAGGCCCCGCCGCTCCAGCCGGCCGACAGGCCGGGCGCCATCCCCCCCGGCCCGCCGCCCCAGCCCGGCCAGGCCCAGGCAGAGCCCTGATCCGCCCATGGGGCCATCGCCGGGCGGGCCGGGCTGACAAGGTCCCGCAGCTCCCCGCCCGACAGCCCGCCCGCGCCCTGCCACACCGTCATCCCGTCGGCCCTTTCCGTCCCGCCCGCAGGTCAGCCCTCCGGCCCCCCCGCGCTGCCGTCCCGCCGGCGCGGCCCCGCGCGTCCGGCCCGCTCATTCCGGCCCGCTCCCCGGCCCGAGCATCGCGCGCAGCTTCCCGCGCACCACCGGCCCGAATTCGGGATGCGACAGCGCCGCCGCCATCGTCGCCTCGATGTAACCAAGCTTCGACCCGCAGTCATAGCGCCGCCCGGCAAAGCGGTAGGCATCCACCCCACCCATCGCGATCAGTTCCCGGATCCCGTCCGTCAACTGGATTTCCCCGCCCCGGCCGGGCTTCTGGCGCCGCAGCACATCCATGATCCGCCCGTCCAGGATATAGCGGCCCACCACGGCCAGGTTCGACGGCGCGCTCTCCCGCGTCGGCTTCTCGACAATCCCGCGCAGCGCGCTTGCCCCGCCGACCGGCGGCACATCCGCGTCCACGATCCCGTAGCTCGACACCTGCTCGGGCGCGACCTCCTCGACCGCAACGATGCTGCGCCCGCTCAGCGCATGGTGCTCCGTCATCTGGCGCAGCACGGGCGGACGGCCCGTCATCAGGTCATCGGCCAGCAGCACGGCAAAGGGCTCGTCAGGCCCGATGATCGGCGCCGCGCAGGCCACCGCATGGCCCAGCCCCAGCGCCTCGGCCTGCCGGAAATAGATGCAGGACACATCCGACGGCACGATCGAATTCAGCTGGTCGGCCATCGCGTCGTTGCCCTTGGCACGCAACAGCATGTCAAGCTCGGGATTGGAGTCGAAATGGTCCGCGATGGACCGTTTCGTGCGCCCGATGACAAAGATCAGATGCGTGATCCCCGCCGCCACCGCCTCCTCGACGGCGAACTGGATGATCGGCTTGTCGATGATCGTCAGCATCTCCTTCGGCTGCGCCTTGGTCGCCGGCAGGAACCGCGTTCCAAGCCCCGCCACCGGAAAGACAGCCTTGCGCACGGGCCGATGCATCCTGTCCTCCGTTGCCTGTCCACCGCTTTGCCGGGCCTGACCATAGACCGCTTTGACGGCAGGAAAAAGGCACCCCCGCCCGCAGCCGTCGGCCCGCCCGCCCGACCAGCGGTAACGCGCCATCATGAAGGATCGGTATGAATTCCATCCCGCGTCCCCACCCCCCCGGCCAGCCCCTGCCGCCCGGCAGGCGTCCTCCCCCCATCCCGCCAACCCCACGCGCCCCGGTCACCGGCACCGGCGCTGATCCGCGTCATCAATCTTGTCTGATCCGGACGGAAGCAGTCATGCCGATCAGCACAGGGCAAACAGTGTCCGACCACCGGGACAGGTGATGATGCGCCGTCAGTCAAGCCACGACCTGCGCGTGTCCGGACATGGCAGACCGACCCTTGACAAGAGCGTGACCGGCTGGAACCCAATGGCCTACGCAGCAAAACGAGGTCGGGAACAACAACTCTATGACACTGGTTACCCTTTTGTGGGGAACAGAGCCAGACCTGTCGCGCGAGGGAACCCTAGGGGCCTGGATTATTGGAATGCGTCTAATGATGTCTTCGGTCCCCTCGCTCCGTACACTGGCTAATAGTCAATAAAAGTCAATTAGATGAAAGATTTGTCTGAGATCGACGCAATCGCAAAGGCTAGCGAGATATTGCTTCGCGATGCCTACCTAAATGCTCATTGGGGTGATGCTGAAGCCAGAGGGAAAGCGTTTGATAAGGTCATGGAACGATTAAGCGATCACGCGAGAAAGAAACGAATAGGTATCTTGAAGAAGGGGCTCCATGAACTCCTGCGCGATCTGCCCCACACCACGTCTATTCCCACACAGCGGCGCCTCTTCGCCCTGGTCGAGCAGGAAACCGGCCTGCGCATGTTGGACTTCATCGACCGCGACTCTGCCCGGCTCAAGGCGATCCTCGCGCGCGGCCGCATCCGGGGCGAGGCAGAGTATCGGCTCGTCCGCTCCCATGTCGATGTGCTGGAAGGCGACCCCGGTCAGGCCGCAGCGCTGGAAGAGGCCTATCGCCTGATCGGCGAATTCGAGACGCGGCTGATGAAACCCCCCCGGCGCTGACGGCCCCGCCCAGGGCGAACCCTCCGCCCCCCTCCCCCGTTCACCGTCCCTCAACCCCTGCCACACCGGCGCGCGGTGCCGTCACACTCCGCCCCGGCCCCCGCCGGCGTTTTCCGCACCGACGCAATACCGACGTGATACCGACGTGATACCGAAAGGCCGTTTTGCGCAGAATCAACACGTTAACCCCTGATTCGCGGTCGTGGCGTCATCAGAGGTCCTTCACCAGCCGCAGCGCGTCATAGATCGCCGCATGGATATTGCGCGACTCGACCGCATCCCCGATCCGGAACAGCTGGAACCCCTCCACCCGCGGCTGCGGCGCGCCCTTCGCCATCGCCTCGTAATCCACCGCGCCCCGGTTGCCCGACAGGGGCTTCAGCGCATGGTAAAGCCCGTCCAGCGGCAGCGTCCCGTGGTTCACCACGATCTGGTCGAACCGCCGCGTCTCGGCATGGCCCGAATAGTCCGTCCCGATCACGGCCTTCAGCCCGTTGCCCTCGCGCGTGACGCCCAGAAGCCGCCAGGTGACGGTGAACCGCACCGCCCTGTGCTGCAGGGCGCGCATATAGGGAACAAGGTTCATCCCCATGACTTCAGGGGCAAATGTCCGGTCGGGCGTCATGATCTCGACCTCGGCGCCGGTCGCGGCGATGACCTCGGCCGCCATCAGCCCGGCATGGTCGCCCGCATCGTCAAAGACCAGCACCTGCGCGCCCGGTCTTGCGTCGCCCGACAGGATATCCCAAGCCGACACGGTCAGGTCGTTGCCCTCGGCCAGCGATCCGGCATTGGGCAGCCCCCCGGTCGCGACGATCACCGCATCGGGCGACAGCGCCAGCACATCCTCCGCCTCGGCCCAGGTGTTGAAGCGGAACTCTACCCCCCGCGCCGCGCATTGCGCCATCCGCCAGTCGATGATCCCGATCATCTCGCGCCGCCGCGGGCTCTGCGCGGTCAGCCGGACCTGCCCGCCGGGGTCGCCCGCCGCCTCGAAGACCGTCACCCGGTGCCCCCGCGCGGCAGCCACCCGCGCCGCCTCAAGCCCCCCCGGCCCCGCCCCCACGACGACGACGCGCCGCGCCCCGTCCGCCGGCGCGATCTCCTGCGGCATGAAAATTTCCCGCCCTGTCGCGGGGTTATGGATGCAAAGCGCCTCTCCCCCCTGATAGATCCGGTCCAGGCAATAGGTGGCGCCCACGCAGGGGCGGATGTCATGTTCCCGCCCCTCGCGCAGCTTCTGCACGATCAGCGGATCGGCCATATGCGCCCGCGTCATCCCCACCATGTCAAGCTGCCCGGTCGCAATCGCATGGCGCGCGGTCGCCACGTCGGGGATGCGCGCGGCATGGAACGTGGGCAACCCGACCTCGGCCCGGATGCGCCCCGCAAAGTCCAGATGCGGCGCCGACGCCATGCCCTGCAGCGGGATCACCTGCGTCAGCGCGGCATCCGTATGGATCTGCCCGCGGATGACGTTGATGAAATCGACCAGCCCCGAGGCGCGGAACATGTGGCCCAGCGCGATCCCCTCGGCTTCGGTCATCCCGCCGGGCGCGGTCTCGTCGGCGGTATAGCGCACGCCCATCAGGAACCCCGGCCCCACCCGGTCGCGGCAGGCCCGCAGCACGGCAAAGGCAAAGCGCGCGCGGTTCTCCAGATCACCCCCCCAGGGCGCGGGCAGGGCATTGGTCAGCGGCGACAGGAACTGGTCCATCAGATGGCCGTAGCATTCGAACTCGATCCCATCGAGCCCGGCCTCCTTCATTCTCTCCGCCGCATCGGTATAATCGGCGATGACGCGCTCGATCTCCCAGTCCTCGATCACCTTGGGGAAGGCGCGATGCGCGGGTTCGCGAAACGGCCCCGGTGCCAGCACCGGCAGCCAGTCGCCCTTGTCCCAGCGCGTCCGGCGGCCCAGATGGGTGAGCTGGATCATCACCGCACAGCCATGGTCGTGGCATTCCTCGGCCAGCTTTCGCATCCAGGGCACGACCTCGTCCTTCCAGGCCAGCACGTTGTTGAACGCCGGCGGCGAGGTGCGCGACACCGAAGCCGACCCCGCCGTCATCGTCAGCGCGACGCCCGCCTTCGCGCGAGTGACGTGATAGGCGCGATAGCGGTCCTTCGGCAGCCCGTCCTCGGGATAGGCAGGCTCGTGGCTTGTCGTCATGATCCGGTTGCGGAGCGTCAGGGGCCCCAGCCGGTACGGTGTCAGAAGGGGGTCGGCGGACATCGGCGGGCCTGCCTTTCGCGCTGCGGGTCGCGGCCAGCATAGCCGCGCCCGGTGCCCCTGCGCAGCCGATTTGCGACGGCGATGCCGGTTCCGGCGACCGGAACAAGGGCTCCATCAGCGCTCGAAACGCAAGGCCTCCGGACAGGGCCTGGCCAAATCGGTTGCGACAGAGGGGCAGCGCTCGCGCCCCGGGGGGCGGTGCGGGCGCGGCCCGCCCTTGCAGCCGGGCGGAGCACGTGCCCTGGGACGCCGCTCGGCACTTGCGGTCGCCCCGTGACGGTCCTATGGGGTAGCGCGACAGGCCACCTGGCCCGCGCCGTTCCGAAAGCCGCCATGTCCCGCGCCGCACCGCCCGCAGCCACAGCCCCCGCCATCGTCTCGGTCCGCGACCTGCGCAAATCCTACAAGACCGGCTTCGAAGCCCTGAAAGGCGTCTCGCTCGACATCCGCGAAGGCGAAATCCTCGCCCTTCTCGGCCCGAACGGTGCGGGCAAGACGACGCTCATCTCCACCATCTGCGGCATCACGCGGCCCACATCGGGCAGCGTCACAGTGGGCGGCCACGACACGCTGTCGGACTGGCGCGCCGCGCGCAGCCTGATCGGGCTTGTCCCGCAGGAGGTCAGCCTCGAAAGCTTCGACACCGTCATGGCCGTCGTCCGCTTCAGCCGCGGCCTCTTCGGCCGCCCCCCCGACGATGCCCGGATCGAGGCGATCCTCCGCCAGCTTTCCCTCTGGGACAAGCGCGACAGCAAGGTCGTCGCCCTCTCGGGCGGCATGAAGCGGCGCGTGCTCATTGCCAAGGCGCTCTCCCACGACCCCCGCGTGCTCTTTCTTGACGAGCCGACCGCCGGCGTCGACGTCGACCTGCGGCGCGAGATGTGGAAGGTCGTGGCCGACCTGCGCGCCAGCGGCGTCACCATCATCCTGACCACCCATTACATCGAGGAAGCCGAAGCCATCGCCGACCGCATCGCCGTGATCCTCAGGGGCGAAATCATCCTGACCGAGGACAAGGCCGCCCTGATGCGGCGGATGGGGCGCAAGGAACTGACCGTACGCCTCGCCGCCCCCCTGGCCGAGGTGCCTCCCTCGCTCGCGGCCTTCGGCCTGACGCTCGGCGAGGGCGGCGACCGGCTCGTCTATACCTATGACACGCGGGCCGAAAAGACCGGGATCACCACGCTCCTGACCGCGATCCGCGACGCAGGCCTGCACCTCGTGGACCTCGACACCCAGGAATCGAGCCTCGAGGACATCTTCCTCGGCCTGGTGAGGAACGGGCGATGAACCTTCCCGCCGTCAGGGTCATCTTCGAGCGTGAAATGGCGCGCTTCTTCCGCACCATCATCGAATCCCTCATCTCGCCCGTCATCTCGACCGCGCTCTACTTCGTGGTCTTCGGCGCCGCCATCGGTGACCGGATCGACACGGTCGAAGGCGTGAGCTACGGCGCCTTCATCGTGCCCGGGCTCATCATGCTGACCGTGATGACCCAGTCGGTCTCCAACGCCTCCTTCGCGATCTTCTTTCCCAAATACATCCGCACCATCGACGAACTTCTCTCCGCCCCCGTCAGCTATGTCGAGATCGTGCTCGGCTATGTCGGCGCGGCGACGGTGAAATCGGTGCTCATCGGCGGCGTGATCCTCGCCACCTCCTATGCCTTCGTGGACCTCCCTGTCCTGCATCCGGGCACGATGATCCTGTTTCTGGTGCTGACAAGCTTTTCCTTCTCGCTCTTCGGCTTCATCATCGGCATCTGGGCTGCCGACTTCCAGCAACTCCAGATCGTGCCGCTCCTGGTGCTGACCCCGCTCATCTTCCTCGGCGGCAGCTTCTATTCCATCGACATGCTGCCCCCCTTCTGGCAGACGGTCGCGCTTTTCAACCCGGTCGTCTATCTGATCTCGGGCTTCCGCTGGGCCTTCTTCGGCATGGCCGACGTGCCGGTCGCGCTCTCGCTCGCTGCCATCGGGCTCTTCACGGTCATCTGCCTCGGCTTTGTCGCCTGGATCTTCCGCAGCGGCTGGCGGATCAGGCAATAGCCCGCCGCCTTCGCCTTGCTGCGGCCCGGGCGCGCGCCTAGATCAGGGTCATGCGCCTCCGCCTTCCCTTCCTCCGCTCCGCCCCCACCGTGTCGGTCATCCGCCTCCAGGGTCTCATCCTGTCGGGCGGGCGCGGTCTCGACGACGCCACGCTCGCCCCGGTGATCGACCGCGCCTTTGCCCGAGGCCGCCCTGCCGCCGTCGCGATCGAGGTCAACTCGCCCGGCGGCTCGCCCGTGCAATCCTCGCTGATCGCCGCCCGCATCCGCCGCCTGGCCGAGGAAAAGCGCATCCCCGTCATCGCCTTTGTCGAAGATGTGGCCGCCTCGGGCGGCTACTGGCTCGCCTGCGCGGCGGACGAGATTTTCGTCGACCGGTCCTCGGTCGTGGGGTCCATCGGGGTGATCAGCGCAGGCTTCGGCCTGCAGGACGCCATCGCCCGCATCGGGGTCGAACGCCGCGTGCACACGGCCGGCCGGTCGAAATCCCAGCTCGACCCCTTCCGCCCCGAAAAGCCCGAGGATGTGGCCCGCCTGGAAGGCCTGCTGACCGATATCCACGCCCATTTCATCGACCATGTGAAGACGCGCCGCGGCAGCAGGCTCAAGGACAATCCCGACCTCTTCACCGGAGAGATCTGGATCGGCGACAAGGCCGTATCAGAGGGACTTGCCGATGGCGTGGGGCATCTGATGCCGGTCCTGAAGGAACGTTTCGGACAGAAGGTCCGCCTGCGCCGCTACGGCGCCCGGCGCAGCTTCTGGCGCCGCTTCGGCGCGCGCATGTCGGCGGGCTTCGCCGAGGGCCTGCTCGATGCGGCCGAGGAACGTGCGCTGCTCGCGCGCTACGGGCTCTGACCCGGCATGCTCGTCAAGACGATCCTCATCTTCCTTGCCGTCATGGCGCTCATCGCGATGCTCGGGCGTTTCCGCCTGCCCGGCCGCAAGGCCGCTTTCTGTGCCGCCTGCGGGCGGCCTCTCATCGGCAAGGGGCCCTGCCCCTGCGGAAAGGCCTGACCTGATGTTCGAAACCATCCTCGCGACCCTCGGCAACTGGCCCACGCTGCTCCTCGGCCTCGTCATCCTGGTCTTTTCGGGCGATGCGCTGGTCCGGGGCGCGGTGAACCTCGCCCTGCGGCTCGGCATCCCGGCACTGGTCGTCGGGCTCACGGTCGTGGCCTTCGGCACCTCGGCGCCCGAACTCATCGTCTCGGTCAATGCCGCGCTCGCCGGTCAGGCCGGGATCGCGGTCGGCAATGTCGTCGGCTCCAACATCGTCAACGTCCTCCTGATTCTGGGCCTGCCGCTGCTCATCACCGTCATCCATTCCAGCCAACTCGACACCCGCCGCAGCTATGTCGTGATGCTGCTCACGGCGATTGCCTTCGCCGCGCTCGCCTTCACCGGTCCGCTTGTCTGGTGGCACGGGCTCCTGCTTCTTTTCGGCCTCGCGCTGATGCTCTGGGACAACTACCGCATCTCGATGGCGCATCGTCAGGCCGGGGCCGAGGAGACGGTCGACGGCGCCAACCCCGCGATGGGCTGGCCCGTCATCATCGGCGCCATCGTCGGCGGGCTAATCGGCCTGGCCATCGGCGCGCGGCTGCTGGTCGACAGCGCCGTCAACATCGCCACCGCCTGGGGCGTCAGCCAGACGGTGATCGGCCTCACCCTCGTCGCGGTCGGAACCTCGATGCCCGAACTCGTGACCTCGGTCATCGCGGCCATGCGCAAACAGGCCGACGTGGCGATGGGCAACGTGATCGGCTCGAACACCTTCAACATCCTCGGCATCCTCGGCATCACCGCCCTGGTGGCCGAGGTTCCGGTCGACCCGCAGATCCTCACCTTCGACAATTTCGTGATGATCGCGGTCTCGCTGCTGCTCATCCCCTTCGTCTTTGCCCGCATGGACATGGGCCGCAAGACCGGCCTCGTCTTCGTGGGTCTCTACACCCTCTATGCGCTCTGGCTGGTCTTTGCCGGCGGCGCACCGGCTGCCGGGGACGCCGCCTGATGCGTGCCCTCGTCACCGGCGCAGGCGGGCGGCTCGGCCGCGCGATGGCGGTCTACCTTGGCACGCGCGGCTACGACGTCGCCGTGCATTACGCGACCTCCGCCGCCGGGGCCGAGGAGACGGCCGCCACCATCCGCGCCGGCGGGCGGCAGGCCGTCACCCTGCAGGCCGACCTGCTGGACGAATCCGTGACACAAGGCCTCCTGCACCGCGCCGCCGATGCGCTGGGCGGACCGGTCACGGTACTGATCAACAATGCCTCGGTCTTCGAATACGACAACCTCGCCACAGCAACGCGGACAAGCTGGGACCGCCATCTCGAAAGCAACCTGCGCGCTCCCTTCGTCCTGACCCAGGCGCTTGCCGCGCAGGTGCCCGACCCCCTGACCGACGACGGCGGAGAGCCGGTCGCCCAGGGCCTGATCGTCAACATGATCGACCAGCGGGTGCTGAAACCCACCCCGGAATTCGCCTCCTATACCATCGCCAAGATGGCGCTCTGGGCCCTGACGCGGACAGCGGCCCAGGGCCTCGCCCCCCGCGTCCGCGTCAACGCGATCGGTCCCGGCCCCACGGTCCGGGGCGCCCGCCAGACGCCTGCGCATTTCGCCGCACAGCGGGCAGCGACGATCCTGCAACGCGGCGCCGACCCCGGCGACATCTGCGCCGCCCTCGGCTACTTTCTCGATGCAAAGGCCGTGACGGGACAGCTGATCTGCCCCGATGGCGGTCAGCATCTGGCCTGGCGCACGCCTGACGTGCTGGGGCCGGAATGACCGGACGCGCAGAGTTGTGCACCAGCGCGCCACCCCTGCCGCGAACGTTAGCGATTTTGTAACGATTTCATGTATTTGTTCAGCATGCAGAAAAATATGACGTTTTTTCAAGACCTTGGACTTTTGCCTATTTTTTAGGCAAATACGTGAACCCTGCTGGAATCAACAAAAAATCCGATCCGCCCGCAGGTTTCCCACGGAGTTGTCCACAGAAACCGTGGACACCTTTCCGCTTGTCCCCCCGGCGATATGATGGCAGCCGCAGCGACAGAATCACGGACAACCCGATGGCTGAGGATACTCCCGACACCGCCCCCCGGCTGACCGGCTACGACTGCATCCAGGCCTGCCTTCGGACGCTCGACGGCTCGCCCGGCGTCTACCGCATGCTCGATGCCGAAAGCCGCGTGCTCTATGTCGGCAAGGCGCGCAATCTCCGGGCGCGGGTGGCGAACTATGCCCGCCCCGGCAACCATTCCCCGCGGATCGAACGGATGATCCGCGACACTGCCGCGATGATGTTCCTCACGACGCGGACCGAAACCGAAGCGCTCCTGCTCGAACAGAACCTGATCAAACAGCTCAAGCCGCGCTACAACGTGCTCCTGCGCGACGACAAGTCCTTCCCCAACATCCTCGTCACGCGCGACCATCCCTTTCCGATGATCCGCAAGCACCGCGGCGCCAAAACCGACAAGGGCGACTATTACGGCCCCTTCGCCAGCGCGGGCGCGGTCAACCGCACCCTCAACCAGCTGCAGAAGGCGTTCCTTCTGCGCAACTGCACCGATTCAAGCTTTGCCGCCCGAACCCGGCCCTGCCTGCTGCACCAGATCCGGCGCTGCTCTGCCCCCTGCACCGGCCTGATCTCCGAAGCCGACTATGCCCGCTCCGTCGCCGATGCCGCGCTCTTCCTGCAAGGCCGCTCCACCGCGGTGCAGGAGGAGCTTGCCACCCAGATGGCCGCCGCCGCCGAGGCGATGGAATACGAACGCGCCGCCGCCCTGCGCGACCGCATCCGGGCCTTGACCAGCGTGCAGACCGCCCAGGGCATCAACCCCCGCGGCGTGGCCGAGGCCGATGTCATCGCGCTCCACATGGAAGGCGGGCAGGCCTGCGTGCAGGTCTTCTTCATCCGTGCCAACCAGAACTGGGGCAACCACGACTTCTATCCCCGCCTCGCGCCGGACGTCGACGCGGCCGAGGTGATGCAGGCCTTCGTCGGCCAGTTCTACGCCGACCGCGAACCGCCCCGGCTGGTGCTGCTCTCGCACGGGCTCGACGATCCCGACCTGATGGCCGAAGCCCTTGGCGAAAAGGCCGGCCGGCGCGTCGACCTCGCCGTGCCCCAGCGCGGCGAAAAGGCCGAACTCGTCGAAGGAGCACTCCGCAACGCGCGCGAAAGCCTGGCACGGCGCATGTCGGAATCAGCCACGCAGGGACGCCTGATTGCCGGCCTGGCCGAGGCTTTCGGGCTCGATGACCCGCCCCGCCGGATCGAGGTCTACGACAACAGCCACATCATGGGCACCGATGCCGTCGGCGCGATGATCGTGGCCGGCCCCGAGGGATTCGAGAAGGGACAGTACCGCAAGTTCAACATCCGCGGCACCGAGATCGCCCCCGGCGACGATTTCGGCATGATGAAAGAGGTGCTGACGCGCCGCTTCCAGCGGCTCCTGAAAGAGGACCCCGACCGCGAAAGCGCCACCTGGCCCGACCTTTTGCTGATCGACGGCGGCGCCGGCCAGGTCGCGGCAGTGCACGAGGTCATGGTCGAACTCGGGGTCGAGGACATCGCACTGATCGGCGTCGCCAAGGGGATCGACCGCGATCTCGGCAAGGAGGAATTCCACCGCATCGGGCACAGGCCCGCAGCGCTGCGCCACAATGACCCCGTGCTCTATTTCGTGCAGCGCCTGCGTGACGAGGCGCACCGCTTCGCCATCGGCACGCACCGCGCCAAACGCGCCAAATCCCTGAGCGCGACCCCGCTCGACGACATCCCCGGCGTCGGCGCCGCGCGCAAGCGCGCGCTGCTGGCCCATTTCGGCAGCGCCAAGGCCGTCAGCCGCGCGAACCTCGCCGATCTCAAGGCCGTGGAAGGCATTTCCGAAGGCATGGCCGAAACGATCTACGCCTTCTTTCACGACAAGGGCTGAAGCCCGGACCGCAGGCCTCCATGCCCGACCGCTTTCATGCAACCGGCAGATGGGCTAGAAACGGCCGTCCCGAGGACGGCGCGAGAGAGGTGCGAGCGATGACCCACGTCTTCGACATGGCGTTGCACAAGGTGCAGATCCCGGTGGATATGCCCGAATGGAAAGATCGGTATCCGGTGCCGGGCCCCCGGACACAGGCTGCCCTTGACGCCATTCATGCCTGGCGTTCGGGCGCTCGAAAAAACACGCCTGACGAAATGCCGCGGGAATTGGTCGCTCGCAAACCCCGCACGTCCTGGCCCGACGCTTTCACGGGCGTCAACGGGATTCACGTCGTTTCTGCCCGCGCCCGGGAGGTGATCGAGAGGTTCGACCCCGGCCTGCATCAGTTCTTTCCGGTGCGTCTGCTGACAAGGAAAGGCGTGGAGATCGAGGGGCCGTGGTTCACGATGAACGTGACCCAGCGGCAGAATTCCATCGTGGTCGAGAAGTCGCACGTCCACGTCGATGCCGATTTCCCCGATACGCTGTGTTCGTTCATTCCATATTCGACAACAAGGCATGTCGTTGTGGACTCCTCCCGTTTGTCGCCCGACATCCACTTCTGGCGTGAGGCGCGTTTTTAGGGCAGCCTGATGGGCTCCGACGCCTTTGTCGCGGCGCTCAAGGCGGCGGGGATCAGGTTCTTTCCGTCTTACCGCGCCACCGAACTCGCCGATCTGCCGCCGAACGCAGGAAGGGCTAAGCTATGACCGTCGATACCCAGACCCACCACGTCCTGCCGACCGCGGTTTCCACCCGCGCCGGACCGGTTTCACTACCCCTCCGGATGGGCTAGAAGCGGCCCATGACGTGGACGATCCCCAATACCCTGACCTTCCTGCGCCTCCTGGCTGCGCCGGGCGTGGCGGTGATGTTTCTCTACTTCAACCGCCCCTGGGCGGACTGGCTTGCACTGGTGCTTTTCATCGGGGCGGCGGTGACAGACTGGTTCGACGGCTACCTTGCCCGCCTCTGGAAACAGGAATCGCGCTTCGGCGCCATGCTCGACCCCATCGCTGACAAGGCGATGGTG
>Ga0315900_10003386_pt1 | contig 23376 bp, 21 predicted proteins | sample LakEriMetagenome_FD_203521 | JGI IMG/M metagenome (GOLD analysis project Ga0315900, IMG submission 203521) | Freshwater fungal communities from buoy surface, Lake Erie, Ohio, United States - Buoy 12 MA114 | ecosystem: Environmental > Aquatic > Freshwater > Lake > Lake biofilm | place: USA: Lake... | reverse complement strand
CATAACGCCACTGGCACGCGTACGCAGTCTCGATGAAAAATTGATTCTTCAATTCCTCGATGCCGGTGTGATGGGAATCATGATGCCGGGAACTGAATCGGCAGCCGATTGCGAGCAGCTGGTTAAAGCAGTGAAATATCATCCAATGGGCGAACGTGGGCTTGGACCCGTTCGTGCAGCCCGATACATGTCAGGCGGCGTTACCCAACAACAATATATTGAAGCAGCCAATGCAGCAACACTGGTTTTGCCAATGGTAGAATCTGTTCAGGCAGTGGAGCAATTGGAAGCGATGTGTCGCGTACCGGGTGTGGATGGGTTCATCATCGGTCCCCGCGATCTGGCACTTAGCATGGGCTTTACAGATGGACCGCAACATGCAGCAGTAAAGGAATTGATGGATAAAGCTATTGCGATCATGGTGCAACATGGAAAAATTCCCGGCACAGTTGCAGCCAATGCAGAACAAGCCAAAGAGCTGTCTGCAAAAGGAGTTCGGTTATTGCTGAATAGCGTGCAAGGCTTATTGGCAGCAGGCGTTTCAGCCTTTACAAAAGAAAGAATTAAATAGATCACGAATAAAACGTATCACCATGCCAACCATCGTTGTCTTATTCAATCTGAAGCCCGGAGCATCCGTTACAGATTACGAGAACTGGGCACGCGCTAAAGATATACCCGTTGTTAACTCGCTTCCCTCTGTAGAAAAATTCAGGGTACTGAAAATGGGTAACCTGCTCGGAAGTGATGCCACAGGACCCTATGCCTATTGCGAACTCATTGAAGTTCCTGATATGAATACTTTCTTTGGTGACCTTTCGCGTGAAGATGTACAGGCAGGGGCTAAACAATTTGGTGAATTTGCTGACCAGCCACTTTTCATTGTGGCCAATGATCTTTAAAACCGATCAATATGTACCAGCTGCAAAATAAAGTAGCCATCGTTACCGGTTCGGGCCGACACAAAGGAATCGGTGAAGCCATTGTATTACGTCTGGCAGCAGAAGGCTGCCGGGTGGTGATTAGTGATATTGGCCAGGCCAAAGGAAATGAATTCGCTGCAGAGCACATCGGGGTCACCGGCGAAATGCAGGAGATTGCAGATGCCTGTAGGGCTTTAGGTGCGGAAGTACTTACCCTGCCCTGCGATGTGCGCAGTGAAGCCGAATGCAGCCAGCTCATAGAAAAAACAGTAGCACATTTCGGTCAAGTAGATATTTTAGTGAATAACGCCGGAGTTGGTTACCTGATGGAACCCTTTACTGAGTTCAAAGAATCCAGCTGGGATGCGGTACTCGATGTAAACCTCAAGGGTGCATTTCTTTGTAGTAAACATGCTGCCATTCAGATGATTCGTCAAGGCGTCGGGGGATCGATTGTAAACATCGCTTCCCAGGCTGCAAAAAGCGGATTCCCATTCGCTGCTGCTTATACTGCCAGCAAACATGGTCTGGTCGGACTAACCCGCAGTAATGCTGTAGAACTGGGAAAACATAAGATACGCGTGAATGCAGTTTGTCCCAATCACATTACAACCGGACTGGGACACTGGCAAAATAGTTTTTTCAGTGAGAAGTTAGGAATGGATTACACCACTTATTTGCAGTCCATCGTACAAAAGAATCCATTGGGGCGAACCGGATTGACTGAAGATATTGCCAAAGCTGTCGCTTTCCTCTGCAGCGAAGAAGCAGCGTATATTACAGGTGAGGCGATGAATGTGAGCGGAGGAGAAGAATATCATTGATATTATGAAACTAGGTATTGATATTGGAGGCACGTTTACCGATCTGGTTTTGCTGGAACCCCGTTCCGGCAAATTATTTTTTGGTAAAACCCTCACCACCTATCCCGATCCGACACGCGGCATATTGAACGGATTACAGGAATTGATGTCGCAGCATGGAAAATCAGTAGCAGAAGTGACCTCGTTGATTCATGGCACAACCCTGGTGACGAATGCCATCATTGAACGTAAAGGCGCTCCCACTGCTTTGCTTACCACTGCCGGCTTTGAAGATGTGCTGGAGATCGGAAGGGAAATGCGCTACGATATCTATGATATTTTTATACGCATGCCTGCACCACTTGTTGCTAAACCTTTTCGGAAGGGTATACATGAGCGGGTCGATGCCACGGGTAAAGTAGTTACAAAACTTAATGAGCAGGAAGTAATTAAAATATTACAAGCATTGGTTAAAAAAGGAATTCGCGCAGTAGCAGTCACATTATTACATTCCTACGCGAATCCTTCACATGAAAAAAAGATCGGTGAAATCATTCGCCGCCGTTTTCCTACGTTAGCATATTCCCTGAGCTCAGAAATCATGCCTGAGATCAGAGAATATGAAAGAACCAGTGCCACAGTTATGAATGCTTATGTGCAGCCCCTCACCGGTCATTACCTGGCTAAGCTGGAGACAATCCTCTCAACAGCCGGCTTCAAAGGTCAACTGCACATTATGAACTCCGCCGGCCGACTGACTACCATCGAAGGAGCTACCCATGCACCCATCCAACTATTGGAAAGTGGTCCCGCTGGTGGTACCATGGCAGGTATTTTCTTTGGGGAACTACTGAAGAAAAAAAATCTTGTTGCTTTTGATATGGGTGGAACCACTGCCAAAGCCTCCATCATACGTAATGGCCAACCGGAGATCACCAATCATTTCGAGGCTGCCCGCGAAAAGAGATTTAAAAAGGGCAGTGGATTGCCTGTACGTATTCCGGTCATTGATATGATCGAGATTGGAGCCGGTGGCGGAAGTATTGCGCATATTAACCATTTGGGACTCCTGACCGTTGGTCCGGAGAGTGCCGCCTCTCAACCCGGACCTGCATGCTATAATCGTGGTGGGGAATTACCTACCGTTACCGATGCCGACCTGGTATTGGGATTTTTGAATGAAGGGTATTTTCTCGGCGGAACCATGCAACTCAGCAGAGAAAAAGCGCGAGCAGCTATTTTGAAGCACATTGCAGCGCCCTTGAAAATATCCATTGAAGAAGCTGCCTGGGGCATCCATCGTCTTGTGAATGAAAATATGGCGAGCGCTGCACGGGTGCACATCATTGAAAAAGGATTGGATCCAAGGTTGTTTTCGATGATGGCTTTTGGTGGTGCGGGACCAGTACATGCCTACCACGTAGCCCGTCAACTCAATGCACCCCAACTAATCGTACCTGCGGGCGCCGGTGTGTTAAGTGCCCTTGGATTTCTGGTGAGCCCTATAGCTACCGAAGAAATTACGAGTTATATCAGCACGCTACAGCAAATCAATTGGCAACATTTACAAAAAGTGTTGACAGGGATGACCGATAAGGGGAAGAAATTTCTTTTACAGGCGGGTGTGCCAGCTACTCGCATGAAAGTGAGCGTAGTGGCAGATATGCGATATGCCGGTCAAGGGCATGAAATCACCGTGCAACTTCCTGCCGGAAAATTATCAGCAGCAACCATACCAGCAATCACCCGGGCTTTTCAGACAGAATATCGACTGCGTTATGGAAGGGATATGACAGGAATTCCTATTGAAGCCGTCACCTGGCGCGTACTCGTGAGTGGACCCAGAACTTCGCTTCACCCCAAACAATCAGTGGTGGGAAAACATCACCACCCCCTCAAGGGAAAGCGAAAGGTTTTCTGGGGAAAACAATATATAGAAACACCGGTGTACGACAGATATCTGCTAACACCCGGCCAGCGCATACAGGGACCCTGTATCATTGAAGAATTTGAAAGTACGACGGTTGTTGGCAGCCATGGCACGGTTACAGCCGATCAATATAATAATCTGGTGATTGACTTATCATGAAAAAGCAGTTGATATTTATTTTGTCATGCTCTCTTTACGCGTCTGGCATTTTTGCCCAGTCGGCAAAAGAAATTCTGCAATGGGCAGTAGTTGCATCGGGTGGAAGTCTTTGGCAGCAACCCGAAAGCCTGGAATTACATGGCACCGCATTATTTACACCCTTTGGCAAAACAGACACTTCCCATCAAAAGCAACTGGATACTTATTCCATGTACCGCATATTCCCGGGTGAAAATAAGGCAGCACACCAGGCAAATGGGAAGATTCGCTTCGATGCTGCTGCCGGCGAAGAAATTTTCATGCAACTGATATTTGATGGCAGCAAAACACAAAATAAGCTGAGCGAAGCAGCACGCCCCTATCGCGAACATTTTTCCTGGAGTAATAATTTCGGTTTTGGAATCATACGCTTTGCCGACAGGGATTCGTTTCTGGTTGAGCGACTGACCGATGAACTGAACGATGGTATACCCTGTTATACCGTTCAGATCACTGATCCGAAAAAGATGATCACCGTATTTCAGATCGATAAAAAAAGTCACCTCATAAGGGGGGTAAGTTTTTCTACGACTGTTGGTTATCATCATAGAATCTACAGTGATTTTAAAAAGATTCAAGTCGGCAATCGGTTCTTCATGCAACCTCGCAGGGTAAGACTATTTTTTGATGGTGTTCGCTGGATGGATATACACTGGCAAAAACACCGCGTAAATGAACCCATCTCCGATGATGTATTTTCATTGGTAAAGCAGTGACTATGAGAAGAAAAAAAGCACACATTACGTTTGATGCCATAGAGCTGAGTATTCTGTGGAGCAGACTCATATCGCTGGTAGATGAGGCTGGCACGACTTTGCAACGTACTGCCTTCTCTTCGGTTACCCGCGAAAGTGCTGACTTTGCGGTGGTATTAATGGATACCCGCGGACAATCGCTTGCACAAAGCAGCGTAAGCGTTCCTTCCTTTCTGGGGGTAATGCCTTTTTTGGTAAAAGCACTGATAAAAGATCACTTCCCGCTGCATGCCTGGAATGAAGGCGACGTTGTCATTACCAACGATCCCTGGTTATGCGCTGGCCACAAGCCCGACATTGGCATTGTTACACCCATTTTCAGAAAGCAGCAATTAATTGGTTTCATCGGCTGCATCGCGCATTCACCAGATATAGGTGGAACGCTGTGGGGTGCCGGTGCCCGCGACTTTTATGAAGAGGGCTTGTACATTCCTCCCATGAAACTGTACGATCGGGGAGTGAAAAATGAAACCATTTTCAACTTGATTGCTTCCAATGTGCGGGCTGCGCGACAGACCATTGGCGATATACTGGCACAGGTAGCGGCAAACGATCAGGGCATACGAGGGTTACATCGAATGCTGGATGAAAATAACCTGGATACAATCGATGAACTGGGCGCAAGTATCATACGCTCCTCCGAGAAAGCCATGCGCGATGCGATCCGAAAAGCACCGGATGGCGTTTATAAGTCAGTCTATCATGCAGATGGAGACGGATTGCATGAGCCGATACAGTTCGTATGCACACTCACCATCCGCGGAGATGAGATCGAAGTTGATTATGCAGGTACTTCCCCTGCCCATTCCCTGGCCATTAATGCTGTCTTGAATTATGTATTCGCTTACACAGCCTATCCCATTAAATGTGTATTCAGTCCGGAAGTGCCCAATAATGAGGGAAGTTTCCGACCTATAAAAGTCACTGCTCCGGAAGGCTGCCTCCTCAATGCCAAAAAGCCTTCACCCCTTGGGGCACGCAACGTAACCGGGAATCTCTTACATGGACCTGTCATGAAGGCTTTATCACAGGCGGTGCCCGATCAGGTGCAAGCAGATTGTGGGGCTGCAGTCTGGGTTATGGTATTAAGTGGCAAAAGAAAAGATGGTTCGGAATATGTTGAATATTTGTTTTTGGCGGGCGGATATGGTGGCAGAAAAGGTTTATCCGGACCGCCTACACTCTGCTATCCCACCAATGTGGCAAATGTGCCAATAGAAGTTTTTGAAAACGATGCGCCAGTTCTGGTGACTGAAAAAAGCCTGATTCGCGGTAGTGGAGGGAAGGGAAAATATGCTGGAGGTGATGGCCAGCGGTTTGCCTATCGGAATACGGGTACTTTACCTATACACATCAGCAATGTGACTGAGAAAATCAATCACCAGGCGTATGGCCTGCTGGGTGGAAGTCCCGGTAAAAAAGGAAATCTCTATATTAGAACGATAGCAGGTAAAAAAAGATTTACTCCACCCAAGGGGCATGATTACCTGCAACCGGGCGAGGAACTGGTCATGGAACTGCCCGGCGGCGGAGGATATGGCCGGTCGAAATAGTAATTTTGACTAAATTGTAAAAAACATCCACTATGTCGTATCAGTTACCACCGGTTTGGACAAAACTTCAACGACACGCAGTTTTTCCTGAATTCAACCACGATGAGAGGGCGCGCTATAATTTTTTAGCGAACCTGAATCGGTTCATCAGCACAGTCATTGCACCGGGAAATAAATTGGCATATGAACGTCGGGTTGAGCCGGATTTCAAAGCTGCGAATGGCCGGGGCTTTCAGGATCGATTTGAAGTGGGGGAAGCCATGCGCAAAGATCCTGTATATCAAATGTGGGCTGCGCTGCGCAGAAGTACCATGGAAATGCGCCAACAAAATGGTCGGGCAGTCGTTTTGCGGCAGGCAGATGTGCTCGCCAATAAAGTGACCAACGAATTGAAGGGAACGGACAATCTTCAATTAAAAGAAAATTTTCAGGTACCTCCTTACCTTACCCATGTCGATAACCACCTCATGCCGGGCAGTTACCACACAGCCTATTTTCCAGGCGATGTATCAAATGCTGCCAATTATGACAGTGGTTTGTTTGTTACCAGCGGAGGAATGCTCGGCAGTCTCACCGATGGCGGTGGTCGTGCTATTGCTGCCTGGGTGAAAGAAAAATATCCCGATTTTCATCCAAAAAAGATCCTGGATATCGGTTGTGGGTTGGGTCATAATACCCTGCCTATTGCTGAGGCATTTCCTGATGCCCATATCATTGGCATAGATGCCGGTGGTCCCATGATACGCTATGGTGCGGCACGTGCCCATGCTTTGGGTATACACAATGTCACATTTATTCAGGCAGATGCTGCCGATATGAAAGAATTTGCGGATGAAAGTTTTGATTGGGTGCAGACCACCATGTTCCTGCATGAGACCGGCGGCAAAGCCATACATAAAATTTTTGCCGAGATCAACCGGATATTAAAAAATGGTGGACTCAACCTGCATATTGAACAGCCTCAGTATACACCTGAAATGAGCATGTATGAACAGTTCATGCGTGATTGGGATGCCTATTATAATGCAGAACCTTACTGGGGGCATATGCATGACCTGGAGCCAATCGATCTGATGGAAGAAGCCGGTGTTCCCCGGAATCAGTTCATGCAGGTTGGGGTGAAAGCTATCAACGATCTCGATAAAAAAAAGCAGGACGGCAAAGTGACCGAAGATTTTGGTCGCAGTCCGATCTGGAATGTATTTGGAGGGTGGAAGGCCGACAAATAAAATTTTTATACAACGGTTTAATTTATTGATATGAAAACAGAATTAAGTGGATCTCATGCAGGTGCTTCCATTACAGAAAGTACCTCTGCCGATGCGGTCAATGATATATTGATGGCGGGAAATAAAAGCAAAGGTGGCAGGCCTTACTTTCTGGATGATCCAGCTGTTGAACGGGTATTGAACATCAGTATGGCAGTGGCTGCAGAAGTGGCGGTATTGCATGAACGCATGGATACCATCGAACGTTTATTGGAAGCGAAAGGGGTATTGAGCAGAAAGGAAATAGAAGAATATGTACCGGATGACCAGGCAGCCGAAGAACGGCAAACCTGGCACGCTCGTTTCACTGCCCGTATCCTGCGTATTGTGCAGCAGGAAGTAGAGGCGGTTGCTCATCCTGAAAACAATGTTCCAATGCGCACCATTGCGGATGAAATCAATGAGATGTAATATGGGTGCAGCACTTGACACTGTGAACGAACACTATCGGGTTATCATTGAAAAAGATTTACCCGGAATATTGGATAAGTATGTTCCCGATGAAGCTACTTACGTGGTGCTGGAAGGTCCAAGATTAACCTCAAAAGGGTTTACAAAAATCAGCAAGGGCTGGGGTGACTTCTGTTTGTCGCCCATTCAGCTCACTGCGATCGAGTGGACTGAAGGGCCCTATACCGAGGAGTCTGAACAAATGGCGTGGGTGAGCGGCATTATTCGATTACAAGTGCAGCTCAATGACCGGTCATTCGAGAATATTTTCCGCGCGAGTTTTGTTCTCATTCAATTAAATGATAAGTGGCAGATTCGCCACGAGCATGTTTCCGTTGTGCATCCCGATCCCTATGGTATAGGCGACTGGTTAAAACAAACTACCCCACCTTCAGAAGCATCATGAAAGCGTCAACAGTTGCAGACAGGGTAAGCAAAAAAGCCATCATCGGTGTGATTGTTTCCGCACTGGGATTTTTTGTTGACTTATATGATATCATCATTTTCAGTGCCGAGCGTGTAGACAGTTTTCGGTCCTTAGGCATTCCGGAGATAGAATGGCCTGTGCATACCAGAAATATACTCAATGCGCAGATGCTGGGAATGCTGATTGGCGGATTTTTATGGGGAACCATCGGTGATAAATTAGGTCGATTGAAAGTGTTGTTTGGTTCCATTCTTATGTACAGCTTATTTACGCTATTGAATGCATTTGTAAAAGATGTAGATAGCTATATGTGGTGCCGCTTTTTGGCAGGTCTCGGGTTGGCAGGCGAGTTGGGTGCCGGCATCACATTGGTCAGCGAGCAGATACCCGGAAAATATCGTGGATTGGCAGTAGCCCTGGTAGGAGGTATCGGCATGTTTGGGGCTGTAACCGCCGGCATCGTCGCCACATTTTTTAGCTGGCAAACCAGCTTTATCATTGGTGGTATTTTGGGTGTAGTGCTGCTGTTGTTGCGCTTCAGTGTGGTGGAAAGCGGACTCTTCACCAATATGGGCGAGCAGAAAGTGTCGAAAGGGAACTTTATGATTATTCTGCGTAGTCGTCGCCGCAGCTGGCGCTTTCTATGTGTGCTATTGGTAGGAATGCCCGGTTGGTTTGCTACCGGGGTACTCATCACTTTCACGCGTGAAATAGCCGGAAGCATGGGGATGTCTACTTTGCCAGTAGCAGCAACGGTTATATCCTTTAATTTCCTTGGATTCGCATTTGGAGATCCACTGTGTGGTTTACTTAGTCAATACCTCAAAAGTAGAAAGAAAGCCATCTTTATTTTTCTGGCATCCTACAGTTTGTTCATCGTTTTATTCTTTCTGTTTGCCCGTCATTCTTTATTTCTCTATTACCTGTTTTTTGCCTTTATGGGACTCAGTGTTGGGTTCACTATTATGTTGTTGACGTTGACTGCTGAACAATTCGGCACCAATATTCGTACCCTGGTGACAAGTTCGGCTTTGAACTTGATTCGAGGTTGGGTGATTCCCCTCAGTTTCGCTTTTCAATGGGTGGCTGCCCTGTTCAATGGTAACTATTATTATAGTGCAGTAGTGATAGCTATTACAGCCCTGGGCATTGCTTTTTTTGCACTGTCTCAACTGGAGGAGACCTACAATAAAAATTTAGACTTTTACGAGTAGCGACCCCGGCATTTCTTTATGCATGCAATTATTGTTTGCCGGTAAAAGCGACCATCATCTCAAAGGAGTGCATGGCTTCGCTGGCCGGACAAGGGTTAGGTCCTTCACCTAAAAAATGCCGGGTTACCCTTTCAATCATGGGTTGCTGAATATGTTTCGGAGGATCGAATTCCAGCCTTTTTTCTCCCTCATTTGTAACAATGGTTACTTCATGTCCAAAAGTTGGGAAAACAATTCTTCCGGCTGTGCCTGTTATCTCAAATATATCTTCCTTGCAGGATGCTGCAGATGTGAAACACCATTGTCCGCTGAAAAGTATACCATTCGATAACTGTGCCATACCGGTTACTACATCTTCTGCCTCATATAGGCCTGCCCTGTTGTGCACCATACCCTTGAAATGAATGGCCGGACCAAAGAAGTACACCAATAGATCAAGTTGGTGGGGTGCTAGGTCGAAAAAAATACCTCCACCTGATATGGCAGGAATAACGCGCCAGTTATTTTCGCCCTTTGCAGCCAAGGCAACCGATTGATCAGGTTGCTGCATACGAATCTGCACCGTACATACATCACCAATTAATTTTTCAGCAAGCATTTCTTTGATGGCAATAAACTTGGGCAATGCCCTGCGGTAGTGGGCGACGCAAAGTGGTACGTTGTATTGGTTCGCAGCTGTCTCCATTTCGCTGCATTCAGATAGTGATGTTGCAAAAGGCTTTTCAACATATACTGGTTTCCCTGCTTTCAACGCAGCCAATGCATAAGGCGCGTGAAAGGCAGGTGGCGTGGCAATGTAGATAGCGTTTACATCCTTATCGGCAATTAGGTCTTCTGCCCGGTCATACCATTTTGGAACGCCGTGTCTTTTCGCATAGTCTGCAGCTTTCACTGCATCTCTCCGCATGACTGCTACCAATGAAGCATTCGGAACAAGTTGAAAGGCAGGGCCACTTTTATTTTCTGTTACATTGCCACAGCCAATTATGCCCCAGGTAATTTGTTTCATATGATATGCTCTCAGCTAAAAAAATGAATAGTATGCTCAGCTAGGGGGTGATGATTACCGATTTGAATAAAACGATAATCCTTTTACTTTTAGCTTTGAATTTTTTTATTCTTGTTGGTTGGGTGCAGCCGGAGGCGGTGTTCCTGGTGGATTGATGCAATTTAGATTGTATAATCTGCGGGCATCGCTATATCCTTTTGCTTCCGATGTCAGGAATGATTGACAGCCTTCTGGTACTTTACCTACGTTGTATAGACAAATACCCCGATAATACTCTGCTTTTCCATCGGCTGTCCATTTATTATTCACTACCCGCTCAAAATAGGGCAGGGCTGCCCCCCATTCCTTATTCAGAAAGTGAACCAGTCCGATATTTTCGATTATGGGTGAAAATTTCGGATTGATTTTTCGGGCACTCTCATATAATTCCATGGCGGTTTTAAGATCGTTTTTTGTGAAGGCCTCATTTCCGCGCTTGAAAAAATCATAAAAGCGTAAGCTGTCCTGATAAGCAGCTGGCGTGGGGGCTGGCTGAGCACCCGGGGTGCCAGGTGGGGGAGGTGCTCCTGGTTGTTGTTGCGTAAGGATGCCTGGTTGCGCTACAGGCGCCTGCAATGCCGGGTTCTGCGCAATATTATCCGGTGGTACATCACCCAGATCCTTGTGTAACTTTAAACTATTTTTTACCGTGACGGAATCTTTTGGAAAGAGTGCCAGCGCTGAATCAGCTACCCTTGACATAAACCGGGTCGGATATTTCATTTGCTGTAGCGCATACAAATAGTTATTCCATCCTCTCGCCATACCCTCGTCATTTCTGTACTTACGAATCAAATTAAAATTTCTGAAGAGGCGACCCGAGTCGTTTTTATTCGCACATACAAATGCCAGTAGTCCGAAATAAGCAACGTTCCGCGGACGTTTTTCAAAACAAAGTACACCGTATTTATAAGCGCTGTCGTAATATCCGTTTTCATAGTACCATCTTCCTTTGATGAATTCGGCATAATACATGTATGGATTTTCTTTCCTCACATTCTCAAACATCGCCATTCCCTCATCAATTCTTTTTTCATTGAGCAGATAGCGTCCTTTCATCAGACTCAGTGGTAACCCCCACATTGTTACATTTGTCAGTGAGGGCAACTGATCATTGATTTCAGTTGTTCTTTTGCTAACCACATCCGCATTCACATCTTCAAACAGGGCAGATTGTATGATCATGGATTGGTTGGTCTGATAAGTAACATAGATCGTTCCAAGGGTAAGTAATAGGAAGACGGGTAAAATAAATTTCAGGCGGTTAGGTGCTTGATTCGTCTCCTGGCTTCTTAACTTTTTTAGTCGCGCATTTTCTACTGCATTGATTGCATACAGCAGAAAGAAATAGGTTTGCATGGTGGCCCTTTCCATGGGGAAGTTCAGGAAGGCATCTGTAAAATATCCTGCCAGTCCGATGAGTGAGAGCAGCAAGATTATTTTTTCATTGCGTGGAATGGAGGCGGATAATAAGTTCTTTAATGAATAAAAAGGCAAGAGAATGAAAACCAACAGGTAGGCGATACCGCCCAGGATACCACTTTCACCAAACGCTTCAATAAAATCATTGTGTGCGTGCACACTCATCGAGTTATCGTCATTGCTGAACTGATCGAATTCCTGCGAAGTGATTTTCCAGTTACCATAGCCCCTTCCCGTGAGTGGATAATGTTTGAATAAGTCGATGCCAACTGCCCAGATTCCTAAGCGGCCAGACGATGACTGATTGGTGAATCCGATAGAGCTTATTTTTTCTGTAACAGTACCATATGCAGTTTGTTGTCCATCAATTATGTTCCTACGTTGCGTCTCTACAGTGATCTGTGATAACATCACTGCCAGCACGATGGGGATTAAAAACAGGGAAACATCCTGCAGCATCTTTCTGGCATCCTGGTGCCTTAGAAATTCATAAATACAAAAGGCAAGAAATACAATTAATTGAAATAAGATGCCGATATAGGATGAGCGGGCATTGGCCAGTGCGATGGCATAGAGGGCAAGGAATAATATGACCAGGTTGATGATTCTTTTCCAACTGGTACCGGCATACACGCAGTAAAGGGCAAAGGGGAGTTTAACCACGATGGCACTGGCGAAGATGTTTTTGTTTCCTGTAACCCCTTTCATATTCAATACTGCGGCATCAAAACCTAGTTCACCCACATCATTAAAAAATATCTTCAAGGCACTTAAAACATTGTATAGAAGCACCAATGAAACAACCTGGGCGAGGAAGGGGACAATTTTATTTGTCTGACGCAGCAGGCACACCATATTGGCAAATGCGATAAAGGCAATCACACAACGGGCATAGCAAACAACAAATTCATTCTTATTAAAGGCAAAAAAGAAGCTGAGGCCCGATAAAATGCAAAAGGCAGTATACATCAGGGCGGGCGCCTGGGAAATTGACTGCGTAAACTGTTGACTTATTTCATTGGTTCTGCCCCGGCTAGCACTGAATAAATAGGCAACGGTGATGAGGTTGATGATACTTAGGTAGAGCCATTGCGGTCCGTTGAAATCAATGGATTCGCCTCGTGGAATAAAATCGACCAGTACATAGAGGCAAAGAAGCGTCAGTGAAGCATAATTGGAGCCACTTAAGCTATTGAAACTGACGGTTGTTGCATTCTTCTCTTTCATGTCGCTAAATTAATATTTTCAGGCCGATACATGTTATTTACACCCGGTACCGACCTGCTGCTACAAATGTAAGAACGATAAAAAAAACGGAATATAATGGCAGGAGCAGTTTTTTTTGTATTTTGGGGAAAATAAACCGATAAATATGCCAACCGGAGTAGTAAAATGGTTCAATGATGCCAAAGGATTCGGATTCATTACCCCTGATGATGGGGGCGAAGATTTGTTTGCTCATTTCTCAGCCATTAATATGGGTGGTTTCAAATCACTGAAAGAAGGTCAAAAAGTGAGTTTTGAAATTACCGATGGTAAAAAGGGTAAACAGGCTGCCAATATCCAGGCTGTCCAGTAAACTTAAGGGATACATTTCTGAGCGCAGTAACGCTATGACCCCAATGGGGTCATTTTAGTTTTCCCAGCACTCCAGGTTGTTCGGCACTTTCTTTTTCCCAAAAGGATGAATAGAAAATAACAAATAGCCACCGCCCCTTAAATTGGGCTCCCGTGCCAGCGCTTTGGTTAGCTCAAAACTATGCAGACCCAGTGTCAATGGGCCTAACTTAACTGCTGCGCCCAGCCAAAAATGCCCTTGCTGGGTTAGTTGGAGCGGCAGAAAAAATCCAAGTGCTCTCTTTTCCCACCGGGGGGTTATGGCCAGTAAATTATTATCATTCGTTCGCCATTTGCGGGGTGAAGCATCTGAAAAGAAGTTCAGACTGAGGTTGGTGTTGACATAGATGCCCCCATAAATTTTTTTATCGAAGTTTAGAATCAACCGGGTGGGAAGGCTGACACGAAATAAACCGGTAGCGGGATTGATGGTCGTAAACAAACTGCTAATAGAATCAACCAGTCCGGTAAGACTGGAAGCGCCTGTCAGCGTATTTTCAATTGATCCATCTGAAATAGGATAAATGGGGTCTGCCCAGCTGCGGGAATAGGCAGCATATTGAAAACGGTTGGCTCCGAGGTCCATTAAACTTATACCCAGTTTCCAATCATATTGCAGGCGTTTTTTCTCTTCGTCTTCCTCCTCTGCTGCTTCGGCAGTATAATGAATGTACTCTGCCCCTATACTTAGCCCCAGCGAAGTGCTTGCCTGCTTCATCACATCTTTGAAAGAGGCTATATCATTCGCAGGATCATACACAGAGGAAAGTCCAAAGCGACCACCGCCACCGGAAAAAATATAGGCAGTATCCGGAGGGTTAATAAATTCCTGGTAGGTTACCTGCCGAAGGTTAAAGTAGCCACCTGACAATCCCTTCATTAGCTGCAAAGTCACACCTGCACTCAACACCCCACTGCTATTTGAAAACAGGATGCGCGATAGGTTAATGTCGCCCTGCAACCAGCCCTGGTGCAAAATCTGTCCACCAATATTTGGTGTTGTCCGGTTGTCTTGTAAAAAGCTAAACAGACTGGTCGTTGTATCAACTATGTTGACAGGTTGGGTTCTGTAATGATTATATGTTCGAGCCCGAATGCCAGCACTTATTGCCATACGTGGGGAAACCTTCACCATGAAATTCATCAATCCAATATCCAGGTTACCATGAACGTAGTGCTGTAATAAACCCGGTCGAACCCTGATTTTCGTGGTATCCACATAGAGATTATTACTGGCAACTGATAGTTGAACCCCCATAGGAGCTACTTCCCAGGCATATGCCCCTAGCACAGGTGATGCCGGATTATTAAAGCGACCAATACTTCCTGCATAGGGTGACCCATGCGTGGCATGATAACTCTGGGAGAATAAAGTTCCGGTAGAGAGTAAAGAGGTAAGTAGCAATAAAAAAAGCAGCGGACGCATTATAAAGCAATTTTTATTCTACTGGTGGTGTAAAGATTTTTCTTCGAGTGGTAAAAAGCACGACAAATCATGTATAGCCGACTGATTACAAATAAAAGCAGAAATTATCATTTGGCGAAGGGTTTTGAAGGTTCTAACATCTCATTCACTTATGACTGCCAGCATCAAGGCTATAGAAGGCAGATCTATATCAATGAAGCCTGGTGCAGGAACCATTGATAGTTCATTATTCTAATCTATCACATAAACAATAACCTACTGGCGAATCATTTTATGCATGCCAACCTATACTAGGATACCTGAGCGAGCTAATTTATGGGCGTATGTATTGTTAAAAAACAGTCCAATTTGAAGCAAAAGACGAATGAATTCGTATATTCATATTGACGTAAATGGGATGCATTAAATTGATTGTCAATGTGAAATTGATTTTGCTCCCTTTAATGAATGTAAGGTTATGAAAAAAAGTAAAGAAAAATGAATCCCATCGGGGGCGCATTTGTTTGTCACTATTTAATGATTAGATTAAAAGGTACACCATGAAAACAATTGTACAAAGCATGCCGCTGGTAGCATTGCTATTTGGTATTTCCTCCTGTCAAAAAAATAACACCACTACCACAACGACGGCAACCGTGCCTGCAGTCTTTGGTAAATTTTCATCTACGGTCACTATCACTTCCGATGGCAACTTCATTACTTTGAAAAGTAATGGTGTCCCCGATCATAAAAGTTGCTATTTCCCCGCTGGCGATAGTCGATTTGAGGCATATAACGGAACAAATCCTGCCTTCCAAAAGAACCCCAATACGATTGGTACAAAGAATTTTGTGTTTCGTATACCGGCAAATCCAATGGTGGATCCCGCTCATGCAGCAACACCCCTCGGTCCGATAGGCATTGCAGTAAATGGTGTTGCCATTTACAACCAATATGCCGGTCCCAATCAACCCCTAACGAACGAGATCAATTCATTTGATCAATACAATGGACATCCGGACCCGACAGCAACCTATCATTATCATCTGGAGCCTTTGTATATAACCGTGCAAAAAACCAAATCAGCCCTGATCGGATTTCTGCTCGATGGATTTCCAATTTATGGACCATCAGAGAATGGTAAAACCTTGGTAAGTGCTGATCTTGATACTTACCATGGCCATACCTCACCTACTGCAGACTACCCCAACGGAATTTATCATTACCATATTACCGCGGATGCACCCTATATCAACGGAGCAGGATTTTATGGGACCAAAGGCACTGTAACCCAATAGTTTATATGGAAAAAAGTACCTATGCATTGCTTCCTGTCACCCACAGTTTATTAACAAATTACATAAACGGAATTATTTTGTTGACATAAATGACTTTAATGATTGGGAAAGGCTATACATTTACCCCTAGTTTAAGTCAATGCTTTTTCAATGTCGGTAAAAACAGGATCGGTCGTAGTTCCAACACTCAAGGGTAATAATCAGTTAGGGAAACGTGACGAACAAATTCGCCGGGTATTGAATGCTGCACAGTATAAAAAATATAAGGAAACGGAGAAAGTCTTACACGCTGCCGTTACACGGGAAGATAAGACAAACAATCAATCTGCCACGGACTGAAAATAATTTCAGCTACCTTCTCTCAGTATTTTTATTGGTGTTCATTTCTTCCTATTGTCTGTTATCTTGTAATGCTTCTGATAACAGAGGAAGTAAAGTTGCCGATACCTCACTTCCATATTATTCTGATCCATCATTTACACCCCACTGGTTCGAAGGTGATGAAAGTATTGGTAAGATTCACACCATCTCTTCCTTTCAATTCGTAAATCAACTGGGTGATACCGTTGGCTCAACTCAATTAAAAGGCAGGGTTTACGTTGCAGGCTTCTTTTTTACTGCCTGTCCGGGTATTTGTCGAAACCTCGTTGGCCAACTCAAGCGGGTGCAAGCAAAGTTTTTAAAGGAGGATCGATTACAACTCATTTGTTTTAGCGTAACACCTGAAAATGATCATGTACAACGGCTCCATCAATATGCGGCTGATCATGAAATAAACGCCACCAGGTGGTGGTTGCTGACCGGAAATCGGGACAGTATTTATCGGTTGGCAAGAAAAGATTTTTTTGCCGATGAGGACCTGGGGATGAAAAAGGGCAGTAGTGATTTTTTACATACTGAAAATCTATTGCTGATTGATCAGCATGGTCAAATAAGAGGAATATACAGGGGGACAGCACCAGTTGAAGTGGATTGGCTCATCAGAGACATTGAAAAAATATCACATCCATGAAGCCACTGTTCCAACCAATGCTCATTTTTATCAGTAGTTGGCTACTGATTAGTTGCCAGGGAGGAATCGAGGCGCCGGTCGCTGCAAAACAGATATTACCGTCCTTTCCGGTTGTTCCTGACTTCATGATTCAGCAAGATGATCAGCGATTGAGCTGGAAAAACGGGAAATATTTTTACCAGGGTCAGCCTTTCAGTGGACGTATAACTGAAAAAGATACGCAAGGAAATACAAGCGCTACTTTAAGCTACTGGGAGGGATTGGAAGAGGGTTGGTCTGAATGGTTTTATCCCAGTGGAAGCCTGCTGGCCAGGCGGTTTTATCACCGCGGCGAAAAAGATAGCGTTCACCTGGGCTGGTGGCCCAATGGACAATTACAATTCGAATACCATTTCAAGTCGGGAAACTATCAAGGCTGGTTTCGGGAATGGTATCCCTCCGGAAAACCCCTTAAAGCTATCTGGTATGAGCAGGGTGAAGAAAAGCGGGGTACGGGTTGGCGCGAAAATGGAAAAACTTACATGAGTTTTGAGGTCAGGAATGGCCGTATGTTCGGACTGGTCAACCCCAATCTTTGTTATTCCCTGAAAAATGAGCAGGGCGAATTTGTACGTTCTGTGCAGAAATAAAAAATCCCCTGTAGAAACAGGGGAAATTTACGATTGCTTGCTTTAAAACCCAATAAACGACTTAATTATCTGATAATCAATTGATATAGGATTTTATCTATACGAATAGTAAAAAAATGTAATAATAGTATATTGTGTACTTGATACACAAAAATACTAATTATTTCCTTAAAAAACTCATGTGAAGATGAAATAAATATTATTTCTGGGTTTTACCGGGGTAAACCTCCAGTGCTTTTTCCAGACAATCCATGGCCCGATTGATATCATCTTTATTTAATACATAGGCCAGTCTCACTTCCTGCTTACCTAAGCCAGCCGTACCATAGAACCCGGTTGCCGGCGCCAGCATAACAGTGGAACCATCATGGCTAAATGACTCCAACAGCCATTTACAGAATAGGTCTGAATCATCAATGGGTAATCGCGCCATCGCATAAAAGGCACCACCCGGACAGGGGCAATAAACACCCGGCATGGCATTGAGTCGCGCCACCAATAAATCTCTGCGGGCACAATATTCCTGACGTGTTTCTTCAAAATAGTCACCCGGAAGGTCGATGGCGGCTTCCGCTGCCACCTGGGCAAACGACGGGGGGCTCAACCTGGCCTGTGCCAATTTCAACACCGCTTCCAACACCGATTTATTCTTGGTGACCAGCGCACCCAACCTGGCACCACAAGCACTATATCGCTTACTGATGGTATCCATCAAGATTACTTGATCTTCCACACCCTGCAAATGCATGGCACTGATATGATTTCCCTCATAACAAAATTCACGGTAAGCTTCATCTGAAAAAAGAAACAGCTGGTAACGCTGCAACAACACCCTCAACTGCTCCATCTCTTCAGCAGTATATAAATAGCCGGTCGGATTGTTGGGGTTGCAGATGATAATTGCCTTCGTGCGGGGAGTGATCTTTTTCTCTAATTCGCTGATGGGAGGTAAAGCAAAGCCATTATCAATGAAAGAAGTGACAGGCACAACGGTTACGCCAGCTGCCACCGCAAAACCATTGTAATTGGCATAGAAGGGCTCGGGAATAATAACCTCATCCCCCGGATCCAGACAAGCCAACATGCCAAATAAAATCGCTTCACTTCCGCCGGTAGTAACGATAATTTCTCCAGCGGTAACATGAATGCCCACACTGTCATAATAACTGGTGAGCCGCTGGCGATAAGATTCATTACCGGCACTATGACTGTATTCAAGCACCCGGAAGTCGATATTCCTTACCGCATCCATCATCGCCGGCGGAGTTGCAATATCTGGTTGTCCGATATTTAAATGAAATACGCGGATACCTTTCTTTTTGGCTGCTTCCGCAAAGGGTACTAGTTTTCTAATGGGGGAAGGAGGCATTAGCTGTCCCCGCTGGCTGATGTTTGGCATGCCGCAAAGATAATCCGACTTAATGGGCTGTTCAAAAACAAAAAAGCGCCATCGTTTGACAGCGCTTTTTTAGATACTTTATAGAAGACCTATTTCTTTTCCGGCAACACTTCCCCATCAATGGTCAGGATAAAGGAATATGATATGCCGGCGAATTTAACTTTCACATTCTTTTTGAAGCTACCCGCATTTTCAGCATTATAGGTTACTTTGATTTCACTGGTCTTGCCTTTCATAATAGCACCCTTTGGGTATTCAGGTGTAGTACAACCACATTCTACGTCGGTCTTTTCTATCACAACCGGTCGGGAAGAAGTATTGGTAAACCTGAAGACATGCGTTACCGGCACATGCTGTTTGATTTTACCGAAAGAGTGACTGTTTTCGGCAAAAGTAACTTCTGTTTGTGCCTGTGCGAAGGTTACAACACCAAAAAACAGTAAGAGGGTCAATAGATTTTTCATGGGTCTGCGAGCTGGTTGGTTAGTGTTTTACGGGCGATGCAGCCTGCGCAGGTGCAGCTTCTTGTTTGGGGGGAACACCCACACCTGTCAGCATAATTGTCTGCGACATCTCATGGTCGAAATAAATCGTGGTTACTTTACCATAAGATCCTGCCTGACCACCATTATAGCTGATAGCAACTTTTACGGTTTGACCGGGGCCAAAACGCTGATTCGGGGTGAAGTTCGGCGTGGTACATCCGCAGCCAGCTTTGGCATTGATAAGGGTTACCGAGTCTTTGCCGATGTTTTTAATCTCAACAACAAAGTCAACCGGTTGACCAACGGGTCGCTCGCCGGCATTGAAATTCGTATTGGTGATTTCCAGCACCTTTCCAATATCCCATTTATCAGAAGCGGTCGTCTGATCCTGGGCCTGCACAAAATGGGCAGACAGCAGACAAAAAGATGCGATGAGTAGTTTTTTCATAAGTAGAGTGTTTTCAGTATAAAATTAGTTAAATACACTTGTTTATGCAAAAAACAGCCGCAGTGGGACTGCCGTTTGACATATTTTAACAATTTATAGATTCGATACATGTGATGCCTGCAGCCCGGGTTAAGCTCTTTTTTTGCACCTTATTGCCTTTTTCCTGTTGCTATTCCTCCTGTAATACTAAATTTGCCGCATGGAACAAGCCTTATTAGACGAGCAGATGGACAGCAGGATGTCATTTGAGGCTTTTCGTCAAGCTATTTTAGCCGATTACAAGATGGCCGTGATCAGCAGGGAAGTGAGTTTATTAGGTCGTCGGGAGGTATTGACAGGTAAAGGTAAATTCGGCATATTTGGTGATGGTAAAGAAGTGGCCCAGATTGCGGCAGCCAAATTTTTTCAACCAGGTGATTTCCGGGCTGGTTATTATCGCGACCAAACATTTATGTTGGCAGCAGGTATTACCAATGTGCAGCAATTTTTTGCCCAACTCTATGGTGATCCGGATCCTAACAACGACCCGTTCAGCGCTGGCCGTCAAATGGATGCCCATTTTTCTACACCTGTAACAGATGACGAAGGCAACTGGCTCGATCTGGTGAATCAAAAAAACAGTTCCTCCGACATGGCACCAACGGCCTCCCAGATGCCCAGGGCTGTCGGATTAGCACTCGCCTCTAAATTATTCCGCAATGCTGAGCGTCCTGAACTTTTTTCCCACCTCAGCAGATCAGGTAATGAAGTTTGCTTTTGTACCATAGGTGATGCCAGCACATCTGAAGGTCATTTTTGGGAAGCCATCAATGCTGCCGGCGTTTTGCAGATACCCTTGGCTGTATTTGTCTGGGATGATGGATATGGCATCTCGGTTCCTACCCGCTTTCAAACGACCAAAGGTTCTGTTTCGGAAGCGCTGCGCGGCATGGAAAAAGAAGAGGGAACCAATGGCATTCGCATCCACAAAGTAAAAGCCTGGGACTATGCCGGAATGTGCGAAGTTTTTGAAGCTGCCATTCAGCAAGTTCGAATCGATCATGTTCCCGTCTTATTTCATGTGCAAGAAGTTACGCAGCCACAAGGTCATTCCACCAGCGGCAGCCATGAGCGGTACAAGCCGACAGAACGATTGGAGTGGGAAAGAGAGTGGGATTGTAATAAGAAAATGAAAGAATGGCTCTTGCAGTGCGAACTGGCAACAGCAGATGAAATCTCCACCATCGAGGCCGAAGCCCGCGAACATGTGAAGGAAAGCAGAAGACAGGCCTGGGAGGCATATCAAATACCAATCCGGGAGCAGGCCACCCGTGCTGCAGCAATTATTCGATCTACGGTTACCAATGACATGGAGGTATACCAACAGTTGCAGCAACTTGCTTCAAATCTTACAGGTGCTACTGACTTACTGCGTCGTGATGTGATGCGATCGCTTCACATGACCATGGAACTTGCACCTCATTCTCCCAGTCTGGAAGAATTGCAGGCCTATATCAGCGAATTACAACCCATCCACCGCGACCTTTATAATTCCTATTTATACAGTTCCGGTCCCAAGAGTACGGCAGCCGTTTCAGCTATCCCAGCTTCCTATTCTACCGACTCGCCGGTGATCAATGGGTATGAAGTGCTTAACCGCTATTTCGATCAGTTGCTTGGCCACAATCCTTTTGTGTATGCGTTTGGTGAAGATGTGGGCAAAATCGGAGATGTGAACCAAGGCTTCGCCGGGTTGCAGGAAAAACATGGCGTAGACAGGGTATCAGATACCGGAATTCGTGAACTTACCATCGTGGGACAGGCCATTGGTTTAGCCCTGCGCGGGCTCCGACCCATTGCAGAAATTCAGTACCTGGATTATGTTTTATATGCTTTGCAGACCTTGAGTGATGATGTGGCAACACTTCATTTCCGTACCGTGGGAAAACAAAGCTATCCCCTCATCATCCGCACGCGCGGTCATCGACTGGAAGGCATCTGGCATACCGGCTCACCCATGGGTATGATGATCCATTCCCTCAGGGGCATGTATCTCTGTGTACCCCGCAACATGGTGCAGGCCATGGGTATGTACAACACCTTATTGCAAGGCAACGATCCGGGGATCATTGTAGAATGTCTGAATGGCTATCGATTGAAAGAAAAAATGCCGGATAATCCTTTGTCCTATCGAGTAGCACTGGGTATACCGGAAGTTGTCAGAGCCGGGGAAGATGTAACCATCGTTTCCTATGGTTCTACCCTGCGCATCATTGAAGATGCTGCGGAGAGATTAGCCCGGTTGGATATATCTGTAGAAATCATTGATGTGCAAACCCTCCTGCCGTTTGATACCAACCACGCTATCATCAACTCTCTCAAAAAAACCAGCAGACTTTTGTTGGTAGATGAAGATGTACCCGGTGGTGCTACCGGTTATATGTTAACGAAGATTATGGAAGAACAGCAGGCATTTCGTTACCTCGATGTGGCACCCAGAACCTTAACTGCCAAAGAGCACCGCACAGGCTACGGTAGTGATGGCGATTACTTTGGTAAACCTAATGCAGAGCAGGTTGTTGCTGTTGTTCGGCAAATGATGCAGGAATAGTTTTCAGTGCTGCTTTCATTCTTCCCAGGTTGTAGGAAATCGATGCGCCCATTCAGGTTTGGGCACCAGGCAAGTAGCTGTTTTGCCCCACCAGCGATATCTGTTACGAGCTATAAAATCATATACGGCATCCCGGATGAATGCCGGTAGGAGGATAAAGACATACAGCATCGGCCACAGGCCGGATAATCTTTTAGCAATGCGCAACACGGCAGTAGACCGGTCATATATTTTTCCCTCTTCCCACAAGATAATACTACCGGTATGCAGGCTTGCTCCTGCGGTATCGGGTAAAAGTTGCTGCGCCAGCTCTCCCTGCAAGGAAGCAAAAAGAAATTGTCCGGATTTATCGCGTTGAAGAATGAATTGTACAGATGCCTGACAGAGTGTGCATACGCCATCAAAAAAGACGATGCGTCTTACAGGTATGGTTACATGTGAAGTTCTGTTTGCTGGCAATCTGTATTTTTTTCGGATTGGATTAGCCCATGTTGTGAAACAC
>Ga0315900_10003385_pt1 | contig 23381 bp, 21 predicted proteins | sample LakEriMetagenome_FD_203521 | JGI IMG/M metagenome (GOLD analysis project Ga0315900, IMG submission 203521) | Freshwater fungal communities from buoy surface, Lake Erie, Ohio, United States - Buoy 12 MA114 | ecosystem: Environmental > Aquatic > Freshwater > Lake > Lake biofilm | place: USA: Lake... | reverse complement strand
GCGCCGCACTCGCCTGCGTGTTCTCGCTGGGCGCGCTGCCCGCTGCGCAGGCGCAGGCCCCTGCCTTCCCCGACCGTCCGGTCCGGGTGGTGGTGCCCTTCGCGCCCGGAGGTGGTACCGACAACCTGATCCGCCTCATCGCCCCCGCCGTGCAGGCGACCCTGGGCCAGTCGCTGGTGATCGAGAACCGTCCCGGGGGCGCCTCGATGATCGGTACCGAGATGGTGGTGAAGTCCGCGCCGGACGGATACACCGCACTCGCCGCCGACAGCGCGATCACCGTCAACCCCGGCCTGTTCGGCGCGAAGATGACCTTCGATACGGTCAAGTCGCTCACCGGGGTGTCGATGCTCGCCACCGCGCCCGTGCTGCTGGTGGTGCACCCCTCGGTGCCGGCAAAGACGCTGCCCGACCTGCTTGCGCTGGCGCGCGCGAAGCCGGGCACGCTCAACTACGCATCGGGCGGCCTCGGCGCCTCGACGCACCTCGCAGGCGAACTGCTCAAGCTCGTGGCGAAGGTCGATATCGTGCACATCCCCTACAAGGGCACGGGCCCGGCGATGACCGACATGCTCGGCGGCCACGTGAACATGCAGTTCGCCGGCATCAGCACCGCCCGCCCCCACGTCGAAGCGGGCAAGCTGCGCGCGCTCGCGGTCACCGGCCGCGCCCGCAACCCGGCGATGCGCGAGGTACCCACCTTCGATGAACTCGGCGTGACCGGCGTCGAGGTCGATACCTTCTGGGGCCTGTACGCGCCCTCGGCCACGCCTGCGGCGGCCATCGCCACGCTCAACCGCGCGTTCGTGGGCGCGATGAAGAACCCCGCGCTGGCCGACCGTCTGGCCGACCAGGGCTTCATCCCGATCGCCAATTCCCCGCAGGACCACACCCGGCAGATGCGCGAGATGATCGCGCGGTGGATCGACGTGATCGAGCGCGCGAAGATCCGCGTCGACTGACCCGCGATGACGCAGCGACTGGCGGGCAGGACCGCCTTCATCACCGGCGCAGGCTCGGGTATCGGACGGGCCGCGGCGTTGCGCTTCTCCGCCGAGGGCGCGCGGGTGATCGTCGCCGAGATCGACGCGGATTCGGGGCGCGCCACGGCCGAGGCCGTGCAGGCCGCGGGAGGCGAGGCGCTGTGCGTGCGCACCGACGTGAGCGACGAGGCCAGCGTCCGCGAGGCCGTGGCGGCGGGCATGTCGCGCTTCGGCCGCATCGACACGCTGTACAACTGCGCGGGCGGCTCGCGCACCGACGATGCAGCCCTGTGCGACGTTCCGATGTCGGTGTGGGACAGCACGATGGCGCTCGACCTGCGCGGCACGGCGCTGTGCTGCCGGCAGGTCATTCCCTGCATCGTCGCGGCCGGTGGCGGTGCGGTGGTCAACATGTCCTCGGGCGCTGCGCTGCGCGGCGCGAAGCATGCCCATGTCTACGCCGCGGCCAAGGGCGCGGTGCTGTCGCTCACCCGCGCGCTGGCGGCCACCCATGCCGCCGATCGCATTCGCGTGAACGCGATCTGCTCGGGCCGGATCAACACCCCGCGCATCCTGTCGCGTACCGGCCCGCCGGGCAGCGCCGACGACCCCGAGCGGCTCGCCGCGCAGATCGCCGCCTATCCGTTCTGGATCGGCGAGCCCGAGGACATCGCGAACATCGCGCTCTTCCTCGCCTCGGACGAATCGCGCATGATCACCGGCGCGGCCATTGCCGCCGACGGCGGTCGATCCGCCTACTGAACATCGGCCTGTCCCTGCGCCCGGGGCCCTCGACCCCTCGCGCCCTGTCCCCAGCCTGGAGCACATGATGGAGCACTACGTCGCCCCCGACGGCACCCGGATCGCCTGGTATCTCGACGACTTCACCGACCCGTGGACGAAGCCGGACACCGTGCTGCTGCTGCACGCCGCGATGGGCAGCTCGAAGCGGTGGTTCCGTTGGGTGCCGGTGCTCTCGCGCCACTACCGCGTCATCCGCATGGACCTGCGCGGCCATGGCGAATCGCAGATCCCGCGGGCGGACCAGCCGTTCTCGCTCAAGCTGCTGATGGAAGATGCGCTGGGTGTGCTCGACCAGGCCGGTTGCGCGAGCGCGCACGTGGTGGGCAACTCCGCCGGCGGCTACGTGGCGCAGCGCATGGCGATCGAGCATCCGGAGCGACTGAAGAGCCTCGCGCTCTTCGGCGCCACGCCGGGCCTGAAGAACAGCCATGCGCCCACCTGGATCCCCAAGATCGGGGAGATGGGGCTGCGCAACTTCCTGCAGTCGACGATCCACGAGCGCTTCGACAAGGACGCGGATCCGAACCTGGTGGCCTGGTTCATCGACCAGGCGAGCAGCAACGACCCCACCTTCCTCGCGCGATTCGTGCTGCACATGTGCACGCACGATTACATGGAGGAACTGCGGGTGATCCGCTGCCCGACGCTGATCGTGGCCGCCGGGCACGAGCCGATCGGCAGCGCCCACGCCTACGAGGACATGCACCAGCGCATCGCCGGCTCCGAGTTGGTCTACTACGACGTCACCGGCCACAACATCTGCGACGGCCACGCCGAGCGCTGCGTGGCCGAGACGATGCGCTTCCTCTCGGGTCTGGCGGGCAAGCAGGGGTAGCGGGCCTGGCGCGTGCGGCGCGCCGCCTCCGGTGGGGTGGGTTCACTGGCGATCAGAGCGGGTATCGCGGCGTCCGCGTACCGCTGCGATCGGCACCATTTCGGCGAGCTGGGTGCGGGTGAGCGGCCGTGCGTCGGGGTCGGCGGTGGCGGCGCGCCGGATCTTGCGGTCCTCCGCCACGCTCGGCACGGCGATCACGCGCTTCGGGGCAGGTTTCGACATGGTGGTTTATCTCGCCGTGTGTGGAGCGTCCGTACAGCCCTTGACGGGCCGTCAGTGCGCGCGGCGCGCGCTCAGGAAGCGGTGCAGCTCGCGCGCGCAGCGGTCGGGTTCCGCATCGGTGATGTTGTGCGGGAGCCCCTCGTAGACGACGAACTCGCAGTCGGGCACGCGCTCCACGATCGGCGCGTACTCCGAGGGCGGGTGCAGGGGGTCCGCGCCGGGCACCACCACCAGCATCGGGCAGGCGATGCGCGGGAGCTGGTCCTGAAGGTCCACGCCGGCCATCATCGGCACGAAGCGCGCGAGCACCTCGACCGGGGTGCGCGCGGATTCCGCGATGAACCAGTCGACGAATCCCGGGTCGGCGGTCTTCACGTCGATGCGATCGGCGATGGTCTCGCGCAGGAAGGCCGCCACCCCGTTTCGACCGATGCGCGCGACCCAGCCCGAATAGTCGGTATCCACCTTCTTCATGCCGGGGGTGGCGGCGAAGCTGGCGAGCGTGCGCACGCGCGCGGGGTGGTGGATGGCGAGCCCCTGCGACACGATGCCACCGGCCGACGAGCCGGCCACGTGCGCACGCTCGACGCCGAGATGGTCGAGCAGTTCGACCGCGTCGAGCATCAGCCGCTCGAAGGAGAGCTGGTCCGGCCCCGGTCGGCCCGACTCGCCGTGGCCGCGCTGGTCGAGGCGTACCACGCGATAGTCGCGCGCGAGGTGCGGCACCCACGCACGGAACCGCCGCGAACTGCCCATCGCCGCGTGCAGCAGCAGCACGGTGTCGGCCTCGCGCCACGGGTCGGTGTAGTCGTCGACTTCGTAGCGCAGTTCGAGTCCGTCGCTCGCCTTCAGGGTATGCATCGCCTTCACCTTCCGTGGTTTCAGTAGGCCGAGCGACCGCCGTCGGCCGGCAGTGCCGCGCCCGTGATCATGCGCGACTCGTCGCTCGCGAGGAAGACGCCGATCGCGGCGATGTCCGCGGGCTCGCCCACCCAGAACGGATAGTCGCGCACGCGCGCGCCGGCATCCTGCCGGTCGACCACCTGGCCGGGCGTGTCGCCGCTGCCGTAGTTGCGCAGGATGCGTTCGGAGAGGATGCGGCCCGCGCAGATCGCGTTCACCCGCACGCCCTGGCTGGCATGGGTGCCCGCCAGCGCGCGCACCAGCGAGACCACCGCGCCCTTGGCCGCGGTGTAGACATGCTTCGGACTGCCGCCCCGCAGCGCCGCGCCCGAGGACATGATGACCACCGAGCCGCCACCGCCGCGGACGATCTCCGGGATCGCGTGTCGGCAGCAGAGCATCGCGCCGCGAAGGTCCAGCCCCATCGTGTGCGACCACACGCGATCGAACCCGTCGGAGGCGAGTTCCGTCACGCGCCCGTCGTCGTTGAGCGAGCCGCCCGCGCAGTTGAACAGCACGTCCAGCCGGCCGAAGCGGTCGCGGAGTGCCGCGACCGCCGCGCGCACCGCGTCCTCCCGGGTGACGTCGGTGGGGATGAACAGCGCCTCGTGGCCCAGGGCTGCGAGCGTCTCCGCTGCCTGTCGTCCGGCCGTCTCGTCGACGTCGAGCAGCGCCACGCGCGCGCCCTCGCGCGCGAAGGCCTCCGCGGTGGCGCGGCCGATGCCGGCCGCCGCGCCGGTGACCATGGCTACCTTCCCGGCCAGGCGGCTCATCGCGCGAGCGTTCCGCGCGGCCGTGTCGCGGCAACGAGGCTCGCCGCGCGCCGCGGTGCCGATCGCAGGCTCGCGGGCAGGCCGCGGGCCCGCGTCAGCCCGGTTCGTGCAGGCGGTCTGCTCGCGTCTGGAGCGTTCCCGCGTGCCCACGGAGGGGCATTCATGCTCATGGCCGCGCCATCCCGCGCGCGCCGGCCGCGGCCAGGAACTCGCGATACGCGATCGCGCACGCATCGGGAATCTCCGCGCTCATGCCGTGGCCGGCGCCCGGGAACGCGACGTACGTGCAGTCGCGGATGAGCACCCGCATGCGCTCGTATTCCTCGCGCGCGACCATCGGATCGGGGTCGGGCACGCCCATCATGATCGGAAAATCGAAGCCGGGCAGCCGGTCGGTCCAGTCCTCGCTCGCCATCAATGGCACGAAGCGCGCGGCGTATTCGACCGTCAGCCCCTCGGCCGAATCGAGAAACCAGCGGATCTTCCCTGGCGAGGCGTCGCCGATGCGATCGCGCGCGGTCTGCTCGAGGAAGCCGCGCACGCCGAGCTGGCCCACGCGTTCGAGCCAGTTGCCCTTTTTCGGTCGGCTGGGGGGAATGCCCGCAGTCGCCGAGTAGAGCGCCAGCGTGGCGAAACGCCCGGGATGGCGCAGCGCGGCCTGTCCGGCGATCATGCCACCCGCCGAAGACCCCATCACGTGCGCGCGATCGACCTCGAGCCGATCGAGCAGTTCGAAGAAGTCCGCGCAGAGGCGGTCGTGGCTGAGCGTGCCCAGATCGCCGGGTTCCGATCGACCGTGGCCGCGCGTGTCCGGACGCACCACGCGGTAATGGCGCGCCAGATGCGGCACCCAGCCGAAGAGCCGCTGCGAACTCCCCATGCCCGGGTGCAGCAGCAGCACGGTGGGCGCCCGCGTCCACGGGTCGGTGAAGTCGTCCACGCGGTAGAACAGGCGCGTGCCGTCGCTGGCCGTCCAGTGGTGCTCCGCGGTCATCGTGAGGCTCCTTCTTCCATCGTGGCGGCTCCCGCTGCGCCGGCGATGCCGGTGCGTGGATCATGCATGGCGGACACGACGGCGCGGGACCGTCGATCCGATGCCGCTACGCGAGCGTCGCGGAATCGGCATCGGCATCGCATCGATGCGCGACAGGCGAGGCACCGATGCCGCGGCCCTGTCCGGCCGATCGGGCGCGTGCGTGCTAGCCTACCCCGAACCGAACATGTTCGCGGAGCTCTGCCGTGCCCTGCCCGTCGCCTGCCGTCCCGCGCGCTGTTGCCTCCGCCGCGGGCCTGATCCTCGCCGCGTCGTCGCTGGCGCTCGCGCAGACCCCGGAATTCCCGGTCAAGCCGGTCCGGTGGATCGTGCCCTTCGCGCCAGGCGGCAGCGCGGATGCGGTCGCGCGGGCGATCCAGCCCGCGCTGGCCGAGGTGTCCGGGCAGCCGTGGATCATCGACAACCGGGGTGGCGCCAGCGGGATCATCGGCTCCGAGTTGATGCTCAAGGCGCCGCCCGATGGCCACACGCAGCTGCTGATCACCACCACGCACACGATCAACCCCAGCCTGATGAAGCTGCCCTTCGACCCGGTGAAGGATTTCGCCCCGGTGTCGCTGCTGATGTCGCAGCCGAACATCCTGGTCGTGCACCCGTCGGTCCCCGCGAAGTCGGTGAAGGAACTGGTCGCGCTGGCGCGGGCGCGTCCCGATGCCCTCAGCTACGGTTCGGCGGGCAACGGCAGCTCGCCGCACCTGTCGGGCGAGCTGCTCAAGCTGGTGGCCAACGTGCGCGTGACCCACGTGCCCTACAAGAGTGCGGGGCCTGCCGTGGGCGACCTGCTCGGCGGCCACCTCTCGATGATGTTCGCCGGGCCGCTGGCGGTCGAATCGTTCGTGAAGAGCGGACGCCTGCGTGCGCTGGCGGTGGCCGACTCGCGCCGCAGTGCCGTGGTGCCCGAGGTGCCCACCATGGCCGAGGCCGGTTTTGCAGGGGTCGAGACCGGTACCTGGTTCGGCCTGACCGTTCATCCTGCAACGACCCGTCCGATCATCGCTGCGGCCAACGGGATCGTCGTCCGCGCGCTTTCGAGCCGCGACCTGCGCGCGAAGCTCGCTGCGATCGGCGTGGACACGATCGCCAGTACCCCCGAGGCGTTCGGCACGCACATCGTCGCCGAGATCGCCAAGTGGTCGCAGGTGATCAAGCGCTCGGCGATCAAGGCCGACTGATCCGTGGATCCCGGCGGCGGGAATGCGACGATCCCGGTGAACACGACATCGCCATGAACCTCGATACGACGACCCTGGTCTTCGCTGGCCTGACGGCCCTGTCCACGGTGCTGGCGGTCGTGCAGTGGCGCAGCATCCGGGCGTTGCCGGAGCCTGAAGGTCGGCGCGATCGACTGGCCCACTGCCTGCTGACGACCGGTGCGGTGGCCTGCCTTGGCGGCATGACGCTCAACCACGCCTTCGAACTCTACGCGGCGGTGCTGCTCGGCGTGGCAGTGGGGGCCACGCTGTTCGTCGCCGGCCTGGTGATCGTCCCGAAAGGGCCGAAGTAGCCGCCGGTCGGCGCCGTCGAGCACCCGGGCGAGCCACGCGGTGGGGGTGCGTGCGGCGTGTCGGGTGCCCGCGGTGAAGGAGCGGGCAGCGGGTGGCCGGCAAGCACTGCCTGCAAGCCACCCGCGCCAGGCACTCGTCAGAGCCTCTGGCTCAGTCCCTGAAAGAAGTAGTCGCGATCGCTACCGTCGAGGCGCCCGCTGCGCATGCAGCAGTTCCTGAAACCGACGGGTGGATCCGCAGGGGCACGGATCGTTGCGACCGAGCTTCTCGAGGAGTTCCTTGTTCCCGTTGACCACGCGGTCTCCGCGCTTGACGCGCGCCTCGGACGGGAAACCCTTGCGACGCTTACGGGTGGTCTCGAAACCGGAACGGTTCGTCGCGGTGGAGTCGCTTGTTCATGACACACCTCCAGTCTGTGAACTGCCCCGTGGCAGGGGCAGGGAGTATACCCACGCATGCGTCGCGACCGCCAGGGTCGGGTGCGGTCGGCGGGTCGCAGGCCATGGGTCCCGGGGCGGGGGCGCCCGAGCAGCCTCGACCCGCCGCGCCGCGACCCGGCGTGCGACTCCTCTCGGGTGACCCGTCGAAGGCGAGGTCGCGTGCGGCGACTGGCCTCCGACCCTGCGCGCCCGCCGGGCGGCCGTACCGACCCGATGACTCACGCGTCGGCGCGGGCCTTGTCGTCGCGCGCGGTGACCTCGGTCCAGTTCACCCGGTTCGCATCCTGCAGGTACTGCCGGCATACCGCCTGCCAGCCCGCTTCCACGAAGGTGCCGGACTCCGGCAGTCCCGTGACATCGGCCTGGTAGATGCCGTCGACCCGGGGCACCGGCGACCCGGAGAAGTCCTCGTCGAACACGTGGCCACTGGCCGGCCCGCGGCACACCCGAAGAGTGTCGGTGGGAACGAATCGCTCCTGGCGTGGATCCACGCCGCGCCGATAGCCCGCGGCGAGATCCTCATCCTCCCAGCTTGCCGACGCGTAGTCGAGCACGAAGATCACGCGCCCGTCGGCCACCCGGCAGAAGTAGCCCAGCCCGCCGTGCTCGTTCTCCTGCACGCACAGCGCCTCATCGATACGCAGCGTCTCGCACTGCTTGATGCCCGCGGCCAGGTCGGCCTCCAGCGGTGCATTGGCGGCAAAGCGTGCGCGGTACTCGGCCACCGTTCCGCGAAACGCGAACCCGTTGACCACGATCACTGAAATCGCCCAGACGACGGGCACGAACAGCCCGGCGTCCTTGAGCAGGGTCAGGCCGAACAGGGTATCGACGCCGGCGATCAGGAGAACCAGCAGGCCCACCGGGAGGGTCGCGAGCAGGGTGAAGCCGAACAGGGCCAGGGGCATCAGCGCGATGTCCTTGAGCAGCCGTCCTCGCGTGATCAGCTGCGACCGGAGCACTCGTCGTTCGTCGTCGGTGAGCTGGACCGTCGTCGTTGCGTGGGGTGTATCCGGGCTCACGAAGAACACTCCGTGTTCGTTGCGATCGACGGGGATGCCGTCGATACCGGACGGCTGCAGTCCGATCCGGTCGCAAGCGCCATCGATCCGCGCCCCGATCTTTCGGTGTCCGCGGCGGGTGACGGGATGCTCCGGGGGGCCGTATGTCGCGCGTGTCGCGACAGTTCGACATCGCGGCATGAAGACAAGTCCGCGACGCCCGCGCGTGGCATCGCGTCGGCCAGGGCCGCATGTTCCCGCGAGTGGCCCCGCACAGGGGCATCCGCCCCCGGCGCGCGCCGTCCTCGCCGCACGTGCGAGCCGGTCTGGCGTCGCGAGGCCAAGGCCACCGCCACCGCTACAGGCCGAACCCGTCGCTGCCCGACCCGTCGTCCGGATCCGTCCATGTGTACCAGCCGAAGGCGAAGCCGCCGGCGGCGGCCAGTGGCAGGCCGATCAGCAGCAGGAGGTCGCGCAGTCGGTCGTGCGCGAGGCGCTGGTCGAGCGACACGCGCCCCATCATCCCCAGGTTCTGCAGCACCAGTTCGGCCAGCACGTAGGACAGCAGCACCATGATCGCCGTCGCCAGCAGGAATACCATCGCCATCGCGATCGAGTATCCCTTGCGCGTGCGGGGCGAGGAGAGGTTCATCGGCGGCTAGCGCAGCACCATCACGCAGTCCACCGGCGTGGCGGTGGTCTGCGAGAGCAGCACGGGGTTGAGGTCCAGCTCTTCCAGCCGCACGCCCGCCGCGGCGCCGAAGCGCGACACCGCGCAGATCAGCGCGATCAGCGCCTCGCGCGACACCGGCGGCTTGCCGCGCACGCCGGCGAGCATCGCGCGCCCGCGCAGTTCGTCGAGCATCACGCCCGCCTCGCGCTCGGTGACCGGGCAGTGGCGGAAGGCCACGTCGCGCATCACCTCCACCAGGATGCCGCCCAGCCCGGCCATCACCACCGGGCCGAAGGAGGGGTCGTTCTTGAGGCCGAGCACGAACTCCACGTGCCCGCCGGCCATCTTCTGCACCACCACGCCGTCGATGCGTGCCTGCGGCGCGTGCCGTGCTGCGGACTGCACGACCGCGCGCGCGGCCTCGCGCACCGCATCGGCGGTGGCCAGGCCCAGGCGTACGCCATCGGCCTCGGTCTTGTGCAGGATGTCGGGTGACTCGATCTTCACCGCCACCGGCAGGCCGATGCGTTCGGCGGCGGCAGCAGCCGCCTCGGCATCCTCGGCCACCGTGATCGGCGCGCTGACGACCCCGCAGCGCTCGAGCAGCGCGGTGGCCTCCAGCGTGCCCACCACCCCCGCCTCGGGCAGCGCGAGCGCGGGCAGGGTAATGGCCTGCCGCGCCGCGTGGTCGGCCAGCCAGGCGCGCCGCGCCTCGGCGTATTCGATCAGGCCGGCCACCGCGTCCACCGCCGGCTCGGCGCCGCGCAGCACCGGGATGCCCGCCTCGCGGCAGGCGCGCAGCGCGTGGTCCGAAGCCGCCACCCAGCACAGCACGAAGGGCTTGTCGGTCTCGGACTTCACCTGGCGGAACAGGTCCACCAGCGTGTCCACGTAGGCGTCCATCGACAGGATCCACACGATGCCCACGTGCACCGCAGGGTCGGCCAGGGTGTGGCGCAACCCGTTGAGCAGGATGCCCGGCTCGGCGATGAACTGCGCGGTGACATCGACCGGATTGGCGCCCGACCCGAAGGCGGGCAGCACCTCGCGTAGCTTCGCCTGCGTGGCCTCTGAGAGCGTGGGCAGCGACAGGCCCAGTTCCTCGGCGCGGTCGGCCACCAGCACGCCGGCGCCGCCCGACTGCGTGACCAGGCCGATGCCGCGGCCCTCGGGCAGGCGGCAGTGGGCGAGCACGTCGACCATGTCGAGCATGTGCTCCTCGTTGCGTGCGCGCAGGATGCCGTACTGCCGGGCGAGCCCGTCGAACACGCGGTCCTCGCCCGCGAGCGAGCCGGTGTGCGAGGCCGCGGCGCGCGCGCCCGCCTGGCTGCGGCCCACCTTGGTGACCACGATCGGCTTGCCCGCGTGCATCGCGCGCGCGGCCAGCGCGAGCAGGCCGGCGCCGTCCTTGAAGCCTTCGATATAGCTGCAGCCCACGCGGATGCGCGGGTCGGCGAGCACCTCGTCCATGATCTCCACGACCGTGGCGTCGCACTCGTTGCCGGTGTTGACGAAATAGCCCAGGCCCAGGTGGCGGCGCCGCGCGAGCGTGGCGATGGCCGAGCCGAAGGCGCCCGACTGCGTGACGAAGGCCACCGGACCGGCGGGGATGTCACCCGCACCGAACTGGCTGAAGGTGGCGATCGCGCGGTCGAAGGCGTTGATCAGGCCCAGGCAGTTGGGGCCGCACAGGCGCACGCCGCCCTCGCGCGCAGCCGCGAGCAGGTCGGCTTCCAGTGCGCGGCCCGCTTGGCCCATCTCGCCGAAGCCCGAGCTGTAGACGATGGCCGCGGGCACGCGCTTGCGACCCAGCGCGCGGACCTGGTCGACCACCAGCCGCGCGGGCACGGTGACGATGGCCATGTCCACCGGGCCGGGGATGGATTCGACGTCCGGATAGCAGGGCAGGTCGCCGATGCGGTCGTACTTGGGGTTGACCGGGTAGATCTTCCCCGCGTAGCCCTTGTCGAGCAGGAACTTGAGCGTGCGGCCGTTGAGCTTCTGCAGGTCGCTGGAGCAGCCGAGGATGGCGATGGAGGCAGGCGCGACCAGCGCGCGGATGGCAGGGTTCATCGGCTATGGGGCAGGTGGACAGCGTGCAGGCATTCTAGCGGTCAGCCTTCGGGCCCGTCCCTCGGGCCGGCGCGAAAGGCGCCGGACGGTGGGCGGCGGGGGGCGGACGGCGGGCGCCGTGCGACGAATGGCCCTCAAGGTTCCCTGAAAGCCCCCTGGGCGCCGCTCGAGTGCCCAATCGGCCGCGGACACCGCGTGGCCCGGTCATGCCTGTAACGACGCGGCGGGCCGGTGCCTGAAGGGGAAGGTCGGACGCCGACCGGCGGCATTGGTCAGGTAGAGAACAGACGGGCGGACGCGACCCGCGCGCGCCTGCCCGAAAGGGTCGGATGTCGCCGGCGAAGAGGGGCCCTTGCGGTGGATTCGAGCGTGGTCCTCCGGGCTGCGGATCGCGGATCCGGGCCCGCGGCACGCCCTTTTCGTCGCGCCGCTAGAATGGCCCCCGACCCCACCCTTGCGCGGAGCCCCGTCGATGAGCCCACCCAGCGCCGGCACCGGCACGCTGTTCGAACGCATCTGGAACGACCATGTCATCGAGCAGGGTGGCGCCGACGACGCGCTGCTGCACGTGGACCTCAATTTCCTCCACGAAGGCTCGTTCCTTGCATTTGCGGCCCTGCGCAAGGAAGGGCGCAGCGTGCGCTCCCCGCAGCGCCACTTCGCGGTGGCCGACCACTACGTGCCCACGCTGGGCCGCGAGCGCGGCATCGCCGGCATCACCGACCCCGAGGTCCGCGGCCTGATCGACCTGCTCGAGAGCAACGCCGCCTGGGCGGGCATCGACCACGCCGGCATCGACGACGCGCGCCAGGGCATCGTGCACGTGATCGGCCCGGAACTCGGCCTCACCCATCCGGGCATGGTGATCACCTGCGGCGACTCGCACACCTCCACCCATGGCGCGATGGGGGCCTTCGCCTTCGGCATGGGCGCCTCGCAGGTCAAGCAGGTGCTGGCCACGCAGTGCCTGTGGCAGCGGCGCCCGAAGACCCTGCGCGTGACCCTCGACGGCACGCTGGGCGCCGGCGTGGGCGCCAAGGACGTGATCCTCGCGCTGATCGGGAAGATCGGCGCGGCCGGCGCCACCGGCCACGTGATCGAGTATGCCGGCAGCGCGATGCGGGCGATGTCGATGGAGGGGCGCCTGACCGTATGCAACATGTCCATCGAGGCCGGCGCGCGCGCGGGCATGGTCGCGCCCGACGACGTGACCTTCGACTACCTGCACGGCCGCCCCTTCGCACCGAAGGCGCAGCACTGGGACGACGCGGTGGCGATGTGGCGCACGCTCTCCAGCCGCGCCGACGCGCGCTTCGACCGCGAGGTGTCGCTCGCGGCCGCGGACATCGCGCCCATGGTGACCTGGGGCACCAATCCCGGCCAGGCGCTGCCCATCGATGCGCGCGTGCCCGACCCGGCCACCGCCAGCCCGGAGGCGCGCCGAGGCATCGAGGCCGCGCTCGCCTACATGGGGCTTACCCCCGGGCAGGCGCTCGACGGGCTGCCGGTCGATCGGGTGTTCATCGGCTCCTGCACCAACAGCCGCATCGAGGACCTGCGCGCAGCCGCGGCGGTGCTGCGCGGGCGCAAGGCGCGCATCCCGGCGTTCGTGTCGCCGGGCTCGACCGCGATCAAGCGCGAGGCCGAGGCCGAAGGGCTCGATCGCGTGTTCACCGAGGCGGGCGTGGAATGGCGCGCCTCGGGCTGCTCGATGTGCGTGGGCACCAACGGCGACCTGCTGCGCGCGGGCGAGCGCTCGGCCTCCACCTCGAACCGCAACTTCGAGGGGCGGCAGGGCCGCGGCGCGCGCACCCACCTGGTGAGCCCGGCGATGGCCGCTGCCGCGGCGGTCACCGGCACCCTGACCGACGTGCGTCGGCTGCTCGCCGGGGCGCGGGCGTGAGCGCCGGAAGGGTGTCGCCACCGGCGGTGCGCGCTTGGCGCGCGGCCGCCCCGTCTTCCGCCGCGCGCAGGCTGCCGGCCCGCGCGGCCTGAGGAGGAGTCCGAGATGCAGGCCTTCACAACCCTCACCGCCGTGGCCGTGCCGCTGGACATGGCCAACATCAACACCGACATGCTGGTGCCCGCGCGGTTCCTGCGCAAGCCGCGCGACGAGCGCTACGGCAGCTACCTGTTCCATGACCTGCGCCACGACGAGCAGGGGCGGCTGCGCGACAGCTTCCCGCTGAACGAGGCGTGCTACGCGCAGGCGCAGATCATCGTGGCCGGGGCAAACTTCGGCTGTGGGTCCTCGCGCGAGAGCGCGGTCTACGTGCTGATGGACTCGGGCTTCCGCTGCGTGATCGCGCCCTCGTTCGGGGACATCTTCTTCGGCAACGCGCTGCAGAACGGCCTGCTGCCGGTGGTGCTGCCCGAGGCGCAGTGCGCGGCACTGCGCGCGTGGCTCGAGGCAAACCCTGGCGCGCGGATCACCGCGGATCTCGAATCGCAGCAGGTCAGCGTACCGGGCGGGGAGCGCTATGCGTTCTCGCTCGATCCGGTGCGGCGCGAGCGGCTGCTGCGCGGCATGGACGAGATCGGGCTCACGCTCTCGCGGCTGTCGGCGATCGAGGCCTTCGAGGCGCGCTACCACTCGCAACGCCCGTGGCTCGCGCGCTGAGGCTCGCCAAGCGGTTCCACGGCGCAGGCTACGGCAGCGAGTGCCCGGGCAAGCGGCGGCGCACGGGCCGTGCGTTCGCGTGAGAAAGGAAGGTCCGACATGAAGCGCCTGCTGGTCTCCACGCCGTTCGATCGCGAGTTCGGCGCAGAACTCGAGGCCTTCTGCGCGGCGCGAGGGCTCGCGATCGAGCGGGTGCTGTTGCCTGAGGACCCGCAGGCGCGCGTGCCGCGCGAGCAGGCGGACCTGCTCGACTACGCGCTGTTCACCACCGACATCCATCCGCAGGGGTCGCGCTCGTTTTACTCCGCGCTGCGCAGCGCGCCGCGACTGTCGTGGCTGCACGTGTTCAACGCCGGCGTGGACGCGCCGATCTTCACCGAGCTGATGCAGCGCGGCGTGCGGCTCACCACGTCCTCGGGTGCCAATGCCGAGGCGGTGGCCCACTCGGCGCTGGCCGGACTGCTCGCGCTCTCGCGCGGCCTCCCGCGCTGGATGGCGCAGCAGCGGGAGCGCATTTGGGCGAAGACGCCGCGCGAGTCGCTCCCCCCGGACCTGCGCGGCCAGCGGCTGCTGCTGCTGGGCGCGGGCGCCATCGCCGGGCACATCGGGCGGGTGGCGCAGGCGCTGGGCCTGCGGGTGGCGGTGGTGCGCGCCTCGGCGCGGGCCTCGGCCACGCGCGCCGACGCCCCCCGCGCGCCGCGGGTGGACGTGTGCTGCGGCTTCGACGAGGCCGAGTTCCCGCCCGAGCCGCAGGCAGCCGTCGGGGCAGCGGGTGCGCACGACCCGGCTCGACCGCATACCCACGTGCACGTGCATGGCCACGCGCCCCGGGCCGCGCCCGACGCCGGGGCAGGCTCGCTTGCGCCGCCACCGCACGTGGAAGCCGCGGCCCTGCTGCCCGACTGGGCCGACGAGGTGCATCCGCCCGGCGTGCTGGGCGCGCTGCTGCCGGTGACCGACTGGCTGGTGATCGCCTGTCCGCTCACCGAGGACACGCGGGGCTGGATCGACGCCGCGGCGATCGCGCGACTGCCGCGCCGCGCCTGCGTGATCAACGTCGGACGGGGCGAGATCGTCGACCCGGCTGCCCTCACCGACGCGCTGGCCGCGGGACGACTGGCGGGCGCCTATCTCGACGTGTTCGACCCGGAGCCGTTGCCGGCCGACTCCGCACTGTGGGGTGTGCCCAACGTGATCCTCTCGCCGCACGATGCGGCGAGCGCCGCCGGCAACGACCGCCGCGTGTTCGAGCGCTTCTGCGACAACCTCGACCGCCTGCAGGCCGGACGCGCGCTGGTGAACGAAGCGCGGCCCTGAGGGCGTTCGGCTGATCGAGGCTGCGCGGCGGGTCGTGTTCGCTGCGCCCTGGCGCCGCCTGTCGTACGTGTCGACCCCGTTGATCGTGCAGGGAGGGGGCGGTTTGTCCGCGTAATCGCGGCTGCCAGGCTGTGACGGGTGCCCAGGCATCGCGTAGCGTGATGGACATCAATACGTATACTATGCATACTCCTCTTGGACATCGAATTCGATCCCGGCAAAGCAGCGGCCAACGCCTGCAAGCACGGGGTCACGTTCGCCGATGCCGAGGTCGCGCTCGGCGATCCGTGCGCACTGACACGCGACGACCCTGATTCCGTAGGCGAGCCGCGGTTCGTCACGCTTGGCATGGATGGCGCATGGCGATTGCTTGTCGTGGTCTACACCCTGCGCGGCGATCGGCTTCGGTTGATTTCCGCGCGTAAAGCGACGAGGCGTGAAGCCAGGGCCTACCATGCGTGACCAGTACGACTTCAGCAACGCCCGCCGGGGCGCCGTGCTGCCCGCCCGGGGAAAGACGCGAATCACCATCATGCTCGACGACGACGTGCTCGCGCACTTTCGCCAGAAGGCGGAGTCCGAGGGACGGGGCTACCAGACGCTCATCAACGCGCAGCTTCGCGCCAGCATGACCGGCGCGCAGGGAAAGGACACAGGCGCGATCACGTTGACCGCACTGCGCCGCGTATTGCGCGAGGAACTGCGACCGCTGCGCCGCTGAACGCGTCACCGGCAGCTTGTATGGCCCGACAGGCCGAGCGGAATTCCGCGCAGCGAACCCAGGCACCCATCGGGTGATGAACGGGCACCCGAGCAGGTGGCCCGGTTGACGCCGCGACTATCCCATCCGGATCGCGACCACGCCCGCGACCGCGGTGACCACCGCGATGATCCGCACCCGGCCCAGCCGCTCGCGCAGCACCACCGCCGCGATCAGCAGCCCGAAGATCACCGATACCTCCCGCAGCGCGGCCACCAGCGCGACCGGGGCATGGCGCATCGCCCACAGCGTGAGGCCGTAGGAGAGCATCGTGCACGCGCCACCGGCGAAGGCCACCTTCCAGTGCGCGCGCGCGGTGGCCAGCATCAGGTCGCGGCCGCGGGTGGCCAGGCCCAGGGCCAGCATCGCCGGGGCCAGCAGCACGTACATCCAGGCCACGTACGCGCCGGAATGGCCGGAGAGCCGTGCGCCGAGCGCATCGTTGATCGTGTAGGTGACGATCAGCAGCGAGACGGCCAGCACGGTCAGCAGCGCACGCCGGTCGATGGCGCCCGATCGCGTCGACTCGGCCAGCAGCATCAGCAGCCCGCCGCTCACCAGCAGCACCCCCAGCAGCCCGATCAGGCTGACCGTCTCGCCCATCAGCAGGACGGCCAGTGCGGTGGTGCCCAGCGGTGGCAGGCCGCGCATCAGCGGGTAGGCCACCGAGAGGTCGGTGCGGTGGTACGAGAGGCCCACCAGCGCGTAGTACACGATGTGGATCACCACCGAGGCGGCGAGATAGGGCCAGCTCTGCGGCTCGGGTACGGGCAGGACCGTCACCGCGAGGATCGAGATCACGCCCGCCGCCAGGCACACCTGCACGGTGAGGGCGAGCTTGTCGCCGGCGGCCTTGACCAGCGTGTTCCACGTCGCGTGCAGCAGCGCGGCAAACAGCACGACGAGGGCGACTTCGGTACTCATGGCGGATGCGGCGGCCTGCGGGGTTCAACGACCCGCTGCGGCCCGGGGCCCGGGGCCCGTGGCGCTCGGCGGGAGAGCGCCCGATGGTACGCGCCCGCGCCGCAGGGGATGCGACCGCCCGCCTCAGCGCACCGGGATCAGGATCTCGTTGCGCCGCAGGAAGGGAATCGACCACGGAGGGTTGTAGCGCGCGAGCTGCGCGGGGCCATCGGCCTGCAGCCCGCGTTCGATCATCCATGCGCGCAGCGCCTCGGTTTCGGCGGACACCCGTGCTTCGGTGACGAAACCCGAGAAGGTGCGTGCGGCCACCTGCCGTGGGGGCACCTCGCGCAGCGTGACCCGGGGGTCGGTGGGGACCGGCAGCGTGGCCATCGTGTACTTCGACGGCATCACGAAGTGCATGCGCCAGCGGTTGCCGCTGCCCTCGGTCGTGACCGGCGCGGTCATCGAGATGCGCTCGCTGGCGGCTGGGGCCGCGCCGGGTGTTGCGTGGGCACTGGCGGTGGCGCTCCCGCCCGCGGGGGGCGGGGTCGTGCCCGCTGCGCCGGTGGCCTGCCCCGCGCCCGGTGCGACCGCGGCCCCGCCGGCATCGCCCGCGGCCTTGCGTGCGACCGGCGTCTCGACGGTCACCGGCGCAGTCATCGCGATGCGCTCGCTGCGCGGCTCCATCGTCACCGGCACCGTCATGGCGATGCGCTCGGAGGCGTCGGCCCCTCGGGCGCGGTTCGCACCGAAGATGTAGCCCGCGATCGCGCGAAAGCCGGCGTTCGAGCCGTCGGAGAGATCGCCCGAAACCCAGGTCTCGGCCACGATCATCGGCGCGTAGCGGCGCAGTTCGTTCGCCCCGTCGGTGAGCACGCGTTCGAAGGTGGGTTCCTCGAGGGCCATGGCAGGTGTGCTCGGCAGGAGGCCGCACAGCGCGAGGGCGGCGACGGCAAGGGCGGATGCAGCGCCCGACCGCAGGGTTCGCGACCGGCGATCTTCGCCGCCCGGGAGCGGGGGCGGTACGGGACGCGATGTTGCGTACACCGGGGGTGGGGACGCCCCGCGCGGCACGGGCGGTGTCTGGACGGACGGGTGGGGCACGGGTAGCCTTTCGCGCAGAATCCTGGAGGAGGGATCGTGAAACGGAACCCACGCTCGATGGCGATCGCGCGATCTGCGCGCCGCCTGCTCACCGGCGCCGGCGCGGCGCTGGTATCCGGCGCGCTGTGCGCGCCGATCTTCGCGGCCAGTGTAGCCCCTGCCGCGCCCGGGCTGTCGCGCCCGCTGCGCGTCGTGGTGCCCTATCCGCCCGGGGGCACCTCGGACGTGCAGATCCGCATCATTGCGCCGCGCCTGTCCGAGGCGCTGGGCCAGCCGGTGCTGGTCGACAACCGTCCCGGGGCCAGCGGCATGCTGGGCGCCGAACTCGTGGCCCGTGCGGTACCCGACGGGCATACGCTGCTCATGTCCGACGTGGGCAACGTGGTGATGACCGCCATCGTCCACCCGAACGCGCCCTACGTGGTCGCGCGCGACTTCTCCCCGGTGACGCTGATGTCGTTCACCCCGCACCTGCTGGGCGTGAACCCGGCGCTGCCGGTGAAGAGCGTGCAGGACCTGATCGCCTACGCCAAGGCGAACCCCGGCAAGCTCAATTTCGCCACCAGCCTGGGCGGGGCCACGCATTTCGCCGGGCTTCTGTTCGCGCAGAGCCATGCGCTGCAGTGGGTGGAGATCCCCACCAAGGGGGGTACCGATTCGATCACGCAGGTGGCGACCGGGCAGTCGGACTTCGTGTTCAACAGCATGGTGTCGATGATGCCGCAGGGCAAGAGCGGCAAGTTGCGCATCCTCGCGGTCACCAGCCCGAAGCGCGTGCCGCAGTGGCCGGACTTGCCCACGATGGCCGAGGCGAGCGGCATCTCCGGCTTCAGCAGCGGGTCATGGCAGGGGCTGCTGATGCCGGCGAAGGTGAACCCGGCGATCGTCCAGCGCCTGGCGACCGAGGCGCAGAGGGCACTCGCCGCCGCCGAGGTCCGCGAGCGCTATGCGGCGCTGGGCACCGAGATCGTGGCCAACAGCCCGGCGGAGTTCGTGCGCTGGCTGGCCGACGAGCACACGCGCTGGAGCGCGGTGGCGGGCAAGGCGAAGCTGAAGATCGCGTTCTGAGTCACCGTGCTCGCGGTCAAGCTGTAGCGAGGCGCTGCGGCCCGCGGCCCCGGACCGAAGCCGTCGGGGCGCGACGATTCCCGCGCCTGCGCGGAGCGCCGGTCCCGTAGCCCCGCGCGGGGGCGCGCGGGGCGCGTCAGTCGATCGACGCTCCGCTCGCCTTCGCGAGCTTGGCCCAGCGCGGTGCATCCTTCTGCATGAACGCGAGGAACTGCGCGGGCGAGTCGTGCGTGAAGCGCTCTTGCCCGATCTTGCCCATCGAGGCGATCACCTCGGGGTTGGACATCGCGCGCAGCGACTGCCGGTGCAGCGCGCTCACCACGTGGTCGGGCAGGTTCCTCGGGCCCGACAGCCCGAACCACTGCGACAGGTCGAACCCGGGCACGCCCGCCTCGGCGAGGGTGGGCACGTTGGGCAGCAGCGGCGAGCGCCGGGTCGAGGTGACGCCGAGCGCGATCAGCTTGCCCGAGGCGACGAAGCCGGCGGTGCCTGAAATGCCCGGGAAGCCCACGCCCACCTGCCCCGCGAGCAGGTCCGCCGTGGCCGGTCCGCTGCCGCGATACGGAATGTGGTTCATCTGGATGCCGGCCATCTGGGTGAACAGCGATCCGGTCAGGTGCTGGTTGCCACCGTTGCCCGAGGAGGCCCAGTCGATCTCCCCGGGGCGCTTGCGGGCGAGGGCGATGAGTTCCTTCACCGTCTTCACGCCCAGCGAGGGGTGCACCAGCAGCAGGCTCTGCGCAACGGTGAGTCCGGTGATCGCCGTGAAGTCGGCGATGGCGTCGTAGGGCAGCTTGCGGTGGATGGCTGCCGAGACGAAGTGGGTGTTGCTGATCATGAAGGTGGTGTAGCCGTCGGGCGCGGCCTTGGCCACGATCTCCGCGCCCAGGACCGAGCCCGCCCCGGGACGGTTCTCCACCACCATGGTCTGGCCGAGCAGGCGGGTCATCTCGGCCGCGTAGATGCGCGCCGGTCCGTCCGAGGCGCCCCCGGCCGAGAAGGGCACGATCATCCGTACGTTGCGCTGGGGCCATGCGTCCTGCGCCAGTGCGCCGCCCGCCAGCGCCGTCGTGATCACCCCGAGGAGGGCTGCGCCCGTGCGACCGCGCGCGATCGCGTGTTGCTGCCGTTGCCGCATGGGAATCTCCTGTAGAGCCGGGGTCGGGTGACCGCGCCGGCCGCGGGCGCTCAGGATGCCATGACCGACGGGCCCGCGGGGCCGCGCCGGTTCGTCGCGTGCCCTCGGGCCGGTCGATGGGTCCGTCCCGGCAGACCCGCCCGCACCCGCGCATACTTCGCGTTCGGCGGGCCGGATGCGGCCCGCGCCATCACCGTTCACTGCACTGCGGAGCCTGCGATGCCCTACGCCACCGTCGACGGATTGAAACTCTACTGGGAGGAGACCGGCAGCGGCACGCCGATCGTGTTCGTGCACGAGTTCGCCGGCGACCTGCGCAGCTGGGAGCCCCAGGTGCGATTCCTCGGTCGTCGCTATCGCTGCATCACCTACAACGCGCGCGGCTATCCGCCTTCGGACGTCAGCACCTCGTTCGAGCAGCACTCGCAGGAACAGGCGGCCGACGACATCCTGGTGATCATGAAGGCGGCGGGCGTCGAGCGCGCGCACATCGTCGGCCTGTCGATGGGCGGCTACGCGGCCATCCACTTCGGCATCCGCCACCCGCAGCACGCGCTCTCGCTCACCGTGTGCGGCGCGGGCTTCGGCTCCGACCCGGACAAGCGCGCGCAGTTCCACCGCGACACCGACGCCTTCGCCACCCAGCTGGAGACCGAGGGGATGGAGCGCGGCATCCGCGACTACGCGATCGGGCCGGCGCGCGTGCAGCACCTCAACAAGGATCCGCGCGGGTTCGAGGAGTTCCGCCAGCAGTTCGCCGGCCACAGCGCGCAGGGCTCGGCCAACACCCTGCGCGGCTTCATGCGTCGGCGCGACGCGATCCAGACGCTGGAGCCCCAGCTGCGCGAGATGCGGGTGCCCACCCACGTGATCACCGGCGACGAGGACGACAACTGCCTCGAGCCCGGCATCTTCATGAAGCGGGTGATCCCCGGATGCGGGCTCACCGTGATGGCCAACACCGGCCACGCGGTGAACCTGGAGGACCCCGACTGTTTCAACCGGCTGGTGCTGGACTTCCTCACGCTGGTCGACGGGGGGCGCTGGCAGCCGCGCGATCCGCGCTCCTACGGTAAGTCGACCCTGTCGAACAAGGCCTGAACGCGGCCGGAGCCCTCTCGCGATGGATGCGCCCACCGCCGTGCCGCCCGCCACGCTGCTCACCCGGCCGCTGGTGGGGCGCAGCGTGTGGCACGGGGCCGAACTCGCCTCGGGGCCGCGGGACTGGGTGTGGCGGCTGGATGCCGATACCGTCGCCGACATCGACCGCGCGCTCGCGAAGGTACGGCGCGAAGGTCGAGCGCTCACGCAGATCACCCGCGAGGACTTCTCCCTGCCCTCGCTCGAGGCGACCTTCGCCCGCATCGCCGACGAACTCGAGCACGGACGCGGCTTCGCGCAGATCCGCGGCATCGATGTCGCGCGCTACGACGCGGATGACTTCGCCCGCATCTTCTGGGGCGTGTCCACGCACCTGGGGCGCGCCATCCCGCAGAACGCGGCCGGCGACCTGCTCGGCCACGTGCGCGACGAGGGCCGGGACATGTCCGACGGCCGCACCCGGCTCTACCAGACCAACCTGCGCCAGCGCTTCCACACCGACATCGGCGCCGACGTGGTCGGGCTTGCCTGCGTGCGCCCTTCGCGCGAGGGCGGGGTGAGCATGATCGCGAGCTCCGCGGCCATCCACAACGCGCTGCTCGAGCGCGCGCCCTGGTACCTGGGCGTGCTCTACGGCCGGTTCAACCTCGACTGGCGCGGCGAGCAGCCGGCGGGCGAGCGTGGCTGGTACAGCGAGCCGGTGTTCGCCTGGCACGAGGGGCGGTTGTCCTGCCGGTTCTCGGCGAGCCTCATCGAGAGCGCGCAACGCCTGACCGGCGAGCCGCTCACCGACGTGCAGCGCGAGGCGCTGGCGATGGTGGAGGCGCTGGCCGAGGAGTTCCGCCTCGAGGTGGACTTCGAGCCCGGCGACCTGCAGTTCATCAGCAATTACGCGGTGCTGCACGACCGCACCGGCTTCACCGATCACGCCGATCCGGCGCTGCGCCGGCACCTGTACCGGATCTGGCTCACGACCTCGAACGCGCGCACGCTGCCCGAGGCGTGGGCGGGGGGCGCCGCCCGCCGGGGGATTCGCGCGCAGGCCTGATCGCGTGCGCGGCGGGCCGCCTTGCGTGATCACAGGGCCGGCGGATCGAGCGGGCACAAGCGGACAGGGAACGGAACTTGCTCGTGTCCGTTCATCCACGCGCCCGAGTCGCCGTACCGTCGAGCGGCGTACAGTGTGCGTCCTACAGGGAGACCCTTACATGAGCGTTCGACACGCCAAGCGCATCCATGCGACATCCTTCGCGGCCGGTGGTCGCGAAATCCCCGGTGCCCTCGCGGGCGCGAGCCCGGGCGCCCCGAAGGGGCGAGCGGGCCTCGGTCGCGTTGCGCTCGTCGCCGGCGCGGCGGCCCTCGCATTCGCGGCGCCGGGCCCGCTGGCCACGACCGCGCACGCGCAGGCGTGGCCGGCCAAGACGGTGCGCTTCGTGCTCGGCTTTCCGCCCGGCGGCGGCTCGGACATCCTGGGACGCATCGTCGCCGCGCGCATGCAGGAGTTCCTCGGCCAGCCGGTGGTGATCGAGAACCGCCCCGGCGCCTCGGGCAACATCGCGGCCGAGTTCGTCGCGCGCGCGCCCGCCGACGGCTACACGATCTACCTCGCGCAGATCGTCGCGGTGTCGATCTCGCCCTCGCTGTTCGCCAAGCTGCCCTATGACCCGGTGCGGGACTTCGCGCCGGTATCGCTGATCGCCACCGGCCCCAACCTGCTGGTGGTGCACCCTGCGCTGCCGGTGAAGAGCGTGAAGGACCTGGTCGCGCTTGCGCGCTCGCGCCCGGGCGAGATGAACTTCGCCTCGGTCGGCCCGGGCAGCATCCAGCATCTGGCCGGCGAGCAGTTCAACCTCGCCGCGGGCGTGAAGACGGTGCACGTGCCCTACAAGGGCAGTTCGCCCGCCGGCATCGACCTGATGGCCGGGCAGGTGTCGTTCATGTTCGACTCCGCCCCGCCGGTGATGAACTTCGTGAAGAGCGGACGCATGCGGCTGCTGGCGGTGACCTCCGCGCGCCGCTCGGCGCTGATGCCCGATGTACCGACGCTGGCCGAGTCCGGCCTGCCCGGATTCGACTTCTCGACCTGGTGGGGCCTGATGGC
>Ga0315900_10003384_pt1 | contig 23384 bp, 23 predicted proteins | sample LakEriMetagenome_FD_203521 | JGI IMG/M metagenome (GOLD analysis project Ga0315900, IMG submission 203521) | Freshwater fungal communities from buoy surface, Lake Erie, Ohio, United States - Buoy 12 MA114 | ecosystem: Environmental > Aquatic > Freshwater > Lake > Lake biofilm | place: USA: Lake... | reverse complement strand
ACTGCTGGGTGAGCGCGGTGATGCTGGTGGGGCTGCCCTGGATGGCGGTGCGCTGCAGGTAGTGGAGCACGCCGCGCTTGCCGCCCATCTCCTCGCCGCCGCCCGCGCGGCCGGGGCCGCCGTGCACGAGCGTGGCCAGGGGCGAGCCGTGGCCGGTGTTCTCCTTGGCCATGTCGCGGTTCAGCACCAGCATGCGGCCGTGGTGGCTGGCGGCGCCCCACACGAACTGCTGGGCGTACTTGTCGTTGTGCGTGGCGATGGTGGCCACCAGCGAGCCCTTGCCGAGCTTGGTGAGGGCCACGGCATCGTCCAGGTCGGTGTAGGGCATCAGGGTACTCACCGGACCGAAGGCCTCCACGTTGTGGCTCTGCTGGTTCTTCCAGGGATCGGGGTTGAGCAGCAGGATGGGGCTCATGAAGGCGCCCTTCGCTACATCGGCGCCGGTGACGTTCACGCTGTCGGGGTCGCCGTACACCACCTGCGAGGCCTTGAGCAGCTCGGCCAGCGCGCGCTTCACCTCCTCGCGTTGCGCCTTGCCCGCCAGCGCGCCCATGCGCACGCCCTCCGTACGCGGGTCGCCGATCACGGTGCCGCCCAGGCGCTTGCCCAGGGCGATCTGCACGTCCTCGATGAGGTTGTGCGGCACCAGGATGCGGCGCGCGCCGGTGCAGCGCTGCCCGCACTTCAGGGTGATCTCGCGGCCCACCTCCTTGATGAAGAGGTCGTACTCCTCGGTGCCCGGCACGGCGTCGGGGCCGAGCACGATGGCGTTGAGGCTGTCGGCCTCCATGTTGAAGGGCACGCTCTCGTCGATGAGGCGGTCGTGGCGCTTGAGCATGCGGCCGGTGCTGGCGCTGCCGGTGAAGGTGACCACGTCCTGGTGCATCACGTGGTCCAGCAGGTCGCCAGCGCTGCCCACGATGAGCTGCAGCGCGCCCTCGGGCAGGATGCCGCTGGCGATGATGTCCTTCACCATGGCCTCGGTGAGGTAGCTGGTGACGGTGGCGGGCTTCACCACGGCGGGCACGCCGGCCATCCAGTTGACGGCGCACTTCTCCAGCATGCCCCAGATGGGGAAGTTGAAGGCGTTGATGTGCACGGCCACGCCCTCCTTGGGCACCATGATGTGGTGGCCGATGAAGGTGCCGTTCTTGCTGGTCTTGATGGCCTCGCCGTCCACGTAGAAGGGCATGTTGCCCAGGGTGCGGCGCAGGCTGGCGTTGGCGAAGAGGTTGCCGATGCCTCCCTCGATGTCCACCCAGCTGTCGGCCTTGGTGGCGCCGGTCTTGTAGCTGACCTGGTAGTATTTGTCCTTGCGCTCCATCAGGTACAGGGCCAGGGCCTTGAGCATGCGTCCGCGCTCGGGGAAGGTCATCTTGCGGAGGGGAGGACCGCCGACTTCTCTGCCGTAGGTCAGCATCCTGCCAAAATCCAATCCACCGCTTGAAGTGGTTCCGATAAGCTCTCCGGTGGAAGCGTCGACCAGTTCACTCTGTTTCCCGGATCCTTTGACCCATTCGCCGCACGTGTAGTTCTCTAGCTGCATTTCGCGAAGGTAAACGCGGGTAGGGTTAACCGCAGAGGGCGCGGAGGGCGCGGAGGATATGCCTGGCTGGGTGGTAAGGAATTTCGAGGGGGAGGGGGCTCCGCGCCCTCTGCGGTTCATGCATTCTTCACGCCTTTGGTGTGCGTTTGGGCGTGCCCCCGGCCAAATGCGCCGGGGTCGCGCTATCCGCTGCAAGTCCGCACTCGTCGTCCCTCCTCGCTTGCGGGCTTTCCGCTGCTATCGCTCACGCGGCACCTGCTCAAAGTGGTGATCACCGCCTCGGTCCGCATCCTTGAAATACTCCCCGGAATAGTCCAGCGCACAGGAACAGGACTGCCAGATGGCGTTGTTCGGGAACACCCTTTTGTATGCTTCGATCCGTTGCCCCCCGTAGAACAGCGGCGCCGGGCACACGCTATCGCCCTGGTAGCTCTGCCTGTGCGGATCCGGATGGAAGGGAACGTTCAGCCAAGCCGCCACGACGATGGAAGGGTCATGGAGAGGGGGACGCCAGCCATCGTACGCGCAAAAGGAGATGTGGTACTTGACGTGCATGCCGAGCATCAACTCGGTCATGTAATTGGCGGGAACCAGTGCGGACTTGTCGGGATCTTTCAAGACCTCCTGTACGCGATCGAAGTGGCGATCGAACCAAGTCGCCATGCCTGCAGCGAACAGGATACATAGGAATACCGCTGAGACGAAAGGCTTGATGGACCCGGAAGTGGTGAACGTGTGATAGAGGATCTGGATCAGCAGGAAATAAGGCAGCAACCCGAAGATGGCATAGGGTCTCATGAACATCAATAGCGGCAAGAACAAGGTCATGCGACCCATGAACAGCATGCAATAGACACAGATACAAGCGGCGATGCCGAATAGGAAGAAGACAAGGGTCCGTCGCTGGAGCAACCTGTCACGCTCTCGCGCATAGATGATGACCGGCACGAAGGCGATGATCAACGTGATCGCTGCCCACAGGACTGGTCGACAGAACGCTTGGAAGAGGATGTTCGCCGCTATCGCTGCGGTACACAGACCGGCGTTCCAATAAGTCAGGCGGGGGGACGTGAAAAAGCGATGCAGCCGTTGTCGCATTGGTTCTGCGTTAACGACCTACACCGTCGATCAGTATGGCGGGCTTCCAGCTATGCGGGCGTGGTGGAGCAACTTACCGAAGTCGAGGCCGCCGGAGGAAGTGGTGGCGATGAGCTCGCCGGTGGAGGCGTCGAGGAGTTCGGCTTGTTTCCCGGTACCGGCGACCCACTGGCCGGCGGCGTAGTTCTGGAGTTGCATAGGGCGAAGATCGGGATGGAATGGCTATCCACAGATGATGCGGATGGCAGTGTGCATAGGTGGCATCCATGCCATCTGCGGATGAATGGGCGCCGGAACGCACCATCTGCGGCTACATGCCCATATCCGCCGCTCGTGTAGTTCCTGGTCTGCCAATGAGATGTATCGCGCAACTTGGCCCCCATGTCCAGTGCTCCCGGTCCGTTCGTGCTCCTGCGCCTCCGCTGGCTGCAGTTGCGCCGGGCCTTTCCGGTGTTCGGGCTCGTGCTGCTTGCGCTGGGCGCGGCCGTAGCGTTGGCACTGATGCACCGCGCCCTGCTGTTGGACGCATCCGTGGCGTCCTACCTGGCAGGCGGCGTCCTGTTCACGGTATGGGGTATACACCAGCGCCGCGCTGATCTGCACTTCCTGCACCGCCATGTACCGCAGGCCCGGCTTGCCATGGTGGTGGAGTATGGGGCGCTGGTGCTTCCGGTGCTGCTCGTGCTCGGCCTGGCCGGGGCGTGGCGCTCAGCGCTGGTGCTGCCCCTGGTGGTCGGCCTGCCCTGGCTGCCCGTGGTGCGGACCTCCGGTGTGCGCGGAAGGTGGCTGCGACGCTGGATACCCGCGCAGCTGTTCGAATGGCGCGGCCTGGTGCAGGGCACCCACCCGTGGGGTCTGCTGGTATGGCTCGCCGCGTTGGCCTTCTGTTGGTTGCCGGTGCTGCCGCTCTTCCTGCTGGGTATCCTGGCCTTGATGGCCGCTGGCGCACAGGAGCAGTGCGAACCACGTGCGATGCTCCTGGCCACCGCCCCCGGGCCGCGAGCGCTGCTGCGCACGAAGGTGTTCGGTGCATTGTGCATCATGCTCGTGCTGGAGCTGCCGTTGCTCATCGCGGCCACGGTGTTCCATCCCGACTGGTGGTGGGTGCACGCAGGCTTCGGCCTGGGCCTGCTCACACTGGTGGCCTATGCTGTGGTGCTGAAGTATGCCCATTACCGACCGGACGCACGGCTGGAGGCCAACGGCGCCAACCTGGCCGTGGCCTTGCTGTTCGCCATCCTGCCCGGGCTCAGCGTGGTGCCGCTCCTCATGCTCCTCACCGAAGTGCCCAAGGCCCGCGCCAACCTCAACGCCTACTTCCATGATCACGATCGCTGACCTCCGCTGCGCCTACGGTAACAAGACCGTGCTGGATATCCCTGCGTACACCTTCGCGCCGGGCATCCACGGCATCGTGGGCCTCAACGGCGCGGGCAAGACCACCTTCCTCAATGCGCTGTACGGGTTCGGTCGCAGTGCCGAGGCGCGGGTGCGTTGGAACGACGCGGACATGGGCCACGGGAACACCGCGTTCCTGGAGACCGACAACTACTTCCACCCGGGCATCACCGGCCGCGAGTACCTGGAGCTCTTCATGAGCGGTCCGGCCGCTGCCGATGTGGCCATGCTGAACGAACTGCTCGAAGTGCCGCTGGATGCGCTCATCACCACCTATTCCACCGGGATGAAGCGCAAGCTGGCCCTGCTCGGCGTGCTGAGCCTGGACCGGGAGGTGGTGCTGCTCGATGAACCGATGAACGGGCTGGACCTGGCTTCGGTACGTGTCCTGGAGGCGATCATCAAGCGGCTGGCCGAACGGGGGCGCACCGTGCTGGTGACCTCGCACGTGCTGGGTCCGCTGATCGTCCTCTGCGATCGCATCCACCTGCTGCAACAGGGCCGCTTCACGCAGGTGTTCGAGCGGGGGAATACGGATGCACTGGAGCGGTCGTTGTTCGCCGAACTCGACGAGCGCACGAGCGCCGTGGTGGGGGAGTGGGGCAGGTAGGGGCGGTCGTCAACGCCCATTGCGGAGGGGCCGAGGCCCGTATCGTCAGCGGACCACGAAGCGCTGCGTGCCGGGACCGGCGGTGTCCCAAGTGCGCAGCAGGTAGGTGCCCGCAGCCAGTCCGCCCAGGTCCAGGCGCACGATGTGGGGCCCGTTCAGCTCCCAGCTGCGCAGGGTTCGGCCATGAATGTCGAGCACTTCCACGGCATGGTCGCCGGGTTTCACGGACAGCAGCAGGTGGTCGGTGGCGGGGTTGGGCCAGGCTTGCCTCACTTCGGGGCCGCTTTCTGTGAGACCTGTGGTGCAGGTCTCGAACGCCCCTGCATCGAGCAGTGCATGCTGGCAGCGCTCCACGCGATCGGCAGGATGGACATACTCCCACAGGGCCACGAGCGGATACCCACCACCGGCCAGGCCCGCTGGATAGCCGGTATTGTGCGCAGGCGAGACGTCATCGATGCGGTAGTCGTAGTTGGCGGCGTCAAGGAACTGTAATGCAGCGATGCTGGTGCTGCGCAGGTTGCCCAGCGTGTCCACGTTCGTGGGCCAGCTGCTCATGAAGGTGCCGCCACCGGCAAGCACGTTGCTGTAGGCCTTGAAGTAGGCGGCGGCAGGCATCTGGAAGAAGCTGCCATTGGTCTTCTCGTTCACAAGGGTGTTGTTCACCGCATACAATTCGTGGGGGCCGGGGTTGCTCAGGCCTTCCATGCCGAAACCGACCAGGTTGCTGTTCTCGCTTTGCAGGCCCTGCTGGATGACGTTGCCGATCAGGTAGGCCTGTCCACCGTTGGGCAGGTCGATCTCGCGGCTCGTGGTGCCATCGGCCTCGTTGCTGAACCGGTTGTACTCGATCACGTTCACCCAGGCGCGGCTCTTCAGTTCGTGCCCCACATCGGCGTGGTGGCTGTAGTTGTAGCGGAAGATGAGCGAGTCGATGTTCCCGATGTACAGGTTGTGCGAATAGCCGTCGCCATAGCCATGGTGGCCGAACTCGCTGTACTCAATGCGCACCGTGCTGGGATGGTACTCGCCGCAGAGGATGCCGTTCTCGTTGTGGTGGAACCAGCAATGGCGCACCGTGAGGTTGAGGCCTTCGAGCCGGATGCCGGCACCGTTGTGGTCCGGCACCTGGCATTCACTGAACTCGATCCATTCCACGGTGCAGTTGTCGCCTTGGATCACCCAGATGGCCTTGTCGCCCCAGCTCAGGCCGTTGCTCTCCAGATGTGCGAAGCCCCCCACACCGCGCAGTACGAGGTCATCGGCCTGCCAGCGCGCCACGTCGCTGGGGTACACGCCGGCTTCGATGTTCACCGTGTCGCCGTTGCCCACCAGCGTGGAGACCTGGCTCGGCATGGTGTAGGTCTGGCCCGGGCCAATGGTCCAGATGGTCGCACGAACGTTGACGACGATCAACGATACGATCCCGAAGAATACCTGGCGCAGCATGCGAACGAAGGTAGGCGCGAAGGAGCGCGTTTCCTCCCGCTGCGGCACATCATGGCCGGCGCACCGCATAGATCCACTCGTCCTCCACTTTCCCGTTCTTCACCAGCGTGCCCATCAGCTTCGCTTCCAAGGTGAAGCCTGCCTTCTCCATTTGGACTACGCGTGCCAAGCGTAGAGCCAAGAGCCCTTGCTGTTCCGCGCTACGCTGACGGGTCGTACTACGGGACGGCCAGGGCCGTCGATCCGGTCCTCCAGGCTTGCCCTGCTTCCACCTCAGGGGATCTGGGAGAACCGCACGGCCGTGGGGGATACTCCGCCGATGTTCTGGAGGATGAGGTCCCGGTCGTTGTTCTGCCCCGTGTACTTCACCACGCCGTCCATGTTCACATCAGCGCGATGGTATCCGGTGATGGTGGCCGTGGGTGAAACACCACCGATCGCCTGAAGGATGGGGTCGCGATCGTTCCAGGCACCCGTGTAGTACAGGCCCCTGATCGTGAGTGCGCCCTGCTCCACGTTGCCGCTCCACAGGGTGCGCGTGCTGCCCACGGTCCTGCGCGGCAGGTCCGCGTAGGGGGCTGGTCGCGTGTAGCAGTTCAGACCGGATGCACGGAAGTCGAGCGTGGCGGCCGTGGCATTGAGCGGAACGGCGAAGGTCTGCATCACCGGGAGGTGATTGCGGTGGCGCACAACAACATGATAATTACCCGGACCGGTGGCGAAGGTCACCGGCGATACACCATCCACGTCCACGATGTCGCCGTCGCGCTGGATGAGCGCATTGCGTTTGGTGATGAGCGTCGTGGTGCCCTCCGGATAGGGTCCCAGATGCAGCTCCACGCGCACCCAATCCACGATGGCATTGTTCCCTGTGACCGCGAGCACGGCTGGCTGCACGGTCTCGCCACCGGGGCCGTCCTGGAAGATGGCGCCATTGGGTTCGCTGAGCGGGATGTACCCTGCGGCACGCAGGTCATCACGCATCAGGTTCTGCGCGGGTACGAAGGCCCCGTCGAGCCAGGCCTTGGCGCTCAGCTGTGTACCGCTGCCGCTCAGGGCGATGTTCACGTTGTCGATCAGCACATGGCCGTTCGTGTTGTTGAAGGCGTGTCCACCCAGGAACAGAACGGGCGTGACCCCCGGTGGGAAACCGGCCAGGGTGCAGGTCAGGAAGCTCGGCGTCCAGTCATCGCTGCCACCGCCAAAGTTCACATAGGCGCAGTCTCCGGTGGAATACTGAAGACCGCCGGAAGCATCGAGCCACCCAAGCACGAGGACGGACCCGACCCATTGCGCATCACCCGGAACATCGGGCTCCGCTTTCACCCATGCGCTCACCTGCAGCACGGTGCCGTTCTGAGCGCCGACCAAGGGCTGATGGATCATGGGTTGCACCTGGTCCTGGATCCAGCAATCCATGGGCGTGGCGGAAAGGCACCGGACGCGAGCGCTCATGGTTCCCCCGTATGGCGCTGCATCGAACGAGATCCCTGTTCCTTCCGAGCACAGCGTCTGCCAGCCCTGAAGCCCGTTCTCGAAGCCCGGGTTCACCAGTTGAGCGCGGAGCCCGGAGACCACGGCCAGGGCGCTGAGCAGAAGTGACAGGCGGTACATGTCCAATAGACGATAACAGCGGGATTCGGTTGCTGGATGGAACGCCCTGACCTACACGGGGTTCCGGCGCACCGCGTAGATCCACTCATCCTCCACTTTCCCGTTCTTCACCAGCGTGCCCATAAGCTTTGCCTCCAAGGTGAAGCCAGCCTTTTCCAGTGCTTTTTGCGAGGCGATGTTGCCGCCGAAGGGCGTGGCGTAGATGCGCGTCACCTCGGGGAACGCAGCGAAGCCCAGCTGCACCATCTGCCGGATCGCCTCGGTCATGATGCCCTGGCCGCGATGAGCGGCCCCGAGCCAGTAGCCCAGTTCCATGTTGTGGCGCCACAGGTCGGTCTTCGGATGCAGGCCGATGGCGCCCACGCATTCGTCGTTGATCGCAATGCAGCGCCGGAGCGCGGGGCCGTGCAGGGCCTGTTCAAGGAAACCGCGGCCATGCGCTTCGGTGTAGGGGTGCGGGAAGGCATCCGTAAGGTGGGCCGCGACCGTGGGGTCGTTGGCGTGCTTCACCAGTGCGGCCAGGTCATCGGGGCGGAAGGGGCGGAGGGTGAAGGTGGGCATCAGGGTACTTGCTCGAGCCGCACCGCTGTTGGGGTGGTCCCGCCGATGGTGCTCAGGACGACATCCCGGTCGTTGGCGGCGCCTGTATACTTCACCACACCATCCAGGTTCACATCCTCCAAGCGGTACTGTCCGGATAGGGTGGCGGTGGGGGTCACACCCCCAATGGCTTGTAGAACAGCGTCCCTGTCGTTACTCGGCCCGGTGTACTTCACCCGGTCGTCGGCGATCACATTACCGGACCATAAGGTGCGTGTGCTTCCGACCGCGCGGCGTGGCAGGTCGGTGTTCGGCGCAGGGCGTGTGTAACAGGTCGTTGTCGGAGAACGGAAGTCGATCGTCCAGGTATTGAAAAGGGCCATGCTGAGCGCTGAGGCGGTCATGACCGCGAGGTGGTTGCGGTGACGCACCACCACATGGTAAAGGCCGGCCGTGGTGTTCAGCCGTAGAGCGGAAAAGCCGTCCACGCTCACCACGTCGCCGTCGCGTTGCAGAAGGCCATGGGCACTGGCCACGGTGGGGCCGGTGGGCGATGTGCGCAGCTCCAAGCGCACCCAGTCCACGATGGCGTTGTTGCCTGTAACGGAAAGCACGGACGGTGCCACGGTCTCCCCACCAGGGCCGCCGTATATCGCAGAGTACGGTTCCGTGGAGGGGATCAGCCCTGCGGTGCGGAGGTCGTCGCGCATCAGGTTCGCGCCTTGCTCGTAGGCACCATCCAGCCATATCCGGGGTTGCACCCCCACCCAGGGCAGTGTATAGTTGACCGTGATGTCGTCGAACGCGGCGTAGGAGTTCCCTGTGCCGACCCCGCACACCAGCATGATGCCGAACTGTGCATTGGGCCCCAACCAGTTCGGTGGGACCGTTCCATACATGCCGACCTTGAACTCCCAATTCGGGAACTGGGAGAAGGAGGTGATGTTGTTACCGGAGGTCACATACGTACCCGTGGTCAGGTCCATCCAGCAGAGGATGGCTCCTGCAGCGGCCGTGGCGGCCCCCGGCCCATAGACGTACATGTGGCCCGTGATGCGGTACAACCAGCTCGGATCGTAGGGCAGCGGGTGGAAGAGGGGGGCGGAGTAGTTAGTTGGTGGTGGCGGCGCGCTCAGGTCGTAGGATTCCTTCGAGATGCCGAAGCCGCCGGAGGTCCCGGGTACGTAGACCGGTGCACTTCCGGTCCAGGACCAGCCAAGTGGTGGGGCCGTTCCGCCGGTGGATTCGAAGGTCTCGTTCAGCAGAACATTCTGTCCCGATGCGCTGGCTCCGCCCAGCAGGATCAGGCTCACAAGCAGGTTACGCATGTCATCATGGCTATCGGGATAGACGAGCCCACGCCCATCGGTTGCCTCTTGAAAAGACCCTCTGCCACTGGTCAGCCCCGCCTCACCTCGTAGATCCGCTCATTCTCCACTTTCGCATGCTTCACCAACGCCGCCAGGTCATCGGGGCGGAGGGTGAAGGGTCGCATGGAGGACCCTAAAGGAACGAAGCCCCGACCAGGGTGGTCGGGGCTTCGCAGGTGTGAAGTGACGGTCCGTTACTTCCCGAAGGTCGGCGTCACGCCCACGTTGTGGAAGAAGAACGCGTACTTGTCCGCCTGCTCGGCGATGATCTTGCTGGTGGGCTTGCCAGCGCCGTGGCCGGCCTGGGTCTCCACGCGGATCAGCACCGGTGCATCGCCCTGCTGGGCCGGCTGCAATGCACTGATGAACTTGAAGCTGTGCGCGGGCACCACACGATCGTCGTGGTCGGCGGTCATCACCATCGTGGCCGGGTACTTCGCGGGCTTCACGTTGTGCAGCGGGCTGTAAGCCTTCAGGTAGGCGAACTCCTCCGGGCTGTTCTCGGCATTGCCGTACTCGGGCACCCAGCCGAAGCCGGCGGTGAACTTCTGGAAGCGGAGCATGTCCAGCACGCCCACCTCGGGGAAGCACACGCCGAACAGGTCGGGACGCTGGGTCATCACCGCGCCCACGAGCAGACCGCCGTTGCTGCCACCGTTGATGCCCAGATGGGGCGTGTCGGTCCACTTCTCGGCGATCAGGTATTCCGCCGCAGCGATGAAGTCGTCGAACACGTTCTGCTTCTTCTCCTTCATGCCGGCCCGGTGCCACTCCTCGCCGTACTCACCGCCACCGCGCAGGTTGGCCAGGGCGAACACGCCACCCTGTTCCAGCAGCAGCATGCGGCTGGTGCTGAAGCTGGGGGTGAGGCTGATGTTGAAGCCACCGTAGGCGTAGAGCAGCGTGGGGTTCTTGCCGGTCTTCTCCACGCCCTTCTTGTGCACGATGAACATGGGCACCTTGGTGCCGTCCTTGCTGGTGTAGAACACCTGCTCGGTGACGAAGTCGTTCGGGTCGAACTTCAGCTCGGGACGGAACCACACCTCGCTCTTGCCGGTGGCGTAATCGTATTTGTAGATGCTGCCGGGGTCGGTGAAGCTGGTGAAGCTGTAGAAGCTGAAGGTGTCGGTACGCTTGCCACCGAAGCCGCCCGCGCTGCCGATGTCGGGGAGCGCGATCTCCTGCTTGTCGCTGCCATCGAGCTTCATGCGGTAGAAGCGGCTGGTGGCGTCCTTCAGGTATTCAGCGAAGAGCAGGCCACCGCCGGTGCTCACGCCCTGCAGCAGTTCCTGGGCCTGGGGGATGATGTCCTTCCAGTTCTCCTGGGCGGGGTTCTTCGGGTCCACTTCCACCAGGCGGTAGTTGGGCGCGTCCACTTCGGTCATCACCAGGAACTTGCCGGTGGCAGGCACGAAGTCGATGATGCTGGTCTTGTGATCGAAGCCGGTCTGCAGGGGCACCCACTTGGTGGCTGGGGTGGGGATGCCGCCGGTGCGCAGGTCGTGGAAGTACATCTCGAAGCCATCGGTGCCGGTGCTCACGTACAGGGTGGCGAACTCCTCACCCTCGGTGACGCTGGCGCCCACATAGAGATCGCCGTTCTGTTTGTTCTCCCACACGAGCACGTCCTTTTCCTGCGGGTCGCCCAGCTTGTGGTAGTAGACCTTCTGGAACTTGCTGGCGGCGCTCAGCTCGGTGCCCTTGGCCGGGGTGGGGTAGCGGCTGTAGAAGAAGCCGTCCTTGTACCACGAGGCCCCGCTGAACTTGCTCCACTTGAGCAGGTCGGTGGTGGGCTGCAGGGTGGTGAGGTCGTACACCATGATCTCCTGCCAGTCGCTGCCGGCCTTCTGCACGCTCACGGCCATATAGCGGTCGTCGTGGCTGGTGCCGATGGGGCTGTAGGTGGTGGTGCCGGCGGGATCGAGCGCGTTGGGGTCGATGAAGACCTTGTCCTCGCCATCGAGGCCTTTGCGCACGTGGATCACGCTCTGGTTCTGCAGGCCGCTGTTCTTCCACACGAAGTAGAGCTCGCCTACGCGCATGGGGCCGCCCACCTTGGGGAAGTTGTACAGCTCCTCGTAGCGCTTGGCGAGGCTGTCGCGGAAGGGGATCTTGGCGAGGAATCCGTTGGTGACGGCGTTCTGGGCCTTCACCCATTCGGCGGTCTCGGCGCTGGTGTCGTTCTCCAGCCAGCGGTAGGGGTCGGCGATCCAGGCGCCATGCAGGCTGTCGCCGGCAGTACTGTCCTTGCGGACCTCGGGATAGGTGATCTTCTCCACGGTGTTGGCAGGTTCCCCACCGCCACAAGCTGTGAGCAGGGCCAGGGGAAGGACAAAGGAAAGGGGCTTGCGCATCTTCGATGGGTGCCTGCAGAGGGTGCAAGGCGGCGCGAAGCTAACGGTCGGATGACGGTCGCGGTCCCCGGCCGTTGTGACGAACGGGGAGCCTCAGGCGCGTTTGCGCCGCTCTTCCACGATGCTGCGCAGCTCGTAGACCGTGCCGGGGCCGGGCACCAGACCGATGTGCGCATCCAACTGGCCCGCCAGCGTGTGGATCAGTTCCATGCCCAGGCTTTGCGGGCGCTCCCAGCGGCTGCGGTCGGGAAGGCCCACGCCGTCGTCGCCGATGCGGAGGTGCAGGCCACCATGCTCGTCACCGTCCAGGTGCACCATGATCACGCCCTGCTTGCGGCTCTTGAAGGCGTACTTCAGCGAGTTGGAGATCACCTCGTTGATCAGCAGGCCCAGCGGGATCAGGGTGTCCACGCTCAGGGTGGGCACGTTGATGCGGATGTCCAGGTCGAGCTTGGTATCGATGGTGTAGGCGTAGCAGAGGTCGCGCGTGAGGTGGGCCAGGTAGTTGTTCACGTCGATGTTCGCCAGGTCCTTGCTCAGGTAGGTCTGCTCGTGCACCAGCGCCATGGCGCTCACCCGGTTCACACATTCGTTGAACAGTTCGGTCGTACGCGGGTCGTTCACCTGGTCCATCTGGAAGCGGATCAGGCTCTTCACGATCTGGAGGTTGTTCTTCACCCGGTGGTGGATCTCCTTGATCATCACCTCCTTCTCCTCCTTGCTCAGCATGGTCTCCCGCAGTTCGCGGTTGGTCTGTTCCAACTTGGCCCGGGCGGCATCGAGCTGCTCGGTGCGCAGGCGGCTCTCATGCAGCAGGCGGTTGCTCACCCCGGCCAGCCAGGCGATCAGCACGGCCATCAGGCAGGCGGCCACCAGCAGGTACTGGGCCTCGGTCCAGCGGTTGGAGAGGGTATCGGTGTAGGTGAGGAGCCCGTGCTCCTGGATGGCCCTTGCGGTGCGGTCCACCACTTTCTGGGCGCGTTGCACCATGATCTGGAACACAGCCCCGGCCGACCGGCTTTCGCTCCATGGCCCCTGGGAGGCCATGGCCTCGCGGTGCAGCGAATCGGCCAGTTGCAGGGTGGGGTTGAGTTTCCCGGGCAGTTCGGCCATCCCCGGCACTTCCGGATAGTCCTTCACCAGTTGGGCGATGCGCTGCTCGACCCGTTCCAATTGGGCCGTCCAGCGGTACTCGCGCACGCTCACATCCACCCGGTGGATAAGCCCCAGCTCGTGCAGGTCGTCGTTGAGCTTGGCCAGGTCCTCGAGCAGTTCAAGTTCATGCGCGATGCGCTGTTGCAGCGAGCGCGCCTGTGAGATCACGGTGACCCCGTAGGCGATGAATCCGAAGGCGAGAAGGGCGGCCAGGAAAGGCCACTTGCGGGCGGTGGAGCGGAGGAGGTGGCGCATGATGACCGGCCTTGTACGCAGCGCCGGGCCGTCGGTTGCACCACTATGGGGTGGAGCCGGCCCGGATGCGCGCCTCAAAGGCCCGCAACAACTGCTGGATGCGGTCGTCCGAGGTGGCCACCAGCTCTTCGTGCAGCCGCTTGGCGTTGGCCCGGCCCATGCCGCGCACCGTCGGCACGGCATCGGCCCCCTGGCGCAGCAGGCCCATGTGGATGCCGCCCATGGAGGTGTTGCGGTTGCCGGTATGGGTCAGTTCGCTCACCACCACCCGGCATTCGCCCGGTTCGGTGCGGATGGTCACCCGGTATTGCACCACGCCCATGGTCTCCTCCCGCCCGGTAAGCATCTCGGACCGGAAGTTCATGCGTGCCGTACCTTCCAGCAGGCCCGGACCGCGCTCGGAGCGCAGCAGTTTCGCCCCCGGCTCCTTGCCAAAGGTCCAGGTCCAGGCCTCGCTGGCCTTGTCGAACAGCTGCACGCCGTTCAGCCCCACCGCGATGGACCGGTCGTAGGTGATCGCCGTGGCCTGCTGGGCGGGTGCCCAGGCCGCACACACCCCCAGCAGGGGCAGCAGCAGAAGTGCGAGCGATCGCCGGAGCATGGTGCGCAAGTTAGTCCCCTCCTCATGCACGGCGAAGGGTTAACTTTGCGTGAAGTTCTTTCCAATAACAATACCAAAATGGAACGGTACAGATCGGCATCCCCGGCCGTGAAGGTGGGGGTGTTCTATGACGGCAGTTATTTCACCCACGTCAGCAACTATTACAACTACGTCCACACCCACCGGCGCAGATTGCATATCGGTGGATTGCACGAGTTCGTGAAGCACATGGTGGCCGAGCGGGAGGGCACACGCCCAAGCCTCTGCCACATCATCGATGCCCATTTCTTCCGGGGCCGGTTCACCGCCCGGGAGGCCAACGAGAAGCCCAATCAGCTCTACTACGACCGGGTGTTCGACGATGTGCTGATGTACAACAACGTGCAGACGCACTACCTGCCCGTGAAGGACCAGCAGGGACGCAAGCGGGAGAAGGGCATCGATGTGCTGATGGCCCTGGAGACCTACGAGCTGTGCATGCTGAAGCGGTACGATGTGGTGGCGCTCGTGGCCAGCGATGGCGACCACGTGCCGCTGGTCCGCAAGCTGCATGCCCTGGGCTGCAAGACCATGCTGCTCGGCTGGGATTTCGAGTTCACCGACCAGGAGACCGGTGAGTTGCAGACCACCAAGACCAGCACGGACCTCTGGAACGAGGTGAGCTTCCCCCTGCCCATGCATGACCTCATCGACGAGGGCTTGCGGGAGGATGACGAGGTGATCCGCGACCTCTTCGTGGTGCGCGATACGGTGCGTGAAACGGAGGGCGAGGGCGCCGACCGGCCGGCACCTGTGCTCGTGGACGACGAGCGCCGCCGCAGCACCATCATGAGCCTGATGAACGGCTACGGCTTCATCCGCTACCCGGACAACAACCTGTTCTTCCGCTACGATGATCTCCAGGAGTTGACCTTCGACCAGTTGCGCGTGAGCGATGAGGTGGAGTTCAACGTGGCCATCAACAACAAGGGCCAACGTGTGGCGCGGAACATCATCCGCGTGGCCGAGGTCTAACGGAAGCTGGCGGCGGGCAGCGAAAGCGTGAAGCGGCAGCCCTTGCCGGGTCCTTCGCTGGTCACCTCCAGTGTGCCATGGTGAGCCTCCGCCCATTGACGGGCCCGGGCCAACGTGCTGCGTCCCTGGGCTTCCCCGTCCGTACTGCGGCTTTCCAGCCACGCATAGCGCACAAAGGCCTGTTGTAGGTCCGTGGCGGACATGCCCACCCCGGGGTCGGTCACCTTTAGGATGGTCTGGTCATGATCGCGTCGCAACACGACATGGATGACCGATGCCTTGGGCGAGAATTTGGAGGCGTTGGTCAACAGGGCGTTCACCAGTTCCTTCAGCCAATGGGGGTCGCCTTGCACCACCAGACCTGCGGGCAGATCAAGATCAAGGCGTTGTTGCTTGCGTTGCAGGCGGTGTCCGATGTCGGCGGAGGCCTGGTTCACCAGTTCAGCCATATCCACAGGGTGCAGGGCGGAAAGGCGCGGAAGGCGGTCAACGGCCAGGTCGTCCAGCAGGTCCTCGGTGGAGCGCATGGCCCGGAAGTACTGCTGTTCGGCGAAGGTGAGGAGCTCATCATTGTCCTCGTCCGTCGATGAGCGCAGCTGTTGCATCACCTGCTGGATGGCGGCGAGCCTGTTGCGCAGGTCGTGCGCGAAGTGATGCAGGCGTTCGGCCTGCGAAGGGTCGGCCTGCGTGGGACGGTCGGCCATGACAGGTCTACTGGTGCTGGCGGGCGAAGCGCTGGAGGATGTCCTCCAGGCTGTCCGAATTGATCGGCTTGGCCAGGTACTGGCAGTCCTTCAGGTGGTGGATCGCCTCGATGATCTCCGGCTTGGTGCTGGCCGTGAGGAAGATGATGGGGATGGGCGTGCTGGCATGGAGTTCCTGCGCGAGCTCCAACCCGTTCTTCTCCCCCTTCAGGTAGATGTCCATGATGATGAGATCGGGGCGTTCACGGGCCAGGATCTCCTCCGCCTCGGCCGAGCTGCGGGCGGTGCCGATCACATCGAACCCCATGCGCTCCAGCTGGAGCCGGTAGCTGAAGGAGATGATCGTTTCGTCCTCGATGATCAGGATCTTGCTCATGGTGGGTGTGGGCGGTGGTGGGTTCAGAGGCCGCGGGCCTTGGCGTGATCGATGAGCACCCCTTCGAAGCTGTCCACGGTGAGGGCCTTCTCCACGTAACCGATCACGGAGCGGAAGCTGAGGGCGCGCTCGAGATCGCTGGGGCGGTTGCTGCTGCTGAACATGATCACGGAGGTGACCTCGTTGGGCAGCAGACGCTCGCTTTCGCAGGTGGCCAGGAACTCAAAGCCGTTCACCGCGGGCATGTTGATGTCCACGAACATGATGTCGGGCAGGTCCTGTCCGCTGCGCAGGTGCGCCAGGGCGGGATCGGCGGCGGTGTAGCAGGTGATGCGGCCCTTGAAACCGGCCTTCTTCAGGACCAGCCGGGTGACGAAGTTGCAATCGTCCTCATCGTCCACGAGCAGGATGTGGCCGACGGCGTTGATGGTGAGGGTCTGCTGGTCCATGATGCAGGCGGTGCAACGGGGGAGCAGGGTGGAAGGTTTCACACCGATCGAACCTGGCGGCGGCAGGCGTGTACGGCAGCACAGATCCCCGGCCCATGCTGCTGCCCCGCGTCCCGCACCTGTTCATCGCCTTCCTCCGGCGCGATGCCCGTCACTTCCAGGTCCTCTTCCTGGCGAGCTTCCTGCTCTACGGCATCTTCCAGCTGGGATGGGATGCGGAATGGCCCCGCTATGCCATCCTCATCGGCACCGCGCTCGGCGTGCAGGCACTGTTCATCCGGTGGAAGCAGGTCCCGTGGTCCTCCCTGAAGAGCGCGTTGATCACCGGCCTGGGGATGAGCCTGCTGCTGAAGGCCGGATCGCCGTGGACCCTGGCCCTGGGCGCGGCCGTGGCCATCGGCAGCAAGTTCCTGGTGCGGTGGGAGGGAAGGCACATCTTCAATCCCGGCAACCTGGGCATCGCTGCGGCCGTGCTGCTCACCGGCGATGCATGGGTGAGCCCGGGCCAGTGGGGGAGCGGGGTGCTGCTGGTGTTCCTGGTGGGGGCCGCTGGTGGGATGGTGGTGCTACGCGTGGGACGCATCGACACCAGCCTGGCCTTCCTCGGCACCTTCGCCCTGCTCGACCTGCTGCGCACGGTGCTCTACCTGGGTTGGGGCATGGACGTATGGCTGCACCGGCTCACGAACGGGTCCCTGCTGCTCTTCACCTTCTTCATGATCACCGACCCGATGACCACGCCCCGGTCGCCCGGTGCGCGCATCGTTTGGAGCATGGCCGTGGCGCTCATCGCCTTCGTACTGTCCTGGATCTACTGGGTCAATGCCACACCCATCTGGGCCCTGCTCATCTGCTGCGCACTGAACCCCGTGCTCGATCACTTCCGCAAGGGCGCCGCCTTCCAATGGACACCCGCGCCCCCGGCCATTTCCCCACAACGAACGAACTGACCCCCGATCACCATGCGAACCCTGTTCCTCCTCCTGGCCGCGCTGCTCGCCCAGCGCTCCCATGCGTTCTGCGGATTCTATGTGGCCCGTGCCGATGCCACGCTGTTCAACGATCGCAGCGAGGTGATCCTCGTGCGTGACGGCCAGCGGACCATCGTCACCATGAGCAACGACTTCCAAGGCGACGTGAAGGACTTCGCCATGGTGGTGCCCGTGCCGGTGGTCCTTCGGCAACAGGACATCCGCATCGTGGACCGCAGCGTCTTCAGCATGCTCGATGCCTACAGTTCACCTCGATTGGTCGAGTACCACGATGAGAACCCCTGTCATCCGCCCGTGTTGTATGAAGCCGAGATGGATGCCGTTTCAAGTCCGATGCCGACCGCGAACGCATCGCGCATGAAGGCCGAGGCCAAGGAGCTGGGCGTGACCATCGAGGCGCAGTATGCGGTGGGGGAGTATGACATCCTCATCCTGAGCGCCACGGAGAGCACGGGCCTCAAGCAATGGCTCATCCAGAACGGGTACCGCATCCCCGAGACCGCGCATGAGGTGCTCGACCCCTACATCCGCAGCAACCTCAAGTTCTTCGTGGTGAAGGTGGATGTGTCGCGCCTGCAGCTCACCGGGTCCAACCTGCTCCGCCCGATCCAGATCCGGTACGACAGCCACAAGTTCATGCTGCCCATCCGGCTGGGCATGGCCAACAGCAAGGGTTCGCAGGACATGGTGGTGTACGCCTTCACGCGCACCGGCCGGGTGGAATGCGTGAACTACCGCACGGTGAAGGTGCCCACCGACCGCAACATCCCCTTGTTCGTGAAGCAGAAGTTCGGGCCTTTCTACAAGGACCTCTTCGCCCGTGCGCATCGTCGTGAAGGGCGCAACGTGGTCTTCCTCGAGTACGCGTGGAACGTGACGCCCTCGTTCGGGGGCATGAAGTGCGATCCGTGCGTGGGGCCACCGCCCATGCCGCGCGAGTTCGCGGAGGCCGGTGTGGACTGGGGAGGCATGAACGGGGGTGGTGGCCAGGTCTTCTTCACCCGTTTGCATGTGCGGTATGGCCGCGAGAAGTTCCCGCAGGACCTCGTGTTCCAGGTGACGCCCAACACGGAGCACTTCCAGGCGCGCTACGTGCTCACCAACCCGGCCACGGGCGACCTGAGCTGTGCCAGCGGGCAGGATTACCTTGAGGATCTCTACTACCGCCGGCATCGCGAGCTGGAGGAACTGCATGCCCTGACCGGATGGGACATCAACAAGCGGCAGGGGTACCTGAAGGAGATCAGCGATCAACTGCCCGAGGAGCGGCGCAACGGCCTGCCCGGGTGGGCCATGCCGCTGGAGCCCCATGACGGAGGTGATGCAGGTCCCAGTGCGCCGCCGAGCGACCGGCTCATCGTGCTGGGTACGCTGCTCCTGCTTGTGCTTGGCCTGTGGCGTCTTCGAGCAGCCAACACGGCTCCATGAGCCCGGTCACCGCAGTTCGCTGTCCAGCCGGGCCAGTCCGTCCGGCGTGCCCAGCAGGTAGAGCACATCGTCGGTGAGGATGCGTACACTGCCGTTGACGTTGGTGATGTAGCGGCCGTCGCGCCGGATGGCCAGCACCGTGGCGCCGTAATGTTCGCGGATCCCCGCTTCGCCGAGCGTACGGCCCACCACCTTGCCGCGACCCATGGTCACCGTCAGCGTCACGATCTCCATGTCCTGCTGGGGCGCCTCCACGTTCTTGCCGGACCTGATCTTGTTCGCCGCGCGGCCGGTGAGCACCCCGTACTGGTCACTTCGGCAATTGGCCACCAGCTCCTTGATGCGGTCCTCCGGCACGAGGTATTTCCGCAGCAGCCGGTGGAAGATCTGGATGCTCGTTTCGAATTCCTCCGGGATCACCTCATTGGCCCCGGCCGCATAGATGTCCTCGGCCTCCCGCACGTAGCGGATCCGTGCGATGATATGCACCGTGGAGCTCAGGGCGCGCACGTTGGCCACGATCCGTTTCGCCCCCTCGCTGACAGCCACCACCACGGCACGTGCGCGCTCCACATGGGCCACTTCGAGCAGGTGCGGATTGGAGGCATCGCCCACCAGCACCTTGAGCCCGCGTGCCTGGGCCTTGTGTGCCGTATCAGGGTCCTCCTCGATCACCAGGCAGGTGATCTGCGCGTTCATCGCCGCGCTGGCCACGTTGCGGCCGTTCAGACCATAGCCCACGATCACCACATGGTCCCGCAGCACCTTCGACAGCTGGCGATCATGCCCCTTCCGGGCCTCCTGCAGGCGGTCCATGCGGCGCACCACCGATCGCGGCAGGAATGATAGGACCACCCTGCGCGTGATGGCCTCCCCGTACTCCAGCATGAAGGGGGTGCCGGCCATGCTGAGAATGGCCACGCCAAGGAACAGTTGGTAGTGCTCCTCACTGAGCAGGCCGTATTGCAGGGCGGGGATGGCCAGGATGAACCCGAACTCGCCGAGCTGAAAGAGGGCCAGGGCGCTCATGAGGGCGGCGCGGAACGGATAGCGCAGGACGAGGACCGCCACCAGCGCCGCAAACACCTTCACCACGGTCATCACCAGCAGCAGGCCAACGATGAGGAATGGATGCTCCACGAACCGTGACAGGTCCACCAGCATGCCGATGCTCACGAAGAAGAAGCTCATGAAGAGCTCGTGGAAGGGGAGGACGATGCCGGTGGCGTGATAGGCGTGCTCGGTCTCGCTGATCACCAGGCCGGCGAAGAAGGCGCCAAGGGCCAGGGAGAGCCCAAGGGCCTGTGTGGCGAAGGCGGCGGCGAAGCAGATCACCACGATGGTGATGATGAACAGCTCATTGCCTTTTCCCTTGATCGCCTGGTTCAGGAGGCGGGGCACGACATAGCGGCCACTGATGAACACCAGCACCAGGAGCAGCAGCATCTTGCCTCCCAACAGCAACAGGTCGCCGGTGATGTCGTTGCTCCTCCCGGCCAGCAGCGGGGTCACCAGCATCATGGGCACCACGATGATGTCCTGGTAGATGAGGATGGCCGTGGCCACCCGTCCGTGCTGGGCATCCATGCGGCCTTGTTCCTGCAACACGCGCAACACGATCGCCGTGCTCGACAGGGTGACCAGGAATCCGATGAGCACGGCCGGCCCGGTGGGCATGTCGAACAGGCTGAGAATGCCGACCACAGCCCCCGTGGTGAGCAGGGCCTGCAGCGATCCGCCGATGAAGACCGTGCGCCCCAGGGAGGCCAGCTTCTTCAGGCTGAACTCCATGCCGATCACGAAGAGCAGGAAGACCACCCCGATCTCGGCCATGGCCTGCACCTCGTCCACCTCCTCCACCCATCCAAGGCCATGCGGCCCGGCGATCATGCCGGTGAGGATGAAGCCCAGGATGCCGGGAAGCCTGAACCGTCGGAACAGCAGGAGGATGCCGGCGGCGAGGCCGAGGATCACGATGAGCTCACCGAACAGCGGGAAGTGCATGGTCTATTTCTTGAACACGAGCCAGACGGCGAGGACCAGGAACACGGCCGCGAGCGCATGGTTCCACCGGAGGGACTCGCCCCGGAAGGCCAGGAGCGTGAAGGCGGTGAAGACCACCAGCGTGATCACTTCCTGGATCACCTTGAGCTGCACCAGGGTGAACGGACCACCGTGACCCACATGACCGATGCGATTGGCCGGCACCTGGAGCAGGTATTCGAAGAAGGCCAACCCCCAACTGACGAGGATGATGCTGAAGAGCCCGAGGTTACGCGACCATTCCATGTCCTTGGACCGGAGATGTCCATACCACGCCACGGTCATGAAGGTGTTCGAGAGCAGCAGTAGGCCGATGGTCCAGAGGGCTTTCATGGGCATGGTCCGATACTGCAAAGGTCCGGGGCTCCGGGAGCGCCACATCGATGGGCGGATCGCACCGGTCAACAACGGACTGTCGATCCACGGATACGTATGACCTGCGCTGTGGTGATCGTAGTTTCGGGCCATGTTCGAGCACCGGTCCAAACCCTTGTTGCCCGCCGATCGCTTTTTGGTGCGCCAGGCCCGCTTCGTGGTGATGGCGTTCGGCATGGTACTCGTTTCCTTGGCCCTTGGCGTGGCGGGTTACATGGGGCTGGCCGGGATGGGGTTGGTGGATGCCCTCTACAACGCCTCGATGATCCTCGGCGGCATGGGACCGGTGGATGCGTTGACCACCGATGGGGCCAAGCTCTTCGCCTCGGCCTATGCGCTATACAGCGGCATTGCCCTGCTGGGTACCGTGGCGGTGATCCTGACGCCGATGGTGCACCGCATGCTGCACGCCCTGCACATGGCGGAAGAGGAATAGGGTCAACCGCTCTTCCGGGTCGCGCCCCATGTGCGGTAGTTCACCGTGATCGGAGGGCGGTCCGGTGGCACTTCGCGCAACGGTTCACAAGGTTGCAGGCTGGCGTGGAGCTCCGCAGGCAGCTGTTGGTAAAGGCGGGTTCCCTCGGTCTTCCAGGCGATCATGTCGTCACTGACCGCCTTCACCACCCGCGCCGGATTGCCTACGATCACCTGGCGGGGTTCCCACACGCTGTCCGCCGGAAGGAAGCTGAGGGCACCGACGATGCACTCGTGGCCAAGGACCACGTTGTCCATGAGCACGGCGTTCATGCCCACCAGGCAGTTGCGGCCCACCGTGGCCCCGTGGATCACGGCCCCATGACCGATGTGGGCCCCTTCCTCGAGACGCACGGTGACCCCGGGGAACATATGCACGGTGCAGTTCTCCTGCACATTACAGCCGTCGGCTACGATGATCTCCCCCCAGTCGCCCCGCAGCGCCGCACCGGGCCCGATGTACACGTCGCGGCCGATGATGACGTTGCCGGTGACCGCGGCCTGCGGGTGAACGAAGGCGGATGGATGCACCACCGGACGGTATCCGTTGAAGGTGTAGAGCATGGTCGTTGCGAAAGTACGTTCCGGCTGCGGGGACGGTCGAGTACGATCTATGTTAAGTCTGGGTTAAGTTCGTGAGACCTCACCTTGACCGATCCTCTGGCCGGATACTTTTGGCTGCCGAAACCGCACCCCATGTCCTTCGAGAGCATCCTCAAGATCTTCAAGCCGCGTGACCGTGTCTTCTTCTTCCATTTCGAGGCCTCGGCCGCGAACGTGCTGAAGATGTCGGAGGACCTTATCTTGATCATGAACACCGAGCCGGGCTCCCAGCGCACTGCGCTGCTGGAGCGCTTGGAGATCGCCGAGCACGCCAACGATGACCTGACGCACACCATTTTCACCGACCTCGCGCGGAACTTCATCACGCCGATCGATCGGGAGGACATCCACTACCTGGCCACCAGCCTCGATGATGTGGCGGATTTCATCCTCGCCTCGGCCAAGAACCTGGAGCTCTTCGGGGTGGGCAAGCCGGACGAGACCTGCCGCGAGCTGGCCCGCCTGGTGAACGAAGGCTGCAAGATCGTGCAGATGGCCGTGCAGGGGCTGCGCAACATGCACAAGACCAATGCCCACGCCGAGTTCGTGGTGCAGATCAACAGCATGGAGAACGAGGCCGATGAGGTGTTCGACCGCGCCATCCAGCGCCTCTTCGCCACCGAGAAGGACCCGATCCAGCTGATCAAGATGCGCGACACGTACAGCACGCTGGAACTGGCCACGGACAAGTGCGAGGACGTGGGCAACGTGATCGAGTCCATCATGCTGAAGTACGCCTGAGCGCATGACCCTGCTCATCGTCATCATCGCGCTGGCGTTGATATTCGACTATATCAACGGGTTCCACGACGCGGCCAATTCCATCGCCACCATCGTCAGCACCAAGGTGCTCACGCCCTTCCAGGCGGTGGTCTGGGCCGCGGCCTTCAATTTCATCGCCTACTTCATCTTCAGCGACCACCATGTGGCCAACAC
>Ga0315900_10003381_pt1 | contig 23391 bp, 19 predicted proteins | sample LakEriMetagenome_FD_203521 | JGI IMG/M metagenome (GOLD analysis project Ga0315900, IMG submission 203521) | Freshwater fungal communities from buoy surface, Lake Erie, Ohio, United States - Buoy 12 MA114 | ecosystem: Environmental > Aquatic > Freshwater > Lake > Lake biofilm | place: USA: Lake... | reverse complement strand
CCGAGACGCCCTACAAGACCGCGCGCGAGTACCTCGAGGCGGTGAAGGCGGCGCCGCCGAACACCTTCAAGATGGCCGGTACGGGCTCGCGCCAGGAAGACCAGATCATCACGGTGGCCCTCGAGAAAGTGGCGGGCCGCAAGTTCACCTACGTGCCCTTCAAGGGCGGCGGCGACGTCGCGGTGCAGCTGGTTGGCAAGCACGTGAACTCCACGGTCAACAACCCGATCGAGGCGGTCGCGCACTGGCGCGCCGGCAAGCTGCGGCCGCTGTGCGTGCTCGACGACGAACGCATGCCCTTCAAGGCGAAGGTGACCGAGACCCAGTCCTGGAACGACATTCCCTCGTGCAAGGAAGCCGGCGTCGACGTCGATTACCTGATGCTGCGCGGCATCTTCATGCCCCCGGGCGCGACGCCCGAGCAGGTCGGCTTCTATGTCGAACTCTTCCGCAAGGTGCGTGCCACGCCCGACTGGAAGGAGTTCGTCGAGAAGGGCGCCTTCAAGGACAGCTTCATGACCGGCAAGGAGTACACCGAGTGGCTGACCCGTGCGGAGGCGACGCATCGCACGCTGATGCAGGAAGCCGGCTTCATCGCCCGCTGACCGGAGCGCCCCGATGTCCGGATCCGATCCCGGCGAAAGCCCGTCGCGCCTGCGCACCTGGCACGCCGAAGGGCTGACCGCGCTGTTCTTCCTCGCCGTCGGCGCGGTGGTCGCCATCGACAGCCTGCGCATCGGCGCGGGCTGGGCCGACGACGGCCCGCAGGCGGGCTACTTCCCCTTCTACATCGGGCTGGCGCTCGGCGCGACCGGCCTCGTCGGCCTGCTCGACGCGCTGCGCCAGCGCGCCGCGGCGGGCGCGCAGGCCTTCGCCACCCGCGAGCAACTCGCCCGGGTCGCCCAGGTGTTCGTACCGACCTGCCTGTACGTCGCCGCGATCTATGTCGCCGGCATCTATGTCGCGTCGGCGCTGTTCATCGGCTGGTTCATGCGCCGCCACGGTCGCTTCGCCTGGTCGCGAACCCTGCCGGTGGCACTCGGCGTGCCGCTGATGCTCTTCATGCTCTTCGAACGCTGGTTTCTCGTGCCGCTGCCCAAGGGCCCGCTCGAGCGCCTGCTGGGGTTCTAGATGGACGAACTCGGCAATCTGCTGCACGGCTTCTCGGTCGCGCTCACGCTCCCCAACCTCGGCTTCATGCTGCTGGGCATCCTGCTCGGCGTGCTGATCGGCGTGCTGCCGGGCTTGGGCGGCGCCAACGGCGTGGCGATCCTGCTGCCGCTGACCTTCACGATGCCGCCGGCGACCGCGATCATCATGCTGTCGTGCATCTACTGGGGGGCGCTGTTCGGCGGCGCGATCACGTCCATCCTGTTCAATATCCCGGGCGAACCCTGGTCGGTGGCCACCACCTTCGACGGCTACCCGATGGCGCAGCAGGGCCGCGCCGCCGAGGCCCTGACCGCCGCCTTCACCGGGTCCTTCGTGGGCGCGCTGCTCGCGGTGCTGATGGTCACCTTCCTTGCGCCGGTGGTCGCGAAATTCGCGCTCGAGTTCGGCCCCGCCGAGTTCTTCGGCGTGCAGTTCCTCACCTTCTGCAGCTTCGTCGGCATGACCCAGGCGAAAGCCTGGAAGACCATCGCCGCGATGATGCTCGGCTTCGCGCTGGCGGCGGTCGGCATGGATACCGTCACCGGGCAGCTGCGTCTGACCTTCGGCCAGCCCGAGCTGCTGCGCGGCTTCGACTTCCTGGTCGCGGTCATCGGCCTGTTCGGGGTCGGCGAGATCCTCGCCACGATGGAAGAGGGACTGGCCTTTCGCGGCGGCCGGGCCCGCATCAGCGCGCGGGTCGTGCTCGACACCTGGAAACAGCTGCCGCGCTACTGGGCCACCGCGCTGCGCGGCACGCTGATCGGCTGCTGGATGGGCATCACGCCCGGCGGCGCGACGCCGGCATCGTTCATGAGCTACGGCATCGCCAAGCGCTTCTCGCGCAACGGCGAACGCTTCGGCAAGGGCGAGATCGAGGGCGTGGTCGCGCCGGAAACCGCCGCGCACGCGGCCGGCACCAGCGCGCTGCTGCCGATGCTCACACTCGGCATTCCCGGCTCGCCGACCGCCGCGGTGCTGCTCGGCGGCCTGCTGATCTGGGGACTGCAGCCGGGCCCGCTGCTCTTCGTCGAGCAGAAAGACTTCGTCTGGGGCCTGATCGCGAGCATGTACCTCGGCAACATCGTCGGGCTGCTGGTCGTGCTCACGACCGTGCCCTGGTGGGCCGCGATCCTGCGCATTCCGTTTGCGATCATCGCGCCGGTCATCCTGGTGATCTGCGCGATCGGCGCGTTCACCGTGCACAACGCGCTGTTCGACGTCGCGCTGATGCTGTTCTTCGGCGTGCTCGGCTATCTGTTCAAGAAGCTCGGCTACCCGCTTGCGCCGCTGGTGCTCGCGCTGGTGCTCGGCGACATGGCCGAATCGAGCTTCCGCCAGGCGATGCTGCTGTCGCAGGGTAGCCTGTCGATCTTCTGGGCCAATGGGCTCGTCGGCTCGCTGATGACGCTGGGGCTGGCGATGCTGTTCTGGCAGCCGATCAGCCGCGGCATGCGTGCGCTGCGCGGCGGAGCACGGGCGACAGCCTGAACCATGCCCCGGGGTGATCCCCGGGGCGCCTGACCCGCGGGCCGATGATCACCGACGCCTCGCGCGCGGTTCAGCCTGCGCGCTGGATCTCGAGCCGGCCCTGCTGCTGCCCGAGCGTGGCCGCGAGCAGCGAGGCGCAAGCGTAGATCGCGTCGATACGCGGCGTGTCGATGCCGGTCATGCGTGCGAGTTCGACCACCGTGCCCAGCAGCGCATCGAGCTCAAGCGCGCGCCCGCGCTCGACATCCTGCAGCATCGAGGTCTTGTGCTCGCCGACCGCCTCGGCCCCGGCGATGCGCTTGTCGATCGACACGCGCATCCGTGCGCCCAGGCGCTCGGCGACCGCCTGCGCCTCGCGCATCATCCCGGCCGCCAGCTCGCGCGTCAGCGGGAAGCGGCAGATGCCGGCGAGCGTGGCGTGCGTGAGTGCGCTCACCGGGTTGAAGGTCAGGTTGCCCCAGAGCTTGAGCCAGATCTCGCCACGCAGGTCGGTGGAGACCGGCGACTTGAAGCCGGCGCGGGTCATGGCCTCGGAAAGCCGCAGCGCGCGCTCGCTGCGGCTGTTGTCGGGCTCGCCAAGCGAGAAGCGGTTGCCCTCGATGACCTTGACCACGCCGGGCGCGACGAGCTCGCTCGCCGGGTAGACCACCGAGCCGATGATGCGCTCGTTCTCGATGTTCGCGGCGATCACGCCGCGCGGGTCGACCATCGTGACGGACCGGCCGTCGAACTCGCCGCCGAGGCGATGGAAGTACCACCACGGAATGCCGTTCTGCATCGTGACGACCGCGGTGTCGGGGCCGAACAGGCCGCGCATGTCGGCCGCCACCGCCTCGACCTGATGGGCCTTCAGCGTCAGCAGTACGAAGTCCTGGGGGCCGGCGTCGGCCATCGACTGCACCGCGCGCACCGGGTGCGCGACGCGCTCGGTGCCGTCCTCCTCGATCAGGCGGATGCCGTCGGCGCGCAGCGCCGCGAGGTTGGGCCCGCGGGCGACGAAGGTGACATCCTCGCCGGCCAGCGCCAGCCGTGCGCCGAGATAGCCGCCGATCGCGCCGGCACCGACGATGGTGATCTTCATGGAGTGCTCCGGTAGGTGTTGCGCAGCGTGCCGATGCCGTCGATGGTCACCTCGACCACCTGCCCGTCGCGCATCGGCAGCACGCCCACCGAGGTGCCGCAGGCGATCAGGTCGCCCGGACGCAGCGTGAACTCGCGCGATAGCCGCGAGACGATGCTCGCAGGCGAAAAGACGATGTCGGACACCGGGTAGTTCTGACGCTCGCGACCGCCCACCAGCGTGCGCACCGTCAGCGTCATCGGATCGAGGCCGGTGGCGATCACCGGGCCGAAGGGGCCGAAGCTCTCGAAGCTCTTGGCGCGCGTCCACTGCGCGAACGCGGGATCGCGGCCGATCAGCTCGAGCGCGGTGACATCGTTGACGCAGGTGTAGCCGAAGATGCAATCGGCGGCTGCTGCCTCGCCGACGTCGCGGCAGTCGCGTCCGATGACGATGCCGAGCTCGCCCTCGAAAACCACCCGCCCGTCGTAGACCTGCGGCGATGGCGCGATGATCGGGCGCTCGTGCGCCGACAGCGCTGCCGCCCCCTTGAAGACCCACAGCGGTTCGGCCGGAATCGCGAGCGACTGCTTCGCGGCCGCGGCATGGAAGTTGTTCCAGAGGCACACGAAGCTTCGTGGCTCGCAGGGCGCGAGCCACGTGACCGCATCGGCGGGAAGGACCTCGCCGGTGGGTCGCGGCGCATCGAAGAGATCGCCGTCGTGCACGGCGATGCGATCGCCGTCGAGCCGGCCGAAGCCGACGCGGCCATCGCGCGAGAAACGCATCCAGAGCATGGTGAACACCGGAATCCGCGAAAGCCGGCGATCGTAGCACCGCGCCTGCGCGCGGCCGTCGATGGCGGATCGGTGCGCTCGGGCTTGCGCGTCGCCCGCTCAGTAGCCGTTGAGTCGGGCGAGCCGGTCGCCGTGGAACGCGGCGTCGCCGAAGCGCTCCTGCAGCACGCGCACCCGCTTCATGAACAGGCCCTGATCGACCGCATCGGTCATGCCCATGCCACCGTACATCTGCACGCCCTCCTGCACCGCGAGCCCCGCCGCCTGGCAGGCCTTGGCCTTCGCGATCGAGACCCAGCGCGCCGCCTGCGCCCCGCCCCGCTGCGCAGCCTGCAGCCCCTTGGCGACCGCCGCGCGGGCCAGCTCGAGATCGGTGTGCAGCACCGCGGCCCGATGCTGCAGCGCCTGGAACTCGCCGATCGCGCGGCCGAACTGTCGGCGCTCCTTCAGGTAGGCGAGCGTGCGGGCGAACACCTCGTCGCCCGCGCCCAGCAGCTCCGACGCCGCGACGGCGCGGCCCGCGTCGAGCACGGCCGACAGCACGGTCTGGCCGCGATCGGGGCCGACGAGCACCCTCGCGGCGGCGACCGCGACCCCGTTGAAGCCGATGCGCGCCGCGTTGTGCGCGTCGACCATCAGCGTGCGCTCGACAGCGACGCCGGGCTGCGTGCGCTCGACGCCGAGCAGCACCGTTCGACCGTCGGCGGTTGCGGCCGCAACGATCAGCAGATCGGCGACATGACCGTCGACGACGAAGGTCTTGCTGCCGTCGATCACGTAGCCGTCGCCGGCCGGCGTCGCGCGACACGAAAAGCCCTCGGGACGGTGACGCGGCGCCTCGTCGACCGCCAGCGCGAGCAGCCGCTCGCCGCCAGCGACCGCCGCGAGTTCGCCGGCAAAGCGCTCGGGCTCGTCGGCCTGCGACAGCGCGCTGACGCCAAGCACCGCGCTCGCGAAAAACGGCGACGGCGCGAGCGTGCGGCCGAGGCACTCGGCGATGATGCCGGCCTCGACCAGGCCGAGGCCCAGGCCACCGTGCGCCTCGGGCACCAGCACGCCGGCAAAACCCATCCGCGCAAACTCGCGCCAGAGCTCGCGGTCGAAGCCGTCCGGGTCGCGGGTGTCGCGCAACCGGCGCAGGTGGGCGATCGGGGCGCGCTCGCCGATGAAGCTGCGCGCCGAGTCGAGCAGCAGGCGCTGGGATTCGTCGAGGCTCAGGGCCATGATGGGGGTCCTTGCAGGGTTCGGGTCGGCGGGCGCGCGCGGGATGCGAGCCGGCCGGGCCATCGGTCGGAGGGGGCGCGGTCGGCAGCTCAGGCGCCGGGCAGCCCGAGGATGCGCTTGACGACGATGTTCAGCTGCACCTCGCTGGTGCCGCCCTCGATCGAGTTGGCCTTGGTGCGCAGCCAGCTGCGCGCAAGCGCGCCGTCGTCGGAGCGTTCACTCTCCCATTCGAGCACGTCGCTGCCACCGGCCTGCATCGCGAGCTCGTGGCGGCGCTTGTTCAGCTCGGCGCCGTAGTACTTGAGCACCGACGAGAAGGCCGGGTCGGACTGACCCTGCCGGGCGAGGTCGCCAGTACGCTCGAGCATCAGCGCGAACGCGGCTTCGTCGACCTCGAACTGCGCGAGCTGCGCGCGCAGCAGCGGATCGGCGAGGCGGCCCTGCGCATCGGTGCCCGCGGCCTCGATCGCGGCCTCCGACAGCCCGCGACCGGCGCTGCGCGTGCCCATGCCGCTGATCGAGGCGCGCTCATGGGTCAGCAGGTACTTCGCGATCTCCCAGCCCCGATTGAGCTCGCCAACCAGGTTGCGCCGCGGCACCCGCACATCGTCGAAGAAACTCTCGCAGAACGGCGACTTGCCCGATATCAGCAGGATCGGCCGGGTACTGACGCCCGGCGAGGCCATGTCGAACAGCAGGAAGCTGATGCCCTCGTGCTTCTTCGCCGAGAAGTCGGTGCGCACCAGGCAGAAGATCCAGTCGGCCTTGTCGGCGTAGGAGGTCCAGATCTTCTGGCCATTGACCACGAAGTGATCGCCCTGCAGTTCGGCGCGCGTCGCAAGCGAGGCCAGATCCGAGCCTGCGTTGGGCTCGGAGTAGCCCTGGCACCAGCGGATCTCGCCGCGCGCGATGCGCGGCAGGTGCTCGGCCTTCTGCTCGGCGTTGCCGTAGCGCAGCAGCGCGGGCCCCAGCATCCAGATGCCGAAGCTGTCGAGCGGCGAGCGACAACCCAGCGCGCGCATCTCCTCGCGCAGCACCTTGACCTGCGCCTTCGACAGATCGGCGCCGCCGTACTCGCGCGGCCAGTCGGGCACGGTCCAGCCCTGCTCGGCCATGCGCAGCATCCAGGTGCGCTGCGCCTCGGACTGGAACACGAAGTTGCGACCGCCCCAGCAGGTGTCGTTCTCGCTGGTGACCGGCTGGCGCATTTCGGGCGGGCAGTTGGCCTCGAGCCAGGCACGGCACTGCGCCCGGAAGGCGTCGAGGGATTCGCTGTCGGCGTCGCTGCTCACGCTGTTCATCGCGGACTCCAGAAAAGGCGATCGGCCCGGACCGGTGCACGGCCACGGGGGCCCCGCGCCGCCGGGCAGGGGATAGCCGAAAGCTTGCCACAACCCGCCGGGCGGCCGGCCGCAGCCCGCGGAATCCGCCAGGAACCCGGATTTCGAATTTCCGGTATGCGCAGGCTTCCCTCCCGGAAAAGTCCGGCGACCCGCCTTGCGCCGGCTTCCGCTTGTGCTCTACAGTGACTCGAGACCTCGCCAGACTTCCTCGAGGAAGCGGAGGCGAAGCCAGGAGGAGACCGATGATCCAGGACCCCGGCCATCGGGCCGCGAGCGCCCTGCTTTCCTCGTGCGAGGTGGCCGGTCGAATCACGGGTACGCCCTGCTCCCGTCACGACCTGCGGGTCTCGCCGCCCCCCGGCGGCGGCCTTCCCCGGAGCTGAGGCATGCAGGCCTACATCCTGCGCCGGCTGCTGGCGCTCGTCCCGACGCTGATCTTCGCCAGCATCATCGTCTTCACCACGGTGCGGCTGATTCCTGGCGACATCATCGACCTGATGCTCAGCCAGAACGACATCAGCGCCGGCAAGATGGACCGCGAGGCGCTGGTGCAGGCGCTCGGTCTCGACAGGCCGCTCTGGTCGCAGTACATCACCTGGGTGGGTAACCTGCTGCGCGGCGATCTCGGCAACTCGCTGTGGCAGTCCACACCGGTTGTCGACCGGCTCATCGAGCGCATCCCCGCCACCTTCGAGCTCGGCCTGATCGCGATCCTGATCGGCCTGAGCATCGCGCTGCCTGTGGGCATCTACTCGGCGATCCGCCAGGACACCGCCGGCGACTACATCGCCCGCTCCTTCTCGATCCTGCTGCTGGCGGTGCCGAGCTTCTGGCTCGGCACGATGGTCGTGGTGATCCCGTCGATCTTCTGGGGCTGGTCGCCTGAGGTCAGCTACATCCCGTTCACCGAAGACCCGTGGGGCAACCTGCAGCAGATGCTGGTGCCCGCCGCGGTGCTTGGCGCGGCGCTGTCGGCGGTCACGATGCGCATGACCCGCACGATGATGCTGGAGGTGCTGCGCCAGGACTACATCCGCACCGCGGCGGCCAAGGGACTGCCCGAGCGGCTGGTCGTGTTCCGCCACGCGCTGCGCAACGCGCTGATCCCGGTGATCACGCTGATCGGCCTGCAGGCGCCGCTGGTGATCGGCGGCGCGGTGATCATCGAGCAGATCTTCGGCATCCCCGGCATGGGCACGCTGCTGCTCGACGCGGTCAATCAGCGCGACTACCCGATCATCACCGGCGTGTTTCTCGTGACCGGTCTGGCGGTGATGCTGATCAACCTGGTGGTCGACCTGAGCTACGGCCTGCTCGACCCGCGCGTGAGGGTTCGCTGATGAGCGCCGTCGCAAGCTCCCCGGTCACCGCGGTCGTGCGTCCCAGGGCGCCCGGTTTCCTCGGCCGACTGTTCCGCACGAAGCCGCTCGGTGCGGCCGGTGGCGTGGTGTTCCTGATCTTCCTGTTCTGCGGCATCTTCGCCGACCTGCTTGCGCCGTTCGGCATGAACGAGATCAGCCCGATCAACCGGCTGAAGCCGCCGTCGCTGGAGTTCCCCTTCGGCACCGACAACCTCGGTCGCGACATGCTGTCGCGCTGCCTGTACGGCGCGCAGCTGTCGGTGATCATCGGGCTGTCGGCAGCCACGCTCGCCACGGTCGTGTCGGTCGTGATCGGCATCCTGACGGGCTACCTCGGCGGCAAGACCGACATGGTCACGCAGCGCGTCGTCGACGCCTGGATGAGCTTCCCCGACCTGATCATCCTGATCGTCGTCGTGTCGGTGCTCGGCCCCGGCATGCCGCAGATCATCGGCACCCTCGGCCTGCTGCTGGGCATCGCAGGCTCACGGATCATCCGCAGCGCGGTGGTGTCGGTGCGCGAGAACATGTACGTGCACGCGGCCCAGTCGATCGGCGCCGGCACCGGCCGCATTCTGCTGCGCCACATCCTGCCGAACATTCTGCCGCCGATCATCGTGCTGTTCACGACGCGCGTGGGCGCAGTGATCCTGGCCGAATCCGGCCTGTCGTTCCTGGGCCTCGGCGTGCCGCCGCCAGCCCCCACGTGGGGCGGCATGCTGTCGGGCGCGGGCCGCACGTACATGTTCCAGGGCCCGTGGCTTGCGCTCGCGCCCGGCCTTTGCCTGACGGTGGTTGTGTACGCAACCAATGTGTTCGGCGACGCACTGCGCGACCTGCTCGACCCGCGGCTTCGCGGCTCGCGCTGACAGCGGCGCAGCGCCGGCCGGCCCGATCGCCCCGCGAGCCCGACAAGACCCCCTTTTGCACCTGCGCGGGACGGCTCGACGAAGCCCCGCGCGGCCCCACCCCCAGGAGAAGTCGATGTCCCGAACCAAGCTCCGATCCCTGGCACGCGCTGCAGCGGCGGCGGCGGCGCTGGCGTTCGGCGCGGGCAGCGCAGTCGCGCAAGCCCCCGCTGAAACGCCGAAATACGGCGGCACGTTGAATGTCGCCACCGTCTACTACACGATCAGCGCCCTGACCTGGGACCCGGCCGACTGGAACTGGAAGGCCAACCACGACACCGGCCAGTACTTCGAGCAGCTGTTCGTGGCCGACCTCTCGAAGTCGCGCAAGGCGGGCGGCAAGCACCCGTTCTACGCCGATGCCTACCTGCCGCTCGACGCGATCCGCGGCGAGCTCGCCGAGAGCTGGCGCTGGATGGAGAACCCGCTGCGGCTCGAGGTGAAGCTGCGCAAGGGCGTGATGTTCCCCGAGAAGAAGGGCGTGATGGCCGCGCGCGAACTGGTCGCCGACGACGTCGTCTTCTCCTTCAACCACCTGAACAACAGCCCGAAGAAGATCCCGACCTACTTCGACCACCTGACGAAGGTCGAGGCCACCGACCGCCACACGGTGCTGTTCACGTTCAAGGAGTTCTTCGCCGAGTGGGACTACCGCTTCGGCTGGGGCTACTACTCGGGCATCTTCCCGAAGGAAGTGATCGCGGCCGGCGCCAAGGACTGGAAGACCCACAACGGCACCGGTCCGTTCATGCTGACCGAGTTCGTCAACGGCAACCAGACCACCTTCGTCCGTAACCCCAACTACTGGGATCGCGAGACTCTCGGCGGGCAGCCCTACAAGCTGCCCTTCATCGACCGCCTGACCTACCGCACGATCAAGGATGAGGCCGCCGCGTACGCCGCACTGCGTACCGGCAGGCTCGACATCATGGAGTCGGTGCGCTGGAGCGCGGTCGACGAACTGAAGAAGAACGCACCGCAGCTGAAGTGGTCGCGCTGGCTGTCGACCAACGGCACCTTCCTGTCGATGCGCGTCGACCAGAAGCCCTTCGACGACATCCGCGTGCGCCGCGCGCTGAACATGGCGGTCAACAAGCAGGAGATCGTCAAGTCCTTCTGGGGCGGCAATGCCGAGCTGTTCGGCTACCCGATGCACCTCGACTACGACGGCTACTACGAGCCGCTGTCGGCGATGCCCGACTCGGTCAAGGAGCTGTTCACGTTCGACCCCGCAAAGGCGAAGAAGCTGCTCGCCGAAGCCGGTTTCCCGAACGGCTTCACGTTCCGGGCGCAGGTCAACGCGAACAGCCCGGTGCATATGGAGCTCGCGCCGATGGTCGCGGCCTACCTCGAGAAGGTCGGCGTGAAGATGCAGCTCGAGCCGCTGGAGTACGGCGCCTTCCTGTCGCGGATGACCTCCAAGACCAACGGCCCCGGCTACTTCATGGACAACGGGCACACGAACCCGACCACCACCATCCGCAAGAGCTTCGTCACCGGCCAGACCTGGAATCCGTCGAACTACTCGGACCCGGCGCTCGATCGCAAGGTCGCGGCGATGTACGCCGAGCGCGACGAGCGCAAGCGGCAGCAGATGCTGAAGGAGATGACGCGCGAGATCGTCGACAAGGCGCCCTACATCTGGCTGCCGACGCCCTACATCTACAGCGCGTGGTGGCCGTGGGTCAAGAACTACAACGGCGAGCTGCGCGCCGGCGCGGTGCGCCCGGGCCCGATCTACGCGCGGCTGTGGATCGACCAGGAACTGAAGCAGAAGATGGGTTTCCGCTGATCAGCGCAAACCGCCGACCGGGATCGTCGACTGCGCAAGCCGCGGCCAGCGATCGTTGACCCCGCAACCGGCGGCCATGCCCGGCCGCCCGCCACCCCGAAGGAGACAGCCATGAAGCTATCCACCCTGGCCAGGGCACTGCGCGCGAGCGCCCTGGGCGCCGCGCTGGCTGCGGCGGCATCGCCGGCGCTCGCGCAGCCCGCGGCCGAGCGGCCGCAGTACGGCGGCACCGTCAACATCGCGAACGTCTACTACACGATCAACGCGCTGACGTGGGATCCGGCCGACTGGAACTGGAAGGCCAACCATGACAGTGGCCAGTACTTCGAGCAGCTGTTCGTCGCCGACCTGAGCAAGGCGCGAAGCCGGGGCGGCAAGCATCAGTTCGTCGCCGACGCATGGCTGCCGCTGGACGCGATCCGCGGCGAGCTCGCCGAGAGCTGGCGCTGGATGGAGAACCCGCTGCGCGTCGAGATCAAGCTGCGCAAGGGCGTGATGTTCCCCGAGAAGAAGGGCGTGATGGCCGCGCGCGAACTGGTCGCCGACGACGTGGTCTTCACCTACAACCACCTGAACAACAGTCCGAAGAAGGTACCCACCTTCTTCGACCACATCACGAAGGTCGAGGCCACCGACCGCCATACCGTGATGTTCACATTCAAGGACTACTTCGCCGAGTGGGACTACCGCTTCGGCTGGGGCTACTACTCGGGCATCTTCCCGAAGGAAGTGATCGCCGCCGGCGCCAAGGACTGGAAGAACCACAACGGCACCGGCCCGTTCATGCTGACCGACTTCGTCAACGGCAACCAGACGACCTTCACGAAGAACCCCAACTACTGGGACCGCGAGACCATCGGCGGGCAGCAGTACAGGATCCCCTTCGTCGACCGCGTGATCTACCGGACGATGAAGGATGAGGCGGCGTCCTACGCGGCGCTGCGCACCGGCAGGCTCGACATCCACGAGGCGGTGCGCTGGAGCGCGGTCGACGAGCTCAAGCGCAACGCGCCGCAGCTGAAGTGGGATCGGTCGCTCGCGATGGTCGGCACCTTCCTCGCGATGCGGGTCGACCAGAAGCCCTTCGACGATATCCGCGTGCGCCGCGCGCTGAACATGGCGGTCAACAAGCAGGAGATCGTCAAGTCGTTCTGGGGCGGCAACGCCGAGATGCTCGGCTACCCGATGCATCCCGACTACACCGGCTACTACGAGCCGCTGTCGGCGATGCCCGACTCGGTGAAGGAACTCTTCACCTTCGATCCCGTGAAGGCAAAGCGCCTGCTGACCGAGGCCGGCCATCCCAACGGATTCAGCTTCAAGGTGCAGGTCTGCTCGTGCAGCCCGGTGCACATGGACCTGATTCCGATGGTCGCGGCCTACCTCGAGAAGGTCGGCGTGAAGCTGCAGATCGAGCCGCTCGAGTACGGCGCCTTCCTGTCGCGGATGACCTCGAGCACGCACGGGCCCGGCTACTTCATGGACAACGGCCACACGAACCCGAGCACCTCGATCCGCAAGAGCTTCGTCACCGGCCAGCTCTGGAATCCGTCCAAGTACTCCGACCCGGCGCTCGACAAGAAGGTATGGGCGATGTACGCGGAGCGCGACGAAGGCAAGCGCCAGCAGATGCTCAAGGAGATGACGCGCGAGGTCCTCGACAAGGCGCCCTACATCTGGCTGCCGACCGGCTACACCTACACCGCCTGGTGGCCCTGGGTGAAGAACTACGGCGGCGAGCTGCGCGCCGGCGCGGTACGCCCCGGCCCGATCTATGCCCGCCTGTGGGTCGACCAGGAACTCAAGCAGAAGATGGGCTTCAAGTGAGCTCGCGCACCCGGCCTTCGATTCCCGCGGGTCTGCGGACATGAGCAAGCCTCTTCTGAGCGTTCGCGGTCTGACGACGCGCTTTCGCACCGAACGCGGCACGGTCACCGCCGTCGACGATGTCTCCTTCGACGTCGCCGCCGGCGAGACCGTGGCCATCGTCGGGGAATCGGGTTCGGGCAAGAGCGTCACCGCGCTGTCGATCCTGAGGCTGATCCCCGACCCGCCGGGGCGAATCGTCGGCGGGGAGATCCTGTTCGATGGCACCAACCTGCTCGAGCTCGACGATCGCGGCATCCGGGCGATCCGGGGCAACCGGATCGCGATGATCTTCCAGGAGCCGATGTCGTCGCTGAACCCGGCGATCACCGTCGGGCGCCAGATCGGTGAGCCGGTCAACCTGCACCGTGGCACGCCCTGGGAGGGGGCGCTCGCACGGGCCCGCGAACTGCTCGGGCTGGTGCGCATCCCCGATGCGGCGGCGCGCGTCAATGCCTATCCGCACCAGTTCTCGGGCGGCATGCGCCAGCGGGCGATGATCGCGATGGCGCTGGCCTGCGAACCGCAGCTGATCATCGCCGATGAGCCGACCACGGCGCTCGATGTCACCGTGCAGGCGCAGATCCTCGACCTTCTCCAGGACCTCGCCAAGAAGGCTAACTCGGCGCTGATCCTGATCACGCACGACCTCGGGGTCGTCGCGCGCTACGCGAACCGGGTCATCGTGATGTACGGCGGCCGGGTCGTCGAAACCGCAGCCGCCGCCGATCTGTACGCACGACCGGCGCACCCCTACACCCGCGGTCTGATGGCCTCGATCCCGAGGCTCGATGGCGATACCCGACGCCGGCTCGTGCCGATCGAAGGCTCGCCACCCGACCTGTCGGCGCTGCCCCCGGGCTGTGCCTTCGCGCCGCGCTGCAAGCTCGCCACCGAGCGCTGCCGCAGCGAACGGCCGGTGCTGCGCGAGATCGCTCCCAACCACCAGAAGGCCTGCTTCGTCGATGACTGAGACCGCCCAAGCTCCACGTCACGACGCGGGCGCGCCCGTCGCGCCGGCCGATGACATCCTCTCGGTGCGCGACCTGAAGGTGCACTTCCCGGTCACACGGGGTGTGATCGTCCAGAAGCGCGTGGCCACCGTGCACGCCGTCGATGGCGTCTCCTTCAGCCTGAAGCGCGGCGAGACTCTCGGCCTGGTCGGCGAGAGCGGCTGCGGCAAGTCGACCACCGGGCTGGCCATCCTGCGGATGCTCGAGCCGACCGCGGGCAGCATCGTCTTCGAGGGCAAGGACATCACGCGCCTGGATCGAGGCCAGATGCGCCCGATCCGTCGCCGGATGCAGATGGTCTACCAGGATCCCTACGGCTCGCTGAACCCGCGCATGCGGGTGCGCGACATCATCGGCGAACCGCTGCAGGTACACGGGCTCGATGCCGACCGCGCGGCCTACGAGGCAAAGATCGCCGGCCTGCTCGCGACGGTCGGCCTGCTGCCCGACATGGCCGAGCGCTACCCGCACGAGTTTTCCGGCGGCCAGCGCCAGCGCATCGGCATCGCGCGCGCGCTGGCGCTCGAGCCGGGGCTGATCGTCTGCGACGAACCGGTGTCGGCGCTCGACGTGTCGATCCAGGCACAGGTGGTCAATGTCTTCATGGACCTGCAGGAGCGCCTCGGCCTGTCCTATGTCTTCGTCGCCCATGACCTCGCGGTGGTGCGTCACATCAGCGATCGCATCGCGGTGATGTACCTCGGCAAGATCGTCGAGATCGCCTCGCGCGACGACCTCTACCGGGAACCGCTGCACCCGTACACGCAGGCGCTGCTCGCCGCGATCCCGGTGGCCGATGCCGCCGTCGAGGCGCGACGCGAACGAGTGGTGGTCTCGGGGGAAGTGCCCAGCGCGCTCGCACCGCCCAGCGGCTGCCGCTTCCATACGCGCTGCCCGCATGCGACCGAACGCTGCCGAACCGAGGAGCCGCCGCTGGCAACCGGTGCGAGCGGACGCGCGGTGGCCTGTCACCTTCACCCGGTCTGAGCCGGCCCCCCAGACGCCCGGCGAGTCCTGGCCGCACCCGCATCGGAAGACACGGTGAACGACCGTCTCGACCAGGCCTCGGCGCAGCCTGTGCAGACGCTGCGCTTCCTGCGAAAGCGCGAAGCCGTGCTCGAGGCCGCCGCAAGAGTCTTCAACGATCATGGCGTCAAGGGCGCGACGCTCGCCGAAGTCGGCCGCGCGCTCGGCCTGGCCACCAACAGCGTCACCTACTACTACAAGCGCAAGGAGGATCTGGCCAGCGCCTGCTTCCTGCGCGCGATCGAGGCCCAGACCGAGGTCGCCCTCGCCTCGGCGGTGCACCCGACACTGCGCGAACGGATTGCCGCGTTCATCCGCGGCTCCTACGCGATCGAACAGCAGATCGTGCTCGGGCAGCGGCCGACGCTGGTGACCTACAACGAGATCCGCGCACTGCCGCCCTCGCATGCGGCGGAGGTCTTCGAGGCCTACGGCACGATGTTCCGCCGGGTTCGCCGACTGCTGGAGCGCGGCGCGGACGCGACGGGAAACGCTGGCGGTTCAGGCGGTTCAGGCGGTTCAGGCGGTTCAGGCGGTTCAGGCGGTGCTGGCGGTGCTGGCGGTGCTGGCGGCTCCGGGGCGGCGCAGGCCTCGGGCATCGGCGACAGCCCGACCACCGCGGGCGGCGGCGAGCGTGCGCTGCTCAACGCCCGCTCCCATCTGCTGCTGTCGATCGCCAATTCGCGCCTGCTGGCCCGGCGGGTCGAACCCGGCGACATCGGTCTGATGGCCGAGAGGGTCTGCGACATCGCCCTCGACGGCATCGCGGGCAGCCGAGCCATCTGGGCCGACGACGACGATCCGATGCTCGACCCGGACGAGCACGCCATCTCCGGCGCATCGCCCACCGGCGCCGGCCCCGAGCAGGACTTCCTGCGCGTGGCGACCCAGCTGATCAATGAGCAGGGCTTTCGTGGCGCCTCGGTCGAACGGATCGCGGCGCGCCTGAACCTGACCAAGGGATCTTTCTATCACCACCACGACAACAAGGAAGACCTGATCGGCGCCTGCTTCGAACGGTCGCAGGCAACCATCGGCAGGGCGATCGCGGCAGCGCGCGCCTCCGGCGGCAGCGGCTGGGATCGGCTATCGCGCACCGCGCGCCTGCTGGTGCGCTACCAGCTGTCGGCACAGGGGCCGCTGCTGCGAATGACCGCCGTCAGCGCACTGCCCCCCGATCGGCGAATCCGGGTCCTGCAGACACAGGACCGCCTCAACGAGCAGCTGCGCTGGTTCGTCGTTGACGGTCTGATCGACGGATCGATACGGCCGCTCGACCCGACGGTGGCCGCGCACCTGGTGGGCTCGATGATCAATGCGACAGCGACGCTGCCGCGCTGGGCTGCGGGACTGGAGCCGCGAGGCGCCGACCGGGCATTCGCCCGGCCGCTGCTGCTCGGTCTCGACAGCCTCGATTGACAGCCTGCGGCCGAATCCCCCGAGCCCGCGGGATTCGATCACAGGTTCCGCGTCAGCCGCCGAAGCGTTCGCGCAGCAGGTTCTTCTGCACCTTGCCCATCGCGTTGCGCGGCAGCTCGGTCAGCACATGGATGCGCTTGGGCACCTTGAAGGCGGCAATGCGGCCCTTCAGCGACGCGATGAGCGCCGCCTCGTCGAGCACCGCGCCGGGCTGGGGCACGACGACCGCGGTGACGGCCTCGCCGAAATCCCGATGCGGCACGCCGATCACGGCCGACTCGAAGACGCCGGGCATGTCGTCCAGCCACGACTCGATCTCCTTCGGATAGACGTTGTAGCCCCCCGAGATGATCAGGTCCTTGCTGCGCCCGACGATCGACAGGTAGCCGTTCGCATCCCAGCGACCGACATCGCCGGTACGGAACCAGCCGTCGGCGGTGAACTCCTCGCGTGTCTTCTCGGGCATCCGCCAGTAGCCCCCGAAGACATTGGGTCCGCGCACCTCGATGCCGCCGATCTCGCCGGCAGCCAAGCCGCGGCCGGTGTCGTCGACGACCCGCACGGACACGCCGGGCAGCGGCAGGCCGACGGTGCCGGCCACGCGATTGCCGTCGCAGGGGTTGGAGGTGAGCATCACGGTTTCGGACATGCCGTAGCGCTCGAGGATGCGCTGACCGGTGCGCGCCTCGAACTGCCGGAAGGTATCGGGCAGCAACGGCGCCGACCCCGACACGAACAGCCGCATGCCGGCGGCGCTGTCGGCGGTGAATCCCGGATGGTCGAGCAGCCTCACGTACATCGTGGGTACGCCCATGAACACGGTTGCGCGCGGCAGCAGCGCCGCCACCTGCGCGGGATCGAAGCGGGAGAGCCAGATCATCTTGCTGCCCGACAGCAGCGCGCCATGGCTGGCCACGAACAGGCCGTGCACATGGAAGATCGGCAGCGCGTGCAGCAGCACATCGCCCCGGCGCCAGCGCCAGTAGTGGTGCAGCACCTGGGCGTTCGAGGCGAGATTGGCATGCGACAGCATCGCGCCCTTGCTGCGACCGGTGGTGCCTGACGTGTAGAGAATCGCGGCGAGGTCATCGGGCGAGCGCGGCACCGTGACGAAACCATCCTGGAACGCGGCTGCAGCCGGCAGCAGCGTGCCATCGCGGCGTTCGCCGAGCGTGAACAGGTGCGCGACGCCGGCGGCGCGCGCGATCGGCTCGAGGCGCGCGTGCGACGCGGGCGAGCACACGACGACCGACGGCTGCGCGTCGCCGAGGAAGTACTCGAGTTCGGCCGCCTGATAGGCGCTGTTCAGCGGCAGGTAGACCAGCCCCGCGCGCAGCGTGGCGAGATACAGCAGCAGGGCCTCGGGCGATTTGTCGACCTGCACCGCGACCCTCGCGCCGGCCGGCAGCCGAAGGGCGACGAGCAGGCTGGCCAGGCGGCCGGTCTCGCGATCGATGTCGGACCAACTGTACTGGCGCGACTCGCCTGCGGCGTCGAAGGAGTCGATCGCACAGGCGGCACGGTCGGCCGGAAAGCCCCCGGACAGGATCGTGTAGAGGTTCGCGTCAGGGCGGCGGGAATCGGTGTCGGGCATCGGATGGGCGCAGCAGGATGCTGGAAAGGTAGGGGTGTCGCGGGGATTGGCGGGGATTGGCAGGTTCTGGCGGGGTCTCGACGACCCCTGAAGGCATGGTTGCTTGCGCACGCATCAGTCGAGTCGGGCGCCGGAGTCCCGCACGACCTTCGCCCACTTGGCGATCTCGGCGTCGACCAGCTTCGCCATCTCGTCGGGCGGCTGACCGCCAGACTCGGCGCCGAGCCCCTGCCAGATGCCGCGCAACTCCGCACCGGCCAGGGCCCGCGCGGTTTCCTGCTGCATCTTCAGCACGATGTCGCGCGGGGTGCCTGCGGGCGCCCACAGCGCGTACCAGGTGCGCGCGCTGTAGCCCTTGACCCCGGCCTCATCGAGCGTGGGCACGTCGGGAAGCGCCGGCGAGCGCTGCGCCGACGTGACCGCGAGCGGCACCAGCTTGCCCGCCTTGATATGCGGGATCGCGCTGCCCAGTCCGTCGAACATGAAGTCGACCTGGCCGGCGAGCAGGTCCTGCAGCGCCGGACCAGCCCCCCGGTACGGGATGTGGGTCGCGAAACTGCGCGTCAGCGTCTTCCAGAGCTCGACGGTCAGGTGATGCGTGGTGCCGTTGCCGGCGGACGCATAGTTGAGGCGCCCCGGGTTGGCTCGGACATAGGCCTGGAACTCGGCGAAGCTGCGCGCCGGCACCCGTTGCGGATTGACGACGACCACATTGGGCACCTGCGACAGCACCGTCACCGGCAGCAGGTCCTTCTGGAGTTCGTAACCGAGCTTCGGGTACATCGAGACGGCGATCGTGTGATGCACCGCCCCCACCAGGAAGGTGTAGCCGTCGGGCACCGACTTGGCGGCGAGCTCGGCACCCAGCGTGCCTCCGGCGCCGCCGCGGTTGTCGATGACCATTTGCTGGCCTAGATTCTGGCTGAGCACCTTGGCGAGCGGCCGGGCGAAGGCATCGGTGCCGCCGCCGGGGGGAAAGGGCACGATCAGGCGAACCGGCCGCGAGGGCCAGCCGGAAGCCTGTGCACGGACAGCGGGCGCGGCCAGCGTCGCCGCGGCGGCGGCAAGGATCTGTCGACGGGTAGCGGTCATCGGGGTCTCCTCCGGAATTCTCGTTCGTGTGATGGCATCGCGAGGGGCCTGTGCCGAACCATGCGAGGGACGGCAACTCAGCGAGGCGCCGCCAGCGCCCGCCGCCACAGCAGCAGGCCGATGACGATCATCGGCAGCGACAGCCACTGGCCCATGCTGAGCCCGGCCGCGGGCAGCCCCAGAAAAGCATCGGGCTGACGTCCGAACTCGGCCATGAAGCGCGCGAGCCCGTAGCCGCCCAGGAACAGGCCCGATACCGCTGCCGCCGGGCGCGGTCGCCGCGAATACCACCACAGCAGGGCGAAGAGCAGCAGTCCCTCGCCCGCGAACTGGTAGAGCTGCGACGGATGCCGCGCCAGCGCGTCGCCGGCCTGCGGGAACACCATGCCCCAGTTCGCGCCGGTGGGTCGGCCCCAGAGTTCCCCGTTGATGAAGTTGCCCAGACGGCCGGCCGCCAGACCCAGCGGCACCAGCGGGGCGATGAAATCGATGACCGGCCAGAAACGCAGGCCGCGCCGCCGGCACCACAGCGCGACCGCGATGATCACGCCCAGCAGGCCACCGTGAAAGGCCATGCCGCCCTGCCAGACCGCGAGAATCTCGAGCGGGTGCGCGAGGTAGTAGCCCGGTTTGTAGAAGAGCACATAGCCCAGACGTCCACCGATCACCACGCCGAGCGCGCCATGGAAGAGCAGGTCGTCGAGGTGCGGCACCGTCAGGCCGCTGGCAGAGGCGTGCGGCGCACTGGCGAGCCGCGAACGGCCAAGCAGGTAGAAGGCCGCGAAAGCCACCAGATACATCAGGCCGTACCAGCGGATCGCGAGCGGGCCGAGCTCGAGCGCGACCGGGTCGAACTGCGGATGAACAAGGATCACGATGGGCTCGGTGGAACCGGGAGACGGGGTCGGCTCATTCTGACACGCGCCGCCGGCGCAGCAGCGGGGGCAGCACGAGGATGGCCACCACCGCGGCGGCAAGCACCGCGCACAGCGGCCGCGTGAGAAACACGCTCCAGTCGCCCTGGCTGATGGACAGCGCGTTGCGCAGCTGCTTCTCGGCCATCGGCCCCAGGATCAGGCCGACGATCACCGGCGCCGTCGGAAAACCGTAACGGCGCATCGCCAGGCCAAGGAGCCCGACGAATACCAGCAGCAGCAGGTCGAAGACCGACTGCCGCAGGCTGTAGGCCCCGAGCGTGGCGAACACCAGGATCGCCCCGTGCAGCAGCGGCGGTGGCACGCGCAGCACCCGGACCCAGAGCCCGACGAGCGGCAGGTTCAGCACGAGCAGCATCAGGTTGCCGATGTAGAGCGAGGCCACGAGGGTCCAGACGAGCGCCCCCGAGCTCAGCATCAGGGTGGGCCCTGGCTGCAGGTTGTAGTTCTGGAAGGCGGCCAGCAGGATCGCGGTGGTGCTCGAGACCGGGATGCCAAGGGTGAGCAGCGGCGCAAGCGCTGCGGTGACCGCCGCATTGTTGGCCGCCTCGGGACCGGCAACCCCTTCGATCGCGCCCGGTCCGCCACGCGCGGCAAATTCCTCGGGATGCCGCGACAGCCGCTTCTCGGTCGCGTAGGAAAGGAAGGTGGGGATCTCGGCCCCGCCCGCAGGGATCAGTCCGAAGGGAAAGCCGATGAAGCTGCCGCGCAGCCACGCCGGCAGCGAACGACGCCAGTCGGCGCGGGTCATGCGGACCTGGCTCACCCGGTGCAATGCGCCGTCCTGCCGGGGCCCCAGCACCGCATGCAGGGACTCCCCGACGGCGAACAGCCCGACCGCGACGACGACGATGTCGATGCCGTCGTAGAGCTCGGGCAGCCCGAGCGCGTAGCGGGTCTGGCCCGACGTGGCCTCGATGCCGATCAGACCGAAGGCGAGCCCGGCGAACAGGCTGGTCAGGCCGCGCAGCACCGAGCCGCCGAGCACCGCCGACACCGTGGTGAAGGCGAGCACCATGATCATGAAATATTCGGCAGGCCCGAAGCGCAGCGCGAAGCGGGCAGCGGCCGGCGCCACCAGTGTGAGCAGCACGGTGGCAAGGGTGCCCGCGACGAAGGAGCCGATGGCCGCAGTGGCCAGCGCGGGCCCGGCGCGCCCGTGGCGAGCCATCGCATTGCCCTCGACAGCGGTCATCAGCGTGGCCGACTCGCCGGGCGTGTTCATCAGGATGGCGGAGGTGGAGCCGCCGAACATCGCTCCGTAGTAGATGCCGGCGAACAGGATCAGCGCCGACGCCGGCTCCACCTTCGCGGTGAGCGGCAGCAGCATCGCCACGGTAAGCGCCGGCCCGATGCCGGGCAGCACGCCGATCGCCGTGCCCACCAGGCATCCGGCGAAGGCCCACAGCAGGTTGAGCGGCGTCAGCGCGGCCGAAAAGCCGCCGGCCAGCGCGGAGAGGGTCTCGGCGAACATGCCTGCAGGCGCCGACTAGAAGCCCGCGACGGGCAGCAACCGCAGCCCCACCCGGAACACCTGCGCGAACAGCAGCCACACCGGTAACGCGAGCGCCAACCCGACCAGCGCATCGCGCAGCGGACGACGGCTGCCGAACGCACGCGCCGTGCCGACCATCAGCAGGACGCTGGCAAGCACGAAGCCCAGGTGCGCGATCAGCAGCGCGTGACCGAGCAGCCCCCCGAGAAGCCAGGCCAGCGACCGGGCCGGCACGCTGCGCGTGCCATCGACCTGCCCCGGGAACGGGGCCTGCGCGGCAGGCGGGTCGACCGGTGCGAGCGCATCGGGACGAAACCCGATCAGCGCCCCGCACGACGCGAGCCCGGCGCACACCAGCATCGGCAGGAAGCGCGGCGACAGCCCCGCGTAACCGCCCTGGGCATCGATGAAGGGCAGGCCGGCCGCCAGCCCGACAGCCGCCAGCCCCACTGCACAACCGACGATACGGTGCGCCCGCATCAGACTCCCTCGTCGTCATCGACAGGCCGCGCGCCCGACGGGTGCCGCGGCACTGGCCAGATCCGCCCACCGTCCGGGGGTGGGAGGGTTTTTATATACTCGGACGTTTCAGCAAAAGGCTCGCGCCACGAGGCGCACGACGAGCCACCGCCCCACCAGGAGACAGCACCATGCCCGCCAATCGCCGCTCGCGCAATATCACGGAAGGCGTAGCCCGAGCCCCCAACCGATCAATGTACTACGGCATGGGCTACCAGCCGGCCGACATGAACAAGCCCTTCATCGGGATCGCCAACGGTCACTCCACGATCACGCCCTGCAACAGCGGTCTGCAGAAGCTGACCGATGCCGCGGAAGCCGCGCTGAAGGCGGAAGGTGCCAACCCGGAGACCTTCGGCGTGCCGACGATCTCAGACGGCATGTCGATGGGCACCGAGGGCATGAAGTACTCGCTGATCTCGCGCGAGGTGATCGCCGACTGCATCGAGACCGCGGTGCAGGGCCAGTGGATGGACGGCGTGGTCGTCATCGGCGGCTGCGACAAGAACATGCCTGGCGGCATGATCGGCATCCTGCGCTGCAACGTGCCGGCCATCTACGTCTATGGCGGCACGATCAAGCCGGGCAAGTGGAAGGGCCAGGACCTCACCATCGTGTCGGTCTTCGAGGCGGTCGGCGAGTTTTCCCGCGGGCGCATGAGCCAGGAAGACTTCGACGGCATCGAGCGCAACGCGATCCCCGGCACCGGTTCATGCGGCGGCATGTACACCGCCAACACGATGTCCTCGTCCTTCGAGGCGCTCGGCATGAGCCTGATCGGCTCCTCGACGATGGCCAACCCCGATGACGAGAAGACCGGGTCGGCAGCCCAGTCGGCTCGCGTGCTGGTCGAGGCGGTTCGCAAGGACCTCAAGCCCCTCGACATCGTGACCCGCGACTCGATCGAGAACGCGGTCACGATCATCATGGCCACCGGCGGCTCGACCAACGCGGTGCTGCACTACCTGGCCATCGCGCACGCGGCGGGCATCCCCTGGACCATCGACGATTTCGAGCGCGTGCGCCGCCGCACGCCGGTGATCTGCGATCTGAAACCCTCGGGCAAGTATGTCGCGGTCGATCTGCACCGAGCGGGCGGCATCGCGCAGGTGATGAAGATCCTGCTCGACGCCGGGCTGATGCACGGCCACTGCATGACGATCACGGGTCGCACCCTGGCCGAGGAGCTCGCCAACGTGCCGAGCCAGCCGCCCGCAGGCCAGGACGTCATCCTGCCGATCGACAAGGCCATCTACGCCGAAGGCCATCTCGCGATCCTCAAGGGCAACCTCTCGCCCGAAGGCGCG
>Ga0315900_10003380_pt1 | contig 23393 bp, 22 predicted proteins | sample LakEriMetagenome_FD_203521 | JGI IMG/M metagenome (GOLD analysis project Ga0315900, IMG submission 203521) | Freshwater fungal communities from buoy surface, Lake Erie, Ohio, United States - Buoy 12 MA114 | ecosystem: Environmental > Aquatic > Freshwater > Lake > Lake biofilm | place: USA: Lake... | reverse complement strand
GATAGGCCTGCCCAATGGCCTGCTCCAGGTCCTTGCCGAATGCGGACACGGAGAGCACGCGCCCACCTGCCGTCACCAGCCCGTTCTTCGCAGTTGCCGTACCGGCCTGGAACACAAGCGCCTGCTGGACCTGATCGAGTCCATTGATGGCATCCCCCTTGCGCGGCTCTCCGGGATAACCTTCGGCGGCCATCACCACGGTGACGCACGTCCGATCGTCCACGTCAACGTGGCGCTCGCTCAGGGTGTCCGAGGCGATGCCTTCGAAAAGATCCAGCAGGTCACTGCGCAAACGGGGCAGGATGGCCTGGGTCTCGGGATCCCCGAGCCGCACATTGTACTCGATCACATAGGGCTCACCGTTCACCACCATGAGGCCCATGAACAGGAACCCGCTGTAGCGGATGCCTTCGGCACGTAGCCCGCGCACCGTTGGCGCCGCGATGCGATCATGTACTTTCTGCAGGAGGTCGCGATCGGCAAAGGGCGCGGGGCTCACCGCACCCATGCCACCGGTGTTCGGGCCGGTGTCGCCATCGCCGATGCGCTTGTAATCCTTGGCAACAGGCAGCATCTTGAAGGCATTGCCGTCGGTGATCAGGAAGGCGCTCAGCTCCACACCATCGAGGTACTGCTCGATCACCACGCGCTCCGACGCAGCACCGAAACGCCCGCCGAGCATGTCCCGCAAGGCCCGCTCGGCCTCCGCCCGCTCGCGGGCGATCACCACCCCCTTCCCCTGGGCCAGGCCATCGGCCTTGATCACATATGGCGGCTTCAGGCGGTCCAGGTGCTCCACCGCCTCCTTCACCGAATCCTTGCCGAACGCGCGGAAGGCCGCCGTGGGGATGTTGTGCCGGAACATGAACTCCTTGGCGAACTCCTTGCTGCCCTCCAGACGGGCGCCTTCGGCACGGGGTCCGATGACGGTGACCTGGCCCTGGAGCTTCGGATCATCCGCGATGCGGTCATGCAGGCCTTCGACGAGCGGTGCCTCGGGGCCCACGACAACGATGCGGATGCGCTTTTCCAACAGGAACGTACGGAGCGCTTTCTGGTCCTCCAGGTCGAGCTTCACGTTGCGGCCATGCGGCGCCGTACCCGGGTTGCCGGGACTGATATACAGCTCATCCAGAAGCGAGCTCTGCGCAAGCTTCCAGGCCATCGCGTGTTCGCGACCACCACCACCGATCAGGAGTACGTTCATGCCGACCTCGCTTTGGCGCAAAGGTGGACCTCGACCATCGCGGCCGGAAATGAAGTTATCAACGGATCAACAGGGCCGCGACAGCAGCAGCCGCGTCAATGCTTGTGCTCCACCGGGCGGCGCTTGATGCTGCACCCGAGGTTCTTCGTGATGGCCGGGTCGGCCGGCTTGCCGCCGAGCAGTGCCGCCACCGCGTCCTTGACATACTGACGGCCCACCGCCTTGGGATCGTCCACGTTGTCATCGATCGCACCCTTGTACACGAGCTTAAGGTCCTTGTCGAACAGGAACACGTGCGGGGTGGTCCGGGCGCCGAAGGCATCGGCCACCGCGTTGCCCTCGTCCAGCAGGTAGTGTCCGCGGTACCCGTTCTCCTTGTAGCGCACCTGCATGTCGGTGAAGCTGTCACCCGCATCACGCTTGGCGCTGTTGCTGTTCACCAACGCGAAGCCGATGCCGCTTTTGCTGCACAGTGACGCCAGCTCCGGATAGCGGCCCTCCCATCCAGCACTGCCCTCCGAACCCACCACAAAGGGGCACGTATTGCAACTGAAGATCACCAGGAGGCCCTTTTCACCCTTGATGGCGGAAAGGCTGCGGTCCGCACCCATCACGTCCTTCATCACCACATCACCGGCGGGCATGGCGGCGCCGATGGCGAGGTCCGGGAGCGGGTCGTGGGCCGGAAGGAGCACGAGGGTGGCGAGCGCGGCCAGGGAGGACTTGAGCAGCATGGCGGTCGGGTTTGTGCGGTCGAAGGTAAAAAGGGGATCAGCCGTAGGAACACCAACTTCGCATGATCGTTCACGCCCTGCCCATGCTGTACGTGCTCATACCCGCGGCCGCCCTGCTCACCTCGCTGCTCACCCTGGTGAGCGGTTTCGGCCTCGGCACCCTGTTGCTTCCGGTGTTCGCCTTGTTCTTCCCGCTGCAGCTCGCCGTGCTGCTCACGGCCGTGGTGCACCTGTTGAACAACTTCCTGAAGCTGGCCCTGCTGTGGTCCCATGTGGACCGCCGCGTGGTGTTCCGCTTCGGTCTGGCGGCCATTGCCGGGGCCACGTTCGGGGCCTGGGCCCTGGACGCCATGGGGCGCATGGCACCGTTGTACGATGGTGTGCGGGTGGAGGTGGACCCGTTGCGGATCGCCGTGGCATTGCTAATGGTGGCGTTCGCGGCAACGGAACTATCGCCACGGATCTCCCGCACGTCCATCGATCCCCGTTACCAGGTAACGGGCGGCGTGCTCAGCGGGTTCTTCGGCGGCTTCAGCGGTCACCAGGGCGCGCTGCGGGCCATGTTCCTGCTGCGGGCCGGCCTGTCCAAGGAGGCGTACATCGCCACCGGGGTGGCCATCGCCTGCCTGGTGGACCTTACGCGCATCCCCGTTTACCTCGCCTCCCCGTTGCGCACGGCAGTGGTGGAGGAATGGCCCCTGCTGCTCACGAGCACGGCGGCCGCGTTCGCAGGGGCGTTCATTGGGCGCAGGCTGATGCCCAAGGTGACCATGCGCAGCGTGCAACTGGTGGCGGCCGGCCTGATGCTGGCGGTCGCAGGCATGCTGCTGGCGGGGGTGATCTGAGCGCCTGGGGGCGCTGGCGCATCAAAGCGGGATGTTGCCGTGCTTGCGCTTCGGCATGGTGGCCACTTTGTTGCGCAGCATGCGCAGCGCGTGGATCACCTTGATGCGCGTCTCGCTCGGGCGGATCACCTCGTCCACGTAGCCGCGTGCGGCCGCCTCGTACGGATTGGCGAACTGCTGCTTGTACTCCGCCTCCTTTTCCTTCCACTTCGCCTCCTTGTCCGCGGCCCTGGCGATCTCGTTCTTGAAGATGATCTCGGCCGCACCCTTGGCCCCCATCACGGCGATCTCCGCGCTTGGCCAGGCATAGTTCATGTCGCAGCCGATGTGCTTGCTGTTCATCACGTCGTAGGCGCCACCGTAGGCCTTGCGGGTGATCACCGTGATGCGCGGCACGGTGGCCTCGCTGAAGGCGTAGAGCAGCTTGGCACCGTGGTCGATGATGCCGCGCCACTCCTGGTCGGTGCCCGGCAGGAAGCCCGGCACGTCAACGAACACGAGCAGCGGAATGTTGAAGGCGTCGCAGAAGCGCACGAAGCGCGCGGCCTTGATGCTGGCATCGATGTCCAGCACACCCGCGAGCACCGCGGGCTGGTTGGCCACGCAGCCCACGGTGCGGCCCTCCACGCGGGCGAACCCGATCACCATGTTGCGCGCATACTCCGCGTGCACCTCCATGCTGCTGTCCGGATCGATCACCGCGTTCATCACCTGCCGGATGTCGTATGGCTGGTTCGGGTTCTCGGGGATGATGGTGTCCAGCGCCGGGCGCAGTTCGTCACCGGGCGTGTAAGGCAGCGCCGGCGGCTCCTCCTCGCAGTTGCTGGGGATGAAGCCCACCAGGCGGCGCAGCTCACGGATGGCCTCCAGCTCGTTGGGCGCGGTGAAGTGCGCCACACCGCTCTTGCTGGCATGCGTGCTGGCGCCGCCGAGCTCCTCGGCGCTCACGGTCTCGTGCGTCACGGTCTTCACCACGTTGGGGCCGGTGACGAACATGTAGCTGGTGCCCTCCACCATCATCACGAAGTCCGTGAGCGCGGGGCTGTACACCGCGCCCCCGGCGCAGGGCCCGAGGATGGCGCTGATCTGCGGCACCACGCCGCTGCTGCGCACGTTGCGGTGGAAGATGTCCGCGTAGCCGCCGAGGCTCACCACGCCCTCCTGGATGCGCGCGCCGCCGCTGTCGTTCAGGCCGATCACCGGCGCGCCGTTCTGCATGGCAAGGTCCATGATGCGGCAGATCTTCTCGGCGTGGGCCTCGGCCAGCGATCCGCCCAGCACAGTGAAGTCCTGGCTGAACACGTACACCAGGCGACCATCGATGGTGCCGAAGCCGGTCACCACGCCGTCGCCGAGGAACACCTGCTGGTCCAGCCCGAAGTTGGTGCTGCGGTGGGTCACCAGCTGGCCGATCTCCTGGAAGCTGCCCTCGTCCAGCAGCAGGTGGATGCGTTCGCGAGCGCTGAGCTTGCCTTTTTTGTGCTGTGCGGCGATGCGCTCGGCCCCGCCCCCTTGCAGGGCCTGGGCGGTCTTGGTGTCGAGGACGTGGAAGGGATGCTGATCGCTCATGGGTGGTTCGGCGGTGCCGAAAGTAACGGGCGGTGGGGAGCGGACGTGCAGGACCGGACGCCATCGCGCCGGGGCCTACATTCGCCGGAACATGAAGTGGCGCTTCGCGGACCTGCCGATCCGCACCAAGTTCCTGATCACGCTGGGCATACCGGTGGTGGGGCTTGTACTGCTGATCGGCAAGCAGGTGGATGGCAGCATCAAGCGCCGCAACGTACTGGGCTACGTCAGCATCCAATCCCGCAACATCCGCCTGCTGGGCGACCTGACGCATGCCCTGCAGGAGGAAGGGGCACAGAGCGTGGCGTGGTCGCTGGGCATTGAGCAGAACGCACAGCGCATGGCGCTGCGCATCAGCGGCACGGACCAGGCCCTGGCCCGGCTGAACGATGAGCACCTGCAGATGGAGCGCGAGATGCGCCCCCTGGAGGAGCCTGCGGCTCTGGCACGCCTGCGCACACGGGTGCAGGCACGCGGGCTGGACCCTGCGGCCGTGGAGGCCGCCTACCAGCGGCTGGCCCGCCGGCAGCTGGACCGCCTGGAACTGGTGTTCCGGCAGGCCATGGACCCGGACATCAGCGAGAAGCTCTTCGCGCATGTGAACCTGCTCAATGCCAAGGAGGCGTTCAACGATACGCGCACCCGCATCCTGCGCGTGCTGTTGGGTAATGCGGAGGGGGCCGAGGCCACCACCGAACTGTACGAGCACATAGCCCGGTACGAGACCAACACCGCCCTCTTCAACCGTGATGCGCCCGCCGATGCGCGCGAATATTTCCAGCGCACCTACCGCGGCGAGGAGGTCAACTTCGTGCGCACCATCGTGGGCACGATACACGAGAAGCGCAGCATGGCCGGCCTTCGCGTGGGCCCGGATGAATGGTGGGACCTGAGCGCGCGTGCGTCCGAGCTGCTGCGCGGTGTGGAGGAGCGCACCATCCAGGACATCATCCAGGCCACCGAGGCCAACGCGCGGAAGGCACGCCAGCGGCTCATCATCGTGATCTGCGCGTTGCTCGGCGTGGTGGGTGCCGTGGTGGTGATGGGGTACGTGATCATGCGCGGCATACGCAACACCGTGGAGGAGGTCACCAGTGCGACCAGCGCCCTGGCCATCGGCGATGTGCGCGCGCACGTGCCGGTGAACACACGGGACGAGATCGGGCAGATGGCCGTCACCTTCAACCACATGATCGACAACATCCGGTCATTGGCCGCCAGCGCCGAGGCCATCGGGAAGGGCAACTACGACACCGACTTACCGCTGCGCGGCGACCAGGACGTGCTGGGGCAGGCGCTGGCCCGCATGCGCGACAACCTGAAAGCCGCCCGCGAGCACGACCTGGAGCAGAACCAGGCCCTGCAGCAGGAGAAGGAGAAGCTCGAGCAGGCCAACGAACGCATCCGCGTGCTGATCAAGGAGATCCACCACCGGGTGAAGAACAACCTGCAGGTGGTGGCCAGCCTGCTGCGCCTGCAGAGCGAGACGATCGACGACCCGTTGCTCAAGGAGGTGTTCGGCCAGAGCCAGAGCCGCGTGGCGTCCATGGCGCTCATCCACGAGAAGCTCTACAAGGGTGACGACCTCGTACAGCTCGACATCGGCCTGTATGTGAAGGAGCTGTTCGCTGAGCTGGTGCAACTGAACAACGTACGTGACACCATCCGCTACCATGCCGCCGTGGAACCCGGTATGGCGCTGGACCTGGACACCATGGTCCCGCTGGGCCTTGTGCTGAACGAGCTCATCACCAACTCCTTCAAGCACGCCTTCCAGGGGCGGCCCGAAGGCCTCATCGACCTGCGGCTATCGCGCGTGGGCGACCGGGAGTTCGACCTGATCTACACCGACAACGGTGTGGGCATCCCCCAAGGGAAACTGGCCAGCACCGATGCCACCCTGGGCATGAGCCTCATCGACAGCCTGGTGGAACAGATGAACGGCTACCTCACGGTGGAGAGCGATGGCGCAGGAACGCGCTACCACATCCGGTTCAAGACCTGAACACCGGAGACAGGGGGACCGTTGAGGTGGATTGACTGTAGGGCCGATGCCGACATGGGCATAAGCGCACAAGGCCACATGGTCTCATGGCCGCATGGCCGCATGGGCACGACCTGTTCCGCCAAATCGGGATGGTCTAATGGACACCTGGACACCTACCCCTCCGCCAGCGCCGCCTCCACCTCCTCGGTGAGCTCCATGTTGTGGAACACGGCGTTCACATCGTCGTCCTCGTTGAGCATGTCGATGAGGCGCATCACGTTGCGGGCCGTGGTGAGGTCGGCGGGGATGGTCGTCAATGGGAATCGCTTCAATTCGGCGCTCTTGCTCTCCACACCCAGCTGGTCGAGCTTCTGCTGCATGGCACCGAAGCCCTGGAACGGCACCAGCACGGTGAAGCCCTCCTCGTCGCGGAGCACGTCATCGGCACCCGCATCGATCAGCTCCATCTCGAACTCATCACCATCGCGGCCCTTGAGGGCGGCGTTCTCGATCACGAACTCGCCCTTGCGCTCGAACACGTGCGCCAGCGATCCGTTCGTGCCCAGGTTGCTCTCGCACTTGGTGAAGTAGCTGCGCACGTTGCCCACGGTGCGGTTCACGTTGTTGGTGCTGGCGTCCACGAAGACGGCCACGCCGCCGGGCGCATAGCCCTCGTAGGTCACCTCCACATAGTCCGCCTCGCCCCCGCCGGCCGCCTTCTTGATGGCGCGCTCGATGTTGTCCTTGGGCATGTTGGCCCCCCGGGCGTTCAGGATCGCCATCTTCAGCCGCATGTTGGCCTCGGGGCTGGGACCGCCGGCCTTCACGGCCATCGAGATCTCCTTGCCGATACGGGTGAAGAGCTTGCTGAGCTTGGCGTTGCGCGCGAAGATCTTGTGCTTGCGCTTTTCGAAGATGCGGCCCATGGCGACGGTCGTTTGTGGCGGCCGGCTGGCGACTGGCCCATCCGGCGAGGCGCGAAAATAGGCGAAGCCCCGGCCCGGGAGCGGCGACAGGAGCCCATCCTTACGGCCTGGGCACGCGCCTCAGCCGAAAAGCAGCTGCAGGTAGAAGCCCGGCTTCCGCAGGCGTGCACGCAGGTCCAGGTCGGTGAACATGCTGCTGATGGTATCGGCCAGGGCCGGATTGCGGTTGGCCCGCCGCACCACCAGATCAAAGAGCCAGGCCTTGTGGGCCAGCCCCTGCAGCCGCGCGCTGATGGCCAGCTCCTGCCCCAGGCGCTTCCATACGCGCGCATCGTAGGCGGCCAACGCCCGCGCCCCCAAGGATCCCGATGCCAGCGCATCGCAGGCCACGTCGGCAGCATGCACGCCGCTGATGATGGCATGGCTGATACCCTCCCCGGTGAACGGATCGATCAGGTGACCCGCATCGCCCACCAGCAGGTACCCGTCGCCGCTGAGCGGATGCCGCCTGCTGCCCAGGGGAAGCCCCATGCCCTGCACCGGCCCTTCGGGCTCCGCCCCCGCAAAACGGCTGCTGAGGGTTGGATGGGTGCTGAGCAGCCGGTGGAGCTCGGCCTTCAGGTCCAGGCGGCGTGCCCGGACATGATCGCTGCGCAGACCGAGGCCCACGTTGGCGCGGCCACCCGGCAGGGGAAAGACCCACAGGTAGCCCGGTAGCAGCTCCTTCAGGAAGTGCAGCTCGATGAACCCATCGGCGTCGAGCCCCTGCACGCCGCGGTAGTAGGCACGCACGCCGGCCGCATGGTGGCGGGGGTCCATGCCGAGGCCCGCCACGTGGCGGGCGAAGTGCGAGTTGGCGCCGTCCGCGGCGATCACCACGCGCGGGGTGAGCACATCACCGTTATCGAGGATCACCGTCCAGCCGCCGTCGCGCTTTTCGAAGGAACGGGCCACACACCCTTGGCGCACGTCCACCGGGCCGCTGCGTTCCACTGCATCGAAGAGCAGCGCATCGAAGTGCAGGCGGGGAAGGATGAAACCCGGGGCCTCACCCTGTCCGGTGGTGCGGCTGAACGGCACACGCAGGGCCTCGCCGCCCGGCGCCACGAACGTGACCCCCCAGCTGGGCATGCGGCCAGCATCGGTGGCCACACGCTCAACCAATGCGGGGTCCAGGCGGCCCAGGGTGCGCATCACCTTGCCGCTGAGCGCATCACCGCACACCTTGTCCCGCGGGAACCGCTGCTTCTCCACCAACGTGGACCGCAGGCCGCGCTTCGCCAGTTGCAGCGCGGCCGCACAGCCACCGGGGCCACCGCCGATGATCAACACATCGGGGCCGGATCTGGAGGTGGCGGTAACGGCCATGCGCCCGGTATCAACGGTACAGCGGCATCAACCGCGGAAGGCATCCACGCTGAACTGCTCCAGGAAACGCACGTCGTTCTCCCAATAGAGCCGCAGATCGGGCACCCGGTAAAGCAACTGGGCGATACGCTCCACGCCCATGCCGAAGGCGAAGCCGCTGTATACCGCGGGATCGATGCCGCAGTTGGCCAGCACGGCCGGGTCCACCATGCCGCAGCCCATGATCTCCACCCAACCGCTGTGCTTGCACAGGTTGCAGCCTTTGCCGGCGCATACCGTGCAGCTCATGTCCACCTCGGCGCTCGGCTCGGTGAAGGGGAAATAGCTCGGGCGCAGGCGGATAGCGACATCGGGGCCGAACATGCGCTTGGCGAAATGGTCCAGGGTCCCCTTCAGCTCGGCAAAGCTCACACCCTTGTCCACATACAGGCCTTCAACCTGGTGGAACATGCAGTGCGCGCGGGCGCTGATGGCTTCGTTGCGGTACACCCGGCCCGGGCTCACCGTGCGGATGGGGGGCTTGGACCGTTCCATCACCCGCACCTGCACACTGCTCGTATGCGTGCGCAGGGCCAGGTCGCCCTTGCCACCGTCCTCCCCGGGTCCGAGCGACACGAAGAACGTATCCTGCATGTCCCGTGCGGGATGGTCCGGCGGGAAGTTCAGCGCGCTGAAGTTGTGCCGGTCGTCCTCCACCTCCGGCCCCTGGCTCACCGTGTAACCCAACCGGGCGAACACGTCCACGATGCGGTCGCGCACGAGGCTGATCGGATGCAAAGAGCCTGGGCGGTCCAGCGCCGCGGGACGCGTTGGGTCGGCGGGGCCGTCTGATGCGGCCGGGACCGCAGCGGATGCGGTCTTCATGGCCTCCCAACGGGCCTGTGCCGCTTGTTTCAGCTGGTTTAGGCGCTGGCCCAGCTGCCGCTTCTCCTCGGGCGACACCTGCCGGAAGGCCTCGAACAAGGTGGTCACCTGGCCGTTGCGGCCCAGCATGGCCACCCGGAAGCGCTCAACCTCCTCCGGGCTGGCGGCCGATGCCGCCTCGATCTCGGCCTCCAGGGCCTCCACACGTTGCAACAGGTTCATGGCAGTTCGCGCATCCACAGGCGCGGATCGGCCAAAGGTCGGTCATGTTCGTCGGCCGGTAGCGCGGCCAGGCGCGTGACCACCTCCACGCCCTCCACCACCTGCCCGAACACCGTGTACCGCCCATCCAGCCGCGGCGCACCGCCCTGCTTCACATAGGCATCCACCTGTTCGGCCGTGTATGACGGGGCGCGGGGATCACGAACACGCCGGGCCTCCTCCAGGAAATGCAGATCCTCCGCGGTCCAGTCCTGGCCATCCACCAGGAAGAAGCGGCTGCCGTGGGTGCGTACGGTGTCCCCATCCAAAGCAGCGGCCACCAAGGCCCCCCGCAGGTGGGTATGTGCAGCGCGGACCTCGGCGGGCAAGGGAGCGCGGGCGCCCGTATCGCCGCAGGCAGCGTTTGCCGCAGGCTCCGCGCCCAGGACCATGAAGCCGGGCACCACCCGTTCCAAGGCCAGGCTGTCGTAGCAATGGGAGCGTACCAAGGCCAGGAAGCGGTCACGGTGCAGCGGGGTGTCGTTGAACAAGGCCACCACCATGCGGCCCGCCTGGCTGTTCACCTCCACCAAGGGTTCACGGCCTTGGGCATGCCCCGGCAGGACATGCAACACCATGAGGCACAAGACGAACCGGATGAAATGAGGTGCGGGCATGCGCCGATCCGCCTATTTTTGACGTCCTCTGACCAGGAATGGCCCCGAACAGGGGTCGAAAGTAACCCGTCCCCCGCCCATGATCCGCACCACCCTGACCCGCTCGCTGGCCGCGCTGGTCCTGCTCGCGGCCACCACCGCCTGCAACAAGGAGAAGGACACCACCGCCACCATCCGCGTGGTGGACGAGGATGGCCGGCCCGTGCCCGATGCCTACGTGAAGCTGTGGGCGAACCTGGCCTACCAGCCCCCCGGCTCGGGTTCCATCGATCGCCTGAAGCGCGAAGGCCTCACCGGCAGCGATGGAACGGTGGAGTTCGACTACACCCAGCAATACAAACAGGGCCAGGCCGGCTTCGCCGTGCTGGACATCACCAGCTTCAAGGACAGCATGGTGGGCGAAGGCATCATCAAGATCCTCGAGGAGGAGGAGAACGAGGAGACCGTTACGCTGAAGTTCGCCTACTGAGGCGTTCCCTTTACGCTTCGAAGTACTCCAGGAGCGCCTCCTTCATGAGGCGCTCCTGTGCTTTGGCATCCAGCGGGGGCAGGTCCTTCACGCGCTCAAAATGGGGCCAGCCGTCCGCATCACGGCCGAGCTCCTTGTAATACCCGAAGGGCACCAACAGCACGCAGATGCCGATGTGCATCAGGTTCACCTTCTCATCCTTCTTGAACTCGTGGGCATGCTGGCCCAGCTCCTGGACACCCACCAGGAAGATGAGCCCGTTCAGGTCCACGGGGCCCTGGAAGCGTCGCGCCATGCGCTCCATCAGCTCGCGCCATCGTTTTTCGAAGACCAGGTCCATGCGGGGGGCGAAGGTGGGCACGATGCGCGACATGACCTTCCTCCATATTCACCACCTTCAGCGCCGCAACACGGATGAACTGGCTTGATTGGCTCCTGCTCGGCATGATCGCCATGGCAGCCGTGCGCGGCTTCATGCGGGGCCTCGTGCTGGAAATGTGCGGCCTGGTCGCCCTGGTGGTGGGCATCTGGGGGGGCATACACCTGAACGACCGTGTGGCGGTCCGGCTGGGGCTCGATCCGGCGAACGAGGCCGTGGCCTTCTTGGTGACCCTCGCTGCGATCGTGGCACTGGTGCACCTGCTCGGGCACCTGCTCACCACACTGCTCGAAGCAGCGCAGCTAGAACTGCCGAACCGCGTCGGTGGACTGCTGTTCGGTGCGCTGCGCAGTGCCTTCCTGCTGAGCGTGGTGCTCAACGTGCTGCTCGCCACGCACAGGGCCGCATGGACCCCGGACGGGGAAGTGCTGGATGGATCCCGCCTGTTCCGTCCCTTGCGGGCGCTCGCCCCCGCAGTGCTGCCGGACCTTGCAGCATCGAAGTGGCTGGCGCAGGCCATGGACGAGCTCGGCAGCGGAACGCTGTTGCAAGGGATGCCAGAGGGGCCTGGCAACTGACGAAGGTCATTCCGACCCTGTGCGCATCGGGCCACTTTGGCGCCCGGCATGGACATCACGCTCGTACGCAAGTACAACGTACCCGGTCCCCGGTACACCAGTTATCCCACGGTCCCTTGCTGGACACGCACACCCAGCCACGCTGGCTGGCTCGATCGCGTCCGCCGGGCGTTCGACCGGTGCAACGGCCGCGAAGGCATCAGCGTGTACGTGCACCTGCCCTACTGCGAGCGCCTGTGCACCTATTGCGGCTGCACAACACGCATCACGGTGAACCATGGGGTGGAGGAGCCCTATGTGGAGAGCGTGCTGGCGGAATGGCGGCTCTACCGCGCAGCCTTCGGGGCGGCACCGCGCATCCGTGAGCTGCATCTGGGCGGCGGAACGCCCACCTTCTTCTCCCCCCGGAACCTCGAACGGTTGGTCGCAGGCCTGCTCGAAGGCTGCACGGTGCCTGCCGATGCTGAAATGGGCTTCGAGGGGCATCCGGACAACACCACGCGGGACCACCTGCATGCACTGTACACGCTCGGCTTCCGGCGGGTGAGCTATGGCATTCAGGACTTCGACCAATGCGTGCAGCAGGCCATCAACCGCCGGCAGTCCTTCACCCGGGTCCAGCAGGCCTTCGCTGACGCACGGACTGCGGGATATCCCAGCATCAACGCCGACCTGGTCTTCGGTCTTCCCTTCCAGACGACCAAGGGTATGGAGCGGACCATTGCGCTCACCAACCTCCTGCGGCCCGACCGCATCGCCTTCTACAGCTACGCGCACGTGCCGTGGATGAAGCCGGGTCAGCGGCAGTTCACAGAGGCCGACCTGCCCGCGGCGGATGCCAAACGCACCCTGTACGAACTGGGAAAACGGCTCTTCATGGAGGCCGGTTACCGGGAGGTCGGCATGGATCATTTCGCACTGCCGCATGATGCCCTGTTCCAGGCGCTCACGCAGGGCACGCTGCACCGCAACTTCATGGGCTACACACCGGTGCGTTCAGGCCTCCTGGTCGGCCTTGGCGCATCCGCCATCGGGGACGCTTGGACGTGCTACGCACAGAACCTGAAGACCGTGGAGGAATACCAGGAACGTGTGGCGGCCGGCATCCTTCCGGTGTTCCGCGGCCACGTGCTCTCGGACGACGAACTGCAGGTGCGCCGCGAGATACTCAATGCCATGTGTCATTCCAGCGCGGAGCTGGCGAACATCGGCTGGGACGCCGATGACGTGGAAGCACACTTCTTCGACCTCATCGCCGACGGCTTGGTGGAACAGCAGGGCACATCCATCCGCATCACTGCCAAAGGACGGCCGTTCGTGCGCAACGTGTGCATGGCCTTCGACCCGGACCTGCGGCGCGAGCGGGACGGCGACCGTCCCCGGTTCAGCATGACGGTCTGAGCACACTGTACTTGATAACGCGTATTGCACCTCCGTGGTCATCAACCGCCGATCGTGGACAGTGGTGCAACAGCGCCGCATCCACGTGCCATCCGCGCGGATACCTTGCATTGGACCAACACCAGCAAGGATGGACGAACGTGCATGGGACAAGGTGGCCGTCTCCTTCGAGGAGGAGATCTTCAACGTGCCGGCGAACGACCGCAAGGGCCTGATCCTGGCACGCATCGATGCACTGGCCTCGCCAACGGCCACGGCAACGGACCTGGGCTGCGGCGTGGGCCGCACGCTCCCCATGCTGGCCGCACGCTTCGGGCACGTGTACGGCGTGGATGTCAGCAGCCTGTGCCTGAACGAGGCCGCAGCGGCCTGCCACGCACACACCAACATCACCTATGTGCACGCCGACCTGACGAAGCCGCGCAGCGGCTATCCGCCGGCCGATGTGGTGCTCTGCATCAATACCTGGTTGATGGCATCGCTCGAGGGGCGCACCCGCATGATCGAGCACACGTGTGGCAGCGTGAAGCGCGGCGGCCACCTGCTGCTCGTGGTGCCTGCGCTCAACTCCGCCCTGCTGACCAACTTCCGCAAGCTCCAGTGGAACCTGCGGGACGGCATGAACGCCCGCCGTGCGGAACGCGCGGCCGCCCTGGACGACACCGGCCTGGCCGGCGGACTCGTGACCATCGACAACGTGCCTACCAAGCACTACCTGGCCGAGGAGCTGGAGGCGCTGCTCGATGAGCGCGGACTGGACACGGTGGCCGTGGAGAAGATCGAGTATCCGTGGACCACGGAGTTCCAGACCCCGCCACGGTGGATGAAGGCGCCGTATCCCTGGGACTGGTTCGTCACCGCACGCCGACGCTGAACCGGGGATGAAGACCGACCAACGCTCCATCACCGCCACACTGGATGGTGAGCCCTACGCCACGCGGCTGACCACACGCGGCATCAGCATCCTTGCGGACGAACCTGCGGACCATGGTGGTCAGGACGTGGGGCCCCGGCCGCACGAGCTGCTGCTCGGGGCCCTGGCCTCATGCACAGCCATCACCCTGCGCATGTATGCGGACCGGAAGCAGTGGAGCGTAGGGCCGATCGACGTGACCGCCGTGATGGACCGATCGCAGGAGGGCAACAAGGTGGACACACGCATCCGGCTCGAGGTGCGCCTTCGGGCCGACCTGCCGGCGGACCAGCGCGCGCGGCTGCTGCAGATCGCGGCCATGTGCCCCGTGCATCGCACGTTGGAGAACCCGGTGCAGATGGAGATCGTGGCCGCCTGATCAGGACGACAGCCTGGCTCAACCCTGCACCGCCGCGATCCCCGGCAGCACCTTGCCTTCCAGGTATTCCAGCATGGCCCCGCCGCCGGTGCTCACGTAGCTGATCCGGTCGGCCAGGCCGAACTGGTTCACCGCGGCCACGCTATCGCCGCCGCCCACCAGGCTGAACGCCCCGTTGCCGGTGGCCTCGGCCACGGCCTGCGCGATGGCGATGGTGCCCTGCTGGAAGGGCTTCATCTCGAACACGCCCATGGGGCCGTTCCACAGCAGGGTCCTGCTGCGCAGGATGGCGGCGCGGCAGGCCTCGATGCTCTTCGGGCCGATGTCCAGCGCCATCCAGCCGTCGGGCACGGCGTTGGCCGCGCACTGGTCGGTGTTGGCGGTCTCGGCGAAGGCGTCGGCCACCACGGCGTCGGTGGGGATGTGGAGCTTTACGCCCTTGGCCTCCGCCTCGTTGATGATGCCGCGTGCAGTGTCAAGCAGATCGTCCTCCACGAGGCTGGCGCCGGTCTGTCCGCCCATGGCCTTCACGAAGGTGTTGGCCATGCCGCCGCCGATGATCAGCTCATCGCACCTGCCGATCAGGTTGCGCAGCACCTCGATCTTGCTGCTCACCTTGCTGCCACCCACGATGGCGGTCATGGGGCGCTGGGGCTCCCCCAGCACCTTGCCCACGCTGTCGATCTCGGCCTGCATCAGGTAACCGAACAGCTTGGCGGTGGGGAAGAACTTCGCCACGATGGTGGTGCTGGCGTGGGCGCGGTGGGCCGTGCCGAAAGCATCGTTGACGTACACATCACCGAGCGCGCTGAGCGCCTTGCTGAACGCCTCGTCGCCGGCCTCCTCCTCGGGGTGGAAGCGCAGGTTCTCCAGCACCAGCACGTCACCGGGCTGCAGCGCCGCGGCCCTGGCGTTGGCGTCGGGGCCTACGCAATCGCTGGCGAAGTGGACGGCCTTGCCCAGCAGGGCGCACAGGTGCTCCGCCACGGGCTTCAGGCTCATGGCCGGGTTCACCTTGCCCTTGGGGCGGCCCAGGTGGCTCATGAGGATGGCGCAGCCCCCATCGCCGAGGATCTTGTTCACGGTGGGCACGATGGCGCGGGCGCGGGTGTCGTCCGTCACCTTGCCACTGGCGTCCTGGGGTACGTTCAGGTCCACACGCACCAAGGCCTTGTGGCCTTTGAAGTTGAAGGTGTTCATCGTCAGCATGGCGGCGAAAGTATCATGTGCCCAAGTGTCCATCCCGCTTCGGCGGGAGAGGTCGTGCGCATGTTCCCATGCCAGCGTGCCCGGATGGACCCATGTTGAGTTCCTTTGTCCCGTGCTCTTCAATCGCGTGATCGGCCATGCCGGCCTGAAGGCCCGGCTCATCGGGAACATCCGGGAGGGTCGCATCCCGCACGCGCAGTTCTTCCTGGGCCCGCGCGGCAGCGGCAACCTGGCCCTGGCCCTGGCCTATGCGCAGTACCTGTTGTGCACGGACAAGGGTGCGGCGGACAGTTGCGGGGCCTGCCCCAGCTGCCAGATGGCAGCGAAGCTGGCGCACCCGGACCTGCACCTGGCCTACCCGATCTTCCTGAGCGAGAAGCAGAAGACCTGCGATGCGGTGGTGGCCGAATGGCGTGAGGCCGTACTGAAGGAGCCCTACCTGGACGACGAGCGGTGGAGGGCCCAGCTGGAGGGCGAGAACAAGCAGCTCCGCATGGGGGTGGATATCGCCGGGGAGATCCAGCGGAAGCTGAGCCTGAAGGCTTTCCAGGGAGGCTGGAAGGTGATGCTGATCTGGCTGCCGGAACTGATGGACACGGCGGCGGCGAACAAGCTGCTGAAGGTGCTGGAAGAGCCCGAGCCGATGACAGCCTTCGTGCTGGTGGGCTCGGCCAACGCGCAGATGCTGCCCACCATCCTGAGCCGCACCCAGCTGGTGAAGGTGCCCGCACTGAACCCTGCGGAAGTGGCGGACGGCCTGCGCTCGCGGTACCTGGACCTGCCGGATGCGGAGGTGCGGGCCATCGCCGGCCGCAGCGAGGGCGACCTGCTGGAGGCCTGCGCGATCGCCGAAAAGGACGAGGAGGAGCTCTTCGTCTTCTTCCGCGACTGGCTGCGGGCGTGCTACGGCAACAAGGTGCCCGAAGCGGTGGAGTTCGGCGAGCACTTCGGAAAGCTGGGGCGCGAGCGGCAGAAGTCCTTCATGCGGTACGCGCTGTACCTGATACGCCAGTGCATGCTCTTCGGCCAGCAGGTGCCCCAACTGGTGAACGTGCACGGGGAGGAGCTCGTCTTCGTGGAGAAGTTCAGCAAGCTGCTCAACGCGACCAACGCCGGGGCCATCCGCCAGGAGCTGGAAACGGCCCATGGCCACCTGGAGCGGAACGCCAACCCCAAGGTGCTCTTCATGGACCTGAGCTACCGGGTGGGGGGGCTGCTGCGGGCCAAGCCCTGAACCGTATGTGGGGCCGATCTGTTCTTAGGGACGGTATACGTACCCTTGCACCGCTTTTCTTTGCCCTCCACTGAGCGCATGCCGAAGGTCACCATCGACAACATCGAGATCGAGGTCCCCGAAGGGACCACGATCCTGCAGGCCGCCCGCATGATCGGCGAGCGCAGCAAGGCCGACAGGCACGTGGTGCCCCCGGCCATGTGCTACTACAGCAAGCTGAAGACCAGCGGGGGCTACTGCCGCACCTGCATCGTGAAGGTGACCAAGGGCAGTGAGAAGGACCCACGCCCCATGCCCAAGCCGGTGGCCAGTTGCCGCACGGCGGTGATGGACGGCATGGTGGTGGAGAACACGACCAACCCGGACCTGCTCGATGCCCGCAAGGGCGTGGTGGAGTTCCTGCTGATCAACCACCCGCTGGACTGCCCGGTGTGCGACCAGGCGGGCGAGTGCCACCTGCAGGACCTCAGCTACGAGAACGGCAAGGAAAGCAGCCGCTACCAGTTCGAGCGCCGCACCTTCGACCCCATCGACATCGGCGACACCATCAAGCTGCACATGACGCGTTGCATCCTGTGCTACCGCTGTGTGAAGGTGGCCGAGCAGATCACGGACGGCCGCGTGCACGGCGTGATCAACCGCGGCGACGTCGCGGAGATAAGCACGTACATCAGCAACGCGATCGGGAACGACTTCAGCGGCAACATGATCGACGTGTGCCCCGTTGGCGCGCTCACCGACCGCACCTTCCGTTTCGCCAGCCGGGTATGGTTCACCAACCCGCAGGACGCCCACCGGAACTGCGACAATCCCAAGTGCAGCGGCAAAGCGGTGGTGTGGCTGAAGGGCAACGAGGTACTGCGCGTCACCGGCCGCAAGGACCAGTGGGGCGAGGTGGAGGAGTTCATCTGCAATACCTGTCGCTTCGAGAAGAAGCAGCTCAGCGACTGGACCCTCGAGGGTCCGCGGAAGATCGACCGCCACAGCGTGATCGGCCAGGGCCACTACGAGCGCAGGACACAGCAGAAACTGCTGAGCTCGGCCGCGCCACAGGCACCGGACATCGAACCGTTCGACTTCAACAAGCGCTGATGCTCACCACCCTCATCTTCCTCGGAGCACTGCTGCTCATCACCCTGGGCGTGGCGGCCTACGAGACCTATGGGGAGCGCAAGGTGGCGGCCTTCATGCAGGACCGCATCGGCCCGGACCGCGCAGGGCCCTTCGGCATCCTGCAGCCCGTGGCCGACGGCACCAAGATGTTCATGAAGGAGGACTTCGTGCCGGCCAACGCCATCCGCTGGCTCTACTTCCTGGGCCCGGCCATCGCCATGAGCACGGCGCTGCTCACCGGGGTGGTGATCCCCTGGGGCGGCACGGTCACCGTGGGCGACTTCACCATGAGCCTCCAGGCCGCGGACCCCGAGATCGGTATCCTGTACGTGTTCGCCATGGTGAGCATCGGGGTGTACGGGATCATGCTGGGGGGCTGGGCCAGCAATAACAAGTTCGCGCTGTACGGGGCCATCCGCGCCAGCAGCCAGATGATCAGCTACGAGCTGGCCATGGGCCTGAGCATCGTGGCCCTGGTGCTGCACACGGGCACCCTGAGCATGGGCGGTATCGTATCCCAGCAGCTGGACGGGGTGTGGAACATCGTGTACCAGCCCTTCGGATTCCTGCTGTTCATCACCTGTGCCTTCGCCGAGTGCAACCGCGCGCCCTTCGACCTGCCGGAATGCGAAACAGAACTGGTGGGCGGCTACCACACGGAGTTCAGCAGCATGAAGCTGGGCTTCTACCTCTTCGCCGAGTATGTGAACATGTTCATCAGCAGCGCGGTGATGAGCACGCTCTACTTCGGCGGATACGACATCCCCTTCTTCAGCCAGGCCGGCGACACAGGCCTGCTGACGGTGGCGCTTGGTACGCTGGCGCTCTTCCTGAAGATCGGCTTCTTCATCTTCCTCTTCATGTGGATCCGCTGGACGCTTCCGCGCTTCCGCTACGACCAACTGATGGACCTGGGCTGGCGCAAGCTGATCCCCCTGGCCATCCTGAACCTGCTGATCACCGGGCTCATCGCGCAGCGCGAGGCGCTGCTGGCCCTCTTCTGACCGACGCGCCATGGAAAGCCCGATGCGATTGACGCAGCGCTCGCGCCAGGTGAGCAACAAGAAGATGACGCTCATGGAGCGCATCTACCTGCCGGCCATCCTCAAGGGGATGAGCATCACCCTGAAGCACTTCCTGACCCCGAAGAAGGCCACGGTGAAATATCCCGAGCAGGAAAAGCCGCGCAGTGCGGTGTACCGCGGCATGCACGTGCTGAAGCGCGACGAGCAGGGCCGGGAGCGCTGCACGGCCTGCGGGCTTTGCGCGGTGGCCTGTCCGGCCGAGGCCATCACCATGGTGGCCGCCGAGCGGAAGAGGGGCGAGGAGAAGCTCTACCGCGAGGAGAAGTACGCGTCGGTCTACGAGATCAACATGCTGCGCTGCATCTTCTGCGGCGACTGCGAGGAGGCCTGCCCCAAGGAGGCCATCTTCCTCACCGACCGCCTGGTGCCCACGGACTACGAGCGTAGGCCCTTCGTGTACGGCAAGGAGTGGCTGGTGGAGCCGCTGGACCCGAGCCTGCGTGTGGACGTGAGCAAGCGGCAGACGCCGGAGGTGCTCAAGTTCAAGGAGCAGAAGCAGTACGCGCACAACCGCTGAGCGGTGGTGCTCAGTGCCAGATGAGCCAGAAGGCGGCGAGGCCGCCGAAGTAGCCGATCGCGGCCGGCAGGCTGATGCGCCTCAGGTACCACATGAAGTCGATGCCGAGCACGCCCATGACGGCCACGCCCGCGGCGGAGCCGATGATGAGCATGCTGCCGCCGGTACCCGCGCAATAGGCCAGCAGCTCCCAGAAGACGTGGTCCGGCGGGAAGGTCTCCAGCGTGTACATGCCCTGCGCAGCCGCCACCAGGGGCACGTTGTCCACCACGGCGCTGAGCACACCGATGGCGGCGTTGATCACGTAGATGCTGCCGAGCGCATCGCTCAGCCAGGTGCTCAACAAGGTCAGGTGCCCGGCGGTCTCCAGCCCCGCCACGGCCAGCAGGATGCCCAGGAAGAAGAGGATACCCGTGTGGTCCACCTTGCGCAGGATGGCGGTCACCTGGTACTGGCCGCGGTCCTCCATGCTGCGGGTATGGATGAACTCCGTATAGATCCAGAGGATCGCCAGGCCGAACATGATGCCCATGAAGGGTGGCAGGTGGGTGATGGCCTTGAAGACCGGCACACCCAGCAGGGTGGCCAGGCCGAGGAAGAAAACCGTGTACTGCTCCCGCTTGGATACGCGGGCAGCGTCGGGATCCACATGCTGCGCGCGGCGGTCGAATCGTCCCTTCATGGTGCGCCCCATCCACAGCAGCGGCAGCACCAGGCACACCAGGCTGGGCACGATCAGCTTCAGCATGATGTTCCAGGTGGTCACCTGCCCATCGATCCAGAGCATGATGGTGGTGACATCGCCGATGGGGCTCCACGCGCCGCCGGCATTGGCCGCGATGATCACCACCCCGGCGTAGGTCCACAGGTCGTTGCGGTCGGCCACCAGCTTGCGCAGGAGCGCGGCCATCACGATGGCGGTGGTGAGGTTGTCCAGCATGGCCGAGAGGAAGAAGGTGAGCACCCCCACCAGCCAGAGCAGCACCCGGCGGTCGCGGGTGTTGATGCGGTCCGTGATCACCTGGAAACCGGCGTGGGCGTCCATGAGCTCCACCACCGTCATGGCACCCAGCAGGAAGAATAAGATGCTGGCGATGCCGGACACGTGGTGGCCCAGCTCTTCCAGCGGCTGCTCCGGGCCGTGGTGGTGACCGATCATGATGCAGGTCCAGATGGCCATGCCCGTAAGGATGGCGGGTGCGGCCTTGTTCACCTTCAGCGGGTGCTCGAAGGCGATGGCGGCATAGCCCAGCACGAAGAGGAGGATGATGAGGGTGAACATGGGTTGCGTGCGCTTGGAAGGTTCAAGAATAGGGAACAGTATGGAGGGGCGCGTGTTGTTTCCGGGCAGCGGGCTACATTCGCCACCGTTCCGAAAAGGCCCTCCCGGGGGATGCAGTACCTCTTCTACCTCTTCGCGGCGATATCGGTGCTCAGTGCACTGGTGGTGGTGGCCGCACGGAGCCCGGTGAACAGCGTGATCGCGCTGATCGTGTGCTTCCTGAGCATCGCCGGCCACTACATCCTGCTCAATGCCCAGTTCCTAGCGGTGGTGCAGGTGATCGTGTACACGGGGGCCATCATGGTGCTCTTCCTGTTCGTGATCATGCTGCTGAACCTGAACAAGGCCACGGAGGCGCACAAGACCCTGGGCACGCGCATCGCGGCCGTGGCCACTGGCGGGCTGTTCCTGCTCACCCTGCTCGGCGCGTTGCGCCACGGCCTGGCCATGGCACCGCCGGCGGAGGGCTATGACGTGTCCGTGGGCCTGGTGAAGAGCGTGGGGCGCAGCCTCTTCGGCCCCTTCCTCCTGCCCTTCGAGGTGAGCAGCGTGCTCTTCCTGAGCGCCATGATCGGCGCGGTGATGCTCGGCCGCAAGGACAAAAACCCCGCACCCCAGGCATGAACGGCGTGGTGAGCGCGATACAGGCCGTGCCGCTGCAGCACTACGTGGTGCTCAGTTTCATCCTGTTCAGCATCGGGCTGGCCGGCGTGCTCTTCCGGCGCAACACCATCATCATCCTGATGTGCCTGGAGATGATGTTCAACAGCGTGAACCTGCTGCTCACCGCCTTCAGCGCCCACCATGGCGACGCGGGCGGGCAGGTGTTCGTGTTCTTCATCATGCTGGTGGCGGCCGCGGAAGTGACCGTGGGCCTGGCCATCCTGGTGACCATGAAGCGCAACGTGGACAGCGTGGACATCAACCAACTGAACCGCCTGAAATGGTGACCACGGACCTGCTCACTGCGCTGGTGCCGGGCCTGCCCCTGCTCGGGGCGGTCACCATCGCAGCGCTGCGCCGGAAGCTCAGCGGCAACGCGGCGGGCATGCTGGCCACGGCCATGATCGCCGGGGCGTTCGCATGCGCCGTCACCCTGTTCCTCGGCTTCGATCCGCAGGGCGGTGCACGCACGGTGGAGCTGTTCCGCTGGATCGACGTGGGCCCCATGCACGTGCCCTTCGCCTTCCGCATCGACGCGCTCTCCCTGACGATGATGCTCATCGTCACCGGCATCGGCTCGCTGATCCACCTCTACTCCATCGGCTACATGCACGACGATGCGCGGGTGGCCACCTTCTTCGCGCACCTCAACCTCTTCACTTTCGCCATGCTGCTGCTGGTGATGGGGGCCAACTTCGTGATGACCTTCATCGGCTGGGAGGGTGTGGGCCTGTGCAGCTACCTGCTGATCGGCTTCTGGTACACCAACCCGGCGTACAACTACGCCGCCCGCAAGGCCTTCGTGATGAACCGCATCGGCGACCTCGGCTTTGTGCTCGGGCTGGCCTGGCTGTTCGCCTCCACCGGCACCCTGGATTACGCCGAGGTGTTCGGCAAGGCCGGTTCGCTTTCCACCACGGCGATCACCGGCATCACCCTGCTGCTCTTCGTGGGCGCGATGGGCAAGAGCGCCCAGCTTCCGCTGTTCACCTGGCTGCCCGATGCCATGGCCGGCCCCACCCCGGTGAGCGCGCTCATCCACGCCGCCACCATGGTCACCGCCGGCATCTTCCTGCTGGTGCGCAGCAGCGCCCTCTTCATGCTGGCGCCCTTCACGCAGGACGTGGTGCTGTACACGGGGTTGATCACCGCGCTGCTCACCGCGAGCATCGGTGTGTTCCAGAACGACATCAAGAAGGTGCTCGCCTACTCCACGGTGAGCCAGCTGGGCCTGATGTTCGTGGCCCTCGGCGTGGGCGCCTACAGCGCGGCCATGTTCCACGTCACCACCCACGCCTTCTTCAAGGCCCTGCTCTTCCTCGGTGCCGGCAGCGTGATCCACGCTTTGGGCGGGGAACAGGACATCCGCCGCATGGGCGGCCTGAAAGGCGTGACCAAGGTGACCTATGTGACCTTCCTCATCGGCACACTGGCCATCGCCGGCATCCCGGGCTTCAGCGGCTTCTTCAGCAAGGACGCCATCCTGATGGCCGCCTACCAGGAGCACCCGCTGTTGTACGCGGCCACACTGGGCGTGAGCCTGCTCACCTGCTTCTACATGTTCCGCCTGCTGTTCCTCACCTTCTTCGGCAGCTACCGCGGCAAGGCCCATCCGCACGAGAGCCCTGCGGTGATGACCGTGCCACTGATGGTGCTGGCCGTGCTGAGCGTGGTGGGTGGGGCGCTCAACCTGCCGCACCTGGTGGGCGGGCACGAAACGATGAAGCACTTCCTGGCCACGGCGGCCGACGGCGTGGGGGCGGAGCACCTGCACCTGGACGCCACCACGGAAT
>Ga0315900_10003375_pt1 | contig 23413 bp, 27 predicted proteins | sample LakEriMetagenome_FD_203521 | JGI IMG/M metagenome (GOLD analysis project Ga0315900, IMG submission 203521) | Freshwater fungal communities from buoy surface, Lake Erie, Ohio, United States - Buoy 12 MA114 | ecosystem: Environmental > Aquatic > Freshwater > Lake > Lake biofilm | place: USA: Lake... | reverse complement strand
GGCGCACCAGGGCGGCCGGCGGGTCGATCTCCTCGGGCTGGTCGGCGCCTAGTTCAAAATCGGCAGCACCGGCGCCCCGGAAAGCACCGGATTGGACTTCGCCGCATGCATCGTGCCGAACCCACCATGGGTTCCGATCACGACCGAGTGTGGGAGCCGGGCGCCGACCGCCCGGGCGCCGGCGCCCTTGCAGGCCTTGCAGGAATTACAATCGGCTCGCCATCCGCCCTCGGCCGACGCGGGGCAGACGATTTCACCGGGCGCCGGTGTCGCATCATTCGAGGCCCGAAAGTATCGCCACCCCCTCGCGTTCGCGTCGGCGCCCTCGGCCACACTGTGGACGCTCGCCATGAAATAGGCGCGAAACCCTTGAAACTCCGGGCGCCGGTGCTGGTGAGTGTATCCAGTCCACCCATCGGCAATCGCGGAAAGATGCGACACGATGGCGAGCGGGATTAGCACCGGCTCGCCATAGGCGCCCCAGCGGATGCGGCGCCCCACGAAGTATCGGTCGTGCTGCGCCGCATCGTATGCGACATAGCGCCCACGATGGTAAGCCTCGTGGACGGCTCGCGGGCCTTGCCCGAGGTTGACGTAGCACGTTCGCGCCTTGCCCATGAGACCGCGCAGCGGGCAATCTCCGCACACTGTCGCATCGTCGCCCGTTTTGAGGGTTTCGGTCGGTTTCGCGAGGGTATCGGCCAGTATGTAGACCTGGAGCATATCCCCTGTCTTGGAGTTGGACGAACGCGACAGGCACGCGATCACGACGAACGGCTCGCCGGTGAACGGCGAGCGCCCCCGATGCAAAATCACTCCAAGGGGGCGATGCGCGGCCTTTTGGATGCGGGGCATGGTAAATCCTTTTGAACTTGTGGCACAGAATCCGCGGCCGACGCTCGGCCGCATGCGATCACTGTACACTCGGCACAGTCTCGGCACAAGTACCCTATCGGCAATCGGCCCGAAAGAATGTAACGCGGCCGGGCTAGACACTTAGCACTTGAGACTACGCGCACGATCCCCCCACAATTCCCGCACGAGCGGCGCCCCGCATTCAATCGGCCGCAGGATTCTAGGGCAATTCGATAGCCCCCCCTCCAGTAGGGTATCCCACGGCCGGGGGGATCGGGCAAGCAGACCGCCTGTCCATGGAGCGTGTCGCGTGCGGGGGCGTAGGTAAAACGCTCCCGACGTCGGTTTGGGAAAAAATCTGCGATGCGGCGGAATGTCTTGTTTGGTAGACTGCCGGCGTGGCTGAAACGTGCGTCACTGGACGATGCACCAAGGAAGGTAAGCCCTGCCCAGTCTGCGGCGGCCCTGTGCCGCCGTCGCGGGGCGTGAAGCCGCGCAAGTACTGCGGCGTGAAATGCCTGCGACTCGGCACAAAAGGCATTGCCGAGCGGAACTTGCAGCCGCACTACTGCGCTGATTGCGGCACTCATGTCCAGTACTGCGGCCGAGGTCCGCGCAGCGTCGTAAAGTGCGACGAATGTCGCGGTCGACGTTCAGTGCAGTGCGAGAAGTGCGGAGTTACGTTTCGAGGTCCGCGCGGGCGTCAGTTCTGCTCTGACAGGTGCCGCTACGGGAGCCTGATAACAGACCCGATCCAGTGCGCGGCGTGCGGCTCCGAGTTCGTTCGCGAAAAGGGGCGGCATGGCAGCCGGTATTGTTCCACAGCGTGCGGCGAACTGGCGCGCAAGAAAAACATCGAAAACAACGTGATGGCGTCGAGGCTGCGGGCGAAAACGCCACAGTGCCTCTGCTGCCTGCGGCCTTTTAGGAGGCGGTCCTCGGGAAGAAACGCCGGGAAGTATTGTTCGCGAGAGTGTGCCTTCGAGGCCAGGAGACTTCGGCTTCCTTGTGCCAGGCTGACGAATCGAATAGGCGCATCAATCGACGCCAAACTCGCCATCTGGTTTCACGCCTGGGGCGACGACGACGGCGACCCGAAGAATGCCGGCTGTCGGCGAGGTGGACATAAGCATCGATGTCGGCGCTACGGATGCCACTACGAACCCGTCAGCACAAAGGCGATATTCGGGCGAGACAATTGGACGTGCCAGATATGCGGCTGCGAACTTCTGCGGACACGCGACCACGACGGGCCGTGGTTGCCGTTGCCGAACACGGCGACCATCGACCACATCGTGCCGCTGTCTTTTGGACCATCAAGCCCAGGCCACTGCCCATCGAACATCCAGGCGGCGTGCTGGTCGTGCAACAGCAGGAAGGGAAACAAGCCCCCGGACTCCTTTGTGTCACGCATGGCTACAAGCCTAGACTAACTGTCATGGCACGCGGCCCAGCCCCAACACCGAAGCACATCCTCCAGATGCGCGGCAGCAAGGAGGCGAAGTACCGGGAGGAACTCGGGACTCCGGCCTCGGACTTGCCGGAGCCGCCAGAGTGGCTTCGGCCCGCGGCCAAGGAGATGTTTCGCCTTGTCTGCGGCTATACGCAGCGGATGGGAACCCTGGCCGAGAGCGACACCGAGGTGATCTGCCGCTACGCGATCATCTGGGACCGCTGGCGCGAGGCCGAAATGAACCTCGCCAAGATGGATTCCGGCTGGATTGAGGTTCTCGCCCCCGACGGCTCGCTGCGATTCAGCCGTCCAAACCGCTGGCAATCGCAGGCCAATTCATGCCACGAGCAACTCCGGCAGTTGGAAACCGTCCTCGGCCTGACCCCGGCCGACCGCACCCGCCTCGGCTACGGCGCGGTGAAGGTTGTCCAAGACCCAGTGGACGCCCTGTTTGACGACACAGCGACGGGTTGACATCCGCCATTTCGCGCGGCTGCTGAAGCACACCGAGAGTCCGTTCACCGGCCAGCCGTTCGTGCCGGCGCCGTGGCAGGACGAGTACCTCGACCGCCTCTTCAACACGAAGCGGCCGGACGGAAAGCGGCAGTATCAGCGGAGTTTGCTGGCGTTGCCTCGAAAAATGGGCAAAACCGCGATGTGCGCCGTCATCGGCGCCTACGAGGGTTTCTTCGGTGCCGACGGCGGCCAGATTCTCATCGCGGCCGGCGACCGCAAGCAGGCGAGCCTCCTGTTCACGGCGGCCTCGCGTTACATCGAGTCCTGCCCCGGCCTGCTGCGGCGGTGCAAGATATACAAGAACTCAATCGTCATTCCGCATAAGAAATCCACGATCCAATTTCTTTCAAGCGAGCACAAGGGCAAGCACGGCTTTAACCCGTCGGTTGTTATCGTCGATGAATACCACGTCCAGCCCAATCGCGACCTCGTCGATGTCCTCGAATCAGGTATGGGCGCCAGAGACGAGCCGCTCGTCATCTATGTGACCACGGCCGGCATGGACCGCATCGGCCCCTGCTACGACGAGTGGCAGCGGGCCTTGAAGGTCAGGGACGGACTGATCGACGACCCGACGTTCCTGCCCTGTATTTTTGCGGCCGACGACGCCGCCGACCCGTTTCTGGAGGAGACCTGGAAGGCCGCTCAACCGAACTACGAAATCACCGTCCGCAAGGAGTTCATGGAGCGCGAGGCCGCGCTGGCTCGGGAGAGCGTGGCCCAGGAAATCAAGTTTCGGACCCTGTATCTCAACCAGTGGGTGTCCAACGGTGCCAGCCGCTTCTTCCGCAGCGGCGTGATCGACAAGTGCATGGTGCCGACGAAGCCGCCGGGCGAGCGGATCGCCTACTGCGGCCTCGACCTGTCGAGCAACACCGACACGACGGCGTTCGTCGCCGTCTGGCCTGACGAGGACGGATCATTCGACGTCCACTGTCACATCTTCATCCCCGAGGAGAACGCCGACCGGGACGAAGCGCCGTATCGCCAATGGGCCAAGGACGGATTCTGTACACTAACGGAAGGCGATCTAGTTGATTTTGATGCAGTTCGGAACTACGTCCTCTCGTTTTGCGAGAAGAACGCGGTTCGGGCTGTTTCCATTGATCGCTGGAACGCTACGCACATCACGACGCAACTCGTGGCCGAGGGCATCGAAGTTAAGCCCTACGGACAGGGTTACGCCTCGATGAGCGCGCCGACGAAGTTGCTGGAAGCCCTCGTGCTGGGCGGCCGGCTGCGGCTCGGCGACAACAAGGCCATCGCCCTGCATTTGAGCAATATGCAAGTCCGCGTCGATGACGCCGGGAACATCAAGCCTACAAAACAACACTCTCACTCGACCGCCAGGATCGACGCCGCCGTGGCGCTGGTGATGAGCCTGGGCCTTGCCAGCAGCGAGGCGCATGGGCCTGCCGAAGAACCAACCCTCATAGTGTTCTGAACCAATGGACGAAGACATCGGCGATCTGGTCGAGATGCGGTCGAGCCTGTCGCGGGTGTTCGAGGAGATCATCGAGAGCAATCGGACGACGGCCGGCGTGACCGTCAGCCCCGAGGGCAGCCTGGCGTGCAGCACGGTCCTGGCCTGCGTCCGCGTGCTGTCGGAGTCGATCGCGTCGATGCCGTTCAACGTCTACCGGCGGCTGCCTGGGGGCGGCAAGGAGATTGCCGAGGATCATCCGCTTCAGGAAGTGCTCGCCTACCAGCCGAACGACTGGATGACGTCGTTCGAGTGGCGCGAGTGGATGATGAGCCAGATGCTCCTCTGGGGCAACGCCTACTGCCTGATCCGGCCGGGCCGGCGTGGCAGCGTTGACCAGTTGATTCCGCTCCACGCCAGCCGGATGACGATCGTGCGGCTGGAGAGCGAGCGAGCGAACTCCGTCGGAAAACTTCAGTACCAGTACCTGGAGCCGAACAAGGCCACCCCGACGCTCTACCGCCAGGATCAGATTTTCCATTTGCGGTGGCTCTCGTCGGACGGCGTGACGGGCTACATCCCCACGAACCTGTCCAAGGACGCCATCGCCCTCGCCAGGGCGACGGAACTGTACTCCAGCGCATTCTTTGGCAACGGGGCATCGACGGGGGCGTACATCGAGGTCGATCAGCCCCACAAGCCGGAGGTGCTCCAGCGGTTCAAGAGCCAGTGGGACGACGCCCACCGCGGCCCGCACAAGGCGTTCGGAACCGTGATCATGCCGTTCGGCTTCCACAAGAAAGCCGACCCGGTCAACAACCAGCACAGCGCTCTCATCGAGACACGAAGGTACGCGACCGAGGAGATAGCGCGGGGCTATCGCGTCCCCCTCCACCTCCTCGGCGACCTGTCGAACGTCCGCTACAACACCGTCGAACAGTCGGCCATCGACTTTGCGACGTTTTCGTTGATTCCGCACTGCCGCCGCTGGCAGTTTGCCTGCCGCCGCGACCTGATTGCCGACGACAAGAACTACTTCGTCGAGTTCGACCTGTCGGCCCTGATGGCCGGCGACTACCAGGCCCGCTCGCAGTTCCTTCGCGAGATGTTCAACATGGGCTGCCTCTCGGTGGACGAGATTCGCGGCCAGATCGGCTACAACCCGCTTCCCGACGGCCTGGGGAACAAGCGGTTCGTTCAGGTGAATATGCAGTTGCTGGACGCCTTCACGGTCAACAACCCGACCGGGGCGGCGCAGAATCAGACGGCGCCGCTGCCGGCGGATGGGCAGCAACAGGATGTGGCCTCTAGCGACAGTGCCGAAGGCACTACCACCGACGGAAACGACGGCCCGACGCCGGCTGACGCTGCGACGCGGTCGGCTTCCGAGACCCTCTTCCGCACGACGCTTCGTCGCCTCGCCGCCATCGAGGCTGACGGCATTCTGGAGCGGCGCAACAAGGCCGGGAAGTTGCAGGCGTGGCTCGAAGCCCACGAGCAGCGGATGAAGACGGAACTCCTCGACGCCGCACAGGCTACCGGCCGCGACATCGAGGTGTTCGCGACAGAGTGGATGGAGGAGTCGAGGAATCGTCTGCTGGAGTGCCATCGCTCCGGCAGGCCGTATGAGGAGGCGACGACGTCATGGACGGATCGTGCGAACTTGAGCGACGGCTGATCGCGGAAGCGCCCGGCCTGGAGGTTCGGCAGAGCGAGAATGGCCGCACGGTCATTCGCGGGTATGCGGCACTCTATAACTCCGATTCGCAGGACTTGGGGGGCTTTGTCGAAAGAATTGCCCCCGGCGCCTTCGACGCCGTCATCGCCAAGAATCCCGACGTTTTCGGCCGCTACAACCACGAGCGACTCCTCGCCCGCACCTCCAGCGGCACGATGAAGTTGGAACTGGACGAGCGCGGCCTGCGCTACACGATCTACCCGAAGAAGGCTGACGCTGACGTCGTCGAAAGCATCGAGCGCGGAGATGTGCGCGGTTCAAGTTTCGCGTTCCGCACCAGCGGAGCGGGCGAGAAGTGGTTCAAGGACGGCAGCGGCCGGATGATCCGCGAGATCAGGTCGTTCGACTTTCTCGGCGATGCCGGCCCCGTGGACAACCCGGCCTACCCGGCCACCGAGGCATTTGTGAGCAAGCGGGCCTTGGAGATGGCCCGCGGCGAGGAAATCAAGGAGCCTGCTGATGAGCAGCGAGAGGCTGGCGTTGTGGTCGAGGATTCTGCGGAGCCTGCTCCGGCCGAAGCCGAAACCGCCGACCGTGCGGTGGAAGCCGCAGATGAGGAGCAACGTGCCGCCGTCAGCCTCAAACCTACGGCCGGAATGGCCGCGGCGGCTCGGCGAGGGCTGAAACTTCACGAGGAAGGCAAGAGCGGAGACGGCCTGAAGCCCGAGACGGTTGCCCGCGCGAATCGCCTGGCGAAGCGGGAGGAGATGAACGAAGACTGGGTTCGCGAGATGCGTGCCTGGTTCGCTCGTCACGACGAAGCGAGCAAGTCGCCTGGCTGGGACAAGCCGGGCGAAGAGAAGCCCGGCTATGTGGCGTGGCTTCTCTGGGGCGGAAACGCTGCGATGAACTGGTCGGCCCGCAAGGTCAAGGAACTCGAAGGCGAGCGTGATCTGCCGGAGTACGACGAAGAGCGCGACATCGACGAAGAGCCGAAGAAGATCGAAGTCATCGTGGGCGTGAACACCGACGACTTCAAGAGCAAGATCGCATCGCTGAAGGCAACGCTGCTGCGGACTCACTTGCACGGCAAGTAGTCCGTACCCTACAAATCAAGATATACGCCCTGCGAAGGATTTCGCAGGGAGCAGTGCGAGCGACTTGAGGACTCAATTCGCGGCGCGCTTGCGGGCAACACACCCGCCGGCCGCCGCACTCGTGCGATTGGCCGGCTTCATCAAGGAGCAAGGCCAATCATGGCGAGCAACCTCAAGCGTCTTCAGGACCGTGCCGCGGCGATCGCCGCGCGGATGACCGAACTGGCCGATGTGGCCGAGCGTTCGGAGGATCAGACCGCGGAACTCCGTCGGCTCTCCGACGAGGCCGACAAGGTCAAGTCCGACCTGGAGTTCGAGGGTACGCTCGCCGCCAAGGAGGCGGAACTGCGGGCTGTGGTCGAGAAGGCCGCCCCCGCCCCGGCTGCGGCCCCTGTGGCCGAGCAGCCGAAGAAGACCGAGATTCGGGCGATCTACCCGCACCACACCTCGCTGCGGGCTTTCAATGACGGCCCCGAGGCCGTCGAGAGCGCCTATCGCTGCGGGCGTTGGCTGCGGGCGACGGTGTTCAAGAACGCCGACGACATTCGCTGGTGCCGCGACCACGGCGTCGAGGCCCGCGCCCTCAACGAGGGCAGCAACTCGGCCGGCGGTGCGCTGGTTCCCGAGGAGTTCGCCAACCGGGTGATCCGCCTCGTCGAAACCTACGGCACCTTTCCCGGCGCCGCCGAGAGCGTGTCGATGTCGCGTGACACGATGGTCATCCCGAAGCGCCTGTCGGGAACGACGGCCTACTTCGTGGGTGAAGGGTCGAGCGTGACCGAGAGCGAGCCGACCTACGGCAACGTGTCGCTCGTCGCCAAGAAGTTGGCGGTCGGCTGCCGGATGAGCACCGAGGTCGTCGAAGACGCCTTTATCTCGATCGCAGACGCAACTGCACAGGAGTTCAGCACCAGCCTTGCGTACCGGATCGATTTGTGCGGCTGGCTGGGCGATGGGACGAGCCAGTATGGCGGCATCAACGGCATCGTCAACAAGGTCAACGACGGCACGCACACTGCCTCGGTGGTGTCGGCTGCGGCGGGCAACACCGGCTTCGAGACCCTCGACGTCGAGGACTTCCTGGCGGCGATGGGCAAGTTGCCGCTCTACGCCCGCCAGGGGGCCGCTTGGTACGTCTCGCCCGCCGGCTACGCCGCGAGCATCGCTCGCCTCAAGTACGCGGCTGGCGGCAACACGGTGGACAACCTCGGCCGCGATGCCGGCGAGTCCTTCCTGGGCTACCCGGTGCGGATGGTGCATGTGCTCAACAGCACCCTCGGCGCCGACAGCAACAAGGTGAAGGTGCTGTTCGGGAACATGAACCTGTCCAGCATCTACGCCCGTCGGCGTGACTTCTCGGTGCGGCTGTTCGATCAGGTCTACGCGACCACCGATCAACTGCTCCTCCAGGGGACCATGCGGTTCGACATCAACCACCACAGCCTCGGCACGACGAGTGAGGTCGGTCCTGTGATCGCCCTCAAGTCGGCCTGATCAGTAGACACAAGGAGCACCTAGAGCATGATCCACTCCCAGAATCACAAGGTCGTCGCTGAACTGCCCACCGCGGCTGTCGGTGCGACTGCGACCGCCTCGCTGACGATCGACACCATCGGCTACGACCACGCCAGCGTGACGGTCCTTCGGGCCAGCAACGCCAGCACGGTGTTTGCCAACGTCGTGAAGGTCGAGGAGTCCGACGAGTCCAACGCGAACTTCACCAACGTCACGGCCCTCGTGGGCGGCGGCACTGGCGGGTTCTCGATCCCGGCGGTGAGCAACACCAATGCCGCGGCCGTGATGAAGATGGACATCGACACGCGGGCCAAGAAGCGCTATCTGAAGGTGTCCTACACCCCTGGTGCGTCGGCCAACGTGGCGATCGTCGGCCGTCTGGGCCGTGCCGAAGAGTCGCCCGTGTCGAACTCCGACGCTGGCGTCATCGGCCGGGTTGTTGGCTAGTCCCGTACAAGCGGGACGGCCATGACGGCCGACAAAGGCGCAAGGATGCGCGCCCGCTCCTTACAAGGAGCGAATGATGCTACTGCGTGTTGGTAATTGTGAAGCCGAGGTGAAGGTTGCTGCTCTTATGAGCACGCCTCGCCTCGGCTTCACCGATAATTTCTTCTGCGTCTCGCAGGCGCTGGCCCCGCACGGCATCGCCCCCATCAAGTACACCGGGGCGTTCTTCGGGCAGTGCCTCCAGCGAACGATGGAGCAAGTCGTGGACACCCACGACGTTGTCCTGACCATCGACTACGACACGATCTTCACGGCGAAGACGGTCGAGGCTCTCCTGGCCCTGCTGCTCCACAGCGGCTACGACGCCATCGCCCCGCTCCAGACGAAGCGGGAGGCGAACACGGTCATGTTCGCCCTGGCTGGCAACACGCCCGACGAGAAGACGACGGTCGAGAACGACTGGTTCAGTAAGGTCGTCCAGCCCGTCGAGACGGCCCACTTCGGCTGCACGTTCATCCGCACCGCCGCCATCAAGAAGATGGCGAAGCCGTGGTTCCTGGCCGAAGCGAATGCCGAAGGCACATTCACGGGCGGGCATGTGGACGAGGACATCTACTTCTGGAAGAAGTTCGCTGCTTCCGGCAACCGCCTGGGTATCGCCACTCACGTCAGCGTCGGCCACGCCGAACTGATGATCACCTGGCCCAGCCGGAGCGTCGAGGGTGGCAAGGTGCAGCAGCACACGACGGAGTTCTGGAACGGCGGAAAGAAGCCGCCCGAAGGCGCCTGGGGGTTCGTGCCGCAATGAGAGTTCGCATCGTCAAGCCGTTCGCCGGCTACAAGGAAGGCCAGGAGTTCGAGTGGGGCGACGGAGCCGCCCGCATCTACGTCGCTCGTGGCCTCGTTGAAGAGGTGTCAGAGCGTCGCGTCGAGACGGCGACCGTTGAGAAGCGGATGGAGCGTGCCGCTCTGCCGCCCGTGAGGAGAAGCGGAAAATGACCGTCACGATCACCTACGGCTCGCCGGAGTATCCGCAGAGCGGCGTGACGCCGTATCGGAGCCTCGTCCGGCACACGGCTCCGGCCGTCCACCCCGTCACCCTGGCGGAAGCCAAGGTGCAGTGCCGCGTCGATGTGTCGGACGACGATGCCTACATCAGTTCGCTGATCGGGATGGCGACGGAGTACGTTGAGAACGTGCTCGACGTCAGCCTCATCTCGCAGACCCTTGAGGCTCGCTACGACTGCTTTCCGCTGTGGGAGATCATCCTCCCCCGCCCGCCGATGGCGAGCGGCACAGTGACGGTCATGTACCGTGACGAGGCCGGGCAGATGCAGACGATCACGTCTGCGGCTTCTGCGTTTCAGGTTGACCACTACGCCACCCCAGGCCGCATCTACCCCAACTACCAGGGCGTCTGGCCGGCGGTTCGAGGCGACGAGAACAGCGTCGTCGTCCGCTGGCCGGCGGGCTACGGCCCCAGTGGCTCCAGTTGCCCGAGCACCGTGAAGGGGCTGATCCTGCTCCTCGTGGCCCACTGGTACGAGATGCGACAGCCGGTCGTGGCTGGCTTCAGCCAGGTGCTGCCGGTGCCGCTGACGTTCAACACGCTGCTGGCCGCCAGCGGCTGGGGTGGATACCGATGAGCGTCCAGGCCACCGTCCAGGCTGTCGTTCACGCCCAGTCTGTGGCCTCGTCGGGGCTGGCCCAGGAGATGATGAACAACATCGTCTCCTTTGCCTTCGACGTCGGCGACTGCACGAAGGTGTGGAGCGACCGGAGGACGTTCGCCAACGGCATGGACGAGGTGGACTTCGCGGCCGTCGGCCTCGGCACGGTGAAACTGCTGTGCCTGAAGAACCTCTCCACGACGAATCAGATCGCCATGTCGGCCGGCTGGACGGGCAGCCAGTTCAGCCTCTTCCGCCAGGACGTTACGTCGTGGAACTTCTCGCCGATGATCAACCTCGGCGCCCTGACGCTTCGCGGCTACCCGATCCGCGAGGGCGGGGCGATTCTGCTGTCCTGCCCGAACAGCGAGGGCTTCGCGACGACGGGCGGCGGCAGCATCCTCCGCATCGGCGGGACGACGGGGCAGGGGTACGAAATCTACGTCATGGGAACCTGACCGATGGCTCTTAACGCCCAGATCACCCTCTCCATCCTGGCCCACGAGACGTCGTCCGGCGACCTGTCGCGTACGCTGCGGGCCACGCCGGCCAACTACGCCCTGTCGCTCGGAGACGGCACGGGGGCGAATCAGGCCCAGGTCGTGTGGAGCGACTCGCGGACGGCGACGACGTCCAACGAAGACCTGAATCTAGCCTCGCTGGCCGATACGCGAGACGGCGCCGCCGTCGTTGTCGCGTTCACGCAGGTGAAGTTGGTCTATGTGAGAAACACACACGAGACATCAAGCCTGCGCATTGGCGGATTCTCGGGACTCGGGTCGTTCGCTGGCCTTCCGATTAGCGTCTCGTTGACGCTGCCCCCCGGCGGCGGCTACCTGTTCTCGGCGCCATCGGCAGCCGGGGTCGTCGCTGGCACGGCACGCTTCGCCGCCGAAACAGGCTCCTGCACCTACGACATCGTCCTCATCGGCGAAGGCACGGTCACATGATCATCGGCCAGATGCGGGAGCGGGTGGCGATCAAGTCGCAGACCGAGGTCCGCAGCCCCTCCGGCGAGACGACTCTGTCGTGGAGCACGACAGTCGCCACCGTCTGGGCGAGCGTCACGGGGCTGTCGAGCCGCGACATCCTCCAGGCCCAGCAGGCCAACGTCATCGCCACGCATCGCATCCGCATCCGCTACCGCCCCGACGTCACGCATACCAACCGGCTGGAGTGGCGGGGGCGCACAATGGAGATTGCCAGCGTCGTCGAGCGGGACAACAGGGCGGCTCTGGAGATGCTGGCGAGGGAGGTGCAATGATCGAGCAGGGCATCGGGTCGGCGAGGGAACTGGAGGGCGGCGGCACTGCGCTTGAGCGTGCCAACCAGTTCGTTGCCGTCAAGACGGCCGGCGTCCGCGACTTGGTCAAAACCCTCCAGGCTCTCGCCGGCTCGGCGGCGTCGGAGGCTGTGCTGTCGAAGGCCGTGATGAAGGCGAAGAGGCCGCTGGAGCAGCACTACGTCGGCCTCGCCAATCAGCACGAAGCCACCGGCAATCTCGCTCGGTCTGTAACGCACAAGAAGGTGAAGTACCCAGAGGGCATGATCATCGTCGTCGGCCCCCGCCAGACCGGCCCCGTCGGATCGACGCGAGACAAGGCTTCAGGCAACCACGCATGGCTCGTCGAGTTCGGCACCGGCCCTCGCAAGCCTGGGTCAAACAACCGCCGGGCCTACGTCAACGTACATCAGCGAATCAACGGGAAGATGGCCCGCGCCGGCTCGTTCAACAACACCCAGTTCGAGCAGATGGGGCGAGGGTACTACTTCCTCATGGGCAGCCTGGACGAACGTGCCGGCGCCGGCGGAAAGCCGGGGTATTCCCGCGACTTCTCCGACTCCTACGGCACCCGCGAGCAGCACCCGATCACGCTCAAGCCAGGCGACACCATCGCCCCCATGAAGCCTCTTGGCCTCATGGAGAAGACGATCAACGCCACCGACCGCCAGGTTTTCGAGATTCTCAAGGCTTCGCTTGAGGCGGGCATCACAGCGGCCGGAGGCTGACCATGATCATCAAGCCCGAAGACTACGTCTACTACCGGCTGACCTCGACGCCCGGCGTGGCCCGACTCGTCGGGTTCAAGGTTTATCCGATCGCCGTGCCGAAGTCAGCCGGCTTTCCGTTCATCGTCTACAAGCGGCAGAACATCATCCGCGAGTCGAGCCTGACCGGGCCGATGTTCATGCCGCTCCTGTCGATCCAGGTGGCTTCCTGGGCGCTCACCCACGACGCCGCCAGGGAGTTGGGGGACGAGGTCCGGCTTGCTCTGGATGGCAACACCGGCACCGCGATGGGGGTTACAATCCAAGATATGAGGCTCGTCAGCGAGACTGACGACTTCTTGGACCCGACGGCGATGGGAGCACAACTCCCCCCGGCCTACGAGGTCCGGCAACTGTATCAGATTCGGTGGCAAGAAGCCGCTTCGTAACCCTACAGGTCACGACACTGGCGCAAGGAGGCGCAACGCATGAGTATCTCGGCACAGGGAATGACGTTCTCGTTCGGTGGGTCCAACCTCACCGTGACGAGTGTGCAGGTAAATGACACGCAAGACCTCATCGACGCCACCCACTTGGGTATTGCCCCGAACGCGCGTCGGGTGTTCGTCGGTGGATTCGCCACCGACCGCGAGGTGCAGATCGACTACATCTCGACGACCATCCTCACGTCCGGCGTGTCTGGCGCTCTGTCGATCTCCGGCCCCATGTCGTTCAGCGGCAACGCGACCATCTCGTCGTCTTCGCTCGGCGGCTCCGTCGGCGCCCTCATCTCTGGGAGTGCGACGTTCCGAGTCGCGTAAGCGATGGCGGGATTCGCAGCCCAAGGGGCAACCTTCACGTTCGCCGGCACTCGCGGCCAGTTCGGCGCAAGCGTCACGTCTCTGTCTGTCTCGTCCCCGGAAGCGGAGGTCGTGGACATGACGGGGCCGGGCGATGCTCTTGGTGTTCGCGTCATGGTGCCGACCGGCGATTGGTCCGGCGGCAGCGTCGATGTCGAATACATCGCCTCGCCGAACGGCGCCGATCCAGAAGGGTTTGTGCGCGACTACGGCACGCTCACGTTCGCCGCGTCGGGGGTAACCATCTCTCGCCGCGCGATCCTTGCGTCTACCGACAGGCGGATGAGCGTCGGGGACATCGTCCGCGGGTCGCTGCGTTTCACGCTTACCGACTACGAAGGGTAGGCCGCCAATGACTACTTCTTCCCAGTTGCCGGTCGTGCGAAACATTGAGTTACTTCGAGACACGGCGGCGTCCATTTCGATAGCCCTCGGCTTCAGCATATCTGGGTCGCTGACGGCGACGGCAAAACTGTTTTCTGGATTTACGACAGAAGGCACGAATGTCTTGTCGCTGCCAGTGTCTGTCGCCAATCACTCGACGGGTGAGATCGTGATCCCGTTTACGTCGGCGAACACTTATACCCTTCGCAACGGCGCCGCGTGGGAATTGAAGGCGTCCGGCGTGTCGGCAGAAGACCCGCCAGAACTGGTGAGGACTTTGGCGTGGGGCCGCATTTCGGTCGTTAACGCAGCCGAGGTGCCGGCCGGCTCGCCGCTGTACCACGCCGTAGAGATGGTGAGCGGCGACGAGTTTACGTTCCAGGTCAACCTCGGCATGAGTGTGAGCGGGATGTCGCTGTCGGCGAGGCTTGTTCTTCCGGCCGGGGCCGGCGGATTCACCGACCTGTCTGTGCTCAATTTGCCTGCGTGGGTCTTGTCGGCGTCGAGTGGTCTCATCAAGGTGACCATCGACGAAACTCGCTCTGGCTTTGTTGACGAGCCTGGCTGGGGGTGGGTTCTTGAGAACGCACAGTCGCAGGCCGTCCTGCGTGCAGGCCCAGTGACCGCATACACGCGAGACAGCATCTCCGGCCCTCTCTCCACTGGCGTCGGAGAGGCGGTGGCCGCACCCGCAGTGCCAAATCTTGGTTCCGTTTTCCTGTAAGGAGTTCCTGTTTTATGGCTTTGAGCAAGGCAAAGATTCTCGCGGCGAAGGACGTCAAACTCTCGGACCCGGTCCCGGTCCCCGAGTGGGGCGGCGAAGTCCACATCAAGACGCTCTCTGGCACCGAACGCGATGCGTTCGAGGAAGCCTACGCCGAGCAGAAGATGAAGTCGTTCCGCGTCCGCTTCCTGGTGCTGACGCTGGCCGACGAGGCCGGCGAGCGGCTGTTCGCCGACGCCGACATTCCGGCGCTGTCGGGCAAGAGCAGCATCGTCATCAACCGGCTGTTCGAGAAGGCGTGGAGTCACAACGCCTTCACGAATGAGGCGGTGGAGGCGCTGGGAAACGATTCACCGACCGCCCCGAGCGAAAGTTCTACTTCGACCTAGCGCTGGCGCTTGGTCGGTCGGTCAAGGAGTTGTTGGAGACGGTTGATTCGCAGGAGTTGTCGGAGTGGTACGCCTACCACCAGCGGTGGCCCATTCCGAACAGTTGGCTTCAGACGGCGAGGATATGCCGGACGATCATGGCCGCCTCGGGCAACTACAAGCGGTTGCCCGAGGAGGAGGTGTTCATTCCGGCTGCCAAGCGGCCGAAACAGTCGCAGGACGCGATGCTGGCAGAGTTGTTGAAGTTGCAGCAGCCTCAAGGATGAGACGATGGCACGCGGCTATCTCGGCAAAATCTCTGCTGTCATCTCGGCGAACACCGGGGACTACGTCCGCAAACTGAACGAGTCCGCGAAGGAGACCGCTGCCTTCGCGAGGACCGTGCAGCAGACACTCGGCCGGGCCTCATCGGAGGCCAGCAAGTCGCTGGAGGGCATCTACACGCCGATCCAGAAGGTCGAGCGTGCCTTGCGGGCCGCAGCCAGCCAGAAACTCGCCTTCCGGGGCTTTGACGGCGCGATTCGCGACGTGCAGTCGCTCCAGTCGGCTATCGCAAAACTGACGGACAAGAAGACCATCGACCTCGTCGTCAAGACGAGCGGCGTCGGCTCCTTGGACGAACTGAAGCGGACGATCGGCGTCCTGCGCAACCAGGACGTGACGATCGGCGTGGAGGGCTTGCGGCAGCAGCGGGCGGCCATCGGAGACACCGGGCCGGGGAGAATCGTCGCGACCGCCGCCATCGAGGAGGCGAAGCGGCTCGACGCCGTCATCGAGGCGCTGGAGCGCATCGACGCCGAGAGCCTGAAGAAGATTTCGATCCAGGTCGAGGACTCCCAACTCACAGCCGCGTCCAATCAGTTTCGTCGGCTAACTGAACTTTCGACGCAAGTTGGCGGGCCGCTGGCGAGGGTGCAGTCTGAGTTCTCTGGCCTATCAGGCACTATTCAGGCCCAGTTCATTCCTGCTCTCGCCCAGGCGCAGAACTCCTACGAGCAGTTTCAGCAGCGAATCAAGGACAACTCCGACATCGCAGCATCGGAGTTCCGCGGTCTCGTCGCCGACGTAAAAGTTGTCGAGAACGCGATCTCTAGGCTTCGCGAAACGGCGGCGGCCGGCGGGAAACTGTTTACCGGCGAAGAGTTGACGTTCGTCCGCCCGCAGGCTGTTGACGAGTTGAATAAGTTGGCTGCGGCGCAGCAGAAACTCGCTGCCGCGCCGGCGGAAGTCCGCGGGTCTTCGTCTGCTAGAGAGTTGCTGGCAGACGGCCAGGTGCTCCAAGAGCAGATTGGCCGCATCAGCGCCCGCATCGAGAGACTCAATGCGCAGGGGCTGGACATCAAGTTTTCCCAGGCGGGGTTTGACCTTGCACTGCGGCGGCTCGAAGAGGTGCGGCGGCTGACGGAAGAACTGGCCGCCGGCACGTCGCAAGGCGATTCAGCGGAGGCTGCGGCCCTGGCTCGCCGGGCTGCCGCAGAAAAGGACTTCATCGTAGAGAGTCAGCGCCTGCGCGAGCAAGCGATGGCGGATATGAGAGCGCGTGAGGAGGCTGATGCGCAGCGCCGGGCGGACGCAGAAAAGGACTTCATCGTAGAGAGTCAGCGCCTGCGCGAGCAAGCGATGGCGGATATGAGAGCGCGTGAGGAGGCTGATGCGCAGCGCCGGGCGGACGCAGAAAAGGACTTCATCGTAGAGAGTCAGCGCCTGCGCGAGCAAGCGATGGCGGATACGAGAGCGCGCGAGGAGGCTGATGCGCAGCGCCGGCTTGCTGCTGAGTCCGAGTTCATTGCCGAGAGTCAGCGCCTGCGCGAGCAAGCGATGGCTGACACTCGCGCGAGGGAAGAGGCTGACGCGCAGCGCCGGCTTGCTGCTGAGGTGGAGTTCATCACAGAGAACCAGCGCCTTCGTGAGCAAGCGATGGCCGACACGAGAGCGCGAGAAGAGGCTGACGCACAGCGGCGAACGGCCGCCGAGGCCGAGTTCATCGCAGAGAACCAACGCCTGCGCGAGCAAGCGATTGCCGACACAAGAGCGCGTGAGGAGGCGGATGCGCAGCGCCGTCTTGCCGCCGAGGCCGAGTTTGTCGCGGAGAGTCAGCGCCTGCGTGAGCAAGCGATTGCTGACACTCGCGCGCGCGAAGAGGCCGATGCGCAGCGCCGACTTGCCGCTGAGGCCGACTTCATTGCCGAGAGCCAGCGACTGCGCGAGCAGGCAATGGCTGATACACAAGCACTTGACGAGGCCGACGCACAGCGAAGGGCCGAAGCCGCAAGCCGCTTCCTGCGAGTTGACCAACAAGGCTCCGACATCGCCTCGAACGAAGGCCGCAACACGCCCCTCACCGGTAGCCGCGACCCCCGGACGCGAGTCCTCGGCCAACTCGGCCAGGAGGTCGGCGACCTCCGCAACCGCCTTCGTGGCGTCGGCGAGACGCTGGCCGGCGACATCGGGCCGACCGTAGACAACCTGACGACGCGGTTTCAGAACATGGCACGGGCTGGCGTCGGCGTGGCGGCCGAGCAGGCAAGGCAACTGGCGAGGGAAGTCGCCAACGTCAACGCCGCCCTAGACTCCAGGCGATCCATTGGCAGTCGATTCGAGGAGTCCTTCGGCGGCGCTGGCCGCGCCGGGCTGTCTCTCGGCGTAGACGAGCGGTCGCTGCGGGCCATCGGCGGCCAGATCGAGTTCGTGCAGGGCAGGCTCTCGGCTCTCGGACAAGAGGTGCGTGGGCCGGTGATTGCGGCGCTCGACACGTTTAGGACGCGGGCGCGTGAGTTGTTTGATGGCGGGGCAATCGATACGACCGAGGGCCGCGCCGAGTTGCAGCGACTGCGAGAGGAACTGGCGCGGACGCTGGCGACGGCTGGAGGCGGAAACGAGCGTCGCATCACCGAGCAACTGAACCGCGTCGGCGACGTAGCCCGCGGCGCGTTTGGAAACGCTGGCCTTGCCATTCAGCAGGCCGCGTTCGCGTTCGAGGACTTCTTCTCGGTCACGGGCGGCCTTGATCAACGCGTTCGCGCCGCCGGCAACAATATCTCGCAACTCGGGTTCATCCTGGGCGGAACAGAAGGGCTTGTCCTCGGCATCTCGGCAGCGATTGGCTCGCAGTTAGTCGTTGCCCTTATCAATTGGTACAACGAGGGCCGCACGACCGAAGACCAAACCAAGGCTCTCAACGACGCGCTCGCTCGCCAGAAGTCGCTTGTCGAGGACTTGGCAAAGGCGTTTGAGTCCCTTGGCGACTCCATCTCACGAAGAGCGTTTTCCGCACCGGCTCAAGAGGCGAGGCAGTTTGCAAAAGAACTTGATGACGCCGCCAAGAAGCAGCGAGAGTTGCGTGAGTCGCGTGTTGCCGACCTTGACGCTGGTGTGCAGGATCAGCGAGGCCGTCAAGCAGCATTGCAGAGGCAGTTGGAGGCAACTGAAGACGGCGGCCAGCGGGTGGCTATTCAGCGACGGCTGGCACTGTCCAGACGAAGAGAGCGAGAAGCGGCAGAGGCGGCAGTCGCCCGTCCTGCGCCGACGCCAGAAGAGGTGCGGCGTGCAGTTCTCGACTCCGTTCCTGTCCCAACAAGACGAGGAGGCGCGAGGCCAGGTGCAGCAAGCCGCCAGCGAGAAGCGCTCGGCAGAGAACTCGATGCGGCTGGAGGCGACAGTGCACAACTCGCCAGCATCCTTGATGCCAGAATCAGGCAGCGATCGGACCTTGCGTCCCGCGACAGGACGTTCGGCGGTTTTTTTACTGGCGAGAACTCAAGAATACTTGCAGCCCGCGAAGACGTAGAAAACCTAAGCGGCCTGCTTGAGTCGCTTCAACTTCCTCTGCAAGAAGCCCTCGACGAACTCTCCAACTCCATCCTCCGCGCCTCCCAGGCCGCGTCCCTGGAGATCGAGTCCGCACAGGCCGACGTTGCCGACGCCGTCCGCCGCGGCGTTCCCGGCGCAGCCCTCCTCCAGCAGAACCTGGACGCCATCGCCGACGAGATGGACGCCGCGCAGACACGCCTCCGCGACGCCCAGGAGAGCGACAGCCCAGACCGCGAGCAGCAGATTCGCCTCGCCCAGCGCGACATCGACGGCATCCGCGCCCGCGAGGACGGCATCGCCGAGGCTTCCCGCGACATCCGCCTCACTTCGGGTCGTGGCGGCGAGCGGACGACGGCGGCGCTATCGGCCCTCCAGGGCAACGAGCGGTTCGCCAACGAGTATGGCGGCCTGATCGCGAGGCTGCGTGCCGCGGTGGACGCCGAGATGGTGGCGCGGCTCGCAAACGAAAAGGCGATGAAGGGCGGAACGGACGCCGAGAAGGAGGCTGCCAGGGCTGCCTACGAATCCGCAGCAGCCGTCAGCGACATGGCCGCCGCTGCCGCCGAGGCCGCGCTGGCGATGGAGCAGGCGGTCGGCCGCATTCGCAAGATCGGTGCCGACGCGCTGTCACAGTCGGAGCGGATGGCCGACGAGGCGCAGCAGCGACTCAACGAGCGGCCGACGGACGAGAATCGGCAGCGGCGAGACGAGGCAGAGCAGCAGTTGATCGCTGACCGAGAGCGTGTGGCCCGTGCGAACAACGCACTTGACCGGCGGCGATCTGAATTGCAGGAGAGCGATCCGCGCCTCATGCAAATCAACGCCGAACTTGAGGCGATCAACCAGGAGCGCCGACGACTTTCCGATGAAGCGGCTAAGAACAACACGACCGTCGATCCAGCGGAGGCGCAGCGGCTCAACGAACGCGAGGCCAAACTCTTGGCCGAGCGTGAGCGGCGGCTGTTCAGCCTCACCGAAGCCGAGCGCAGGCAGCAGGACGCCATCAACCAGGAGATTAGCGCCCGCAGGCGACTCGTGAACTTCATGGACGAGGTCGAGCGCCGGCGAAGCCCGCAGGGCGATCCAGTCCGCGGCCTCGACCTTCTTGACTCGCCGGGGCAGCGGGCGGCGAGGGAACTGCGGCAGGCAAACGCGGACATCGCGTCGGCCGTTGAACAGAGCATTGCACTCGCCATTCGAGAGGGCAGATTCGGAGACATCCCAGGCATTCAGCAGAGAGGCCGCGAGGCCCAGGATCGCGCCCGTGAAGACGCCCTGCGTCAGCAAGCCCCCGGCCTTTTCGCCCTCGCCGACTCCGTCCAGAACGCCATCCTCCAAGGCCCGTCCCGCGCCGCCCTCGTGGGAACCGACGTCTCGACGTCCGAGGGGCAGCGGGAACTGTACCGGCTCATGCGTGGCGACGACCCATCGAAGGACGAGAACCTCGTCGAACTGCGGAAGCAGTCCGACGCACTTAGCAAACTCGTCGCGGCTGCGGAGGAAGAGGCCAGGGCGCGCGGCGTCGTGTTAGACTTGAACTAAACCAGCAAGGAGCAGTCGTGGCAGACATCAGTTACAGCATCAACATGAAGGTCGAGAAGGGCTTTCTGTCGAACAGCATCAACGCGCTGAATGTAACAGCGACCATGAACAAGGTCGGCATGAGCAGCGTCGTTGCGTCGCTCTCGACGACCCCGGCAATCATCGCCGGCACGAGCAGCACGAGCGTCTCGACGGCCGGCATCTGCTTCCTGAGAAACCTCGCGACCGCAGCCGCCGCCACGGCACATGTTGGCATTAACGCCGGAGGAAGTTTCGTCCCCTTCGTGGCACTTCGTGCCGGTGAGACGGCGATCTTCAGGATGTTTCCGGCCACGCAGTATGAGGCCGTAGGCTCCGCTGGAACGCCACTCCGCGTGGACATTACGGAGGGCTGAAGATGCCAAAACTTGTAAAGGAAGTATCCGACGGGCAGTCATTCTCTCGGAGCACCGAGGGTGGCGCCATCGCCGACACGCTGACGCGCGTGTTTCGAGTGATCCTCAACAACCCAGGCGAGTACCTCGACATTCAGCAGGCGTGCGGCGTCTTTATTGGCGACGTCGCGCCGTCGAACCCAGGTCTGTTTTGCAAGTCGTTCTCGGCTTCGTTTGAGAACAACAGCAGGGTGACGGTGCTCTGCACGTTCCAGTACGCCACGAACTCGTCGTCGCCGCAGAATGAGCAGCCGCAGCCCCCAGAAACGAGACCGGCCGAGTGGTCGATCTCGTCGGCGCTCGTCGAGGCTCCGGCGTGGTACTGGAGGCCGGATGAGGGGCCGAACGCAGGCAGAGACGTTGCTCCCGCGAACGTCGTCGGCGACCTGTACGACGGGATCACGAAACTGGAGCCTGTGATCACGATCTCGATCACGCAGTTTGAAACCGCCGACCCGACGTACCGACTTCTCGACGTCGGGAAGATCAACGAGGACGACCTCGTCCTCGGCTCCTACCTTTCGTGCGAGCCGTACACGGTCATGTTCCGCGGCATCACGAAGAAGCCGGCGATTGAGCCGTTCGGCGCTAATGTGGTTTCCGGCTACTCATGCACCTACGAGTTTCTCTACAAGCCAAACTTTGTCGGCGGCGAGTTCAATGAGAGACTCGGCTGGGACATTCTTGTCCCGCAGTCTGGGATGAGTGTGATTTGCTTTGACCCTGGAGGCGGCCAGGACCAGCCAAACCCGGATGCCGACCCGCTTGGGCAGCCGCTCCAGTGGGAGGAGGGCAGCCTGGGGACGAAGGTGAAAGCAAACCCGTACACCCTGCCGAAAGGGCTGTCTCCAGGCACCAAAGCCCAAGCGATGGTTGCAATCCCGGCCCATGCCGACGGCGGCTTCTCCCAAAAGCCGGCCTCTTCGCCAATACCGCTCAATAATGACGGGTCGCCCAGAAGGTCCGGCGCGAGGCCGAAAGTAATGCTCAAAAGGTACAGGCTATACCAGGAGATGAGTTTCTCGGACTTCGGCTTGAGGCTTTACTGAAATGGCTATTGGAAGCAAGCGAAACTTCACGATCACCGACCTCAACAAAAGGACGATCGTGCTACGCCGCTGTTCGCCGGGAGGCGCACTTGGTTCCATGCGGCTGACGCCCGTGTATAGCGACTCGTACTCGCTTGGGCTTGCTTACGGAAGCGGGGCGGCGGCTTGGTACACAAGCAACGCCAGCGGCTCAGAGCCGACAATTGTTGACTTAGCGACAGCGAGAGACGCCGACCCGCCTCTGAACATAAACACACTTACCGGGATAAACGTAGACAGAATCCGGGGCGTCCCAGAAGACGGTCTCGTCCAGGCTTCGATAGGTTTCAACGGCTCGTTTGAGATTCAGGCCGGCTCGCCATTGAAAAGGCCAAAGGTAGTCAAGGTCGAACTCAAGACAAGGGTAGCCGGAGGATTTGTAGCCGAATACCTCTACTCAACTGGTTCGTCAAGCACATTCGTCTTGAGCGACACTGTCTCCATCTGGGGCATCGAACTCGACAAGGGTTCGCCCGTACAGCCCCTTACCGTCTCGGGCGTACAAGACCCCGACGACCCGCTGAAAACGCGGTACACAATACCGTTTAATGTGTCGTCCACACCCGAGTGGGCCGCTGGCGGGCAGCCTCGTGCATACCAATACAAACTCGGCGACTTCATGGAGGGCATCATCCGGCTGCGCGCCCCCGGCGCCGGCGGCATTACGCCAAGCCCTGTCTGCGGCACCTCCATCGAGTAAGGCAGAGCCATGTCGCAAGAGCGGTATTTCATCGGCCCTGGCCTGAAGGACAAACTTCGCGACGTCATATTTCGCGTCAACAGCGCGCCTCATGTGACGTCGGGGCCGCACGTTTCCCATGTCTACAGCGACATCCCGCCGCCGATTGCGAAGGCCAAGGAACTGCGGCGAGGCACCTTCACCGGCTCATGGTCAATCGGCGGCACGAACACCGTCCAGGTCGTCGGCAGCGGCGAGACGGTCAGGGTCACGAACTACTGCACGCCGATTCTGATCGACGACGGCCCGACGCAGCGTTTCAGCGTCATCTTTGGCGACGTCAAAGGTACGCAGACGGCAGTGGAGATACAGAGCGTTCCCGGCCTGCGGCGCGGAACGTTCACGGGCGCGTGGTCGATTGGTAGCACGAACGCCGTCACCATCCACGGGACAACGCAGACGATTTCGGTCACGAACTACTGTGTGCCGGTGGCTGGCGGCACGGCGTCCACGCAGTCCTACAACGTCATCTTCGGCGCGGTCATGGGGGCGCAGGCGGTGGTGGAGGTGCAGGCCGGCATCGAAGGTTCCTGCCGCCAGACCATCGGCGGCGAGGACATCACGACATGGCCGGGGTGGGACGCCACGAAGGAGCAGTTGCTCGGGCATGACGCGAGCGGCTGCTTGAAATGGTTCGACGTTGCAGCGTGCGGCGAGACTTCTTCAGGAGGCGGCACACCATGACGCTCATCACGTTCCAAGACGGCAAGGCCGTCATGCGTGACGGCAAAATCGGAGTGTCATCCGACTGTTGCTGCGGCTGCGGCCGGTGCGTCGTGCCTCCGCATGTCATTGTCCAG
>Ga0315900_10003372_pt1 | contig 23422 bp, 22 predicted proteins | sample LakEriMetagenome_FD_203521 | JGI IMG/M metagenome (GOLD analysis project Ga0315900, IMG submission 203521) | Freshwater fungal communities from buoy surface, Lake Erie, Ohio, United States - Buoy 12 MA114 | ecosystem: Environmental > Aquatic > Freshwater > Lake > Lake biofilm | place: USA: Lake... | reverse complement strand
CTTGACATCATCAGTAGTCTCCTCAACTACTACCTCCTCCTCAACTACTACCTCCTCCTCTACAGTCTTAACAGCAGCTGGCTTCTTAGTTCCAACAGCCTTCTTAGTCTTCTTTGGTTGTTCAACTTCCTCTTCCAGGACTTCTTCTTGAACGGTCTTTGTCTTGCTTGATTCAGCTACGGGTTTTTGAGTTTTGCGAGTTGTCATTTTTATAATAGAAATCCTCTCTTTAAATTGATTTATTAAAAATGAAAAATTTTTAAACAAATTTATATTTACAATAATAAAAAAAATATGAATGAGGAGATTGATAATTTACTAACTAGATGGTATGAAACAAAAGAAGAAATAGCCATTCTTGAGAACAAATGCGTCAAATACAAAAAACTCGCCGATAAAATAATGTGTGAAACCGGGAAAGATACAATTTCTAACTCCAAATATACTTTACAAAAAAAAAGAATTTCCAAAAGTACTCTTTCAAAGAACGACGTCCCTGGAGATGTTTGGGATCGATATTCAAAAAGAACTTCATATGATGCTTTTTATATTTCAAAAATTAAAAAAAAATAAATTAATTAATTAATAAATGTCTAATATCGGAGAAATCGCACTTTATTTTACTTTTATAAGAGATCAAATCAAATTCTATCATTGGACAACTAAGACTTATTCAAGACATGTAGCAAGCGACTCATTTGTTAATAATTTATCTTCCAAGATGGATAAATTTATCGAAGTTATGCAAGGGACAGAAAATAAACGACTTACCCTTTCTAAGAATAGCAAACTGAGTTTTAAAGTCGAAAGTGATTCTTCGATCACCGGGTTTCTAAATGATTTTAAAAACTGGTTGACAACCGAATTACCAACTTATTTAAATAAAAAAGATACTGATCTTTTCAACATTCGCGATGAAATACTTGCAGATGTTAACCAAACCTTGTATTTATTTTCTCTTTCATAAAATAAAAACTTTATTTTTTCCCTTTTTTAATAAATGATTGAACATTTTTCTTTATCACAGAAACAAACGATGACTGATTATAAAAATAAATCTGTTCCTCTTATATCAGAATCTCAAAATATTAAAAATAAAATAGATGAACTCGCATCAAATACAATTATAGATAATAAACTTTATGGCGTGATAAAATCGCCTTTTGAAACAAATATCAATCGATATAAAAAATTCTCTGATTTGTCGTATACTGTTACTTTTTGTGATGATGGAAATTACTATGATAGTGTAACTAAACAATGTATAACTTGTCCCGTCGGATCATTTTGCGTAAATGCGATAAAACAAGAATGTAGTAGGGGGAGTTATCAGAATGATACTGGCCAAAGTTTTTGTAAGCTTGCTCCTGTAAATACGTATACGAATGTAAATGGTGCAACTTCTTATATAAACTGCACTGCTGGCACTTATACAACAGGAGAAGGACAAACAAGTTGTTCAGGTTGTCCAATTGGGTATTATTTGACTGGAGCGCCGCCTGTTTGTACTATAGTTCCCGCGGGTAATTATACAACTCAGTCAAATTCAACTTCTTATATACCATGTGGTAAAGGAACTTACCAAAATGAGCCAGGTAAAAATTCATGTAAAGATTGTTTAAAAGGAACATATCAAGATCAAACAGGTGCAGATAAATGTATACCCGCCCCTAAGAATTTTTATACAAATATCGATAAAGCGACTTCTGCAATTGCATGTCCTTCTGGTACTTATACTACAAATGAGGGAAATACAGTTTGTACAGACTGCCCAGCGGGATCATATATGAATAATGGAGTATGTACACTTGCACCTAAAGGTAGTTACACTAGTGCAGCCAAATCGACATCTAAAATAGATTGTCCAAAAGGAAAATTTCAAGACTTGGAAGGACAAACAACTTGTAAAGATGTGCCTCAAGGTACATATACAAATATTACAGGTGCAACTACGCCAACTGATTGTTTAAAAGGGACATATCAAGATAAAGTGGGGCAAACATCTTGTATACCAGCGCCTCTAAATACTTACACCGATACTGATAAGGCTATATCTACCAAGAGATGCCCAACTAGTACCTATACAATTGAGACTGGTCAAAATAACATATCCAGTTGTAAACAATGTCCAGATGGGTATTATGTAGAGAATGGGACGTTATGTGTACCAGCGCCTGCAGGTAGCTTTATATCTGGATTAAATTCATCATTTAAAAAGGCGTGTTCGGTTGGGACATTTCAAGATTTAACAGGACAAACTAGTTGTAAAGATTGCGATAGAGGTACATTTAGTTCAACAACTGGTTCAATTAAATGTCAAAATTGTGTAAATCAGTACAATGACAATACTAAACAAACAGGTTGCAAAAATTGTAACGCCGGTATTGGAAATTTACTAGGGGGTACAAAAGATTCAAGTGGGAATACTATAGGAGCTACAGATTGCAGAGGAGTATGGTTAGAAAATCCTTGGTCATCTTGTAATCTTATTGGTATAAAATATAAAGGACATAGATGTTCTGAACCTGACGAGACAAAATGTTCACGTCATAACGCAAAGCCTGCAGAACAACAGGGAAGATGTAATTTCACTATAAATGGATGGGTTTAAATTTTTAAATTTAATACTTATATTGTATTAAATTTAATATGTATATCTTAGTGCTTGAGATGGTGCCATAGTAGGTGCCATGGTAGGTGCCATAGTTGGAGCATTTCCACAACTAACAGGTGCAAAAGACCATTGCTGTTGCAATTGGGTATCAAATTGAGTTCTTTGCATTGGCCAAGGTGCGGGGTATTGAGGGCCGCCAGGTCTCATAGGGTCATACATTTTGCAAAAAATTTGATCGAATCTTGATCTTGGCATTTCCGAATAACTTTCTACAGAAGGGGTTTTTTTATAACAAGAAGACATTTTTTATATTATAAAATATTTTTAAAAAAAATTTAAAAAAAGTAAACAAAAAAGTAATGGGGTGTTTGTAAAAGTAATTGCATTACCATTACTAGCAATATCAGTTTGATTTTGTCTTAAATATGTAGGAGTAGTCGACGCAACATCACCTGTCGCAGTGGGTACAATAACAGGCGTAGTAGGTACAATAACAGGCACAGTCGGATGCGCTGTTGGTACAATAACAGGTGCTGTTGGTACAATAACAGGTGCTGTTGGTACAATAACAGGTGCTGTCGGTGGTGCTGTTGGTGCTGTAGGTGGTGCTGTCGGTGGTGCTGTCGGTGGTGCTGTAGGTGGCGCTGTCGGTGGTGCTGTCGGTGGCGCTGTAGGCGGTGCTGTCGGTACATAATTAGGAGTATTAATAAATATATTTTTTGCGTTCAATAATAATTCCCTTCCGTCATAATCATTTGGATTTGGAAACTCCGGTATAATAGTATATCCTGGTAGATTCGCGACGACCAATTCTTTTCCATTCACAACACCCCCCTGATTCGAATTTATTCTATTTAATTTAATATCTGCACAATCCATATAATACTCTCTGTTACCTACAGAATTTATCCAAGTCCAAAAAATAATCATATTTCCATTTGGAATACTCCTTGGCAAAGTTATTTCATAATTATAATTGAACATATCAGGCTTTAAACAGTCATGAACAAATTGTTTCAATACAATAAAATTTTTACCATCAAACGAAACTCCAAACTGACAATGTCCTCCATTATGTGATCCATGTGATTCTATTTTAATCGGTACTACATCTGTAGTAATCTCAGTAATTGCCGGACCAGTAGGAAACCCTTTACAAGGATAACTGTATCCATTTACATTAAGCGGTGCCATAATATCATAATCAACCAACCCATTTTTTACATAATAATCACTATACCTACTTCGTCTAGCGACTGGTGTTGACATGAAGGCGTGTGCGTATATAAAACTTAAATATGAAAATATCAAAGTGATATTAAGTAGGCCTTTCATTTATTTAATACAAGATTTTAAAAAATAATTTTAAGCTGTAAACAAATGTTTTAAATAAAACAAAAAATGAGCTTATCTATAAGTATGTTTTTCAACGTACTAAATTATAAAATTGAATAATAATCTAAAATCATAATATAAATATAAAAGATGGGTATATATTATTTTTTCAGTTGGTTTAAAAAGAGATTTAACTCTTCGGTGATTAAACTTGCTGACAGAGAAGATTTTTCTGATATTAATATTGAGATCGATAATTTATTATTTGATCTCAATGGAATAATTCACGATTCGTGTCAAAAAATTTACAAATATGGTAACTATAAGGAACCTGATAGGTTATTAAAAACACCTCCTTTGGCAAATGGATATAAGAAGGAGTACGAAGCTTTTAAAGATGTTTGTAGAAGTATAGAACATATTTTCAATGTTGTTCAGCCTAAGAAGAATGTTATTTTGTCAATAGATGGAGTAGCGCCTCGTTCAAAAATGGATCAGCAACGCCAAAGACGTTTCAAAAGTTCGCTTTCAACAGAGAATTCGCCTTTTGATTCTTGTAATATAAGTCCAGGGACAAAATTTATGGATAGTTTGTCAAAATATATTGATCTTTTTCTAAAAAAGAAGGTTACAGAAGATGAAAAATGGAAGCGATTAAAAGTTGTTTTTTCAAATGAAAAGGTACCAGGCGAAGGTGAATCAACTCTTATATCATATGTCAAGAAATACGGAGATAAGGGCGAAAGTTATTTGATACATGGCCTTGATGCTGATTTGATTATGCTTGCATTATCAACTCATATTTCCAATTTTTATATTTTGCGAGAAGATATGATGGATCGTTTTAATAAATATCTTATTATAAATATAGCAGATGTGAGAATGCAATTAGGCGAATTAATGTTACGTTGGGAAAGTGAAAAATATGAATACGATATGGAGAACGCGATCGATGATTTTGTATTTCTTTGTTTTCTCATCGGCAACGATTTTTTGCCACATATACCAGCGCTAGAAATTCTTGAAGATGGTATTGATATAATTATTGATATCTATAAGGAAGTGTGCGTGGCGAATGGACATCTTACAAAAGATAATATCTTTTCCAAAAAGGTTTTGAAATTATTTTTAGAAAATGTTTCAAATTATGAAAAATCTGTTTTGGATAATAAGTTGCGCAACAAACGATTTTATTTCCCCGACGAATTATTAGAATCATGTGCTGCTTATAGTGAGGGTGTTTATGATCTTGATATTGAACGCTATCGTACCGAGTATAATAACAAATATTTTGATATTCCCATTGAGCAAGTGTGTCATAAATATCTTGAAGGTTTACAATGGGTTCTCACATATTACACAAAAAATTCGGACTTCAATTGGGGGTGGAATTATAATTATTATTATGCACCTTTCGCATCTGATATTTGCAAATATGTTGATACTTACAAGCAACCTGTGTATGGAAAAAGCGTTGGGTATACACCATTCGAGCAGCTTTTGTATATTCTACCGCCGACGAGCAGTGATATTTTACCGAAGCCATTGAATAATTTGTTAGTTAATAATGCTTCACCACTTAAGAAATTTATCCCAGATACCCTTGAGATTGATTTATCAGGAAAGAAAAAGGAGTATCAGGGTATTGTTTTACTTCCGCGTATCGATTTTAGTATCATCAAGAAAACTTATATCGACAATTCAAAACATATCGATGAGAAGGAGATGAAGAGGAATCATCCAGGAAAAATATTTAAATATACATATGATGAGGGCACAGAGTATTTTATAAAGGATGTTAAGTATAAAACAAAAGTACAATTTATAAATATTTAAAATAAAAATATAAATAAAATGAATTATTTATATTTTATAATTTTCGCAATTTTAGTAGGCATGTTTATATATTTTCAAGTTACAATTAGTGCTATGAAAAATGATACAACTAATTTGTCAATGCGATTAGCTGATTCGGAAATTGAATTAAGTAAAGTGACTTCTGATCTTGCACAGACAAATACAAATGTTCAAAATGTGAATACTGATATTTCAGAAACAAAACTAAATTTGGGTGAAACAAAATCAGGCTTGGATGGATTGTATATCGACAATTATAAAGCCAAAATATATTACTTAATGCCAAGTTCGGATTCCTATCTAGACCAACCGCCGTGGAATATTATCGTTCCTAAAGTTGTAGATGGATCATTATCTGCGTTTGCTAAATATTTTAAACTCAATGGTCTAACTATTGAACAAAGAACAGATATCACAATTCAAAATGGTATTGTATATGTAGGTAGTATAGGTGGTATAGGTGGTACACCTGTAATTTCAAACGATGCGCTTAATTATCAACCAAACCCTTATGAATATTGGTATAATTATGTTTCCCACCCTTTCGGCGACCGTGAACCGAATTATTTCATAAATGAACTTTGGGCAGATAATTCTATTGTTAAAACAATTATAACTGAAAATGTTCCACCATCAGACAAGCCAAAGGAGGTAACACAATATAAGTATTTCAATGGTGGAAGTATTAAAAAAAGAACCATGGATCCTGGCAATTATTTACAATGGACTCCATGGAGTTAATTTTTTATTTTTTATAATTCTAAATTTATAAAAAATGTTTATAATAATAAAAAATGATTGATAACATTGATAATTTTTTAGGCGTATATCCAAATATTCATAACTACTCAAATGAAAATTTGAACTCATACGACGACGATTTTTATCTAAATATTTTCAAAAAAAAAGAGTTTTATGATAATAGGTTAGAAGAAGAATTAGAAGATGTTGAGAATTTTGGACCCGTATCCACTTTCAAGCATCAAAAAACAATTGCAATGTACCTTAATATTTTCACGAATTATGATAAGATTTTGCTACTGAATTTCATGGGTACCGGTAAGACCTGCGCAAGTGTAGCTGCAATTGAGCTTATAAAAAAACAAAATAGTTCTATCGATGGTGCAATTATTTTAGCCAATGGTAAACCTTTATTAAACAATTACACAAATGAAGTTGTGTTCAAGTGTACAGTTGGTCAATATAAACCATTAGATTATGAGAACTTAACAGAACTTCAGAAGACACATCGTGTAAATAAATCAATTGAGAAGTATTATGATCTTGAAGATAAGACATTTCAGTTATTCTCGGATACTTTAGCTGGTATGTCCGACGAAGCAATCATTGAGAATTATTCAAATAAAATAATAGTTGTTGATGAGGTTCATAATATAAGATTGCAAAAAACAAATCCAACTACTTTATTTTATGAAGAGGAAATTGCTAGGATACAAAAAGAGGACAGGAGTATAACGAGTAGAGAAGCATTAAAACTAGCTAAACAAAGATGGACGCCTGAAATCGCCGAAAAATATAATGCTATAGCGGATAAGAAATCAACTTACAAGCAGATGCATCGCTTCTTACATCTTGTAAAAAACTGCAAAATCATACTTATGTCTGCAACTCCAATGAAAGATCAAGTTGAAGAGATAGCAACGATAATGAATCTTATATTACCCATGGATAAACAATTACCGGTAAAAGAAGAATTCATTGAACAATATTTCAATGTTGAAGGAAATCAGATTGTTATAAAACCGGATAAAGTCAATTACCTGAAGAATCTTTTCAAGGGTAAAATATCATATTTGGATGCTGCATATTCGAATATAGATAAAAAATATATTGGGACACCGCTAGGATCTTTAAAACATTTTAATGTTTTTGAAAATATAATGAGTGAATTTCAAACTAAATACTATAATGAAGCGTACAGAAAAGATGTTTCGAATAAAGAAAATGTTGATGATGATTCTATAAAATCTTCTTTTTTTACAAATGCTCGTCAGGCTTCTTTATTTGTATTTCCAAATGGAAGTTATGGAAGAGAAGGATATACAAAATATGTTTCCAAAAAGAAGCGTCAGGTTTTTGGTGCAGAAAATGATAAAATATACTATAATTACAGCTTGAATGACGAATTGAAAATTGCTTTATATGGGGGTAAAAAGGTAAGTGATCCAAATACTATTTTAGAAAATCTATCAAACTATTCAACCGTATATGCTTCAATTATTAAAAATATTTTAGAGAATCCAAAAAAATTATGTTTTATATATTCAGAATATATACATGGTTCAGGATCTTTTTTATTTGCATGCATTCTTGAATTATTTGGATTTTCAAAATGCAGTGGAACAGAAGCCAACAAGAGTAAAAGATATGCGATTGTGAATACAGAAACATGCACCCCCAAAGAGATAAAAGATATTATTAATTATTATAACAAGCCTCAGAATATGTTCGGTGATTATGTTAGAGTAATTATAGGTTCAAGTGTAATATCCGAGGGTTTTTCTTTATACAATGTGCAGTCCATACATGTTCTTACACCACATTGGAACTATTCTGAAACATCGCAGGCAATCGCAAGAGGAATAAGAGCAAAATCTCATAAATTATTACAAGATAAGGGGATTACACCAGAATTGGATATTTTTCAACATGTATCAATACCACTAGAGGGTGTTTCTATCGATTTGAGACTTTATGAGATATCTGAAATAAAAGATGTAAATATAAAAAGATTTGAAAAAATATTGAAAGAATCTGCTTTCGACTGTGCCTTAAATTACAAACGTAATTCTAAATCTTTGGAATATGAAGGGACAAGAGATTGTAATTATGGAACTTGCGAGTATCAATGCGACGGTGTTTCAAAAGATTTGATTATAAACGGATTGCCAAGCTCCGAATTAGATTATTCAACGTATGAGCTTTATTATGATACGAGAGATATAGAGAATATTATTTTTAAAGTATTTGCACTTTTTAAGAATAATTTTTTTATGAACTTGGATGCAATTCTCAAAAATATAACCGGATACACTTTATTTCAAATTGTAACAGCACTACGAAATATTATAAATGATAATGTAGTTATTTTTAATAAATACGGCTTTAAATGTTATCTTAGGGAACAAAAAAATATTTATTATCTCATTGATAATCTATCTTCAAATAGTTCATTTCTTTCTTATCATTATTCGGAATATCCTGAATTATCTTTTGAAAAAGATTTTGCAACTATAGTTGATAAATACTATTATCCGGAAATTATTAAATCTATTTTCAAAATACGTAACTTAGATCAACTTAAAAATATAATAATCAAACTTCCACTATCATTACAAGAATATTTATTAGAACAATCTTTAATATCAGATAAAGAAGATATCGAAATTCACAGACTTCAAAGAGATCTTATACTTGAATATTTTAAATCATACTATACAATGATAGAGGATACCTTAGTTTCATCTTTATTATATCATGATGAAGATGTTTTGAAATGCTATGATCCTAAAAATAAAACTTGGGGCGAGTGCGATGATGATTTTATTGAGTTATTTAAAGAACAATACAAAGAAGAGAAAACAAAATTCGAAAGAACTGCGCGCGATTTAGGTTTTGGGTACTCTGGGCAATATAATATTCAGGATGATGGAACTGAAGAGTTTTGTATTAAAGAAAGTAAAGATGAGGATGAAGATGAAGATGCACGTGTAATAAAATCAGGGCGAAGATGTATAAATTGGGATCGACCTGAATTAACTAGATTAGCAGTTGATGTTTTTAAAATCCCACCTGATGAAAGAAGTATAGCATCATATAATAAATTATCTGAAGACGAGTTATTACAAAAAATAAAAAATAGTAAATATGTAAAAGATCTTTATGTTGATGGAGAAGAATATACAAAAGAAGATCTTGTTCGTGGGATGTATTGGTCGAAAATTCAAAGACCTGAGATGTGCAACAAGATAAAAGAATGGTTTCGTGCAAATAATTTACTTCGCGAAGATAAGAATTGCGGCACACAAAATAAAAAGAAGAAATAATTAAATATTAAACCAATTATAGTTTAATATTTTTATTTATAATAGTTCGCGAACTGAATTATAAGCTGCTGAATCCACATCATAAGCGCATCCCTTTTTTAACAAATGTATATACATATCCATATTACCGATATCAAAAGCATACTCCGCTACATTTTCTGGTTGTTGAAAATTGTTTTTTATTAACCAATTCACAGCTTTAATATTATTAGCATTTATCGCACTCTCATAAATATTTTTCGAATATGCACATTTTATTTTCTTTAAATACTTTAAGACATCTAAATTGTCATTGGTAACAGCTTTCGCAAAAGTTAATTTATTGAATTCACAACCATTGTCTACTAAACACTTAAGTAACTCTAAATTACCATGTCTTGCCGCAACCGCACTTGTCTTTCTATTGAATCTGCAATAATTAAATATCAGGTATTCAATAAGTTTGTAATATTTATTATTTGCTCGTATATCATTCACACCCACATATTCAACTGCTACATTAAAAGAATTATATCCCCAATCGAAGCCTTTATTCCTCAGATATTTCACAATTTCTAAATTACCTTTTCTTAGGGCGCTATCTATTATATAAGCATTAGATTTGAAATCGTCAAGATGCGTGCAATCATCGCATATATACCTTAAAATATCTATATCCTCATTTTGTACACATGCGATAAGCATATTCGAATCGTACCTGAACCCGTTATGCATTTTCGCCCATTCTAAAAGAGGCATTGTCTGTGCTATATAAATAGAAGTTGGAGGTCTTATGCAATTCAAGACAAAACCTTTTTTCTTTTCAAATTGTTCAAGCATGTCCAATATTGTTTGGTTAAATAGTTTACATGTTTCTTTGAAAGCATATAATTCATCCCCAGATAAGAAGCATGTTATATACTTAATTGTATAAGTATCGAGATTGTCCATTCTTGAAAATATTGAAATTTTATTTAAAAAAAATCAATTTTTATATTTGGTAAAATAAATGTTAGACTTACTGATTTTAATAGGTATAGGTTTATTGCTACTTGGCCTTTTCTGGTTATCGACAAGAAAGAAACATACACACCCTACTAACCCGCGTGAAAGAGCGCTTGATAATTTAAAAGCGTTTACAACTATGCAAATTGATCAAAGTGTTCAGAAAAATGGACAATATGACACAACCCCATTTATGGATGATTTGAAAAAAACTTTTAAAGATAATATTACGAAGCAAGCTGGTTGTTTCTTGGAATATATTAAAAAACAGAAGGGTAAAACAGATAGTGAAATAGCCGATATGACTATGTACGATATAATTAATTTATTCGGACCAAATGTAGATGATATATTAACCAATTGTCCACCCGATAGACAACTTTCTTTTATAGAAATGGTTTTAAATCAATCAAAAGGTTATCCAGATCATAATAAACTTTTTGATTTTACAAAAAATAATATTGATATTGCAGGAACCCCCATAGTAGATGGAGGTATTATATTTTCACCTGCTGAACAAAAAGCACTTGATGAATTTTATATCAACAATGATTTTTGTACGGATGGATACATAAAATGCGACGGTCGCTGTGTAGAATCAAGTTCGGATCCAAAAAATTGCGGAAAATGTGGAAACCAATGCACTGGTTCTTGTGTAAATGGGTCATGTGTTGCTGAATGCGATTTGGGTAAACAATTATGCAATGCTTCTTGTGTAGATACAAATACAGATAACGCAAACTGTGGAAGTTGCGGGCGTCAATGTCAAGCTATAAAAACTCGTGAAGGACTAATATACACTGAAAAATGTAATATGGGGTCGTGTGAACCTATATGTTCATTTGGTAGAGAAAAATGTGGTGATATCTGCTGTCCATTTGGAGAAAGTTGTGTAAATGGTGTATGTATCCCACCCCCGAATACGATTATTTGTCCGGAGGGCATGACACCTTGTGGTACTGAGTGTGTATTTTTAAATACTAATGAACATTGCGGTAATTGTATTACTACATGTAACCCTGATCAAATGTGTGTAGGCGGTTCATGTGTTCCAAAACCGACAAATATTACTTGTCCAAATGCTGGCGAGGTTTATTGTCCTGATGCAGGCTGTGTAAATGTATTAACAAATTCCAATTATTGCGGTGGTTGTAATACCTCTTGTTCCCCCGGGGAATATTGCAATAACGGTACATGCGTTCTGAATGTAGTTCAGCCTACAACAGCATTTGAAAATGTAAAACCGCTTGCAACATTTCAAATTGAAAAGATTCTTCAAAATCCAAATTCAATATATACTAGTTCTGATAAAGATCAGTTTATAACACTTTTAAAAACCGATTTTTCAACTAATATTGCAGATCAGACTAATAGTTATTTAAATTTTTTGATAACACAACGGGGTAAGACTGAAGGTGAAATAGCGAATATGACTTTTAGCGAAATAGTTAATGAAATTGAGCCATATTTTGATCAATTCGCAAGTGCATGTCCATCTGATAGACAACTTTCTTTTATTTGTCATTTCTTAACGGTCAAATCAACTTGTAAACCAGATACACAAACTCTTTTTAACTTCATAAAAAATAATATTATTTATGGTTCTATGGGCAGTTTATATACTAATTTTAATCAATTCAATTTAACAATGGACGAAACTAACAGTTATAATGCTTTTCTAAACTCAAACTGCGCTACACCTACGCCTACATGCGCAGGGGATGAAACACTTTGTAATAACACAACATGTGTAAAGTTAAGTACAGATTCAAATAATTGTGGAAGATGTGGTAACCAATGTCAGTACGGTTACATATGTAATTCTGGTTCATGTGTTCCTAACATTACTAACATTACTATAGAGAATGAAAAAGCAAAGATTCTAATAACTGATAGTGGTTTAACAGGTCAACCTGGCATAATTAATGTTTTAATAAATTCGGCATCATTAACAAATACAGATTTATATAGACTTGATATATATACATATGAAAGAGATACAAGTATACCACCTGTTAGAGTAAATTATAATAATACTATTACATTAACAAGAGTCAAGGATAATACAAATATATATTATTTTAAATTACCAGATGGTACTAGGCTACCAGAAAAAACTGTCTATACCAGAATATACATAATGCCTACGAATGGTTCACCTGATCCTGTATTTTATGATAATGATGTACAAACTATATGCCAAGACCCAGCAAACACATTGTGTTATGAGACAGGGAATTGTACAAACTTATCAAGTGATATAAATAATTGCGGAAAGTGTGGAAAAGTATGTTTTGGTTTTAATGAATATTGTTTAACTGGGATATGTCGAACACCTGCAGTTCTTAAACAATAAAAATTAATTTTTATATTTTCTTAAATAAATGCTACTTCTATTACTATTATTATTATTCTTACTAGGATTATTTTTGATTGTATTAAACAAAAATATCAAAAGACATAAAGTGCTTAATAAATTATATATTTTTACCCGTCTACCTTTGGAGACCACACTTCAAAATAATGCGAAATATAAAGATCAAAAAGATGCTTTTCTAAATGATTTTAAACATAAGTTTAAATGCAATATAAGAAGAAGGAATGAGTGTATTTTGAAAATTTTTAAGAAAAAAGCAAACAAGAAAGATAATGATATCCTAAATATGTCGGAATCAGAACTATTAAAAACTATGACACCTTATCTAAATGATATGAACACATGCCAAGATGATAACCAGCTTAAGTTTATTATGATGTTTATTTCTCAAAATATCTGTTACGTAGATCGTAATAAATTATTTGAATTTGTAAAAAAACATGTTAGGAACCAAGATAATATAAAAGATGTATTTGATAAATTTTTAATAGATAATAATTGCTGCGAGAGTGGTTACAAGAACTGTGGTAACGGATGTATTAATATAATGAACGATGTTTCTAACTGTGGTCAATGCGGTAATACATGTATGATTGCAAATCAAACTTGTGTTCAAGGTAATTGCGTATGCCCATCGGGACAAACACTTTGTGGTTCTAGTTGCGTCGATACAACAAATAACCCAAGTAATTGTGGTGTATGTGGTAAGAGCTGCCAATCTAACATATGTAGTAAAAGTGTTTGTAAACCTTATTATGGTTCCATAGTTGCAACCAATACTTCAACTAGTATTACAATCCCTATACAACCCCCATCTCAAATACCAAATTTGGATGATGATAAATTTTATAGATTGAACTTAATATCAAATGATGGTGTTTTACCTGTAAAATCTGAAATTATTGATAATGTTAAGTTTATAAATAACTCTACAACGCTGAATTATGCACTACCTGCAGGTACAAATTCTGTCAACATTAATGTGTATGAATATAATCCTGACGGAAACGCAAATCCTGTAGCTATGTACACAGGGGAAATGGATGTTAATCCTCCAGCTCCCGGTCCTCCATAATCAATTTTTATCAACTTCAAATATGTTCAAAAGTGTTGCAAACATTAGCCATGTTATCAATGGTACAATCAATAATTTACCGGTAAAATCTGCGACTGTGTAGCATGATAAAGCGACAGCAACCGATAATACAAGTACATATATTGCATTCTTTTTATCACCCTGACAAGAGTACATAATGATCCATAAGTTTAACAAAGATATAAGAGCTATGTAAAATATATCAGCCCATAATTGGTTTGATTTTCGCGCGAAATACCAAGAAACACCTAACATTATGTATAGAATAGGCCATACTATAGAAAAAACAATCGGAGGTGGGCGAAATGAAACGGTCGAACCTGCTTGGTTACCGACATTACAAAACATAGCAGTTCCATATCCGAGTAAAGAAGGAAGTGCAATAGGAATATATTCTGCCATTTTTTATTTTATAGGAAATAAAAAATTAATAAATAAGAGAATCTGAAACATCATATTCTCCATCTTTCTTTAATCTTTCAAAATATCTACCATCGATGCCATTTGGAACAACAAAAAGTATTGTGTCTTCAAGAGTATAACAAGGATGAACACATTTTGTTATTAGTTCCTTAATATCAGCCGCATTACCGCGATAATAACAAGGATTATTATATTTTTTATCTGCGCAATATTTTGTAATAGCAGCTATTTTATCAAAGTTGATTAGCTTATGTAAAGAATTTTTTTCATAAAACTCAATCTCTTCCGTAAGCCGATCTTCAAGAGGGAGTGTCAAAGAATCATAATTGAATTGAATATCGGTATCTAAACTATTATTTGTTAACCTGTAACATTCTGTAAATATCATATGGGGTGACATATAGTATACATTTAAAGTGTCAGCTGCCTTTTGCATTATTGTGTCTATACCATTTGTCATTCCTCGATTGTTTATAAAATCGAGAAGACGTAGAGCGCCTTTTTTATTTATTACATAACCACCAGTACCCCCAAGACTATTCAAAAAAGAAATGTTTGTGTTCCATTTTTCAATATCTGGATAATTTTGTTTATCATAATGCTGATCTTTATCTTCTAAATCGCGGAGATGATGTCCCAAAAATATAAAATCCCATTCAACTTTTCTCAATTGTTCGAAAATATGAGCTAGTTTCAAGTCGAAATTTGGAGTTAATTCAACATCATCCTCCAAAATTACAAAATTATCATAATCAGAATTTATTATCTGTGTGAACAACTTAATATGAGACATTGCACATCCAACAAGTCCTACTCTCATATTGTAATCATTACCATCAAATATTCTTTGTAATTGAGAATTTGTTTTTAATTTTGAACCGTCAACTGCATCAAATCTTTCATAATTTAATACTGAATAAAGCTTGAGCTCTTCCTCCATTTTCTGCCACCTATCCAATCGTTTTTCCATATTTACAATATATGTCTTAATTTTATTACCCTCAAGGGTATTCTTAAGTAGTTTTTGTTTTTCTTTACCGGTAAATTGAAGTTCATCATTTAGCGCATATGCATTTGTCTTAGAAGCATCTCCTCTTTCGGAAGTCAAACGACCGATATGAACACAATAAATACTTTCAAAAAATGCAGAAATATATCCTTTGTTATAATATTTATAAGCATAATCCATCTCAAAATGAGATACATCTTCATTAAAGTCGCCAAGTTCTTTGAAAATAGAAGTTTTAATAAGAGAAGGTCTGAAAGAGAAATGAGCCCAATAATTGCAATGCATACCTGTAATTCCGTGATTTGCAGTCCATCTTTCTCTTTCTTCTTGAGTTTGAACAAATTCGTGAATATAAAATCTCGAAGATTTAATTTTATCAATAACCAATTGCCCACCTTTAATATTTATGTCGTTTAAAGTCTCTCCATAATTTTTATTAAAAAGACATTGCTTTATAGGCTCAAGAGCTGATAATACATCTTTTGCTTTCTTGATATAATCCATCTTTACAAAAAATTTCCAATCATCCTCAAGATGTATTAAATATTCAGTCTTAACATAATTCTTAATTATATTCATACTTTGAGGATGCCCTTTCTCTTCTAAAGTTTTGAAATAGAAATTACAGAAAGGATATAACTGCTTCATTTTTTCTCTATCCTCTTGTGAACTATTATCATCAACAATAAAGAATTCATCGATTTCTTCAATATCGAAACAGTTTAAAAGTGTATTCATTGTTTGTTCAAATAAATCAAATCTTTTACAAGTTGTCATTGATAATGTTACAAATTTTATAGTTCGTTCAGGGCGATTTGCTAAATAATCAACTTTTTCTTTGTTATAAAAGTTGTAACGATCTGTAATTTTACGACTTACTTCATTTTGTTTAAACAAAAGGGTTTCTAATTCTTTTTGATCGAGGTTAATATTTTTTAAAAGGTTTTCATAGATATCGAAAGATAGATTGTGATTGTTACTTTCTTCAGCACAAAGAGCTAGTTCTTTTAGAATAGAAGTGCTCGATGCAAATTTTTTTTCTAAATATTGTCCGATTATGTTACCAATACAGCACGCGTCTGAGTATCTAGCGGCTTTAATTACTTTAGTAGCATTCTTTTCGTTCTTATTTTTCAAAAACGATTTACAGAACTGGTTTAACATTTTTATATATTTTTTTATTCTCTAAATAATATTTTCTTTATAATAATAAAAATGATTTTAGAAAAATACGCACTTCCGAATTTATTAAAGGAATATTTTTATAATAAAGATCGAATAGCAGCTTATTTTAAAAATGAACCTGTACAACATTATAGATTAATGGGGGCTCAGAATGGCGATTTAACTATAACGGATCCTAACGGTATCTTGGGATTAAGTATTGCATTTTTTACGATACTTATATTTGTAAGTTTAGCAATATGGTTAGTTGCTATTTATATGATTATTGCAAATTGGAATAATCTTGAAGATTGGGCGAAGGTAATTAGTATTTTAGGATTATTAACAGGGTTTGTTGGACCCATAGTTACGATAATTATTGTAATTGTAGGAAAGAAAAAAACAAAGAAAAATTAATTTTTTATTTATTGTTTTAAATAAAAAATGGTAAAACAAAAATCTAGTTTATTAATTATGGTAGCTATATTTTTATTAATAGCAGGTGTTATCGCAGCAATAGTAGTTGTAAATCTAAATTTTTCTTCATTCCGGCAAGAAAATACTAAATATAAGAATATAAATATCAAACTTCCAGGAGATAATAAAGAAAGAAACTTGAAAATACCTGCTCATTATCCTGCTAGATTATATAACACCCAATGCCCAAAAGGATTATGTCCTATGTTAGGAAAAGGTTATGATACTAGAGGTATTAATTTAAATGATGCAACAAAAATACCACCCGGTAAACAGGTATTTATCGCCTCGAAATTAAATTTACTCACAAATCAAAAATGTTTTATTTATGATAAATTAGGAACCGTGAAACATGACTCAACCACGACAAAAGATACTTCTGAAACAATTAAACATTTTGCAAATGAAACATCTGCAAGTATAAACCTTCCTATAGATACTGTTTTAATAAAAGCAACTGCTGACGCAACTACAAAACAAGATAGTTCAAAAAGCAGTGATATTCAAACTGCATCCATAAAATTTGAATCACAGGATGGGCAGGTCGAATTTGTTGATTCAGATACATGTAGAACAAATAATATTAATCCTTCGTTAGTTAAAGATTTTTTTAATTTACCGATTAATATACAGAATCCAGATTCTATTACATCATGGGTTAAATATGAACAGTTTTTCAAAAAATGGGGGACCCATGTTGTAGTGAAAATAATTTTTGGAAGTAGAATGGAGGTTTGGGATAGTATGACAGGGAATACGTCCGATATTACAAACACTTTATTAGCCAAAGTATGTGCAAGTATAGTCCGAAAAAAACCGCCCCCTGCAGCAGCTCCTGACGCTGTAGTAACAACTCCTCCACCAGATTCAAATCTTTCAATTCAAGCTTGTAATACAACTACAAAAACAGATCAGGAGAAGGCAAGTAAATTAGATACAAAGCATTCAGTAATTGTTTTGGGAGGTGAAAAAACCGCAAGAAATAGATTAGCTACTTTTAAAGATATGGCTACTGATGGGGCAAATGTAACAGCGTTCTTAGATTCGTCAGAAGATGCAAATCAAGCAAGTGGATATTTTTTTACACCAATATGGGAGATAATAACAAATGTTTTTGCTTCAAAATGTAATACGGATAAAAAATTTTGCGATACAAATAATCAAATATCTCAAAGGATTACAAATATGAAATTTTCATTTGTATTCAAAGCAATTGATTGCCCTACTTTAAGATCTTCAGATGGAACAATATACCAACAAATAAGATCAATACCATCAGAAGATGGAGGACCAACAACTTATGGTTGTTGGTCGAAAGGCCTTGGTTGTACAAACGATAGTGGATGTAAATATTCATGGACATGGGGTACATGTTACGCATTGGGACCGAATGTTTTCCAGCAGGATAAAGAATATAAAATGAGTTATGATACTAACAATCCACAATATAGATCAAAACCCCGTACTGATTTTTACGGAGATTGGAGTTGGAGCGATGCTGTTAGAAATACTTGCAAATATAAAGGTGGATGCAAATGTATTGGTCCAAAGGGAAGTTTACTTCAAGATCGTTTTATTTGGAAACAAGAAGATTAATTCAAATTAATTTTGTTACATCACCAATTTCTTTAATTTCAAATTCCAATAACATCTCATCAAATGCTGTTTCCTTCTTCTTTAAAGGTATATTGCAAATATAAAAAATATATTTCCCAATATCAGATGTATAAATAATTTTGTCTTTTATTGAAATGACGCAGTCATTATCTATTAGATAGACAATCTCAAATTTTTCCTTGATAAGCAAGTACTTATCATATTGAGATTGATTGAAGTCTTTTAAGCCTAACTTACACTCATAAATTATATTTTTGCTAATATTTATAAAATCAAAAATACAATTTCCAAACTGAAACTGTCTCCCGACCTCATCTCCATATTTATCTTTTAACAAGACTTCCCAAAATGTTTCTTGTGAATCCGATCTTTTCTTTGCGATTTTGAACGATTGCGCACCCTTATATTCTATATTTCCTTTCGCTTTAATATCCTCTATGATATAGGTTATATTCTTCAGTTCATAACTATTTATAAATTGCTTGAAATCATCCCTCTTTAATCCTGTATCCGTCTCGAATTTTTGTAACCATTTTGTTGGCGACTTTATATCATACTTATTCTGATTCTTGTTGTTAATAATCTTTTCACGAAGTTCGTCGATAATTTTTAAATAATATGAATAGCACTTAAGGTCATTTTCTGATAATTCAATTTCAATTTTCAATTCATCCGGAGATAATAAATTAAAATAATCATATGTATCTATAAAATCTCCATCCGGGCTATCCTTCTTTTTAATAAATTTCTGAATTGGATTGTACTCTTTCACTCGATTATAAAGATATTCATAATTTTGTTTAAACCAATCTTGTTCATCTTCAAGAAGCCATTTGCAGTATCCGCGATCTTTTAAGACATCTTCAAGATACTTATTCTTATATTTTCCGAAAGTAAATAGGTCGTTTGTCAATGAATTCATTTTGTTTCTTGGAAATAAATATTTAAATGTGTAATAATTTTATTTTATTTTATTAAAATAAAATATGGATCCGATAGTATTAAGTAAATTATTGTTTTTATTATTCTAGCAATTGTTGGAATAATTTTATTTGCAAATGTTATTCAAAATTTTTGGAATAATGTACTAGTTAAAAAATGTCCCGGGCTTGGTCTTCAAGAAATAGATATATTTGATGGAATGGCTATATTCGTCATTCTTGAATTTTTAAGAGACGGTGCACAGTTTACACTCGCAAGAAGAATTGCTTCAACTGTATAAAAAATTAAAAAAAAATATTTTATTTTATTAAATTAAATGACAGAATTTAATAAAAAGATAGCCATATACAGCGGCGCTGCTATATTAGTTATTGCAATATTTATCGGCTTTGTAGCCCTTCAAAGTTATTTGGTTATGATAATTTGGAACAGCGTTATTATTAATAAATTCCCAGATGCAAAAATTGAAGAACTAACATTTTGGGATGCTTTATTGTTAATGATCTTCGTAGACATTTTATTCCCACATACAATAATCTACACTAATTCAGTTGCAAGAAATTTAAAGTAAATAATTATAGATCTGTAAAAATCTCAAGCTTCTTCCGACTGCGCATGTACCATTCGACAAAAATAAATCTTTAAACTGTTCACAAACTTCATTTATTGTTTGTTTAAAGATTTCCTCCGAATCAGGAGTATTTTTATTTTTTATATCAATCAATTTTTCAGAAATATTTGCGATCAATATATCAGCCCGGATTCCATTTATTTCATCTTTATTTGAGTATATGCCTTCAACCCCGTTCATAAAATCATGGATGATTAGCTCAATACCTCTAATTCCGAAATGTTGCGATTCCGAAGATGAATGATATTGTATATTTTGTTTTAATGCAAGTAAAAGATTTAGAAGCGTATCATTTGTATATTCAGGTAATACAGGCTTATTTTCGATTCGATTATCGAACTCGTGGATATCTTTTGTTGGGATTGAATACATTTTTTTATATTTAAAATATTTTTTTTAAATATAAATATATTTTTTCAAAGAACACCTTTTCTACTTGCTATCTCTGCGTCTTTTTTAGATTTTATACCAATATTGATATATGCAATAAAAAGCGAACCGAATATTATAGCCGATGACACACCAATTACACCATATATTAAATTATAAGTTAGAGGTGAAACATTGCAATTAGAATCGGTGTTTATTTCATTTAATATAAGACTCATTAAAACAAGTATAACTAAATTAATAATAGCTAATATAACAGTACTTGCTGACCCCCAATAATCAGATTTCTGTTTCTTTTCTTTTGCCTCGAATGAGGCACATCTATTATAACAATCTTGTTCACAATGCAGATGAATAGTTAAGATTGCAGCAGGTATTAAAGTACATAAAATAAATAATAACTTAACGTATAATCTAATATTTTCGTTAATGCATGCCTTGTCTGACAAATCACTATCGATTAACCATAAAGTTGCTAAACAATAAACTCCAAAACCACCTAAAAAGAATTTTGCTAATGGTCCCATTTTTTTATTATTACAAATATATTTTTATATTTTTTTAAATATTATCCCAGCTATTATTCCAGAAAATATGCCTATTGCATGTCCATATATAGATACCTTAGACTCTTTTCCTTTTGAAATTGTTAATCCAATATTAAACAACAATGACAATAGGATATTCGTATCCAAGATATTTTTGGCGACCAATTCAAACGACATCATACTAAAAAGTACTCCTGAGAATCCGATAGAACAAGGCACTTCTATAAGTTTATGTAATAAGGTTTCTAGTATCGTATTCGAAGCTATAAAGAATATTATAAACTTAATAAATGTTTCTGAACCTAGCCGTTCTTCAATAACACTTAAAGAATATAAACTAAAAGCATTACTGAATATATGAAATATATCTGTGTGTATAAAATTAGAAACAAAAACCGATCCCATATCTTTATCACAAGGTACGCTTTTGATAATATTTACAAAATATAAAGAGAAAATAATAAGTAAAGATACCATTATAAAACCACATACAGGTATCTTTTCGAAACTTTTAATTTTAAAATTTGACATTTCTCCTCGTTCCATTTATTAAAAATTATATAAAAAAATATTTTATATAATAAATGAAAGATGATAAAGAAGAGAGCAAAGAAGAATTTTGCGCACCATGCGCCCTTGCTATTCCCGCAGCACTTGGAGCTGTAGGTATAGGGACATCTGCAGGTATGGGAACTCAAGATCAAGATCAACAGACAAGAAATATTATTATGTGGTCAGGTATAGGTGTACTTGTTATATCCATAATTATTTTTATATACCTAAAAATGTCAAGTAGTGATTGTAAGCAATGTAAGGCTAAGTAAATATATTTTTAAACTGTAATTAGTTTAAAAATTAATCCATTTCTCTTATTTTTTTATATCTATCATCATTAATAACCTCATGTGCTCGCTGTTCTAAAATTTCAGCGGTATCAATAGGACCTTTATCAACATATTCAAATAGAAGGTTTGCAAAATCAATCGTTTTCTTTTTAAAATTTGGATATAGTTCTTTGAATTCATCTTGAAGTATAGGACTACTTGCCCATTGTAAATAATTACATATCCATACAACAGCACCTGTTAGATCATAACTAAATGCAGTAAAATGATCTTCGAATGCCTGAAAAATTATAAATGATAAGTCCAAAACACATGCTGGATCATCAACTTTACCAGTGGTTTTATTTTTGAAAAGATTTTTCTGAGGCCATAAACTTTCTACAAAATTTGGACATTTATCATAATATTCATTCATTTTATTAATCGGTAGTAATAGCGCTCTATCAATTAATGAAAATGTTTTATCTACAGATGTTAGACTTTTTGAATCTTCAATCGCCTCCGCCGCAAGTACTAAACCATACGAGGTTAACATAATTGAGAAACTAGAAAGCACACTAATAAAAACCCCCAATTTTGAATTATTAAATTTCCCAGGATCTTGGGTAAATATTGAAACTAATATTGTCAGTAATACAGTTCCAATTATTAAATATTTGACATACATCTTTATTTAATAATAAAATATTTTTTTTAAAAATCTAATTCCGCATCTTCTACCAAAAATTTAATAAAATTAGCTTGTGTATCCGATGAACTCTCTACAATACCAGCCTCTTTTCTGGCATTCATATATTTCTCATAATATGAATCCTTGTATTCCGGGTAGTCAATATCCATTTGCTTAACAACCTCTCTTGTCTTAATAACAATCTCCTTTACCTCCGTCATCTTTCTTTGATGTTCTAGATATGTCCATTGAAGTTGTGCTAACTTTACTCTTTGTGTAATATACTCCTCATAAGGATCAACTTCCTCCTTCTTTGCCTCTGCCAACAATTTCTCCTCCTTCTCCTTAATCTCTCTAATAGTCTTCAATTCCTCAT
>Ga0315900_10003369_pt1 | contig 23434 bp, 22 predicted proteins | sample LakEriMetagenome_FD_203521 | JGI IMG/M metagenome (GOLD analysis project Ga0315900, IMG submission 203521) | Freshwater fungal communities from buoy surface, Lake Erie, Ohio, United States - Buoy 12 MA114 | ecosystem: Environmental > Aquatic > Freshwater > Lake > Lake biofilm | place: USA: Lake... | reverse complement strand
ATCCAACGCGCGGCATCAATGGCCTGCGCGGTGCGCTCCGCGTCTTCCCAATAGCCAAGCATCACCGCATAGCCGCGTGTGCAGAGTTCTCCCGGTACGCCGCGCGGCACGATGCGGCCTTCACTATCGATAATCTTCACTTCCAGATGCGGCTGCACGCGCCCCACGGTGGAAACGCGGCGATCAAGCGGATCATCCACGCTGGTTTGGAAGCTGACCGGGCTGGTTTCGGTCATCCCATAGGCGATGGTGATTTCGCCCAGGTTCATTGTTTCCACGGCACGGCGCATCACCTCAATCGGGCAGGGTGCGCCAGCCATGATGCCAGTGCGAAGCGACGAAAGATCGAAGCTTTCGAATTGCGGATGTTCCATTTGCGCGATGAACATGGTGGGCACGCCATGCAGGCCGGTGCAGCGTTCCTCCGCCACGGTTTGCAGCGTTGCCAGTGGATCAAACCCCTCACCCGGATAGACCATGGCTGTTCCATGTGTCGTGCAGGCCAGATTGCCCAGCACCATACCAAAGCAATGATAAAGCGGGACCGGAATGCAAAGCTTGTCCTGCGGTGTCAGCTTCATCGCTTCCCCGATGAAGAAGCCGTTATTCAAAATATTATGATGCGTCAGCGTCGCCCCCTTGGGCGCGCCGGTCGTACCCGACGTGAATTGGATATTGATGGGATCATCAAATTGCAGCTTGTCAGCCAATTCATGCAAGCGTTCATGATGCGCCGTCGCGCCCATTTCCAGGATACTGTGGAAGGGAATCATACCGGGGGATGGGCTCGTATTGATCTCCACCACTATCTCAAGCTTGGGCAATTTCTCCGCCGTCAGCCGGCCAGGCAAGGCGCGCGCCAATTCCGGTGCCAGCGTATTCACCATGCTGACGTAATCGGATGTCTTGAAGCGCGTTGCGATAATCAGCGCGCGGCAGCCCACCTTGTTCAGCGCATATTCCAATTCGGAAAGCCGATAGGCAGGATTGATATTCACCAACACCAACCCGGCCTTGGCGGTGGCAAACTGCGTGATGACCCATTCGGCATTATTGGGCGACCAGATGCCAACCCTTTCGCCTGGTTGCAGCCCAAGCGCCAGCAGCCCAGCGGCGAAGGCATCCACCTTCGCGCCCAATTCCGCATAGCTCCAGCGAATGCCCTGCTGGCGCACGATCAAGCCCGGGCGATCACCCCATTGGGCAACGGTCCGGTCGAAATTCAGGCCAATGGTCTCACCAATCAAGGCTTGGGTGCTTTGGCCGGTGACGTAGCTAAGGGCTGGGCTGGTCATTGCTATTCTCCCTGGGCATTGACCCATTCTTGGCGGGATAGGGATAAGTTTGCAATATTGGCTTGGCCTTGATAGCGCCTGCGCCTATTCTGGGTGCAAGAATGACGATCAACGCGACAGGTTGAGCATGGCCATTATTCCAAACCGCCTTCCGGGGCTTGATTTTGATCTCGGCGAGACTGCCGATATGCTGCGCGATCAGGTTGCGGCTTTCTCCGCTGCCGAAATCGCGCCACGCGCTGCGGATATAGACAAGACCAATGATTTCCCCGCCGATCTTTGGCGTAAATTCGGTGATCTTGGCGTGCTCGGCATCACGGTTGCAGAAGAATATGGCGGAGCCGGCATGGGCTATTTGGAACATGTGGTGGCGATGGAGGAAATCTCCCGCGCATCAGCTTCCGTTGGGCTTTCCTATGGTGCGCATTCCAATCTTTGTGTCAATCAAATCTCCCGCAATGGGAACGAGGATCAGAAGCGGTGCTATTTGTCAAAGTTGATTTCCGGTGAGCATGTGGGCGCGCTGGCGATGAGCGAACCAGGCGCCGGTTCAGATGTGGTTTCCATGCGGCTGCGGGCTGAAAAGCGCGGTGATCGCTATGTGCTGAACGGCACAAAAATGTGGATCACCAATGGCCCGGATGCCGATGTGCTGGTGATCTATGCAAAGACGGACCCTTCAGCCGGCCCAAAGGGCATCACCGCCTTTCTGGTGGAAAAGAACTTCCCCGGTTTTTCCTGTGCGCAAAAGCTCGACAAGCTTGGGATGCGTGGTTCCAATACTGGCGAATTGGTATTTCAGGATTGCGAAGTGCCGGCGGAAAACGTGCTCGGCGAAATCAATGGCGGCGTGCGCGTGTTGATGAGCGGGCTTGATTATGAACGCGCCGTGCTGGCCGCCGGGCCGCTTGGTATCATGCAGGCCTGCATGGATATCGTGCTGCCCTATGTGCATGAACGCAAGCAATTCGGTCAGGCGATTGGCGAATTCCAGATCATGCAAGCCAAGATCGCCGATATGTACACCACCATGAACGCTGCGAAATCCTATATCTACACGGTGGCCAAGGCGTGTGATCGCGGCCAGACCACACGCAAGGATGCCGCTGGCGCCATTTTGTACGCTGCCGAGAAGGCCACATGGATGACGCTGGAAGCCATTCAGTGCCTGGGCGGCAATGGCTATATCAATGATTACGCAACGGGCCGGCTACTGCGCGATGCCAAGTTGTATGAGATTGGCGCCGGTACTTCGGAAATCCGCCGAATGCTTATCGGGCGGGAATTGTTCCGCGAAACCGCATGAGCATTCTGCGCAGCACGCTCGATACGGGCAGTGAGAGCTTCGCCGCCAATGCCGCTGCCATGGCGGCGCTGGTCGCGGATTTGGAGAAGACCATCGCCCTGGCCGAACAGGGCGGCGGCAAAGGCGCGCGGGACAAGCATCTGGCGCGCAATAAGCTGCTGCCGCGCGAACGCGTGCGCGCGCTGATTGATCCGGGCTCACCTTTTTTGGAGCTATCCCAACTTGCCGCCCATGGGCTTTATGGTGGGGAAGTGCCTTGCGCCGGCATTATTTCCGGCATTGGGCGTGTGTCGGGGCGCGAATGCGTGATCATCGCGAATGATGCCACAGTGAAGGGTGGCACCTATTTCCCGATAACAGTGAAGAAGCATGTGCGCGCGCAGGAAATTGCCCGCACCAATCGCCTGCCCTGCATTTATCTGGTGGATTCCGGCGGCGCCTTCCTGCCGCAACAGGATGAAATCTTCCCGGATCGCGAGCATTTCGGCCGCATCTTCTTCAACCAGGCCAATATGTCTGCGGAAGGCATTCCACAAATCGCCGTGGTGATGGGCAGTTGTACCGCGGGCGGCGCCTATGTGCCAGCCATGTCGGATGAAAGCATCATCGTCCGCCAACAGGGCACCATCTTCCTGGGCGGACCGCCTTTGGTGCGCGCCGCCACCGGTGAGGTTGTCACCGCCGAGGAATTGGGCGGCGCCGATGTGCATGCGCGCCAATCCGGCGTGGTGGATCATTACGCGCAGGATGATCGCCATGCGCTAGCGATTTGTCGGCGCATTGTGGCGGGGCTTGGGCCGCGTATCGCGCCGCAATTGGCACTGCGCGTCCCACGCGCGCCACTTTATGATGAGCGCGAATTGCTCGGCGTCGTGCCTGCCGATATCCGCGCCCCCTATGATGTGCGGGAAGTGATTGCGCGCCTGGTGGATGGCAGTGAGTTTGATGAATTCAAGCGGCTTTATGGCACAACCTTGGTTTGCGGTTTCGCGCATATCCATGGCTATCCCATCGGTATCCTCGCCAATAATGGCATTCTGTTTTCCGAATCCGCGCTGAAGGGCGCGCATTTCATTGAACTTTGCTGCCAGCGCGGCATTCCGCTGCTGTTCTTGCAGAATATCTCAGGCTTCATGGTGGGGCGTAAATATGAAGCGGGCGGCATTGCGCGGGATGGCGCGAAGCTGGTGACGGCGGTTGCGACCGCGGGCGTGCCGAAATTCACCGTAGTGATTGGCGGTAGTTACGGCGCTGGCAATTACGGCATGTGTGGTCGCGCTTATGATCCGCGCTTCATGTTCATGTGGCCCAATGCGCGCATTTCCGTCATGGGCGGCGAACAGGCAGCCAGCGTGTTGGCGCAACTCCGGCGCGACAATATGGAAGCGCAGGGCAAGCCATGGCCGGCTGAGGAGGAAGAAGCCTTCAAGGCCCCGATCCGCACAAGATATGAAACTGAAGGCCATCCCTATTACGCCAGCGCGCGGCTTTGGGATGATGGCATCATCAACCCTGCTGACACTCGACGCATTTTGGGGTTGTCGCTCGCGATTGCCTGCAATGCACCCATTGAACAGACACGCTTCGGCGTGTTCCGGATGTAGGGGGCGGCCATGTTCCAGAATCTGCTGATCGCCAATCGTGGTGAAATCGCCTGCCGCATCATCCGCACCGCCCGCCGCATGGGGCTGCGCAGCATCTCGGTATTCTCGGACGCCGATGAAGCCGCGCAGCATGTGCAGATGGCCGATGAGGCGATTCACATCGGCGCCGCGCCCGCGCGGGAGAGTTATCTGAACATCCCTGCCATCATCGCCGCTGCGAAGCGTACGGGGGCGGATGCGATTCATCCGGGCTATGGTTTTCTGTCTGAAAACCCAGCCTTTGCGGAAGCCTGTGCAGCGGCAGGGATCATCTTCGTAGGCCCAAGCGCCGCCGCTATGCGCGCCATGGGCTCCAAGGGCTCGGCCAAGGCGCTTATGGAAAAGGCTGGCGTGCCGCTTTTGCCTGGCTATCACGGCGCAGAACAGGATGCGTCATTTCTTGCCGATGCGGCGAGGCACATCGGCTTCCCGCTGGTGATCAAGGCTGTCGCCGGCGGTGGCGGGCGCGGCATGCGCGTGGTGCGCGCTTCGGCCGATTTCCCAGATGCGCTGCGCGCTGCACGGCAGGAAGGCGCCTCGGCCTTTGGCGATGATCGCGTGCTGATCGAACGCTATCTGGAACGCCCGCGGCATATTGAAGTGCAGGTGTTCGGCGATAGCCATGGCAATGCGGTGCATTTGTTTGAACGCGATTGCTCCGCCCAGCGCCGCCATCAGAAGGTGATCGAGGAAGCCCCCGCACCTGGCATTAGCGCTGAAATGCGCGACGCCATGGGCGCCGCCGCCGTAGCCGCCGCCAAGGCCGTGCAATATCAGGGCGCCGGCACGGTGGAATTCATCGCGCAGGATGGCGGCTTCTATTTTCTGGAGATGAATACGCGCCTGCAGGTGGAACATCCGGTGACGGAAGCCATTACCGGCTTTGATCTGGTTGAATGGCAATTGCGCGTGGCGGCTGGCGAAACGCTGCCAGTGCAGCAGAAGGATATCTGCGCCCAGGGCCATGCGATGGAACTCCGCCTTTACGCCGAAGACCCGGCGCGGGATTTCGCGCCTTCCATTGGCGCGCTTCAGGTCTTCCGACTTTCCGATCAGGGCTTGCGGATTGATAGCGGCTTTGTCGCCGGTGATCGCATCAGCATCCATTATGATGCGATGGTCGCCAAAATGATCGCTCATGCGCCTACCCGGGCAGAGGCGATTGCGCGGTTGCGCGCTGGTCTGGCGCATGCGGATATCATTGGTGTTGCGCATAATCTGGATATGCTGGACCGTATTCTGGCGCATCCCGATTTCGCTGCAGGCGGCATTGATACCGGCTTCATTGGGCGCAACGCCGAAGTATTGCTGACACCGAAGCTGCACCCTTCCGTGCAAACGCTTGCCCTGGCTGCGCTTGGTGTGCTTGCCCTGGAGGAAGAGGCCGCGCGCGCCCAAGCGGCGAATAGCGCCGATCCGCATTCGCCTTGGCACGCGACAGATCATTGGTGGATCAATACGCGCCCATCCCGCGTGTTCGATTTTCACCTGGAAGATGCTGTGTACGCCATCACGCTAACGCCTGTGGCAGATGGTTGGCGCGTCACGGTGGGCGCAGCGGAAATCACCGCGCGGCGCGCCAAGCTTGAAGATGGGCGCATCCATGCGCTGCTGGATGGCATGCGGCTTTCCGCTTCCATCCATCGCGACGGTGAGGCGATCAGCCTGCGCCATGCCGGGCAAAGCTGGCGCTTCCGCCTGCCGGATCCCATCGCGCGCGCTGGTGAGGAAGAAGGCGGCGATGACCGGCTGCTAGCACCCTTGCCCGGTCAGGTGACGCAGCTAATGGCAAGCGAAGGCCAGGAAGTCGCGCGCGGCGATGTGCTTGTGGTGCTGGAGGCGATGAAGACTGTCTTTCGCCTCACCGCCCCACGCGCCGGTAGGATTGCAACCATTTCCTGCCGCGTTGGTGAGACAGTGCGCGAAGGGCAAATCCTGATCCAATTCGCCGCCGCGGATACCGATTGAATTCAGCCAGGCTTCGCGCCTGTCGCGCGCAGGATCGGCACCCATTTGTCGGTCTCGGCGCGAATGAAGCGCGCGGAAGCCTCGGGATCATTCGGCATGGGATCAATACCGGCATCGGCGAAGCGCTGGCGAATGGCGGGATCATTTAATACGGCGGTCACTGCCGTTGAAAGAGTGGTGATGATCTCCGCAGGCGTGCCGGCTGGCGCATAGAGCACCTGCCAGGATGAAGCGGCATAGCCTGCCACGCCGGCTTCCTGCAGCGTCGGCAAATCCGGCAGCAATTGCGAACGTCGTGCCGTTGTCACCGCCAGGCCGCGCGCCCGGCCATCCCGCACCAGTGGCGCCAGCAGGGTTTGGCTATCAATCACGAAATCCACGCGGCCTGCCATGAAATCCGTCACTGCGGCCGGCGTGCCACGATACTGCACAATGGTGAAATCCACGCCTGCGAGCTTCTTCAGCAATTCACCCGAAAGATGCGAAGCGGCGCCGATCCCCGTGGTGGCGAAGGTCGCTTCTCCACGCCTTTCGCGCAGCCATGCCAATAGCTGCGGTACATCACGCACCGGCAGCGATGGATGTACCGCCAGCAGGAAGCTCTGATCGCCCAAGGTAGAAATCGGGATGAAATCATTGATCGAATCAAACCCGGCATCCGGATAGAGCGCCGGGATCACGCTATGCGCGGCACCATTCAGCAACAGCGTATGCCCATCCGGCGCAGCGCGCGCCACGGTCCGTGCGCCGATGGTGCTGCCGGCGCCGGGTTGATTTTCCACCACCACAGGCTGGCCCAGGGTGCGCGGCAGCGGCTCCGTCACGATGCGCGCCACCACATCAATCACGCCACCGGCGGCGAAGGGTACAATCACGCGAATGGGCCGCGAGGGATAACGGCTTTGCGCCAATGCAGGGGCAGCCAGCGCGCTTCCGGCCAGCGCGAATAGGGCACGACGTTGCAACATGGGATTTTTCCTTCTTCTATGTCTGAAATTCACACACCACCTACGGGCTGAAAATCATAGGTGCCAACCCCTTGCAGAATGGCAAAGCGGCAGCGCCCACCATCCTTCCCCGTTACGCGATGCGCGCGTTTGGCAGGCACCGCATGCATCTGGCCCGGCGCCAATTCCACGCTTTCACGCGGCGCGCGCATTTCAATCACCATCGGTCCATCCATGCACCAGAAGGTATCCGTCACTTCGCTATGCCAATGCCAAGGCACTTCCTGCCCAGCCGCCAAAGTGAGGATCTGCATGCGAAGCCCCGGCGCTTCGGCGATCAATTCGCGCTTTTCCAAAGGATAGGACATGGCGTTTCCCTTCACGCTTTTGGCGGATGCTGCGCCCACCAATGGCGCGCAATATCGGCGCGACGACACACCCAAACATCCGGTGTCGCCGCCACGCGATCCAGAAACCGCGCCAGCGCCGCCGCACGCCCTGGCCGGCCGATCAGCCGGCAATGCAAGCCAACCGACATCATTTTGGGCGCCCCGGCGCGACCTTCCGCGAGCAAGGTCTCGAACGAATCCGTGACATATTGTTCCCAGCCATCGGGCGCAGTGAAGCCAGGCGGCACCGCATATTTCATATCGTTATTGTCGAGCGTGTAGGGAATGATCAGCATCGGCTTGCCGGCTGCCGTCACGTAAAACGGCAGATCATCCGCATATGAATCCGAGTCATACAAGAACCCACCATGTTCCGCGACCAGGCGGCGTGTATTCGGGCTGATGCGCCCCGTATACCAACCAACCGGGCGCGTTCCTGTCAGGCGTTCAATCACTTCCACACAGCGCGCGATTTCCGCACGCTCTGTCGTCTCATCCACGCTGTGATAATCAATCCAGCGCCAGGCATGGGATGCGACCTCATGCCCCGCATCGGCGAAGGCGCGCGTGACCGTTGGGTTCAATTCCAGCGCGCGGCCCACACCATAGACAGTCAATGGCAACTTGCGCGCGGCAAAGGCGCGCAGAATGCGCCACACACCAGAGCGCGCGCCGTAATCGAATTGGCTTTCCACGGTACGATTACGTTCACCCAATATGGGCGACCCGCCCGGCACTTCATGCAAATACAATTCGCTGCCGGCATCGCCGTTCAGCACGGTATTCTCTCCGCCTTCCTCGTAATTCAGTACAAAGGAAAGCGCGAGCTTCGCGCCATTCGGCCATTTCGGGTCGGGCGGATTGGCGCCATAGCCCAGGAAATCGCGCGGATAATCCGTATCCGCAGCCATCATATGGGAAGTATCGGTCATATCGCCTTCTCCTTTAGTTGGTCGCATGTCCCGAGTCGCCAAGTGAAGCCACTTGGCTCAGACATGCTCCTCACGCCAATTTCAACCCGATAATGCCCGCGGTGATCAACGCCACGGAAGCCCAGCGTAGCGCAGTATTTGCATCGCCGAATAGCGTAATGCCCACCAGAAAGGCGCCCACCGCGCCAATGCCAGTCCAAACGGCATAGGCGGTACCGACAGGAATTTCCCGCAGCGCCAGCAGCAACAACCCGCCACTCGCGACAATGCAGGCAATGGCGAAGGCGAGCCAACCGTAGCGCAGCCCGCCTGCAGCCCACCCAAGCTTGAGGCCAATCGGCCAGCCGATTTCACATAGCCCTGCGAGAAAAAGATAAGCCCAGGCCATTTGTTCCATCCAAGAAAAAGGGCCGCCCGAATGCCCAGGCGGCCCCGATCAAACCTGATCCAAAACGCAAAGCCTGCTTCAGTTCCTGGCCTTGTCCACCAGGGCGCCCTTCTTGATCCAGGGCATCATTGCGCGCAGCTTTTCGCCCACTTCTTCAATCGGGTGTTCAGCCAAGCGGCGGCGCGTGGCCTTGAAGCTTGCCTGATTCACCTTGTTTTCCAGCATCCAATCGCGCGCGAAGCGGCCGGACTGGATATCTTCCAGCACGCGCTTCATTTCCGCCTTGGTTTCGCTGGTGATGATGCGCGGGCCCGTGACGTATTCGCCATATTCCGCCGTGTTGCTGATGGAATAATTCATGTTGGCGATGCCGCCTTCGTAAATCAGGTCCACAATCAGCTTCACTTCATGCAGGCATTCGAAATAGGCCATTTCCGGCGCATAACCGGCTTCCACCAGCGTTTCGAAACCCGCCTTGATCAATTCCACCAGGCCACCGCAGAGCACGGTCTGTTCACCAAACAAATCGGTTTCGCATTCTTCCTTGAAGGTGGTCTCAATCACGCCTGAACGGCCGCCACCAATGGCGGAAGCATAAGAAAGCGCGATTTCCAGCGCATTGCCCGAAGGGTTCTGATTGACAGCGACGAGGCAAGGCACACCGCCGCCCTTTTGGTATTCGCTGCGCACTGTATGGCCCGGGCCTTTCGGCGCGATCATGAACACATCAATATCCGCGCGGGGGTCGAGCAGGTTGAAATGCACATTCAAGCCATGCGCGAAGGCAAGCGCGGCACCCGGCTTCATATTCGCGTGCAGGCTTTCACGATAGAGGTCACCCTGGCCTTCATCTGGCGTCAGCACCATGACCACATCGGCCCATTTCGCCGCATCTGCCGGCGCCAGCACCTTGAAGCCAGCCGCTTCCGCCTTTTGTGCGGAACCACCGGGACGCAGCCCGATCACCACATCCTTGACGCCGGAATCGCGCATGTTCATCGCATGGGCATGGCCCTGGCTGCCAAAACCAATGACCGCAACCTTGCGGGCCTTGATCAGATTCACATCCGCATCGCGGTCATAGTAAACGCGCATCTGCCGTTTCTCCTTTGCTGCGCAGGCTTTCGCCCGGATTGATCCTTGCGGGGCCAGCCATGCACGAAGAACATGCGTAGCCCCAAGGGCGAACAAGGCTCGTTCAATCCTTTATTTTGCGCTTGCCGACAAGATGCTGAATGCATCAGCCGCGCGTTTTATCTGCCGGAATTGCCAGCAGGTCAGGCCGCCCGCTTGAAAGGCACCGTGTTTTCATCGGCGTATTTCGCCAGCGCCGCGCGATACTTGTCCCGCCGCCATTGCAGCAGCCGCCAGGAAGCCTTGGCCGCCATGTCAGAAATCCGCCCACGCGGAGCAAGCCCGATGGTCTTGAAGATCATCCCCATGCCGCGTTCGATATGGTTAAAGCGATAAAACCCAATCGCGCGCCCCATATAGGCGGTGGTGGAGCGTTCATGGTCGTAAGGCGTGCCCTCAGCTTCATTGGCGCTGTGGAAGGCGAAGGCGAGTTCATCATCCTCTGTCTCCCCAATGCGGCCCAAGGCCACGCGCAGGCGCTTGGAGAAGGAGAGATTCTCGCGCGCCAGATAGCGCTTCATATGATCATAAAACAGCTTGAAGTGGCGGTATTCATCGGCCGCGATCAGCCGGCAGACCTGCTTCAGCGCGGGTTCTTCGGTGGCTTCACCAAGGGCGGTGTAATAGCTGCTGGTGCCGGTTTCCACCATGCAACGCGCGATCAATTCGCCTGTACGGCTGCCACGAATGGAAGCTTCCGCATCCAATTGAATTTTATAGCCAGCGCGATAGCGTTCAAACGCGGCCGTGAAATCCCAAGCAGGATCAGCCAACATGCCCCAACGGCCCAGCGCATCGCCATGCTGGGTTTCTTCCACGCCCCAATGTTCGACAGCCGCGATGAAATCCGGATCATCGGCGAAAACGCGCGTGAGGTAGGTCACGTAATCCGCCGCATTGCGTTCCACCATCGCGGCAGCCTTGATCAGCGGCACGATTTCAGGATCAACCTTGGAAGGGTCGAAGCGATCCCAACCAAGCTCATCAATATGCCAATGCTTCATGAACCTACCCCGAGCGCCTTGCCATGAGGGGCCTTAACGACCCATTCAGACTATGTTCTTGTGCCAAGATGCGGCGGTTTCAAGGCAGGGTTGCACGAAACCTACCCCAAAAAGAAACGGGCGGATCCAAGACCCGCCCGCCGAAACGTCACAATGCGTTGGCCTTCAGGCCGCCATCGCCGCTTCAACCATCACCCGTGCGGCAAGCAACCGCTCCATGGCAACTTCGCGCTCTTCCGGCGTTTCATTTGCAGCGGAAGTAAAGGCCGCCTCAGCCTCCGCCAATCGAGCCTCAGCATCGGATTTGGATAGCGAGGCAAGCGGCGTTGCCTCATCCGCAAGGATCGTCACGCGATCCGCAGCCACTTCCGCAAACCCACCGGCCACGAAAAGCTGTTCCGTCACCTTGCCGCCCTCACGGACAGAAATCACGCCGCCGCGCAGTGCCACGATCATGGGCGCATGGCCAGCCAGCACGCCCATTTCGCCTTCCGCTGCCGGGAATACCACCATCTCCACCGCGCGGGAGAGCAGCAGCTTTTCCGGCGATACGAGTTCGAGTTGGAAACTCGCCATGGTGATCAGGCCGCCGCCTTCATTTCTTCGCCCTTCTTCACGGCGTCTTCAATCGTACCAACCATGTAGAAGGCGGCTTCGGGCAGATGGTCGTAATCACCGCGGCAGATGGCCGCGAAGGACCGAATGGTATCTTCCAGCTTCACGAAGACGCCCGGCGTGCCGGTAAACACTTCAGCCACATGGAAGGGCTGGGACAGGAAGCGCTGAATCTTGCGCGCACGCGCCACGATCAGCTTATCTTCTTCCGAAAGCTCATCCATGCCCAGGATGGCGATGATGTCCTGCAGCGACTTATAGGTCTGCAGGATCTTCTGCACTTCGCGCGCCGTATTGTAATGATCAGCACCAACCACGCGCGGGTCCATCGCGCGTGAAGTGGAGTCGAGCGGGTCAACGGCCGGGAAAATCCCAAGCTCCGCGATGGAGCGATTAAGCACCGTGGTGGCGTCCAAATGCGCGAAGGACGTCGCGGGCGCCGGGTCGGTCAAGTCGTCGGCGGGCACGTAGATGGCCTGCACTGAGGTGATCGAACCCTTCTTGGTGGAGGTGATGCGTTCTTGCAGCGCACCCATGTCGGTGGACAGCGTCGGCTGATAACCCACCGCCGAAGGAATACGGCCGAGCAGCGCAGACACTTCCGCACCGGCCTGGGTGAAACGGAAGATGTTATCAATGAAGAACAGCACGTCCTGGCCTTGCTCATCACGGAAATATTCCGCCATGGACAGGCCCGAAAGCGCCACACGAGCGCGCGCACCCGGCGGTTCATTCATCTGGCCATAGACCAGCGCCACCTTGGAGCCTTCGGTATTGCCATCCCCAAGCTTGATGACGCCCGCATCAATCATTTCGTGATACAGGTCATTGCCTTCGCGCGTACGCTCACCCACACCAGCAAAAACCGAAACGCCGCCATGGCCCTTGGCGATATTGTTGATCAGTTCCTGAATGGTCACGGTCTTGCCCACACCGGCGCCGCCGAAAAGGCCGATCTTGCCGCCCTTCAGGTAAGGGGCCAGCAGGTCAATCACCTTAATGCCAGTGACCAGGATTTCCGCGCTTGTCGCTTGCTCATCAAAGGCCGGCGCTTCGCGGTGAATCGGGTAATGCATGGTGGCGGGCACTGGGCCGCGCTCATCAATCGGCTCACCGATCACGTTCAGGATGCGCCCGAGCGTGCCCGGGCCAACCGGCACTGAAATGCCAGCGCCCGTATCCACCACTTCGGTGCCACGCACCAGACCATCCGTGGTGTCCATGGCGATGCAGCGCACGGTGCGCTCACCCAAATGCTGCGCCACTTCAAGCACCAGCTTCTGCTCGCCGATCTGCAGCGTCAGCGCGTTCATGATCGAGGGCAGCTCGGCGGGGAACTGAACGTCCACCACGGCACCAAGCACCTGCGTCACCTGACCAACATTATTCTTCATGGCAGTGATCCCTTCTTAAAGCGCTTCAGCGCCGGAGATGATTTCAATCAGCTCGCGGGTGATGTTCGCTTGACGTGTGCGGTTGTAATTCAGCGTAAGCTTATTGATCATCTCGCCTGCATTGCGTGTGGCATTGTCCATGGCAGTCATCTGGCTGCCATAGAAGCCGGCCGCATTATCGAGCAGGGCACGATAGATCTGGATGGCGAGATTTTGGGGCAAAAGCCGCGCGAGAATCTCTTCTTCCGTCGGTTCGAATTCATATTGCGCGCCGCCTTCGGAGGATGCTTCGGGCAGCGGTGTCGGGATAAGCTGCTGGCCGACCGGTGTCTGGCTGATCACGTTGCGGAAGCGGTTATAGATCAGGGTGCAAACATCGAATTCGCCATTATCCAGCATGTCGCTGATCTTGGCGCTGACTTCAGCAGCATCTTCAAAGCCGATGCGCTTCTTGTTGGCGAAGCTGATTTCCGTGACGATCCGGCTCGCGAAGTCACGCTTCAGGAAGACCGCGCCCTTGCGGCCAACGGTGATGATCTTCACCGTCTTGCCTTCGGCTTCCAGCGCGCGCACCTGGGCGCGGGCGAAGCGCCCGACATTGGTATTGAAGCCACCGCAAAGCCCGCGTTCGGCTGTCACCACCACCAGCAGATGCACCTTATCCGCGCCCGTGCCGACCAGCAGCTTCGGCGCATCCGGCGCGCCCGCGACCGAGGCACCAAGTGAAGCAAGCATCCGCTCCATACGCTCAGCATAGGGGCGCGCGGCCTCGGCCTGGCTTTGCGCACGGCGCAGCTTGGCTGCTGCCACCATCTTCATCGCCTGCGTGATCTTGCGCGTGGATTTCACGCTATTGATCCGCAGGCGAAGGCTTTTCAGGCTGGGCATTGGTTAGTCTCCCGATGGCCCGCAATTAAGCAAAGGACTTCGCGAAGCCATCAAGGAAGGCAACCAGCTTCGCTTCCGTATCCTTCTTGATCTCACGATCATTGCGGATGGCGGTCACAATATCCGGCGCGGTCGCCTTGAGTTCGCTCAGCAGACGGCTTTCGAAATCGCCCACCTTGTTCAGCGGCAGGCGGTCCAGATAGCCACGCGTACCGGCGAAAATCGCAATGACCTGTTCTTCAACCGCAACCGGCTTGAACTGCGGCTGCTTCAGCAATTCGGTCAAACGCGCCCCACGCGCAAGAAGCGCCTGGGTGGAGGCGTCCAGATCCGAGGAGAACTGCGCGAAGGCCGCCATTTCGCGATACTGCGCCAGTTCCAGCTTGATCTTGCCGGCAACCTGCTTCATCGCCTTGATCTGCGCCGCAGAACCAACGCGGGAAACCGAAAGACCGACATTCACCGCAGGGCGGATGCCCTTGAAGAACAATTCCGTTTCCAGGAAGATCTGACCATCCGTGATCGAAATCACATTCGTCGGAATATAGGCTGAAACGTCACCCGCCTGGGTTTCAATGACGGGCAGCGCGGTCAATGAACCATTGCCGGCATCATCGCCCATCTTCGCCGCACGCTCCAACAGGCGTGAATGCAGATAGAACACGTCACCCGGATAGGCTTCGCGGCCCGGCGGACGGCGCAGCAGCAGCGACATCTGACGATAGGCAACGGCCTGCTTGGAAAGGTCATCATAGAAAATGACGGCATGCATGCCATTGTCGCGGAAATATTCGCCCATGGCGCAGCCGGTATAGGGGGCCAGGAACTGCATCGGCGCCGGATCGGAAGCGGTGGCGGCGACGATGATGGAATATTGCAGCGCGCCCTGTTCTTCCAGCGTCTTCACAAGCTGGGCAACAGTGGAACGCTTCTGCCCAATGGCGACATAGATGCAATAAAGCTTCTTCGATTCATCATCGCCAGCATTGATGGTCTTCTGGTTGATGATGGTGTCCACGATAACGGCGGTCTTGCCGGTCTGGCGGTCACCAATGATCAGCTCACGCTGGCCACGGCCGATCGGGATCAGCGCGTCAATCGCCTTGATGCCGGTTTGCATCGGCTCATGCACGGACTTGCGCGGAATAATGCCAGGCGCCTTCACCTCGGCGCGCATGCGCACCACGTCGGTCAGCGGGCCCTTGCCGTCAATCGGGTTGCCAAGGCCATCCACAACGCGCCCCAGCAGGCCCTTGCCCACGGGTACGTCAACGATGTCACCGGTACGGCTGACCGTATCGCCTTCGCGCACCGAAAGGTCGGAGCCGAAAATCACGACGCCGACATTGTCGGTTTCAAGGTTCAGCGCCATGCCCTTCACGCCGGAAGCTGGGAAATCCACCAGCTCACCGGCCATGACATTCTGCAGGCCATAGACCCGGGCGATGCCATCGCCCACGGTCAGCACAGTGCCGACCTCAGCGACATTCGCTTCAGCGTCAAAGCCAGCGATCTGCTGCTTGAGGATTTCCGAAATTTCAGCCGGACGGATTTCCATGGTCAGGCAGCCCCCTTCATGGCGTATTGCAAACGTTGCAACTTGGATTTGATGGAATTGTCGTAAAGGCGGGAACCGATCCGAACGATCAGCCCACCCAGGATGGATTTGTCCACTGTCTCAGACAGGCGAACATTGGAATAGCCCGCTTCCGTCAGCCGCGCTGCAATCTGAGCGCGCTGCGTATCGGTCAGCGCATGGGCGGTGGTGACTTCAGCCGTTTGCTGGCCGCGGCGGGCAGCAATCAGGGCACCAAAGGCTTGCGCCACGGCGGGCAGGGCCGAAAGGCGCCGATTGGCGATCAATACGCCAACCAGATTCCGCACCTCACCGGTGATGCCGGCGCTTTCCAGCACCTTGAACATGCGCTCCCGCTGGATCGCGGTATTGAAGCGCGGATCGGCGATGAAGCCATGCATATCGGCATTGTCGCGGCAGAGCGCGAAAAGGGCTTCAAGCTCCGTGCCGATACGGTCCACCGCGCCGGGATCGGTCGCGCGCTTGTCATCAGCAAGGTCTAGCAGCGCCTTGGCGTAGCGCGCGGAAACGCCCACAGCGCTTGGCGCCGAAGGCGAGGCCTTATCAAGGGTTTGATCTGTGGCAGCCACGGGTGATCCCGGTCCTGTTCTTGCGCGATATTGACGAGGGGCCGGGAGAGCCTCCCGAACGCGGCCGGGCGTTACCATAGGGTTTACCGCACCGCAACCGAGCGCGCGTCATTTTCCGCCCGCTTTCGAACGAATTGCACAAATTCCTTTTGCCTTGACCTGCTTGACAGTGCTTCCCCGCCACACGCAGGGTTTCAAGCCAAGGGTTTCAAGCCCAAACGACAAAAGGAAACATCCGGCCCATGACGCACAACATGACCCGCCGCACGGCGCTTTTGGCCGGCGCCACCGCTGCGCTGCTGCCGCTCCGCCCTGCCCATGCTGCCTTTCCCGAACGCGCCATCACGCTGACGGTGAGTTTTCCGCCGGGCGGTGCCACCGATATCCTGGCCCGAATCCTGGCCCCCCCACTCAGTGAGGCTTTGGGCAAGCCGGTCGTGATCGAAAACCGTGGCGGCGCCGGGGCCAATATCGGCATTGGCCATGTCGCCCGCGCGGCGCCTGATGGTTATACGCTGCTGGTAACCTCCAGCGCCTTCGTGGTGAACCCCAGCCTTTATCGCAACCCACCCTATGACCCCTTCCGGGATTTCGCGCCCATCAGCACGCTTGGCGCTTCGCCCAATGTGCTGGCGGTGCGCCCGAATGGCGGCATCGCCTCTCTGCAGGACCTGATCACCCAGGCCAAGGCCAGCCCCGATAAGTTCAACTATGCCAGCCCCGGGATCGGCACCACGCCGCATCTGGCCGGCGAATTGCTGAAGCTTCGCGCCGGGTTTGAAATGCAGCATGTGCCCTTCAGCGGCGCCGGACCCGCAACGCAAGCGGCCCTGGCCGGCACCACCCAGGTGATCAGCGCGGCGCAAGGTTCGGTCATGGCGCAGCTTCGGTCAGGCGAATTGCGCGCCATTGTGCAAACTGGCGCCAAGCGCGCGATTGATCTGCCCGATGTTCCAACCCAGGAAGAATTGGGCATCAAGGATGCCAATTCCGATACTTTTCTGGCGCTTTTCGCCCCCGCCGCCACCCCGGCCCCAATCCAGGCCCTGCTGGCGCGAGAGGTGGTGAAGGCCCTCCAACGGCCCGATGTTCAGCAGCGCTACCGAGAAGCCGGCGCCCCGGTGGTGGGTGGTGGGCCTGAGGAACTGCGCGCCCGTGTTGCCCGCGAAGTCCCGATCTGGCGCGAAGTGATCCAGGTCTCGAAGATAAGCGTTCAGTAAAATCAGGGTTTTGCTGGGAAAGGCGGGACAGGTTCGGCCGGCGCCGGGGCGGAAAGCCCGGCGCAGAGAAAGGGCAGAATCTGTTCCACCGCCATGTCGAAATCGCCCGAATCGCAAACCCCGCCCGACATCATTTCAAGCCGGCCAGACCGCAGCAGGGTGTAGCGATAGGCCCCCATCATGAAATAAAGCCGCCAATACAAGGCCTCGGGCGGCAGATGGGGCAGCACCTGGCGGAAGGCTTCCACGTAAGCAAGCGTGGTGTCGTCATAGACCGTGCTCAGCACTTCCTTTGAAATATCATCGGGTTCCGTGTTCAGCCGGGCATGCATGCGCATGGTCGCGCGGCCTTCGGGGGTTTTGCCATTCAGCATGAAGGGGGTGACGAAGGCGCGCACCAGCACTTCCAGCGGCACGCGGCCATCGGGCCAGGTGGCCTTGGCCCCATCCAAGGCCCGGCGCCGCGCGGCCGTAACCTGCTCGGCGCCGCGCATATAGGCAGCGCGAAACAAATCCCGCTTGGACCCGAAGTAATAATGCAGCTGCGCCAGATTAACCCCGGCAGCCAGCGCAATGGCGCGGGTAGAGGCGCCCGTATAGCCGTGATCGGCAAAAAGCATTTGCGCGACATCCAGAATCCGGTCGCGCACACTGGCCGAAGGGTCAATCGGGGCAAGCAGGCTGGTCATGGGCTCCGGGCGTTTGGTCGGGCGACTGATACAAGCAATCTAGGCCGATTCGCGCCTGGGGCAACTGGAAACTGATAAATTGACCAAAATCACCCAGCGCGGTATTTGGTCAGGCGACTGATTTGCACGGGGCTGAGACAGCGCCTTGACCCAATGGCGGCTGCCGGCCCGAAAGCGGGAGGAAGCCGTGGCATGAGCGCAGCGCAGGAAATCACCCAATCCCGCTATTTTGGCGGCGAAGCGCCGGCAGAACGCGCCAAGCGCATCGCGCCGATCATCGCAGCCCATGCCAGCCAAATCGAACGCGACCGCGCCTTGCCCAAGGAATTGCTCGATGCGCTGCATGGCGCCGCGCTATTCCGCACCCTGCTGCCGCAGGCCTTCCGGGGTGAGGAAGTGCCGCTGCATGATTTCGTGCAAATGCAGATCGTGATTGCGGCGGCCGATGCCAGCACCGCCTGGTGCGTCGGGCAGGCATCCGGCTGTTCCATGGCGGCGGCCTATCTCAAGCCCGAAATCGCCTATGAGATTTGGGGCGCCGATCCGCGCGCCGTACTCGCCTGGGGCATGGGGCCGCAATCCCGCGCTGTGGTGGTGGATGGCGGCTATCTGGTGACCGGCAAGTGGCATTTCGCCAGCGGCAGCCGGCACTGCACCTGGCTTGGTGGGCATTGCAAGGTTGTCGAACGCGATGGGTCGCTGCGCGCCGATGCGGAAGGCAACCCGATTGACCGCACCATGCTGTTCAAGCGCGAGGTGCCGAAGATCACCGATAATTGGCGCGTCATGGGCCTGCGCGGCACCGGCAGCGACACTTATGAGGTGACGGATCTTTTCGTGCCGGATGATTACACGGTGCAGCGTGATTTGCCGGCCAATCGGCAAACCGCCGGCACGCTGTATCATTTCACGACCACGCATGCCTATGCGGCCGGCTTTGCCGGTGTGGCGCTTGGGATTTGTCGCGGGATGCTGGATGAATTCATCAAGCTGGCGTCAGACAAGACCCCGGCCGCTACAACGCGCCCGATGCGCGACAGCCATGTCATTCAAAGCCTGGTCGCGCGCTGCGAAGCGCGCTGGCGTTCGGCGCGCAGCCTGTTGCTTGAAACGCTGCGCGAGTGCTGGCCGCGTGCCGAAGCGGGGCTTGAGATGACGAATGATGAGCGGGTTTCCATCCGCCTTGCGTCCACCTTCGCCATTCAGACGTCGCGTGAAGTGGTGGAAACCGTCTATCAGGAAGCCGGCTCCACCGCGATTTTCGAAGACAATCCTTTTGAACGGCGCTTCCGCGACATTCATGCGGTCAGCCAACAGGTGCAAGGCCGCAGCGCGCATTTCGAAGCGGTGGGTCAGCATCTGCTGGGCCAGACGCCGCATGCGCGATTCCTTTAAGAACGGCACGGAGGAAAACGACATGGGCTTGCAAGGTCTGAACCATTACACGCTTCGCCCGGTGGATCTGGAAGCCACCAAGGATTTTTATGAGAAAATCCTCGGGCTTGAATTGGGCTATCGCCCGCCACTGACCTTCCCCGGCTATTGGCTTTATTGCGGTGACAACCCGACCGTGCATCTGATCGGCGACCGCCAGGGTGAGGAAGGGCTACCGGAACGCAAGGTTGGCCACACCGGCCTTGTGGATCACATCGCCTTTTCCTGCACCGGGCTTGCCGCCATGCGCGCGCATCTTGATCAGCACAAGGTGGCCTATACGGCACGCGTCATCCCGCGCGATCGGCAGACACAAATCTTCCTGCATGACCCGAATGGCGTCGCGGTAGAATTGAACTACCCGCCCGAGGAAACCCCGCCCGACTGATTGGGCGCTTCGCAAAATAGGCGGTGCAGCGTGTGCAGCACCGCCTCGGCCTTCGGGTCCGCCAGACGATAATAAATCACCGTGCCCGCGCGCCGGGTAGCGACCAATCCTTCACCGCGCAAAAGCGCCAAATGCTGCGACAGCGCGGATTGGGACAGCCCGACACTAGCGGCGAGGTCATTGACTGATTTCTCGCCCGCCGCGACCAGGTCACACAGCACCAAAAGCCGCCTCTCATTGGCCAGCGCGCGCAAAAGCCGCGCCGCCAGCGCGGCATTTTCGGCAAGCCGCGCCGCATCATCCGCTTCACGTGGGGGGCTCAACTGGTCGCTCATGAAGGCAACCTAAACCGTTGCGCGCGGCAGGACCATGGCGGCTTGACAGGGGCAGTAGATGTTACATTATAACATTTCATCCCTACCCCGAAGGCCCTTGCACATGCTTCGTCGCGCCCTGCTTTGCTCCCCCGCCTTGTTGCTGGTCAGGCCCGCCCTGGCCCAACAAAGACTTTCGGTGGTCGCTTCCTTTTCCATCCTGGCGGATATGACGCGCCAGATCGGCGGGGATCGCATCACGCTCCGTGCCATTGCCGGGGCGGATCAGGATGCGCATGGCTTTCAGCCCAAACCATCGGACGCCGCCGCGCTGACCAATGCCGCGGTCATGATCCGCAATGGCCTCGGCTTTGAAGGCTGGCTGGACCGCATGATCCGATCTTCCGGCTTCAAGGGCGGGCTGGTCACCACCACCGATGGCATCACGCCCCGCATGATGCAGGCGCATGCCCACCACGGGCATGACCATGGCGGCGCGGGGCGGCGGCACAACCATTCAGTCGGGCCACGCCAGGTGCCGGACCCGCATGCCTGGCAGGATGTGGGCCTGGCGCAGCACTACATTCGCAACATCACTGGTGGGCTGGTCGCCGCCGATCCGGGTGGCGAGGCGCTGTATCGCCGCAACGCGGAAGCCTATGCCGCACGCCTTGCCGCGCTGGACCAATGGGTGCGCGCTGAAATCGCCAAAGTGCCGGCAGCGCGACGCAAGATTGTCACCAGCCACGACGCCTTTGGCTATTTCGGCGATGCCTATGGCGTGCGCTTCCTGGCGCCGCAGGGTGTTTCCACAGAGGCCGAGCCATCAGCGGCTGAGGTCGGACGTCTGATCCGCCAGATCAGGGCTGAGAATATCACCGCGCTGTTCCTGGAAAACATGACCAACCCGGCAACGCTGCAACGCATCGCGCAGGAAACCGGCTTGCGTGTGCGTGGCCGGCTTTTTGCCGATGCGCTTTCCGCCGAGGCCGGCCCGGCGCCAACCTATGAAGCGATGTTCCGGCACAATCTTTCCCTGATGGTGCCTGCAATGCGGGGGGAAGCCGCATGATCATGACCAGCCTTCGCAACCTGGCCTTTGGCGCGATTGCAAGCCTTTCCGCCCTGACCACCGCCATGGCCCAGGGCTTCACCCCGCATGTTTCGGGTGAGGCTGATCTTGGCCTCTATGGCGTTTCTACCTTCAACGCCAAAGATTCCGCCCGGTGCGGCACCAGCCTTTATCTTTTCGGTGAAGTCGCCACCGGCTTTCACATCGCGCCCGGGCTTTCGCTGCAAACCGTGGTGGCGTTTGAACCGATCGGCGAAGGCGATGCTTTGGGCGGCTTCCCGATGGATGGCGTGATCGGCTTTCGCCGCCAATCCGCCTTTCTGGAAGCCTTTTTCGCGGAATGGAAACCGGATGATGCCCTCACGCTTTATGGCGGGCGCTTTGTCGCCCCCTTCGGTCGCGGCCATCATGACTTCCCCGGGATCCTGACCCGTATTCGCGCCCATGAAGTGCAGATGATTGGCGATGCCATGGGTGTGGGCGGCACCTGGAATTTCCTGGCTGATCCGCGCTTTGGCGAACATGACATTTCCGCCGCCGCCTTCACGCTTGATCGCACCTTTCTGTCCTCAACCTGGCTGACGCGCCGGCGCTGCTGTGATGAGCGGTATGAACGCTACAACCGAAATACCGAACAGCAGGGCGGGCCTTCCAATAACGGGCAGATGGATAACTTCGCCCTGTCCTTGGATGGCGATAAATTCGATTTTGCGCCGGGGCTTTCGTATCAGCTATCGCTGGTTTCCCGCGCTGCGGGCAAGGAAGATGGCACGGCGCGCGAATGGGGTTATTCCGCCGCGCTGCGTTATGAACAACGCTGGTCAGCGGCGCATCGCACGCTGTTCTTTGCCGAGGCTGTGCAGTTCCGCAACGCCGAAGGACGCCCGCGTTTTGAGACCGATGAAGGTGAGGAAACCACCATCGCTGAGCGGCGCAGTTTCACGACCCTCGGCGCGCAGCATCGCATTGATGATTGGCGCGGCACGCTTGCCTGGCAGCGCGACCAGCGCAAGCACAGCCTGGATACATTGCCCACGGAAAACTACCTGGAAGCGTCCATCGGGCGCGATATCGGCCATGGCTTCGGGCTCGATGTTGGCTATCAATATGGCCGGCAGTTGATCGAGGAATCCGGCCAGCTTGGCACAACCCATGCCGTGCTGGCGCGACTTTCCTGGCGCGGCGGGTTTTGAGGAAAGCCGCAGCATGAGCTTCGTCTGTGAGGTCTTCCCGCCAGAAGCCGATGCGCTGAGCCCGATTTGCCCAAGCGCCATCAGCAGTCGCGATGAAAATGTCTTGTTCGAGATTTTCCGCCCCGATGTGGCGCTGGCGATTTGGCTGAGGCCAATGCCTTCCAATTGGAAGGCTGAAATCGGTACCTTGTTGCAGCACCTGCCCTTTGGCGCCATTGGCCGCGGCAGTCCGGAAGATGCGATGGACCAGATTGTGCAGGAACTTCCCGCGCCTGCCTCTGCGGCGCTGCTGTCAGATATGCTGCTGCTGGGTCGCTTCTTTGCCACTATCACGCAACAATCGGAAATCCGCGCAAGCCTTGCGGGTGTGAATGATGATTCCTGCCGGCGCTTTCACTGCGATGCAGTCAGGCTGCGCCTGCTTTGCACTTATCATGGTCCGGGCACGCAATTTACCATGTGTGGGCCGCAATGCCGCGCGCCGCACCAAATCCCAAGCTGCGCCGTGGCGCTGGTGAAAGGCCGCGCCCATCCGGCGGCGCTTGGTGATGCCTGCTTGCACCGCTCCCCGCCCGTTTCCCATTTGTCGGAAAGCCGCCGGGGCCGATTGCTGTTTTGTATTGATGAACCGGGATTTCTGCCATGAATGCATTGGATAAAAGACTGCCGGTCACGGTGCTGTCGGGCTTTCTTGGTGCGGGCAAGACCACGCTGCTCAACCACGTCCTGTCCAATCGCGAAGGCAAGCGCGTGGCGGTCATTGTGAATGACATGAGTGAGGTGAATATAGACGCAGCCCTGGTCGGCAATGCGGGCACGCTTTCGCGCACCGAAGAAAAACTGGTTGAAATGTCCAATGGCTGCATCTGCTGCACCCTGCGTGAGGATTTGATGCAGGAAGTGACCAAGCTTGCAGCCGAAGGGCGCTTCGATGCCTTGCTGATTGAAAGTACGGGCATCAGCGAACCCATGCCCGTGGCTGCGACCTTTGATTTCCGCACCGAAGATGGCTTCTGCCTTGGCGATGTTGCGCGCCTTGATACCATGGTGACGGT
>Ga0315900_10003365_pt1 | contig 23443 bp, 24 predicted proteins | sample LakEriMetagenome_FD_203521 | JGI IMG/M metagenome (GOLD analysis project Ga0315900, IMG submission 203521) | Freshwater fungal communities from buoy surface, Lake Erie, Ohio, United States - Buoy 12 MA114 | ecosystem: Environmental > Aquatic > Freshwater > Lake > Lake biofilm | place: USA: Lake... | reverse complement strand
CGCACCCGCGTCTCCCTTTGGCTTCCACTGCTTTGCACCTGCTGGGCTGGTGGTGAGTTCCCATTCGTACTTGAACAAGTTCTCGAGGTAGTTCATGTCCCACTTTGCTGGGTTTTCGGTCCATGCACCTTCAAGACCAGAGGTGATGGTGTGAACGCCGTGACCTGAGCCGAGTGAGTTCTTCCAACCGAATCCCATTTCCTGCAATGGTGCTGCTTCAGGATCTGCACCGACATGCTTGTCTGCATCGCCTGCACCGTGGCACTTACCAAAGGTGTGTCCACCAGCAATCAGTGCAACTGTTTCTTCGTCGTTCATTGCCATGCGAGCAAATGTTTCGCGAATGTCATGAGCTGCAAGTAGTGGGTCGGGGTTGCCGTTAGGTCCTTGTGGGTTCACATAAATGAGACCCATCTGCACTGCTGCAAGTGGATTGTCGAGTTGACGATTACCGGTGTAGCGCTCATCGCCCAACCATGTTTCTTCTGAGCCCCAGTACACCTCGTCTGGTTCCCACACGTCTGCACGGCCACCTGCGAAACCAAAGGTCTCAAAGCCCATGGATTCCATTGCGACGTTGCCTGCGTACACGAGAAGGTCGGCCCAAGAAATTTTCTTGCCGTACTTCTGCTTGATTGGCCACAACAAACGACGTGCCTTGTCGAGGTTTGCATTGTCTGGCCAGCTGTTCAATGGTGCGAAACGCTGCATGCCGGTGCCTGCACCGCCGCGACCATCTGTTGTGCGGTATGTACCAGCTGCGTGCCACGTCATACGCACAAAAAATCCGCCGTAATGGCCGTAGTCGGCAGGCCACCACTCTTGTGAGTCGGTCATTAACGCAACAAGATCTTTTTTCAACTCGTCGAGATTGAGAGTTGCAAAATCTTTTGCGTAATCAAAGTCGGGATCCATGGGATCTGACGCGGGGTGATTCTGACGAAGCACCTTCAAGTTCAACTGGTTCGGCCACCAATCTTGGTTGGTGGTGCCGTGACCAGCGCCCGTGAATGGGCACTTTGCTTCACTTGCCATGTTGTGTTTCTCCTGTTGTTTTTGTCTGTGTTGCAGACGTGTGGGGTGGGTGGATGTGAGATCCCTGCGAGAGGGACATCTTCGGCTGGACATCAGGTGATGCACCAGCAGCGACACATTCGGGGCAACGGCCCCAATACGCGACTTCGGCCTCATCAATTACAAAGCCCATATCATCGGCAGCAGTGAGACACGGCATCAGGCCAACTGCGCAATCAACATCGACAACGCGCGAACATGATCGGCAAATGAGGTGGTGATGATTGTCGCCAACGCGATCTTCGTACAACGCCGGTGAACCAACCGGTTGAATTCGCCGCAACAAGCCTTTGTCGACGAGTACGTTCAGAGCGTCGTACACCGACTGACGTGAGATAGTGCCGATTTCGGATTTGGCGATCTCTGCCACTCCATCGGCTGTGATGTGGGGGTGGGTCGCAACGGCTTTCAGGACCGCGACACGCTGTGCGGTGACCTGTACGCCAAAATCGCGAAGGGTTGACACGGGGTCGGTGATCACAGTGAGGAGCATACAGATAATTTGGACTGAGTCAAAACACACACTTTGTCCACAGGGTGGTCTAAATCGTGAGGCAGATGGCCCTACTGATGCGTAGCCTCAAAAGTCCCTATGCCTTCTTTGCCCACCGCCGCTTTTTCCATCACGCTTGACTGCGAACTTCAAAACGTGCCTGGCGCGCTCGGCCAGTTATGCACAGCCATCGGTGATGCTGGTGGCAACATCGGCGCGCTTGATGGATTTGATGTGCGTGGTAGCAGTTTGCGTCGAAACTTGGTTGTGCACTGCCGCGACGAGGCGCATCAGCAACACGTCGTCGATGCAGTGAACAAGTTGTCTGCAGTCAAACTTATTGCGTGGTGGGATCGCACATTTGAAATGCATGAATCCGGAAAGATTCATGTTCTTTCCACCGCACCAGTAAATGATCGCGATGATTTGTCGATGGCATACACGCCTGGTGTTGCACGCGTGTGTACGGCGATCGAAAATGATCCAAACTTGTCGCACCGTTACACGATTCGCAAAAACACTGTTGCAATCGTGAGTAATGGAACAGCCGTTCTCGGATTAGGCGACATTGGCCCCGAAGCAGCGATGCCCGTTATGGAAGGCAAGGCGCTGTTATTCAAAGAATTTGGTGGAGTTGACGGTTTCCCAGTGTGTATTAATGCACGTACCGTTGATGAAGTTGTCGATTTTGTTCAACGCATTGCACCAACGTTCGGTGGAATCAACCTGGAAGATATCGCTGCTCCCGAGTGTTTTGAAATTGAAGAACGATTGTCAGCAAGTCTTGATATACCAGTGTTTCATGACGACCAACACGGAACAGCAGTTGTAACGCTTGCTGCTTTATGGAACTCGTTGAAAATCACAGGTAAAAAGATCGAGGATCTTTCCGTTGTGATCGCAGGTATCGGAGCCGCAGGAGTTGCGATCGGCAAGATTTTGATCAATGCAGGTGTAGGCGAAATTGTTGGATGTGATCGTGCAGGTGCGATCTACACAGGACGGAGTGATCTGAACTCAGCAAAACAGTGGTTTGCAGAGAACACCAACCCCGCTCGCAAGATGGGAACAATTTCCGACGTCATGCACGGCGCTGATGTGTTCGTCGGTGTGAGTGGCCCAGATCTGATCACAGCAGCTGATCTTCGCAACATGGCAAAAGATCCGATTGTGTTTGCGATGGCAAACCCGAACCCAGAGATTCGTCCGGAACAAGCCGATGGCCTTGCCGCGGTGATGGCGACGGGTCGTAGCGACTATCCAAACCAGATCAACAACGTTCTCGCGTTCCCCGGCATCTTCCGCGGCGCACTCGATGTGAACGCAACCGACATCACGGAAAACATGAAGTTGGCTGCTGCCATTGCGATTGCAGAATCGGTGACAGACGACCAACTCTCACCCCAGTTTGTGGTGCCATCGGTATTTGACCGCTCGGTCGTTCAACGGGTAGCCCCCGCAGTGTCGGCTGCCGCCGTGAAAGATGGCGTCATCCGCAAGATGTAGGGCATGGGACCAGAAATAAATTCCTGATAAAGTTGACTGATTTTATCAGGAATAGGTAGGGTGGCACCTATGTCCGTACGCCTACCTCATTCCATCAGCGAGCATGACGCAGTTGCAATCCTGTCATGGGCTGAAGAGACCTTTGGTTCGGGGCTCATTCTGACGTCGTCGTTCGAAAATCCCGTCTTGCCATATTTAGTGTCGCGTCACGCACCGAGTGCAGAAATAGTTCTGATCGACACGCAATATCTGTTCCCGGAGACACTGCAGTACGCACATGATCTCAGCTCGCGCTTTGGTTTTTCTCTTCGTATTCAACAGCCAGCTGTTGATGTAGTGCCCGATGATTTGTGGGCCACTGACATCGAAAGTTGTTGTGAGCGACGCAAAGTGCGACCTCTACTTGCGGCATTAGAAGGCAAGCAGGCGTGGATTTCAGGTCTGCGTCGATCTGACGGATTTGAGCGCGCGAATGCTCCCATCGTTGCGAAAGATCTCGCTCGTGACGTGATCAAGATCAACCCGCTCGCACTGTGGGATGACGAAGATGTTGAATCATTCATCCGTGACAATGATTTGCCAGTAAATCCTTTGTCGCTAATTGGCTACGCATCCATTGGCTGCTGGCCATGCACACGGGCGATTCTTCCGGGAGAAAGTCGCCGTGACGGACGATGGGCTGGACAGGAAAAGACCGAGTGTGGTCTTCACACGTCAGTTGTTGAAGTTCGAACAGATGGGGCGCGTCGTATCCCAACATCGACAGGTTGAAGAGATTCAGAATTTCCGTCACGTGATGGGGAAGTCATATGGCACAGTTTCCAATAAATCTGAATATCAGCGGCAAGAAAGTTTTAGTTGTTGGCGGTCGACGAATTGCATTTCGAAAGACCGAACAGTTAGTTGAGTGTGGTGCATCGGTGACGGTGGTTGCGCCAGACATCATTGATGAACTCGCCTCGCTTGATGTGACTTGTATTCGTCGAAAGTTCGAGTTTGCAGATCTTGACGACATTTGGCTGGTCATCACTGCAACAGGCGACAACGTTGTCGACCAACAAATCTATGACGAAGCCTCCAAGAGGCGAATTTGGGTTAATTCAGCCGACGATCCGGCACGGTGTTCTTTCACTCTTCCTGCGGTGCTACGTCGCGGAGATTTGATGATCACTTCGTCGACTGGCGGTGCCAGCCCAGCGTTGTCGTCATATCTTCGTAATCACTTGACACACGCATTTAGCGATGAGTGGGAGTTAATTGTGAATGAGTTGTCGGAACGGCGCCGACAGATTCATGATCAGGGCATGAGCACTGAAGATGTCAATTGGGGACCAATTATTTCTGAAGTGTTGTCCAAATATCCGTATGCGCAAGAACTAGTTACGCCGAAGTCAGAGGTGTTGCAATGACTGTGTATTTGGTGGGAGCAGGTCCCGGCGATCCAGAGTTGCTCACGGTTAAGGCAGAGCGACTCATTAGGTCAGCTGATGTCATTGTGTATGACGCTTTAGTGGATGAATCAATCTTGGAACTCGTACGAGATGGTGTGGAGTTAATTGACGTCGGTAAACGTCCTGGGTCAGCAGTGCCTCAAGAACTTACTAATTCGCTTCTTATCCATCTCGGGAGAAGTGGACAGATTGTTGTGCGTCTAAAGGGTGGCGATCCATTTGTATTTGGACGCGGCGGCGAAGAAGCTGACGCTCTATTACATGCGCGTGTCGAATTTGAAGTTGTCCCCGGCGTGACCTCTGCAGTGGGCGTACCAGCAGTGGCAGGAATTCCTGTAACGCATCGTGGTGTGTCTGGTGGCTTTGCGGTGGTGACCGGCCATCGTGAGATCGGAAGTACGTCGCACGTCAACTGGCAGGCTCTCGCTCAGTCGGGAATCACCATCGTGGTGCTTATGGGTGTGGCAGAGCGTTCGACGATCGCCACTCAACTGATCGCAGGGGGACTGGACCCACGTACTCCTGTCGCGGCGATTCGCTTTGGCACGCGAATTGATGAATCGGTAATTCGCACCTCGTTGGAAGAATTACCAAACACGCACATCGAATCACCCGCAACGATCGTCATCGGAGAAGTTGCATCCTTTGATTTTCGTTCGTCACACAAGATGAATACTTCTGTGGCATTGACCAGTGAGGCCTTATGAGGCGATCAATTGACGACCAACCAATTAGCCACGCCGGAGTCGTTGAAGATTCTGATGAATTTCCCGATGTGTCATGGGCTGTTGGGATTAGCGACGATTACGTCGACGGAACTCCGCGTCTCGTGTTGACAGTGGAAGAAATTGGGAAAGCTGGAGCGGGCTTGGTTCTTCACCTCGACCCCGATGCCGCACGTCGGATGCGGATTGCCTTCCGTGATGCACTTCGCGAAATTGGAGAACCCTACGACGATTCGGTTGCGACCGACGTGAGCACGAGATAGGCAGGAGCGAGGAAAGAATTATGGTCATCAAATACGTACACAACGGACGCGATCTCTACAGCGAACAACAACAGGACATTGAGAAATTCTCAAAGGCCATCGACCAGTACCTGCGTGGTGAAATTGAAGAAGACGTGTTTCGAGTAATTCGCTTGAACAACGGCATTTACGGCCAACGTCAAGGCGGCACGAATCAGATGATTCGTATCAAACTCCCAGCGGGTTCCATCACTCCGGAACAACTTGAAACCATGGCCGATGTGGCCACAGAATTTTCGCGTGGATGGGGTCACATCACCACACGTCAAAACATTCAATTTCACTTCGTTCAACTTCATCGAATTCCCGATCTTCTTTCAAAGATCGCCCGAGTTGGTCTGACATCGCGAGAAGCCTGTGGCGATACGGTCCGCAATGTCTCCGCGTGTCACTTAGCTGGAGCGTGTCCGTACGAGGTATCTGACGTAACGCCATGGGCGGAGGCGGTATTCCGCCACTTTGTGCGTAATCCTTTAGGACAACGCCTTCCTCGAAAATTTAAGGTGAACTTCTCGGGTTGCAGCACTGATTGTGGACAAGCAATGTTCAACGATTTTGGAGTTGTCGCTGTGACGCGAACAGGACATGACGGAAAGCTCGAGCGTGGCTTCCGTGTGTACATTGCTGGTGGCTTAGGAGCAACACCGCATCCCGCACTTGCACTTGAAGATTTCACGACCCGTGAAGAATTGCTGCCAACAATTGAAGCTGCTCTTCGTGTTTTTGATCAAACGGGTAATCGCGACAATAAGTTGCGTGCTCGTATGAAATGGGTAGTCGATCAACTTGGAATTGACGAAGTGCGACGACGCGTAATCAACTTGCGCAAAACACTTCCCGCGTCTTCGTCATGGCCAGGCGGCATTCCCCCTGAAGTTCTTGAACACGGTGACGAACCCGCAGGTCTGTCTGGGGAAGCCACTCCAGTTGGCCAAGGTGTTGCAGTCACGTTGCGTTCTCGCGATCCGTATCAACGGTGGGTAGAGGCATCAGTGATTCGCGGAACCAGTGACGGAAAAGTGTCTGCAGTTGCTTACGCGCAATTGGGCGACATCACAGCTGATCAATTCAGGGCTCTTGCTGCGATACAGCGTCAACTTGGTGCAGACGTTCGTCTTTCCAACCGTCAAAATGTTGTGTTCCGTTCGATCGAAGAATCCGAGTTGCCTGAGTTGTATGCACAACTGCAAGCAATTGGCATGGCTGTTCCTGGAGCTGAACTTGCGCGAGATGTAGTGGCGTGTCCCGGAGCAGATACCTGCAACATCGCGATCACTCAGTCACGTGGCTTGGCAAAAGCGATTGGTACTCAACTTGAAGATGAAGGTCTGTCAGAAGTTGGTGGAGTTCGAATCAATATTTCAGGTTGTACGAATAGTTGTGGCCAACATCACGCGTCTGACATCGGACTATTTGGCGTAGAGAGGCGTGCAAACGGACAAGCAGTACCGGGATACCAACTATTAGTCGGTGGGTATGTGGGGGAAGAACAGATCCACTTCGGTCAGAAAGCCTTACGTTTGCCAGCAAAGAGCGCGCCAGAAGCGGTGGCTCGTGTTGTGCGTCGTTTCGCGTCAGAAAAGCAATCTGGTGAGTCTTTCCAGTTGTGGTTGTCCCGCATCGGTGGCGCAAGTGTGATTGCAGACGATTTACGCGATCTTGATCACGTTCCTGGTGTGGATGTCAATCCTGATTACTACGTCGATTTTGATGAACAATCACCGTTCACAGCGGACGTGGGTGCATCCGAATGTGCGACGTGACAACGCGCTGTGTTTGCTCCAATCCGCCGAAGGGTCTTTGAAGCGCGGGGCCTTTCCTTGTGAGACCGACAACTGCCTCTTTTTAGCGCTGTTCACCTAGCGTTCACTTTGATTTTGGCTCCTAGCCACTTGGATTTTCTACGGTTGCGTCGGCTTGTTGACCCTCTGCAAGCCACAACGACTAGGGAGATACCCAAAAGTGAAAAGTACTCGTAAGAAGACCATGTGGGCATCGGCTGCAGTGGTCGCACTCACCGCCTCGCTTGCTGCATGTGGTGGTGGAGACTCAGGTTCTGGTTCCGACACAACAGGCGCAAACGGTGGTTCTGGTTCCGGATCGTTGTTCATCTCTGGATCATCAACCGTCGAACCAATTACGGCCGCTGTCGCAAAGTTGTTTAGCGATGCAAACCCCGATGTTGCAGTGCAAGTTGAAGGCCCTGGTACTGGGGATGGTTTCGCGAAGTTCTGTAACGGTGAAACCGACATCTCAAATGCATCACGACCAATCAAAGAAGAAGAGATGCAGACCTGCGCCGACAACGGTATCGAGTTCATCGAACTGAAGGTTGCTGTCGATGGTTTGTCAGTAGTTACCTCGGCTGAGGGCACGGCAATCGAATGTCTGAGTTTCGCCGACTTGTGGGTATTGCTTGGACCAGATGCAATTGGTCGCAACAATTGGAGTGATGCAAACGAGGCGGCAGCTGAATTGAAGGCTTCGATTGGTGATCAGGCAGGCGCAGTCAACGCACCGTACCCGGACGCACCATTATCAATTGTTGCTCCGGGCGAAGAATCGGGAACGTTCGACTCGTTCGTTGAATTCGCAATGACACCAGTTGCTGAGTTACTTGGTGCCGAGGATGACGTTCCGCGCCCCGATTACACCGCAAGCCCGAATGACAACGTGATCATCGAGGGAATTGCAGCCAACCCAACGTCTCTTGGTTGGGTGGGTTTTGCATTCGTCGAAGAAAACCTTGACACGGTGAAGCCATTGAAAGTTGATGGAGGCAACGGCTGTGTTGAGCCGACTCCTGCAACAATCGCATCTGGTGAATACCCCATTGCGCGTCCGCTGTACATCTATGTGAGTGTGAACAAACTGGAAGGCAACGAAGCCTTGGCATCGTTTATTGATCTGTACCTGAGTGATGCGGGAATGGCAGTCATTGGTACAGGCGAAGGTCAGGTGCCGTATGTTCCCTTGGCAGCAGCTGATCTCGAGGAGACGCGAGCAGCTTGGACCGCTCGCACAACCGGAACACGTTCAGCGAACTGAGAACTCCGTACAAGGCCTAATTAAGAGAATTTGCCGGCTGTCTCCACACCACGTGGTGAGAGGCAGCCGGTTCTCTTATGTCCGACAAGGCCTGAGCACATAAAGTACGAAGAGACCGACGACTAAAGGCATGCGGGTGGAGTCAACGACGCGAAACGATCAGTGGAGTTTTGAGGACTTGACATTGTCGTCTCGTCGACGCAAGAGCAACACGATGATGAAGTCCATCTTGGCAGCATCGTCATACATCACTCTTGCTATAACTATTTTGATTCTCTTCATTTTGTTCAGAGATGCCTGGTCATTCTTTATTGATGTGCCCAAAGGTGATCTCTGGAACATCGGTTGGTTTCCACGGCGCGGATACTTCGACATCAAGACACTTCTTGTCGGTTCTTTGATGGTCACCGGCATCGCAATGCTTGTGGCAGTACCTGTCGGTCTTGGAGTTGCCATTTATTTATCGGAATTCGCTCGTCCAAAAGTTCGCAAGGTGTTGAAGCCCATCGTGGAATTGCTTGCGGGCATTCCAAGCGTCGTAATCGGATATTTCGCTATTTCGTTTATCAACCCGAACATCATCACCAAGTTGTTTGATGGAGCGAACAAGGCATTCAACATCGCATCCGCTGGTGTCGCGGTGGGAATCCTGACGATCCCCATCATCGCTTCAGTCGCAGAGGACGCGATGCGCGCTGTTCCTGCGGCTTTGAGAGAAGCGTCCTATGGACTCGGAGCCCAGCGCGTTGACACAACATTTCGTGTGGTGTTACCGGCATCAATATCTGGCGTCATCGCGGCGCTCATTCTTGGTGTGTCACGCGCGATCGGTGAGACGATGGTCGTGGCGATCGCTGCTGGTGCGGTTGGCGGTGGATTGTTCTCGACTGATCCGTTACAACCCGGTCAAACGATGACCGCGGCAATGGCGGCACTCGGATTTGGCAGTGATCAAGTGGCGGGTTCAGGCCTGGCTTTCCAAAGCTTGTTCTTCATCGGATTCTTGTTGTTTGTCATCACGTTGTTGTTGAACCTTGCCGGTGATCGACTCGTGCGCAGGATTCGAGAGGAGTACTGATATGCGCCTCAGCACTCCAACTTCAACTGGTGGCGCAACTGCCGCGTCGTTAACCGCGCAGTTGTCGCAGAGCAAACATCGTTTTCGTGAGCGAATCGTTGAGATAGTTCTACTCAGCGCCTTACTTCTCACACTTGTGACTCTCGTTGCCCTGATTGTGAGCCTCACAACAACTGGTTGGCCGGTGCTGACGGAACGTCTTGGTTCTTTCCTGTCATCTGGCCTCGACGCGTCAAACGCAAAAGAAGCAGGCGTTTGGCAAGCGATTCGCGGTACTTTGACGCTCGCGATCATTGTTGCGATTGTTGCGTTTCCGTTAGGAATTGCATCAGCGATTTACTTGGAAGAGTTTGCGGGCGCCTCAAGACTCTCTCGCATTATTCGCGTCAACGTGCGAAACCTTGCTGGTGTGCCATCAATTGTGTACGGCATTTTGGGACTTAGCTTGTGGGTGAAGTTTGCTGGCGGTGTCACAGGTGGTCGTACCGTTATTGCTGGTGGTCTCACATTGTCAATTTTGGTGTTACCCGTCGTAATCATCACTGCATCAGAAGCAATTCGCGCCGTTCCGCAATCGATTCGCGAGGGAGCTTTTGGCGTGGGTGCGACACAGTGGGAAACGATTCGTTCGCACGTGTTGCCGTCTGCCGCACCGGGCATTTTCACTGGCACGGTACTGGCACTGTCGCGCGCGGCAGGAGAGGCTGCGCCGTTGTTGTTGGTGGGAGGAATTACTGGCTTGTTGCGTACTGGCAACCTGAGTTTGTGGGAGCAAATCACGCAAGGCGGATTCACATCCATGCCGGTTGCGATCTTCTCTTACGCTCGACAAACGGGTCAGGATTTCCGCGAAGTGACGGCAGCAGCATCATTAGTACTTCTCTTCATCGTTGTTGTCATAAATGGCCTTGCCATTTGGCTGCGTAATCGGTTTGAAAGGAAGTGGTGAGCCATGCCCTTTCAACTTGAATCATTGGAAGTGTGGTACGGAGATTTCCGAGCGGTACGCGATGTCAACTTGACAATCAATAGTCGAGAAATCACTGCTTTCATTGGACCATCCGGATGTGGCAAGTCGACAGTATTGCGCTGCCTCAACCGTATGAATGATTTGATACCCACTGCGAAGGTGAATGGGACGGTGACGTACCACGGTCTTGACTTGTATGACTCACGTGTCGATGCGGTGGAAGTACGTCGGCGTGTCGGCATGGTGTTTCAAAAACCAAACCCATTCCCGAAAAGTATTTACGAGAATCTCGCATTTGGTGCGCGCCTAAACGGTGTGAAGAAGAAGTCGGAACTCGATGATATTGTTGAATCGTCTCTTCAACGTGCGGCTTTGTGGGATGAAGTGAAGAGTCGTCTCTCGGCCTCAGCGATGGGATTATCGGGCGGTCAGCAGCAGCGTCTGTGTATCGCTCGCTGTATCGCGGTAGAGCCCGATGTCATCTTGATGGACGAACCGTGCTCTGCTCTTGACCCAATCGCTACCGCTCGCATCGAAGATCTCATGCAGGAGATCAAGCAGGACTTCACGATCATCATTGTCACCCACAACATGCAGCAAGCGGCTCGTGTGAGTGACCGCACGGCTTTCTTTACGACTGAGGTGAACCCCGAGAGCGACCGCCGCACGGGAGTGTTGGTGGAAGTGGACAACACCGCCCGGATGTTCTCAGAGCCCAAGGATGAGCGTACGGAGAACTACATCACGGGCCGATTTGGTTGACCCACGGGCGTTGCGGGAGTGTCGCGTGCTCTGGTGTGTGTACGGTCGAGAAAGTAGTTAGCATTGCCTTTCGCTCTTTGAGCAACCTGTCGTTATTGTCCACCTACTTCTTTGTGGAGGAACCCCCAGATTGTCCGAGATCCGTGCGCCGTATTACCTCATTGACGAACGCAGGCTCTTGCACAATCTCGAACTGGTCCAACAGGTTCGTGACCGCTCCGGTGCAAAGTCTGTTCTCGCGCTCAAATGCTTCGCCACATGGGGCGTGTTTGATCTTGTCAGTCAGTATCTCGATGGCACCACAAGCAGTTCGTTGAATGAAGCGCGTCTTGGTTGTGAGACATTCGGAAAAGAGACTCACGCGTACGCGGTCGCATGGAGATCAGACGAAGTAGCAGAGGTAGCCACATTTGCAAACAAGGTGATCTTTAATTCAGCAAATCAGCTTCGTTCGCTTCATCATCTCGCACAGCAATGTGTAGTGGGCGTTCGTGTTAACCCTGGCATCAGTCATTCACATTTTGATCTTGCTGATCCGGCACGCCGTTTTTCTCGTTTGGGAATTACTGATGCGAACGAGTTGCGTGAGTGTCTGCCGATGATCACAGGTGTGATGTTTCACTACAACTGTGAAAATGATGACGTTGCAAGTTTTGAGAAGTCCCTCGATGTGATTGCAGAACGATTTGCAGACGTCTTGTCCCAGTTGGAATGGGTGAGCCTTGGCGGCGGTATTGCATTTACCAATCGCGATTATGACCTCAATCGATTCTGCGACGCATTACGCAATTTCTCTGAACGTTTTGATGTCCAGGTGTATCTCGAACCGGGTGAGGCCGTGATCACCCAGACCGCTGAATTAGTCACAGAAGTTCTTGACGTCGTTCATAATGAAGTCGACATTGCAATTGTGAACGCGTCGATCGAAGCGCACATGCCTGATCACCTCATTTACGGCACCACGCCACGGCTTACCCATCCAGGAATTGGAGACCATCGCGTCATCATCGCGGGGCGCACATGTCTTGCGGGAGATTCATTTGGAGAACACCACATTGCAGGTCCGCTTGCGGTAGGTGATGAAGTACGCGTCGCAGATGCCGCCGGATACACGATGGTGAAAAAATCGTGGTTCAACGGTGTTCCGATGCCATCAATCGCTGTGCACCGTCTCGACGGTTCACTCGACGTCGTCCGAGAATTCGGATACGACGACTACAAACACAATTTGTCGTAAGACAAAAGAAAAACCCGACATAGTCGGCCAACGCGAACCGGGGAGGTGCGTACATGAAAAAGAATCTTCTGATCATAGGAGCAGGAGGCGTTGCACACGTTGCTGCTCATAAAGCAGCAATGCACAACGATGTACTAGGCGATATTTGCATCGCTTCTCGAACTAAGTCCAAATGTGATGCGATTATTGACAGCATCAAGCGTTTGGATCACATTAAAGACCAGAGTCTGAATCTTTCATCGCGCCAACTCGATGCACTTGATACGGCAGCTGTTGTTCGGGTGATTGAGGAAACACAATCGCAGATTGTTCTGAATCTCGGACAGTCTTTCGTCAACATGTCAGTCCTCGAAGCCTGTCTGCAAACAGGTGCGGCCTACATCGACACCGCGATCCACGAGGAACCAGACGCAGTGTGTGAGAACCCACCGTGGTATGCCAACTACGAATGGAAGCGTAAAGATCGTTGTGCCGAAAACGGAGTCACGGCGGTTCTTGGTGCAGGCTTTGATCCTGGTGTGGTGAACGCATACTGCGCGTTGGCCGCAAAGAAGTACTTCGACACCATCGACACCATCGACATTCTTGATGTGAACGCTGGTCGCCATGGTCGGTACTTCGCCACCAACTTTGATCCTGAAATCAACTTTCGTGAATTTGTCAAAGTATGGACGTGGATTGATCGTCAGTGGAAAGAATTCCCGACTCACGCTGTGAAGCGCGTATGGAACTTCCCAGTAGTGGGAGAGTGCCCGGTGTATTTAAATGGCCACGACGAGTTGCATTCGCTGTATAAAAACATTGACGCCAACAGCATTCGCTTTTGGATGGGATTTGGTAATCACTACATCAATGTGTTCACTGTGTTGCGCACACTCGGTTTGTTGTCACACGAACCAGTCACACTTGATAATGGTGAAGATGTTGTTCCGTTGAAAGTGGTGAAGGCACTGCTGCCTGATCCACAAAGCCTCGCGCCGGGATACACCGGCAAGACGTGCATCGGCAATGTGGTGAAGGGAACCAAAGACGGTAAGCCACGAGAGATGTTTATCTATCAGGTGTCAGATCACGAGTCCGCGTTTGCTGAAGTTGAATCACAAGGCATCAGTTACACAGCAGGCGTTCCGGCGGTTGCCGCGGCGTTACTCGTTGCTGATGGAACGTGGGATACCGGCACGATGGTGAATGTTGAAGAACTTGATCCAGGGCCATTTATCAACTTGTTGGATCGGATCGGGTTGCCAACGGATTACTTGGAACTTGAGCCAGGTAGTACGGCATCGTTTAATGGTGAAGTTGCATCTCTTGAAGAAGAACTGCAACATGCAACCGCAACAGTGACGGTCTCCGCCGCTGATCCAATGATCGCAGTGCGTTAAGCAATGCGATATGAGACATAGTTTGCGGTGCGTTAAGCAACGCGACAGTAAACACAGTTTGCGGTGCGTTAGATCAGGCGATGCACTTGAGGACGGCTTTTTGTTGGCTTTCATGAACCCAGCCAATTTCGCCGACATAGGTCACGTTGTTGTGGTCGAATGAACATTCGTCTCCCACTGACAGTCCACCACTTGTTCCATCAGCACCTGGTGGGCCTACCGGACCCGGTTCACCCGTTTCACCGGTAGTTCCTGCTGGGCCTGTAGGTCCGACGATGCCTTGTGGTCCCATCAAGCCTTGAGGTCCCATCAAGCCTTGAGGACCAGCTACGCCTTGCAGTCCTGCGACACCATCTAGACCTGTCGATGTATTGATGCCATCAATTCCATCGGCACCGTCAGCGCCTGGACGTCCTCGTGGTCCTGTTGCACCTGTATTGCCGATAGCGCCATCTTGGCCGTCCAATCCGTTTTTGCCATTGAGTCCCGCTGCTCCGTCGATGCCGTCAATGCCATTTCGTCCGACGAGTTGGTCAGCGCGCGCACTGCCGTTGTCATCTGACGAACATGAACGCATCAGTGTGAGCAATGCGATGATGATTGCGAGAGCGGCAACACCGATAGAGACGATGCTGTAGCGACGAGTTCTTGTGAGTGAACTTTCCTCGTTGTGAATAGTTGTCATGACAAACCTTTCTCGAAATTATCTTTTTTGACTGATGAATGAATGAATAGACATGTAATGTGCGGGTATCAAAGGAGTGTTTATGACGGTAACAACCGTTTCTCACATCAGTTTTGCGAAAGAGTCTTCACTTTCTCTTTGTTTCCTCACGAAGTACGCGCACTGTGTTTGAAGATTTGCCAAATGCATTACTTGTAGAAGACGACGCCCAAGATCGTTTAGAAATACGTTTGCATCTTGAGTTGATGGGCTTTGTGGTGTACGACACACCCTCAGCGACAGAGGCGGAGGAACTATTCGCCCAGCGTGACTACAGCATCGTGTTGATTCATTTAGGTCATGCACAACTTGAGAGCATGCAGGTGTGTCGATCGATCCGTGCTCTGTCAACAGTGCCAATAATTATGTTGACAAAACGCGATGAGGTCGTTGACGAAGAGATGGTGTTAAGTGCTGGCGCGGATGACTATGTCACGAAGCCAATCCTTCCTCGTATCCTCACCTCGCGGGTCACTCAGCAGGTGAAACGCGGACAAACGCAACGAGCTCCGCGAGCAAACGTTTTGACCTGGGAAAACCTTGAGATGGATCTCAGTCAGCACAGCTTCAAAGTGAACAATAAAGAAGTGATGTTGACTAATAGTGAGTATCAGTTCTTGCAGTTGTTGATGGCGAATCCGAAGAGAATTTTTTCTCGTGAGCAAATCGTTGAGGCAATCGGCGCCTTTCGCGGAGAGAGTGCAGCACACACAATTGATAGCCATGCGTCGCGCTTACGTAAAAAAATCAAGGAAAGTGGCGGCCCTGAAGTGATCAAGGTTGTACGCAGCGTTGGCTTCCGGCTCGCAGCAGAATAAACCTTGCTACATTAAAAATTCTGCTTGTCGGAAGCGCGTCAGTTCTACTTAGTTTTTCGCTGTTGAGTGAGCGGACGGAAAATCTCTGCAATGTGATGATCTGCCTCAAGCGGATGGCGTAACGGTTGGTTGAGGTTTACTTCGTACACATTGTTGCGCCCCTGCTTGGTGCGCACCACATATCCGGCATCGACAAGATCTGAAACGATGCTGTGGACAGCGCGTTCACCGATGCCCACTTGACGTGCGATCTCAGAAAGACGCACTTCAGGGTCTTGTGCGATACACAACAAGACGTGCGCATGATTCGACAAGAACGTCCAATTCGGCACCTCGGTCGGAACCGAAATCTTGCGAATGGCCATGTCGAAACATTACTCGCGTGCACCAAGACCTGTGAGGAAGCCATCTGTCACGTGCTTCACCATTTCGTTTGCACCATAGGGATCAAGACCTGATGGCATCGCAAGAGCGATACTTGCGCACCCATGAACGATCGCCCACAGCCCGCGAGCTGTGCGGTCAATGTCTTTAGTCGCAATCGGAAGTGATCCATCACGTTGGCATCGCTCGACGTTGCTGAGCAGGCCAACATACGAGGTGGCACCAAGCATGCGAATTGGCAAATCAGTGGCGGTTGCATCTGGAGAACACGGGCTCATAAACAACGATCGATATGAATCGGGGTGAGCGAGCGCATACTCGAGATAGGCAAGTCCTCGTGCTCGTAGCTGCTTCATTGGTGAGCGAATTTTCCCAATGCGCTCTTCAATAAATTGACCAAAATCGGCCATTCCCCGCGCATGAACCTCACGGAATAGGTCTGCTTTGTCGGCAAAGTGCGCATAGAGCGCAGGGGGAGTCACGCCCACTCGCGCAACAACTGCATTGATGGAGACGCGATCCTCATGTCCCTTTTCGTGAAGCAGGGCGACAGCCGCATCAAGCAATTCGTCGCGTAGTAACGCCCCCTCTCCGCGAGGGTGGCGTTGCCTTGGAGCGGTGAGTGTCTTTTTGCCTGCCACGGTGTCATTGTATCGGATTAAGTTAGTCTGCTAAGTTAGTGCACTAACCACATCGCTCTCGGTGGGGTTCGATGGGATAAGGGGAATTGTCATGTCGACTGCGACAGTCTCAGTTGCACCACAACGCAAGGGTCTGATTCTTGCCGTTGTGTGTGTGGCCACGTATGCGGTGTTGGTGGAAGGCTCGATCGTCAACATTGCGTTGCCATCAATCGTGCGTCAGTTGAATGCGGACACAACCGAGCTGAAGTGGATTGTCGATGCTTACAACTTGGTATTTGCCGCACTCGTGTTGGTGGGTGGATCGCTGAGTGACAAATTTGGTCGTCGACGTTTTCTCGCACTTGGTCTTGTCATCTTCGGAGTTGGTAACGCAATCGCCGCACTCGCAGACGACACCGGACTTCTCATTTTCTCGCGCGGTGTGATGGGCCTTGGCGCAGCGTTGGTGTTTCCCACAACGCTGTCGATCATCACAAACACGTTCACTGAGCGCGGTGAACGCGCAAAGGCAATTGGTTTGTGGGGTGCAATGACTGGTCTGGGCGTTGCATCAGGCCCCATCATCGGCGGATGGCTTCTTGAGTCTTTCTATTGGGGATCTGTGTTTGTGATCATGGTGCCCGCCGCTCTCATCGGAGTCGTTGCAACGTTGATGTTCATTCCCGAAAGCAGTGATCCAGAGTCACCGCCCATCGACTGGGGTGGTGTTGCTTTGTCAACTGTTGCACTTGCGGCATTGGTGGCTGCGATTATCCAGGGACCATCGTGGGGATGGTTGGACACAAGAACTCTCGTGGGCTTTGCGATCTCGGCAATTTTTGCAGCCCTGTTCGTTAGGTACGAGCGCAGGCACAAAGACCCGATGCTCGATGTGTTGTTGTTCAAGAATCTTCGCTTTAGTGCTGCCAGTGGATCAATTACAGCAGCGTTCTTTGCGCTGTTTGGGTTCATCTTCTTAGTGACGCAGTACTTCCAGTTCGTGCGCGGTTACGGAACATTAAGCAGTGGACTACGGACATTGCCCGTTGCTTTTTCCATCGCATTTGCAGCGATCACTGGCACACAACTTGCGGTGAAGATTGGAAACAGAGCAGTGGTGACCATGGGCCTGACCCTTCTCAGCATCGCATTTTTCTGGATCGCGATATTTATGACCGACGATTATCCGTATCAACTCATCGTGTTGAACATGATCGTAATGGGTCTTGGTATTGGTTTCACCACGGCACCGGCAACGGAATCAATCATGGGTGCAGTGCCACCGGAAAAAGCAGGGCAAGGTTCCGGTGTGAATGATGCAACGCGCGAGGTGGGTGGCACCTTGGGTGTCGCGGTGATCGGAAGCGTCTATGCATCGCTGTATACCTCGAACTTAAGTGACAACGCTGCGTGGAGTCAGGTACCGGCTGAATTAACGAAGCAAGCTGAAGGTGGTATCGGTATTGCGTTAGCTGTGGCCGATGGTGCACGTGAAACCCTCGGTGATGATGTTGTTGCGCAATTGCAACAAGGCGCCTTCGACGCTTTCATTCGAGGGCTTTCAATCGGTTGTGTTGTAGCGGGTGCTGTCACTCTTGTTGGTGCACTTGCTGCCGCGCGTTTCTTGCCCGCAAAACCCGCTGCATTGTGAGTCAACTCTCTGTCAAACAGCTGTCTAGATTTCTGATATCATCTGAACTGGTGGGCATTTCATAGAAAGAAGATTCGATGAATTCTCACACCCTTACAAGGCACGAACACGGAAAACGGCTCGTGCGATTTTCATTGTGGACGCTAATTGGGGTCCCCATAGGAATCGTTTTTCTGACGATTTGGGCGACAATTGTCGATACAAGCCCAACATTGAGCGAAGAAGAACGCGTTCGAGGATGGGTCACAGTTGTCAGAGAATTACCGGCGACGTTGTTTCTAGTGTCAACTGTGCTTGCCGGGGTGGTGCTGATAGTTCGAGCAGGGATCTTGGGCGAGAAGGCTGCTGCGCTACGAGTTTTGTGGATCCATGCGATCGCACTCATTTTTGTGTTGCAGATTGTGGTGGGTGGGAGCGTAGAAAATGTAATGACGTCGCGCCCGTCCACTGTTAAGTGGATTTTGTTCGTTATTGAATTGGGCGTCGTTGCTGGAGTCGTCTTTGGGGCAAGACAAATTATTCGAAAAGACACTCTCGACTAGCAGGGACCGTTGCAACCACAGGCGCCGGGTTTTGTTGCCTCAATCGTGGCGGACACCACAAAGTCGGTGACGTTTAGGCCAGGAGCCCAGTCTTTGATGAATTCTTTCGACTCGTCCTTTGGCTGAATTGTGATGTTGTCAAAACCGGCATCACGCATCATTTTTTCAATGTCATCGATGAGAGATGCATTGCCCATACAACCCGCAATCAATGCAGCATCGTTTCGCATCTCTTCGGGTAATTCTGTTGTCGCAACAACGTCAGAAATTGCAACGCGACCACCTGGTATTAATACGCGAAATGCATCGCGAAACACCTGCGGTTTGTTAGGTGACAAGTTGATCACGCAATTCGAAATCACAACATCAGCAACATTGTCAGCGATAGGGAGGTGTTCAATCTCACCAAGACGAAATTCGACATTGGTGAAGTTGCCTCGCTCTGCGTTTGCGCGAGCTTTTGACACCATGTCGGGTGTCATGTCAACTCCAATGACTTGTCCTGTAGTTCCCACTTCTTTTGCGGCGAGAAAACAATCAAATCCGCCACCAGAACCTAAATCAACAACTGTCTCGCCAACTTGAAGTGCAGCGATCGCTTTTGGATTGCCACACCCCAGACCCATGTCTGCTCCACTTGGCACCATCTCAAGATCGGATTGGCTGTAGCCGAGGCGGGTTGAGATGAGGGTATTGATTGCAGCATCGTCGCTTGTTCCGCAGCAACTGGTTTCAATCCCGCAACACTCGCCAGCCGTATCAGCGTTAGCAACTTTGGCGTATGCGTCACGAACTGTTTTGCGAAGTTCATCATCGCTGATGTTTGCTGTTGTCATTGTGACACCTCTCAAACCTGGCAGTTTGTTTCTCATAATAAATTACCTCGAATAGCGAACAATAGTGACGTCAAGTGATGTCGGACCTTCAACCTCGAATTACTGCGAACCAGCGGTTTTCGTTATCGGGGAACGCAAACGAGGCTACGCCCGAGTGCTCGCCAACCTCAGTTGCTGGTACGCCTTTAGCGATGAGCGCGGCGCGAGTGGCGTCGAGGTCATTCACGTGGAATGCGATAGACGGTGTTGCGAGATCAAGCCCGTCGGGGTTGTCTTTCATTAACGCAAGTGGAACCAGCTCGAAGGCGAATCCCTGGTTGGCGAACCCCACCTTCACGACGGCGTAGGGTCCGACAGCAACACGGGTCTTCTCGACCATGCCGATCTTGTCAATCCAGAAACGCAGGCACGCCTCGACGTCATCGACGTACAGCACCACGTATCCAACCTGCATCTTTTGCCTCCGTCTGTCTGTTATCTAGAAACTTGGAAAAGACTAGGTGCGGTGCGCACGGCACCTATGTGGTGGAGCTGGGGGGAATCGAACCCCCGTCCATCAGGCACTAGACGCCTGCGATACGACCATCCCCACTGTGATGCTGACGCAACATCTTCGGCGGGTCGAATGTTCTTTGCAGAACCGCGTGTCGTCTTTCCAACAGGTCAGTGGTCTTTCTCACCGTCAGTGCTCTTTCTCACCGTCATCCTTCGCTTCTGTTGCCGGGCTGCGATGGATTGGCCCCGTGCGGCATTGCTGCTCACGGTGTCTCTCTACAACCTAATTAGGCCGCGAGAGCGAATTGCTTGTTGGCAATTCTTGTTGTTGCCCCTTTTAACGAGTCTGAGCAACTCGGGTCGCACAACCGGCTAATAAAACTGATGTCGAAACCTGTCAGCCCCAAACGTGTTTTACTCGCGTAGAAGTGGTGCCACAGAGTGTATTGCGTGTCTGTGTCAGTGATGCATGAAACAACAAATGTTCCGCTTTATTCCAGCGTCAACCGTTGTGAGCGTTAGATCATCCCTTTGCGCTGACGACCTAATGCTTGTTGAATCTCGCGTTGTGTGTCGCGTTCTGCAATTGCCTCGCGCTTGTCGCCTTTGGTGCGACCTTTTGCGAGGGCAAGTTCCACCTTCACTTTTCCATCAATCAATTTGAGTGACAGCGGAATAAGGGTGAGACGCTCACGCGCAATGCGTTCGCGCAGTCGGTCAATCTCATTGCGGTGGAGGAGAAGCTTTCGTGCACGGTTGGGATCGTGAGCGCCGACGCCCACCGCATATTGATATGGGGCGATGTGGACGCCATCCAGCCATACCTCGCCATCAATAATGCGGGCAAAGGCATCTGCCAACTGCACTTGGCCGGTGCGCAGGCTTTTCACTTCGCTGCCGTGTAGCACGATTCCCGCCTCGACCACATCCAAAATCGTGTAGTCGTGACGTGCTTTGCGATTGGACGCAAGAGTCGTGTTTGCAGGCTTTCCCATAGGGGCATCGAAGCGTAGCGGTAGCCTGTCACATGTCATGAGCGCGTCAAGTTCCTCCGCATTGGTCATTCCACAAGACGCGCTTGATCTCATGTCGGCCCACGCCTATCGCTGTTTTCCTGAAGAAATGTGCGGACTTATCGTGGGAACACCAACATCATCTGGCACACAACGCGTGCACGAATTCATTCCTGTCACAAACGTTGCGGCGAGTGCGAAGTTGTACACGATTGATCCGAAGCAGCACTTACAGATCGAACTGGCTGCTGAGAAAAACGGCATGGAAGTGATTGGCGTCGTGCACAGCCATACGCACTCCGAGCCATATCCGAGCCCCACCGACGTCAATCAAGCCCCCGACCCGGGTTGGCATTATGTGATTGTCAGTCTGAAGCGGGGCTCACCCGAAGTGCGGTCATATCGAATTGTGGGCGAGACGATCAGCGAAGAAGCGGTCGAAATCGGCTGAATCGCTATGTCACACCTGTGAGTTGGGTGGCGGGGAACAAAACCTCTGTACAGAGGGTTACAATTCTGACAGGATTAGTCGGAAATAGTGAGAGCCCTACTTAGTGGTGTTGCGCACCAGCAACGGTGAGTAGTGGTGTCACACCTCGGAGGAACACCATGTCGGTTGCAGACGTGAAAAAGAACAAGGGCTCGGTGTTCGTGCACCAGAGTGCGCTTGATCTCATCGGCAACACCCCGATGGTTGACGTCTCCGAATTATCTCCGAACCCCAACGTGCGTCTCGTCGCAAAGTTGGAAGGTCAAAACCCGTTCGGCTCGGTGAAAGACCGCATCGCAAAGTCAATGATCGAAGACGCAGAGCGTTCGGGTCGCTTGGCTCCCGGCCAGCGCATCATCGAACCATCATCGGGCAACACCGGAATTGCACTCGCAGCTATTGCACGCATGAAGGGTTACCCCATCACAATCTTGATGCCAACTTCAGTGAGCATCGAACGTCGTCAGATGCTTGAAGTGTTTGGTGCCGAGATCATTTTGACTCCTGGTGAAGAAGGATCAAATGGCGCGGTTCGTCGGGCTCAAGAGTTGGCAGCACAACATCCTGAATGGTGCTTCTTATATCAGTACGCAAATGATGCAAACCCACGCGCGCATTATGAGACCACCGGACCAGAAATCATTCGTGACTGTCCGGAAGTGACGCACTTTGTTGCTGGTCTTGGTACAAGTGGAACACTCATGGGTGTTGGTCGGTATTTGAAAGAACAAAACCCCGACATCAAAGTGATTGCAGTTGAACCGCCACTTGGAGAACAGGTGGAAGGTCTGCGCAACCTTGATGACGGATACATCCCGCCGGTGTTTGATAACTGGCACGGACGTGACCTTCTTGATCGCAAGCGTGTTGTGCGCCCGCGTGAATCCATCGAATGGACACGTCGTTTGGTGCAAGACTGCGGAATCTTCGCCGGCATTTCATCTGGTGCATCACTTGCTGGTGCCATCAAAGTGGCAAGCGAAATCGAAGAAGGAACCATCGTGTTCATCGTGTGCGATGGTGGATGGAAGTATCTCTCAACTGGTGCATACACCGACGATCTTGACGTTGCAGAAGCAGCCGCTGAAAAGATCATTTACTTCTAACGATTTCTAGCGTTGCGCGCGCGTCGGGAAGACGGACGCACGACGGCGTCGCGATCTAGCCTGTGCACATGGCCGATACCAGCTCTGCGCCCATCGGCATGTTTGACTCCGGGTTCGGAGGGTTAACTGTTGCTCGCGCGGTCATTGACGTATTGCCCCACGAAGACCTCGTCTACATCGGTGACACTGGGCGATACCCGTACGGTCCAAAGCCAGCAGAAGAGGTACGTGCGTATGCACACGAACTGGCGTGGAGTTTGGTGAATGACTACGGAGCAAAAGCGATCGTCATCGCGTGCAACACCGCAGCATCCGTTGCGTTTCACGAATTAGAAGCAGAGTTACCAGTTCCAGTTGTGAGTGTGATTGAGCCTGGCGCACAAGCGCTCGCATCAACCACTCGCAACAAAAAAGTTGGTGTGATTGGCACTGTCGGAACAATTGCGTCTGGGTCATATCAATCGGTACTGCAGGGTGTTGATGCGTCACTTGATCTCATCGCCACCGCGTGCCCCGGATTCGTGGAATTCGTTGAAAGAGGTCAAACAAGTGGAGATGAAATCACACTCCTTGCCGAACGGCTCCTGGCACCAGTGATTGACGCTGGGGTTGACGCATTGCTTCTTGGATGCACGCACTATCCGTATTTGTCGCGCGTGATTTCTGAGGTGATGGGCCCAGATGTTGTTCTTGTCAGTAGTGGTGATGAAACAGCATTTGCATTAGCGACGCG
>Ga0315900_10003361_pt1 | contig 23458 bp, 20 predicted proteins | sample LakEriMetagenome_FD_203521 | JGI IMG/M metagenome (GOLD analysis project Ga0315900, IMG submission 203521) | Freshwater fungal communities from buoy surface, Lake Erie, Ohio, United States - Buoy 12 MA114 | ecosystem: Environmental > Aquatic > Freshwater > Lake > Lake biofilm | place: USA: Lake... | reverse complement strand
TCCGCGCTGGACGTCCAACGGTCGAGTACTTGCAATATGTGCTCTCGCGCATCACCGCTCCAGGTTCGATCTATCTTGCCTTCGTCGCGATCATCCCGATCATTGCGTTGATCCTCTTCCAGGCCACCGCCAACTTCCCATTCGGCGGTACCTCGATCCTGATCATCGTCGGTGTCGGTCTTGATACTGCGAAGCAGATCGAGAGCCAGTTGCAGCAGCGCTCCTACGAAGGCTTCTTGCGTTAATGCGACTCATCCTGGTCGGTCCACCGGGAGCAGGTAAGGGAACCCAAGCGGTCAATCTCGCAGCTCACTTCTCCATCCCGCACATCTCCACCGGTGACATCTTCCGAAGTAATCTCAAGGAAGGCACCCCCCTCGGAGTCGAGGCGAAGTCCTACATGGATCGCGGCGAACTCGTCCCTGATGAGGTGACGAACAAGATGGTCAAGGATCGTCTTGGTAAGGATGATGTGAGATCAGGCTTCCTCCTCGATGGCTTCCCACGGAATGTCTTCCAAGCAGAGGTCTTACGCGCCATCCTTAGTGAGAAGCAGAGTCCACTCGAAGCCGCGCTCGAACTTTCCGTCGACAACGGCGAGATCATCAAGCGTCTTGCCGGGCGTCGCACCTGCAAGGAATGTCAGCGAGCATTCCATGTCGATTACGAACCATCGAAGGTCGAAGGTCGCTGCGATGGTTGCGGTGGCACCCTCTATCAGCGCGACGATGACAAAGAGGAAGTGATCGCACGTCGCCTCGAGGTCTACAACGAGCAGACCGCACCGATCATCGACTTCTATCGCCGCGAAGGTCTACTCGTCACCATTCCTGCGATGGGTCCGGTCGATGAGATCACGCAACGAGCGATCAATGCTCTCAACGCAATCCGTTAGCGCGAAGAGGTAGATTCAAGATGGCCATCCAATACAAGAGCCTCGAAGAGATCACTCTGATGCGTAAGGCCGGCAGACTCGTCGGCGAGACCCTTGAGATCGTCAAAGGTGCGATCAAGCCAGGAGTTACGACCGCAGATCTCGATCGTGTAGCCGAAGAGAACATCCGATCCAATGGCGGCATCCCTTCCTTCAAGGGTTATCACGGATTTCCAGCGACGATCTGTGCTTCCGTCAACGAGGAAGTGGTTCATGGGATCCCAGGCAATCGTGTCATCGGTGAAGGTGATGTCGTCTCCATCGATTGTGGTGCCATCGTCGATGGATGGCATGGTGATGCTGCATTCACCTACGTAGTGCCGCCGCAAGATTCCGATGATGTGACGTTATCGGCAGTCTGCGAGGAATCCCTCTGGCGCGGAATCGCCGCCGCTCGCGTCGGTGGCAGGTTGACCGATATCAGTCATGAGATCGAGAAGTACATCAATTCGCAAGGTAAGTATGGAATCTTGCGCGAATACGGCGGTCATGGCATCGGTAGTGAGATGCACATGGAGCCACATGTCCTCAATTACGGTCGCCGCGGTTTCGGTGCCGAGTTGGTCGCAGGGATGACTCTTGCGATCGAACCGATGATCACCCGTGGCACCGAGCGGATGCGAGTGATGCCAGATAAGTGGACTGTCTCTGCGATGGATGGATCACGAGGTGCCCATTGGGAACACACCTTCGCACTTCTTCCTGATGGCAACATCTTTGTGCTCACCGCACTCGATGGCGGTAAGTCAGAGTTATCTCGCCTCGGCGTGACGGTCTCTTCTCTGCTCGACTGATCTACGAAAGCGACCTTGCGGAGTTAGAGGTCGAAGCCGATGTACTTCTTCTCCAAGAACTCGTTAATTCCATCAAAGCCGCCCTCGCGACCGATACCACTCTGCTTGACGCCACCGAATGGGGCAGCAGGATCGGAGATCACGCCACGATTGATTGCGACGAGACCTGATTCGATCTCTTCGGCTGCGCGAAGTGAGCGCTTCAAGTCGGAAGAGAAGATATAGCTGATCAATCCGTAGTCAGTGTCATTGGCCATTGCGATCGCAGCATCGTCATCATCGAAGGTGACGATCGGAGCAACGGGACCAAAGACCTCATGCTTCAAGATCTCGTTACTGGCGTCGACCTCAAGGACGGTGGGTGGATAGAAGGCACCTTTATCTGTGGTGACTTTCCCGCCAGTCTTCACTTGCGCACCGCCAGCGACCGCCATATCGACGAGTTCTGCGATCTTGTTCCGCTCCTTGAGTGAGACGAAGGCGCCGAGTTGTGCCCCTTCAGTGAGCCCTGGTGCCATCTTGATCTTCGACATCGCTTCGGTCAGTTTCGCCGTGAATTCCTTTGCAATCTTCTTCGAGACGAAGATTCGATTCGCCGCCGTGCAGGCAGCGCCACCGTTTCGCATCTTGGCAACAAGCGTCCCAGCGACAGCCACCTCAAGGTCGGCGTCATCGAAGACAACTACTGGTGCGTTTCCACCCAATTCCATCGAGGTCCGGATGATGCGATCTGCAGATTCTTTGAGTAGGACTCGCCCCACTTCAGTCGATCCAGTGAAAGAGAGATTTCGAACTCTTGGATCATGGAGCATTTTTGAAACTGACTTACCGGTCTCCTTCGGGAAGATCACGTTGACGACGCCATCGGGAACTCCTGCTCGCTGCAAGATGTCGACGACAGCGAGAGCGGTCAGTGGTGTCTCAGTGGCAGGCTTCAAGATGGTGGTGCAACCTGCAGCAAGAGCCGGACCGATCTTTCGCGTCGCCATCGCAGCAGGGAAGTTCCATGGTGTGATGAGAAGTGAGACACCGATTGGTTGATGTGTGACTAGGAACTTCTTATCTCCAGATGGAGCGTCGCGGTACTCACCATTGATGCGGACTGCTTCCTCGGCGAACCAACGGAAGAACTCGGCAGCGTAGATGATCTCATTGCGTGCATCAGTGAAGATCTTTCCGTTCTCCTTGACGATGATCGTTGCGAGTTGGTCTGCCTCTGCGACCATGATCTCGAATGCCTTGCGTAGCATCTCGGCTCGCACACGAGGTGCGGTCTTCGACCATGACTTCTGAGCGGAGTAGGCGGCATCGACTGCCATCTCCACTTCCTTCTCGCCAGCGAGTGCGATCTCTGCGATCGTCGATTCATCACTCGGATCCGTCACCGCAAGTCGCTCTGGTGCAGAGATCCAATTGCCGCCAATGAAGAGGTCTGATCGATAGCTCATAGGCTCAAGCATAAAGGGGAGTAGATTTCGATTATGTCCCGAAGCGAAGTGACCGAAAAACTCGGTCGGCTCAAGGCGCTACTCAAAGAGCGAGACCTCGACGCCATCATCACTGTCGACGCTGATGCGATCTCAGGAGCGAAGGGGCGGGCTCGACTGGATCAATTGGCAGCGAGTGTGAAGGCGACAGGTGGAAGGACACCCGGTGCATCACGAGTCCATCCATCGAAGATAACAAGTGAGAAATGCACCATCGCTCCAGCAGTGACTGAGGAACTCAACATCTGGGCAGAGAGACTCGGCGTCGCAGCAAGGATATGAAGCTCAACCTCAAGAACATCTCCTCCTTCGCCATCATCTCAGCTGGCGTTGCCCTCGCCTTTCTCATCAACTCACTTCAAGGTGCCATCTCGCCTCTCTTCCTCTCGATGCTCTTCGGTCTCTTGATCACCAACACCATCGGTTGGAACGAGAAGGAGGCGATGAACTTCGCCGCAAAACGCTGTCTTCGTCTTGGAGTAGTCCTTCTAGGTTTCCAGATCTCCTTCGATCAATTCGTCGATGTTGGCTTGAAGGGTCTTCTTGCTGTCGCCGTCGTCGTGGTCGTCGTCTTCTCCGGAACACGGCTCATCACTCGTCGGCTTGGCCTCTCGCACTCCCTCTCCACCTTCATCGCAGGTGGCTTTGCGATCTGTGGCGCTACAGCGATTGCAGCGATCTCTGCGACTCTTCTCAAGGGCAAGAGTGCTGAAGAACAGAAGGAGGTCAATCGCGATCTCTCCTATGCGGTTGCCATCGTTGCTCTCTGCGGCACTCTCTCCGTATTCGTACTTCCTCTTGTAGCCCGCTTGCTCGGCCTTACCGATTCGGCAACAGGGGCATGGATCGGGGCAGCCGTTCACGATGTCGGCCAAGTTGTAGCGACTGCATCACTCGTCTCAGATGAGGCGATTGAGTCATCAATCATCGTGAAGCTAAGTCGCGTCGTCATGCTGATTCCGCTCGTCATCTTTCTTACCCACGAAGCCTCGAAAGCACTGAGTCGCAAAGGTTCTGCCGAGAAGATCTCACTCCGGTCGACAGGTCCCGTCTTCGTAATTGGATTCATCGTCGTTGCGATCCTGGCGAATACCCTCTCTCTCGACCCCGTCATCATCGATGCAGGAAATGAAGGTTCAAAGATCTTCCTATCGATCGGACTTTTCGCAATGGGTCTTGGCGTGAAGTGGAAGTCGATCTCACGACTCGGATCACGTCCCTTGGTAGCCGGCGTATCTCTCTGGCTCCTTTCTGCTAGCTTCGCATTAGCAGTGATCATCCTCTTCGGGTTTTGATCCCACCAGCCCTTTCTTGACAGATACGCTCGCATCATGGAAATGGTCTCTCGTGAAGTGAATCTCGAGGACTTCGCCATCGTGCAACGGATCGTCGATGCTCATCAGCTCTCTCTTCATCCGAGCGAAAAGCGATTCGGTGAGGCTGAGGCACGGCAGGTTATCCATGGTTTCTTTGAGCCTGCTATTACACGCTTCATCAAGCGGGTGGAGAGTGATGATTGGGAGTCCTTCCTCACCATCAATCCTGATATCTCTCGTTCACGCCTTTATGTGGATCTATATGTCGTCCCTGGCAGTGGATTGCTGGAGAGCGTTCTTAGCACGGCACTCACGCTCGCTCGTCAAGAGCACCCGGGGTTTCGACTATGGCTCGGAGTCCATTCGAAGGATCTGGCGTACCAAAACCTGTTGGAGAGGCGCGGCTTCTCATTGCTTCGAAGGTACTGGACTATGGAACTCTCACTCGAGGGAGTCACAAAAGGTGCTCCACAGGGAGATGTCGAGATCCGAGAAGTGGACCTCAGCGATGACGATGATGTCCATACTTATTGGAGCGTCCATCAGGACTCATTCAGCAAGCACTTTGGTTTCATGCCACGTGAATTCTCACCGTGGAAGGAGATGGTCCGTCGAGACGGCACCGAGGTCAACATGAAAGTCTGGTTGCTCGAAGTCGACGGGAGAGAGGTCGGATTCGTTGATTGTGATGATTCTCTGATCCACGAAGGGTGTGGATTCGTCTCTGGGCTTGGCGTCCGTCAGGAGTTTCATGGACGGGGCTTTGGTGAGATCCTGCTGCGACATGCGATCAACTACTCTCTTGAATCAGGACTAGAGAAAGTTGTGCTCAGCGTCGATACCGGAAATGAGAGTGGTGCACTTCGTCTCTACGAGAAGGTCGGCATGAAGCCGATCTCTGAATCGCACCATTATGAGAACATGAATTGGGCTGATGAGGCAAGATCATCGTGATCTCGTGGCAGATGGTGAGCCATGATGAAACTGGGGCTCTTCCATTCTTCACCGATCTCCACACCAATGGTCAGGATGAGATCGACCTCCTGACCGCAGCCTCAGTGGAAGAAATTCATGTTTTGGGACGAGCTCTCTACCGCCAAGGGACGATTGCGTACCAGCCCTCACTGATAACCGCCCCCATCGATCAAACTCTCAATGCCATCTCTCTCATCGAATCAGCGCGGAGAGAGCGTGGGGATGATGAAGCGGAGATCCTTGGCATTCACTTGGAAGGACCATTCCTCTCACCAGAGATGGCAGGTGCACATCCAAGAGAGTTCCTACGTCTGCCGGATAAGGAATTGATCTCACGCTATCTTGCTGCGGGAACCATCTCTATGGTGACGATTGCACCGGAACTTCCAGGAGCGATGGAGATGATCTCGTTCTTGAAGGCGATGGGAGTAAAGGTCTCACTCGGACATAGCAGCGCTGATCGTGAGGTTGCTCGAAAGGCTTTTTCGTTCGGAGCGACATTCGTCACGCATATCTACAACCGACTCTCATCCGATCTTGTTGAAGTTGCGCTGAATGAGAGCGAGGCAACGTTGATGTTGATCGCAGATGGATCCCATGTCACGGGCGATCGAATCGTTGACCTCTTCGAGCGAGCGGGGGAGCGGGTCGTCGCGACGACGGATTCGATCTCCATCAAGAACCTTGGCGATCACGAGGTAGTGATTCGAGATGGGGCTGCGTTCAGAACCGACGGCACGAAGGCTGGGTCCATCGCGACGATGAGAAGTCTTTGGGAACGGATCGCCACTCTCGTCAATCCTGAGAGTGCGACCGCTGCCTGTGGGGCGCGGCCTGCAACCCTGATGGGCCGACCAGAGTTGGCCACCCTCGAATTCGGCTATCCAGCCCAACGGGCTTTTACCACCTGAGAGCCGGTACGGGACCCGGATTTCCGTTTCGACACGCCCTCGCCTAAACTCACCCTCTGCCCTGAACCAGGGCGGCAAAAGCCGGAAAGCTCCCGCCAAAGTCCCAAAAGACTGAAAAGAAGATTGTGTAGGTAACGCTTGGCCAAAAAAGACGGCGCCATCGAAATCGAAGGCGTTGTGGCAGAAGCGCTCCCTAACGCGATGTTCCGCGTGGAGTTGACCAATGGGCATGTTGTGCTGGCACACATCTCCGGGAAGATGCGAAAGAACTACATCCGCATCCTTCCGCAGGACCGTGTGATCGTGGAACTTAGCCCGTACGACCTCACACGAGGTCGTATCACCTACCGCTACAAGTAATTGTGCGGTCAGGTAACGCCAGGACGTTGTAAGAGGGAGAAGGAATCGTGAAGGTAAAGCCAAGCGTGAAGAAGATCTGCGACAAGTGCAAGGTCATCCGTCGCAACGGTCGCGTCATGGTCATCTGCGACAACCTTCGCCACAAGCAGCGTCAAGGTTAGTAAGAACTTCATAGCAAGCACGCGTGATGCGACAGGCGAAAGCCTGACCTCCCGTCCGAAAGCGGGAGCCGAAGAGAACTTCGGATGCATTGCGGAGGACTTTCGGTTGAGTAAGAGAAGGCAAACATGGCCCGTCTAGTTGGTGTCGACCTGCCGCGCGAAAAGCGCCTTGAGGTCGCACTCACCTATATCTTCGGGATCGGACCGACCAGAGCAGATGAAACGCTCAAGGCGACCGGTATCTCTCCCGACATCCGCGTGAAGGACCTTCAGGAACCGGATCTCATCAAGCTCCGTGAGTTCATCGAAGGTAACTACAAGATCGAAGGTGATCTCCGTCGTGAGATCGCAGCTGACATCCGCCGTAAGGTCGAGATTCAGTGCTACCAAGGAATTCGCCACCGCAAGAAGCTCCCAGTCCGCGGTCAGCGCACACATACCAATGCAAGAACCCGCAAGGGACCACGCGTCGCTATTGCTGGTAAGAAGAAGGAGACCAAGTAATGGCAACTGCTAAGCCCGCCGCGAAGGCCGCTGCAAAGCCTGCAGCGAAGAAGGCAAAGGCGCGTAAGAAGGAGAAGAAGAACATCTCCTTCGGCCACGCCCACATCAAGTCCACCTTCAACAACACCATCGTCTCCATCACCGATCCGACCGGTGCGGTCCTTGCTTGGGCCTCTTCCGGTGGCGTCGGATTCAAGGGTTCACGTAAGTCGACCCCGTTCGCCGCAGGTCTCGCTGCTGAAGCAGCAGCCAAGAAGGCGCAGGAGCATGGCGTCCGCAAGGTCGATGTATTCGTCAAGGGACCAGGTTCTGGTCGCGAGACTGCTATCCGTTCCCTACAAGCAGCCGGACTCGAGGTTGGTTCCATCTCTGATGTGACACCAGCCGCGCATAACGGTTGCCGCCCACCGAAACCACGACGAGTCTAAGGAGGAGAGAGAAATGGCTCGATATACCGGCGCAGATTGCAAGCGTTGCCGACGCGAGAAAGTGAAGCTCTTCCTGAAGGGCTCGAAGTGCGATGGACCGAAGTGTCCGATCGAATCACGTCCATACCCACCAGGGCAGCATGGTCGTGCCCGTGCGAAGGAGTCCGAGTACCTACTCCAGATGCGCGAGAAGCAGAAGTGCGCTCGCATCTACGGTGTGCTCGAGAAGCAGTTCCGCGGTTACTACACCGAGGCATCACGTCTCGCTGGTAAGACCGGTGACAACTTGCTCATCCTCCTTGAGACCCGTCTCGACAATGTCGTCTATCGCGCAGGCTTCGCAAAGAGCCGCGATATGGCGCGCCAACTCGTACGCCATGGCCACTTCTTGGTCAACGGCAAGAAGGTCGACATCCCGTCCTATCGAGTGAGCGCATTCGACATCATCGATCTCCACAAGGATTCACATGACCTCACACCATTCATCGTCGCAAGCGCTGAGTTCGGTGAGAAGTCGGTCCCATCCTGGATCGAGGTGGTCGCATCCCAGATGCGGATCATCGTCCACTCACTACCTAATCGATCGATCATCGATACCCAGGTACAAGAGCAGCTGATCGTCGAGTTGTACTCGAAGTAAGCCTTTCTGGGCCTCGTCATGGGGCCCAGGACAAGTCAATACAAGTTTGAAAAACTGAAGAACGGCAGACAAAGACGGATATCAAATAGTGGGTATCCCAAGAAAACAGGAGGAAGCACGTGCTCATTGCACAACGTCCAGTCCTTACCGAGGAAGTAGTAAGCGAGTACCGCTCACGGTTCATCATCGAACCGCTTGAGCCAGGTTTCGGCTACACACTTGGTAACTCGCTCCGCCGAACCTTGCTCTCATCGATCCCAGGCGCTGCTGTAACAAGCATCCGCGTGGCCGGTGCCCTCCATGAGTTCACCACCCTTGATGGCGTGAAGGAGGATCTCACCGAGATCGTCCTCAACATCAAGAACCTCGTCTTCTCATCGACAAGCGATGAGCCAGTGATCGCCTACATCCGCAAGAACGGTGAAGGTGTCGTCACAGGTAAGGATGTCGGTGTCCCTGCGGGCGTCGAGGTCCACAATCCAGAGCAACAGATCGCCACACTCAACGGCAAGGCGAACCTCGAGATCGAACTCACCATCGAGCGCGGTCGCGGTTATGTCTCTGCTGTCCAGAACAAGGCGATCGGCGCTGAGATCGGTCGTATCCCAGTCGATTCCATCTACTCACCAGTGCTTCGCGTGACCTACAAGGTGGAAGCAACTCGTGTCGAGCAGCGCACCGACTTCGACAAGTTGATCCTCGATGTCGAGACGAAGAAGTCGATGCTCCCACGCGATGCGATGGCATCTGCTGGAACCACTCTCGTCTCACTCTTCGGTCTCGCACGCGAACTCAATGAGACTGCTGAGGGAATCGACCTTGGACCATCACTTCAGGATCAGGCGCTCGCCGCAGATCTCGCACTTCCGATCGAGGACCTCGATCTGACAGTGCGTTCCTACAACTGCTTGAAGCGTGAAGGGATCCACACCGTCGGTGAATTGATCGTCCGCTCTGAGGCAGATCTAATGGATATCCGTAACTTCGGATCGAAGTCGATCGACGAGGTAAAGGCCAAGCTTCACTCCATGGGCATGCAGCTCAAGGACAGCCCAGCCGGATTCGATGTCACAAAGCACGCCAACTACGGCGCTGAGTCCGAAGAGTAAAGAAGAGAAGTCAGGATAAAAGGAGCGCATCATGCCAAGACCATCGAAAGGCCCCCGTCTCGGAGCCGGCCCTTCACACGAGCGGCTATTGCTTCGCACCCTTGCTGAGCAACTCTTCGAGCACGGCAAGATCACCACGACTGAAGCGAAGGCTAAGCGTCTTCGTCCTCTTGCAGAGAAGATGATCACCTCTGCGAAGAAGGGCGATCTTGCGTCACGTCGTCTCGTCATGGCTCAGATCGCGAACAAGACCGTGGTCCATAACCTCTTCACCGAGATCGGTCCACGCTTCGCAAGCCGTAATGGTGGCTACACCCGTATCACCAAGATCGGCCCACGTAAGGGAGACAGCGCACCTATGGCTGTCATCGAACTAGTTTCGGAGTAACCCTCAGAAACTTCCAGATATCTAGATCATGCAAGAGCCCACTCTCACTCCCGAGGGTGGGTTTCTTCGTTTTCGGATCGATTTCTCCTATGACGGGACCAACTTCTCTGGATGGGCAAAACAACGGGATCAACGCACCATCCAAGGTGAGATGGAATCTGCTCTGGACCCACTGACCCGTAACCCCATCGCCTTACAAGTCGCGGGCCGCACCGATGCTGGCGTCCATGCGACGGCACAAGTCGCTCACTTCGACATTCCCGAACGAGACCATAACGGCATTGAATGGGACGTTGCCGACATCGCCTATCGACTCAATCGGATGCTTACTGAAGAGATCAGAATTCGCAGCATCACACTCGCGCCGAAGTTCTTCCATGCGCGTTTCTCGGCGTTATCTCGTTCCTATGTCTACAAGATCGCCGACGGAGGGCAACTCCTCCCACCGCTTCTCCGTTACGACACTGCAAGTTGGTATAGACCCCTCGACATCGCAGCGATGAGTGGGGCGATTGCACCGCTTCTTGGAGAACACGACTTCGCTGCCTTCTGTAAGGCTCGAATCACTGGAACCACAATTCGCACCCTCAAGGAATTCACCCTCGAGAGAGGCGAAGACAACTTCATCATCGCAAGGATCACCGCTGATGCCTTCTGCCATTCGATGGTTCGTAGCCTCATAGGAGCCGCGGTCTGTGTCGGTGAGGGTCGTTTCAAGCCGTCCTGGATGAAGGAAGTTCTTGATGGAAGAGAACGGATCGGCGAGAGTCTTGTCTTTCCTGCAAGAGGGCTGACCCTTACCGATGTGACTTATCCAAAGGACGAGGATCTTGAAGCTCGCCTAACGATCACGGTTCGACGTCGAGATGAGGAGATGGAAGAGGTAGAAGAGAGTGAATAGCGATGACCTTTTCTTCTACAGCGCGAAGATACTTGGCTGGTTCCTGAAGATCGACAACCTCTTGGTCCTTGGCGTCATCATCACCATCTATCTCTTCTGGAGTAGGCGAACGAAGCTGGCTAAGCGCGCAACAATCGCTCTGGCGCTCTCACTCGCACTCTTCTCCAATCTGGGTCTGAGTTATGCAGCTCTTAGAACCTTAGAAGATACCTACCCGATTCCGACCATCTCTTGCGGTAAGGATTATCAAGGCGTGATCGTCCTTGGTGGTGGCATCAACCCGGGATTGATCCCCGAGCAGAGAGGGCAGACCCAACTCAACGAGGCAGGGGAGAGAATCACCAAGGCGCTCGAGCTTCTCAATAGGTGCCCCGAGTTCAAGGCTCTCTATTCGACCTTCTCTGGATCTCTCCGTCCAGAAGGACTGAGTGAGAGTCAGTCGGCAAGACTCTTCTTCAAGGATCAACGTGTCCCATCTTCACGCCTCATCTTCGAGGATCAATCACGAAATACCTTTGAGAATGCGAAACTCTCACTCGAAGTCGTGGGATCCAAGGAGGGTTGGATCTTGGTCACTTCAGCAAGTCATATGCCACGAGCGATGAAGACATTCGAGCGTTTTGGTTGGGCGGTGACCCCTTTTCCCGTGGACTTTCGGAGTGAGAGTCGAGGGAAGTACCTCGATTTCGCACGAGAGAGCGCCATTCGGAATTGGAACAATGTAATCCATGAGTGGGTCGGGGCTATTGCTTATCGATTGCGAAGCGTCTAGCAATGGGTCATATCGATGTCAGCGGAATCGAGTTCACGCTCTCCGATGGTCGCGTCCTTCTCAATGACGTCTCTTTTCGAGTAGGCGATGGTCAGAAGGCAGCACTCATCGGTCCTAACGGAGCAGGGAAGACCACTCTGATTCGAATGATCTGTGGCGATGTCCAACCCGAAGCAGGGGCGATCTCAATCTCAGGTGGACTCGGTGTCATGCGCCAATTCATTGGACAGGTGCGAGATAAGACGACAGTTCGCGATCTCTTACTTTCCGTCTCGCCAGAGAAAGTACGCATCGTCGCAGCGAAGTTGAAAGAGGCAGAGGCGGCCATGGAGCGCGAACATGGCGAGAGGGAGCAGATGGCATATGCGACCGCCCTCTCCGATTGGGGCGATGCCGGTGGATACGACGCAGAGGTCGTTTGGGATATCTGTTGCACGGAGGCTCTAGGAAAGACCCTTGACGAGGTGGGAGAGCGTGAGGTCAACACTCTCTCAGGTGGAGAGCAGAAGAAGTTGGTCCTTCAAGCGCTATTGCGTGGTCCTGAGGAAGTGCTTATCCTCGATGAACCGGACAATTATCTTGATGTTCCGTCAAAGCGATGGCTGGAGGAGAGACTCAAGGAGAGCCACAAGACGATTCTCTTCATCAGCCATGATCGAGAACTCCTCTCTGCGGTAGCTAATCGAATCATCACGCTGGAACAAGGTGTCACCGGAAATACCTCATGGATTCATGGTTCTGGTTTTGCGACATGGCATGAGGCGCGCAAGGCAAGGAATGCTCGATTTGCTGAATTGATGTTGCGGTGGGAACAAGAGCATGAGCGACTCAAGGAACTAGTCCTAACCCTGCGCAATCAGGCCAAAGGTTCTCCTGACATGGCATCGAAATATCGCGCGATGCAGACTCGACTTCGTAAATTCGAGGAGATAGGACCACCACCAGCACCACCGATTGAACAAGATGTGAAGGTTGGCCTGACAGGTGGTCGCACTGGTGAGCGCGTGATTACCTGTGAGAACCTCTCCATCAATGATCTAACTGAGCCATATTCAGTTGAGATCTTCTATGGCGACCGAGTTGCCATTCTCGGAAAGAACGGAACCGGCAAGTCTCATTTCCTCCGGCTCTTGGGTGGGGACGAATCCATGAGAGTCGAGGGATCTTGGAAGCTTGGTGCGCGCGTGAAGCCAGGTTACTTCGCTCAAACTCATGCTCACCCCGAGTTCATCGGAAAGACTCTACTTGAAATCCTTTGGTCCGAACATTCGTTGCAACTAGGTCCAGCAAAGAGTGTCCTTGGCAGATATGAGTTAGATCAGCAAGCAGAGCAGAAGTTTCAGACACTCTCGGGTGGACAACAAGCCCGCTTCCAGATTCTCTTGCTCGAACTTCAAGGTGCAACGCTTCTCTTGCTCGATGAACCGACTGATAACTTGGATCTCGCTTCAGCCGAAGCGCTAGAAAAAGCGCTAGGTTTCTATCAAGGCACAGTGTTGGCAGTGACTCATGATCGTTGGTTCACCAAGGGCTTCTCACGGTACCTGGTCTTTGGGGGTGACAGAAAGGTCTTCGAGAGCACTGAGCCCGTCTGGGAGTACTAGCGAGCCAACTTCGAGTGCCACCTGGGGCCTTTCCTAGTAGCCTTGGAGTAGAAACTATCGGGGGATAGCAGATTCCATTGATTACAAGACAAGCCCTGTCGGCACTCTCTCGTCGAATCAGAGTAACGCTTGCCTTTGCGCTATTGCCCCTTGTCGCTATTGGTGCACCGACGCCTGTGCAGGCTTCGACTACGCCAAACTTCACTTTCAACGTAAAGGGTTTCGACGGTGCCCCACTTGCTGGAGCTACAGTCGGAGTGAACTATGACCTCAATGGCGTTTACAAGTATGAGTCTGCGACGTCACAGGCAAACGGTGTAGCTGCATTTTCATTGCCAGTTGGTGCGACAGGTCTCTACTACTTCGCCAACCCTCCTGCAAATGACACTCAAAACGCATTGATCTTCACTGATCGATGGATGGGCGTCAACTTTCAATTGAGCGAGCAAAGTCGGGAGATCAAGTTTGGCAAGAGTGACTTGCGTCTTGTTGTTATGGCAAACGATGGAACAACTCAAGTCGAAAGCTCTTGGTTGTTCCTTCGATCATCATTCAAGGGAGGAGGTTTCCCAACGCTTCGTCCTGGACCAATCAATCTGAGTCTCCAGGACCTGTACAGCAAAGGCGTCACTCTTGAGAGTATTCAAATCTGGCGAAATCGGATGGATGGCACAAATCTCACAGGAGATGAACTTAACGACTTTCCATGGACCTTTGGGGTCTCCAGGGATGCAAATGGCGTCTTTAGGGTCTACACAGATGCCAAGAAATCCACGGAAGTACCCAAGTTGGGCTCTGCATCAATCTTGAAGTTTGCCGCGCCAAATATTAAGGTTAAGTTGAAGAACGCCGACGGTACCGATTATCGATTCCCGGGATATGAGACTCAAGGGGCCAATGCAGTAGCACCTGGATATCTCCAGGTCTATCTGGTCAATGAAGCCGGCGAGAGCATCGCTGACGGCAGCAACCCAGGTGAGGAGAGTTATTCTCAACCGAAACTCTCAGGTGAAGCTATGGCTCTCATTGGTGGAGGGCGAGCGGGCAGATATGTCGTTCAATATGAGAACGATGGTATGTGGACCTTTCCAACCATGCGAAAGTACATCTACATCGACTCGGCTGGGGCACTCTCGCAGAGCCCCTCAGGACCTTTTCTCAATCGAGCAATTCACGAAATTGACTTCACGATAGATCCGAGTCGGATCTTCAAGTACAAGAACCTTGATGAGGAAGGTAGCCTCGTCGCAGGAAGCATCTCCTTTTCGGGTAAGTCACAAGGTGAGAAGTTTTGGACCTACACAAATAGCGGGCGAGGCCTGATCCAACTTCCGAATGACATCTACGATCTGACAGTTCACGCTGAGGGAGGCGCCCCGTACACCTTTGCTTTGGACTTTAGGACTTCAGCGATAACTCTGACGTCAAGTGCTGGTTCTGTGATCGCCGTGGGCCAAAGCGATAGCGCCTATCCACTTGTCCCTCCGGCCTCTAATGTGAAGTTCAGGGCAGTGGATGAATCTGACTCGAACATTGCGTTCTCTGCGCACTTTAGTGTTTACAAGTTCGTAGGCGATGAGGATCAGTATGTGGCTGGAAATGCGACCGGCAACTTCTACCTACCGGACGGAACTAACTACTTCTTGGGTGTCTATCCAAATGAGGAATCAGAAGCGGCTACATTCCAGTCTCGTCAGATTTCGTTCCGTGTCGTAAATGGAATTGCTCAGCTAGAGAGTGTCACAGCAGTGGGGGGTATTCACCGCATCCCCGTGAAGCGACCTAACTTCAAATTCACTCTCATAAATCCGATTGACTCATCCTCCATCTCCGGTTGGGTGCTGGCCTGTCTGAGCTCGACGGGCAAGGAGAAAAGGAAGTGCGTTGGTGGCGGGGCTAACGCGACGTCTGGTGGCGCGATCTTCCTCTCTGATGGGACATACGAGGTCTTCGCTGAACCTGAAGGTAACACTTCACTCTCACGCAAGTCCTTCCAAGTGACAGTCGCTCAAGGCTTGGTAACTTCATCTCAATTCTCAACGGTCGCAGGGAAGCTGCAAATTATCTTTGATCGGCCAAATGTCTCCGGCTATTTTCACTCAGCAATAACTGACACACGCGTTGTATTGGGAGATGCTGGAACTCCCTACGGATTGAGCGTTCAGCTTCAACGCCTTGGCGAGGGCAACAATTGGGAATGGACGAAGTATTCTTCGTGGAACTCCAGTTCACGGTTTGGATTCTCCATAGCTGAGGCAGGTCAGTATCGAATCCTTGTTGAACCGTATGGATCTGATGACTTGGTTCGCTCCGTATCACAGTCTTTCTGGGTCAATCAAAGCCTCAACGTCGCAACGACACAGAATGGCGTCTATGGCTCCTCGATCGACAACTTCGTCGTCAAGGTTGAGACTCCTAATGTGACTCTGCGGGTGGTCAATGATGAGAATGGAAGTCCCCTTCCAAATTCATACATGCAGATCTATGAATCTTCCGCAAGCGGTATGACTTATCTCTCACACATCAATCAATCTCAGGTGACTCCGGCTCTTTTCAAAGTACGACTTGCAGACGGAAGTTATGAAGTTCAAGTTTCTCCGCCCTCGGATGATGAAGGCGGTGCACCTGCCGAAGGATTGGTCCGTCAGAATTTCAACCTTACTGTGAGCAATGGCGTTGCGAGTGCGACACTTGGCTCGCAAGCGATGATTCGCGATACCTCTTCCGCGGTCGTATTGCGGATGCCGAAAGGCAATCTCCGTGGGACAGTAGTCGATCTTGCGGGGAGACCAGCCGTCTGTAATGACCCCTCTAGTGATTCGAAGTCTGGACGATGGCGATATGTGAATTTGCAGCTACAGCAGTTGGTCGCCGATAAAGGGTCATCTTGGCAGTATTCGCGTTGGATAGGCATGAACTGCTCCACTGCGAAGTTTTCTGAGCAGATCAACGCACCGGGGACCTACCGGATCCTTCTTGAGCCACAAGACTTCCGAGAAGAGAGCACGAGTTATTCTGATTCCTTTGTCGTAACTGAGACCAGCATCGCAACCCGTCAGGTGATTGACCTTGGAAATGTCTCGTTAGGTAGACCGAGCATACGCATCGCGGTCACACCAAATTCACCAGATAGCCGACTCACCAACGCAAGTATCTATGTCTACAGTGATGAAGGCGGCTTCTATGCAAGTACCGGAAGTCTGGGAGTCGCAAGCCTTACATTCCCAAAGGCTGGTGAGTACACGCTAGAGGTACACCCATCATGGGAGGCTAGAAATCAAGGTTCAACAAGGAGCCGGTACACCGCTGTAGCGAGCCAAGATTCCAATGGTCGAATCACTGCGGTAATCACCCCTGGCACAGGAGTGACAATGGTTCCAAGTGAATCCCTGACGGTGTTGCGTTTGGGTATTCCTAATCTCAAGGGAACCGTGCATGCCCCAGATTCGCAAGCCGCAATCATTCGATCTTCGCAGGTCATTCCTATTGAATCGGGTTCGCAACGCGAATTGTGGGATTACTCAACAAGCACAGATGACTTTGGACGCTGGTCCATGTCCCTACCAGAGGGACGATATGAGTTAGTCGCAAAGACCCCCTGGGGATCAGCCGACTATGGCAACAGCGCAAGGATAGGAATCGTCTCAGTAGATTCACTCGGCGCGGTCACTTTGAGCGGTGCTGCGGCAGACTCTCGAACAGCTTTGGCCTTCAACATTCCACTTTCTCTCCCACGATGGAAAGGTCAAGTCTTTGAGCCCACAGTCGGGGGTGTTCAGAGTCAAGTCCCGATTCAATATCCATGGCTGTGTTTGATGACAAACGATCGTTGGACGTGCACCTCTGGAGATCGGAACGGTCGCTGGGCGATCACTCCTGATTTCGAATTCTCGGACTTCTCGACGAACTCGTACTTGGAAGTCTTTGATCGCTATGGCAGGTTCCCATTGTTGCGATATCGGGGTAAAGACGCCGTTTCGACCGCTCTGGGAGGAGTCACCAATCAGTCCGTGCGACTCAATATGCGTTCGACAAATGTTGAGGTGGTAGTGCGTGCAGGTGGAACTTTGGTCGAGAATGCCTGGGTCTCCATCGATAGGTCACGGTTTGGTGGTGAATATCTCGGGAGTTCAAGCACGGGAGCGACTGGTATCGCAAAATTCGTTCTGGACAGCCTGACGGAATCGATCACCGTCCATGTCGACCCAAGCGGTCAAGGAGACTTCGGACTTGACTATGTGCGGACTGTAAGGACTGTCTCCGGAACATCAGGGGAGACGCTGACGGTTGAGATCTCGCTCGATTCTCCGAATTTCAGAGGCGTTGTGAGAGAACCGAACGACAATCCATCCTTAGGCGCAGCAGCTGCAAATTCATGGATCAATGCTTATGAGCAGTCAAAGGGTGTCTGGGGTGGGGGCGCAAGTACCGACAGCCTTGGTCGATTCGCGATGAATTTCGAGCGTCCCAGCGACGGCACTACGACATATGAGTACACGTTGACTGCATACCCATCATGGCAGACGACTAGTGATGTGACTTTCAGCCGTTATACCGTGGTCGTTCCTGCAACGGGTGCTATTTCCATCTATCCGAAGGGCCAGATCAACTCGATCGTTCCTGTTGAGACCATCACCGGGCGTACTCATTACACGATCTCGCTTGGTGAACCGTCAGTGACGGGAATCGTGGTTGCTCCTGACAGTTCTCCCGTGACCGATAGCTATGTCTTGCCCATTGAGAGTGAGCAGAAGCGTTGGTACTGGGAAAACGGTCAGAATTCACGAGCTGAAGGCAAGTTCAATTTGAGTTTGCCTGACGGTACCTACTTCATCCAGGCGAAGCGACCGTGGCATCTACGTGAACTTGCAGATTCTCAGTTATGTCCGGTGACCATCACCAATCAGCAAGTTTCGAATCACGGAGCTAGTTGCGAGGATGGGACTTCGTCAACGACCAAGATCCGATTGACCCTTCGTGAACCCAATGTGAAGTTCCGCCTCGTCGACTCGACTAATCAACCAGTGAGGGATGCCTATGTAGGAATTGGATTTGGGAATTGGCACACCTGGTCCTACTCCGGTGAGACTGGGACGGTCTCTGCATATATTGATTCAGACGCGATCGCCCTCCTCAACCCTTGGTACACGGAGACCAACATCGCCTTCCATATCTGGGTCAACCCGCCATGGGGATCTTCGGCGATCGACATGGTGTCGTGGAGTTGTAGATCTGATGATGACACCAAACCCATCTGTGCTCAGCTGCCAGATGTGACACGCGGAATTGCCTATCCGCAAGCGAATTATGGTGACATTCAAGTGCTTGGCTCAAACACGCGTATCAAGGTAACGAAACCTGCGACCGGTGAATCTGCCACCGCATATACCTGGGTACATGTCTATGAGTTGGTGGATGGGTGTACAGGTTGCCAAAACTGGGTGGGCGGTTCTTATGTGACTTCATCTGGCGAGGCAAAGTTCCGGTTGAGTGAGGATGCCAACAAGCGGTTCGGAGTAGGAGTCTGGCCTTCCTGGGAGGATAGGAATGATTTCGCCCACAAGATCCACGACAACAATGGTTTGGGATACACGCGTGCGCAGCTCAACTCTCTCTCGTTCTCTCTAGGTGCCCCGAATCTCTTCTTGAGGGTGTTTGCTCCAGGTGGTCTCTTGCCAAGCAAATATGCATATGTGTCGATCGATATCGTGGACTCTGAGACGACGCAATTGATCAATGGTTATCGTGGGATGCAGTTAGACCAAAACGGTCGCGGCGGCGTGCTCCTGGATCCTTCAAAGACTTATCGCATCTCCATCTACCCTGGCAACGGGCAGGTCGGTTCAACGACGCAATGCATTGTTCGGACTGATGTCGCTGGCAACGTGACTGCAGATAGCAGTAAGTGTTGGGGCGCGACGGTCTCATCGACGACGCTACAGCTGAATTTGAGTTCAGGAAATGTTCGTGGAACAGTGAAGAACTCATCAGGTCAAACTCTCCCTGGAGTCATTGTCTATGCAAATTATCAAGAGACCTTGACTTCGTCCGTTGTGGCAACGAGCGATAGTTCTGGCGTCTTTGGTCTTGAGTTGGGCTCAGACAAGAACTGGACGATTACATTCATTCCCTTGACGACTGACGGTTCTGTCTCTCCATATCTCACCGATACACGGTCTGTCACAAGCGCTGAGATTCAAGCAGCACAGAGCGCTTCACCTCCCACTCAGATCAATCTCGGAGATATCTCATTAGCAACTCGCCCTTGACCATCAGGCGTTTAGCCCAGATTTTGATCTTCGCTTTTTCCTTTGCCTTGCCTGCGCCCGCGTTCGCCAATCTGCCTACTGCGCCGGGGAGCGTGACAGTAACCTCGACATCAGTCGCGGGCACCTTGCTCAATGAAGCGCGAGCAAGGGTCTCTTGGACTGCCGTCAATGATGCGATCGGCTATGTCGTCCGTTATCGAGCAGGAACTGACTCCACAACCGTCGTCTATGTGAACACACCGACAGGCAATCAAGCTCAAATTCAGGGCCTCACCGGTGGTCGCAGTTACAACTTCACTGTCTCCTCATACAACGCAACTGGTGAACGTGCCGCTGAGTCGATCACCTTCACGCCGGTATCTGTCCCAGCCGCACCCACAGTTGAATCCATAGAGGAGGGAGTCCGACAAGTGACTCTCAAGTGGAACGCTGCCGCAACGAGCGAGACCGGCGGTTCCGCCCTGACCGGCTACTACATCGAATCCGATCAAGGACAGAAGGAAACCGTCAGCGCCACGACAACAGAAAGAACCATCACCGGTCTAACGAATGGAAGTACACACACCTTCACCATAAAGGCGATCAATAGTTTGGGATTCTCCTCGGGTACTGCTTTCGAGCAAGTGACCGTCTTCAATGTTCCTGGCACCCCTTCAGGGGTGACCCTGACTGGCGACGGTCGTACGCTCACCTCGACATGGAGTGCGCCCACCTCCGATGGAGGTAGTCCTGTTACCGGTTACTCCGTCGCTCTCATCAGAACCACCGATAATGTCCAAGTCGATAGCGCAACGACGAACTCGACCACCCGAACTGCAACTTTCAACAACGTCGCAAATGGAACCTATCAAGCGAAGGTGCTCGCAACGAATTTGGTAGGAGATGGCAGTCAGTCAACCGCATCAAGTGACCTGGCCGTATCAGTCTCCACACAACTTGCTGACAACACCCCAGTCTTCGCTCCCAGCAATGTCAGAACAATTCAAGTTGATGGAACCCTGTCCTTTGTGGTTTCAGCACCATCAGGAGAGACACCAACTGTCACTGTTGCCGCTTCACCGGCGAACGCCTGCACTCTTCAAGGGAGTGTCATCACCGCAGTCTTTGGTGGAACGTGTGATGTGCGCGCCACAGTCCGTTCTTCCGGGAACTTCGCTAGCGGCGACACAACGATCACGCTCACTATCTCGAAGTTGAGTCAGAGCATCACTTTCCCAACTATCGCAGATCAGAGTGGAACCGGGACAGTCGCGCTGAATGCAACCGCGTCATCAGGATTCGCACCGGTCTATAGCGCATCGGGTGATTGCACGCTCTCGGGAAGCACTCTCACGACTCAGGTGGGCACGTGCACTGTTGTCGCGGATCAAGGTGGGAATGCGAAATACGCCGCTGCCCTCAGTGTGAGTAGAACATTTCGCATAACTGTCGCCTCCTCGGGTGGATCTTTCTTCGGCGGCGGCGGTGGTGGTGCAGTGGTTCCACGTTTAGATACCTCGACAGCGAATGAACCTGTAGCCGTATTGATGCAGCCTTCGGGAGCGCTGGTGGGTGAGGAGATATCAAGTGAGGAGTTTTGTTTCTCAATCAGAAACCGGATTGCCAGTGACGTTCAATCTAATGCTGATCGATGCGGTCGTGGTAGCACGACATTCGAATTCACACTGAAGGAAGGTGAGTATCAAGTTGCAATCGTCGATCGTGAGAAGAAGCGATCCAACGTCAACTACTCCATGAGTATTTCTAAAGGAGAGGTGGCGATCCCTTCCTCAACCTATCTCATCGAGTCGAAGCGGTTCCTGCTCCGTGTGGGAGCGCTTCTACCCGTCGAGACGAAGAGCGCCCTCATCGTCGAAACGAAGACTGTGGTCCTTCCGGTCGAGACTAAGACCTCCAGCTCTCTTGAAACCTCCACATCTGTAAGCAAGCCTTCCACTTCCGATTCCAAGACTGTCGAACCATCGACCACTTCGAGCGGGACAGCTTCGACCCAATCGAAACCAAAGATCACTACGGTTACGAAAGTCTCTTCGACGCTACCTGTCGTGAAGAATCCAATCTTCCAGACCCAACCCTCCGCAAAGAAGGTGAGTCGAGTCGGACTCATAGAGGGAAAGAGTGAGTTACAGACCTCGAAGTCCCAACCGCTACAACTTCGTATCCCAATCTCAAGTCGATCGGCAGTCATCACGATCAAGGTCAAGCTGGAAGGCAAACCGGCGGTGACGCTCATCAATGAGCGCAAGGTGAAGAAGGGCAACTTCGACTCTCAATTGATTCAGTTTAAGAAGATAGGCAATTACTCCATCACGGTTACGGTAGGAAAGAAGAAGTCCACATTAGCTCTCAAGGTGAGGAAGTAAGATTTTGGAGCTAGGAATCGAAGCCCAACCCGAATCGATCCAATAGCTTCAACCAAGGATTCCTCTTGCCGGTGAGGTCTGCTCTCATCAAGGACCATTGTGTGAGCCTGATGAAGATGAATCGAAGTGGCTCTGGTGGGAATGGGAATGGTTTCTTCCGAACCATCTCAAGGCGAGTTCGCTCTGAATCGATGTCATCAAGGAGATCGAGCATCACTTCAGCACCGAATCGAGTCGCTCCAACTCCAAGTCCAGTGAAACCAAGGACGTAAGCGACCTTCTCATCCATGGCAGTGCCCCAGAATGGAGAGAATCTGGAGCAGGTATCGATCGCTCCTCCCCAACCATGGGTGAATTTGATCCCTTCAAGTTGTGGGAAAGTCTTCAAGAAATCTCGTGCGAGTCGAGCGTAGGTCTCGGGTTCATCTTCGTATTCAGGACTAACTTCGCCGCGGAAGTTATAGATTGCGTCGTAGCCACCCCAGAGAATCTCATTCTCCTTTGTGAGCCGGTAGTAGTGGAATTGATTTCCAGCCTCAGAGAGTCCTTCGCGGCCTGCCCATCCAATCGACTCCATCTGTTCCGAAGTGAGTGGTTCGGTCACCAATTGGAAGTCGTAGACCGGAACGACGTACTTGCTCGTCCCTGGAAGGAGCGAGTCGTAGACATTGGTCGCGAGGGCGACTCGGTCGGCATGGACCTTTCCGTAAGGCGTAGAGAGAATGACGTCATCGCCATCATCTTCGATCTCTTCGACTGGACTATGTTCATAGATGACGACACCAAGTTTGAGACAGGCCCGCTCCAAGCCCCAAACCAATCGGGCGGGGTCGACGAGCGCAGTTCCATCCTCGTCCCAAAGCGCACCGAGATAGATAGGGGAGTTGACTCGAGCGCGCACCTCGTCAGCCGTTAGGACTTCGACCTCGTCGCCGTAGGAGTTTCGAAGCTCTGCCTCGCGCTTGAGTTCTTCGACTTCCCAGGGCTTCGTCGCGACTTTCAGTTCGCCCGTTCGCTCCCAACCACAATCGATCCCGTACTTCTCTATGGTCTTCTCGATGGCGCGGAAATTCTCACGGCCGAGTCGCTCGACCGCCTCCATCTCATCTTTGAATCGGTTGTATCCATTGATGAATCCGTGGGTGAGAGAGGAATTGCAAAATCCTCCGTTACGTCCCGAGGCACCCGCACCCGTTTCTTTGGCTTCCAAGATCACCACGTGACGATTCGGATCACGTTCCTTTGCGATCAGTGCGGTCCAGAGTCCGGTGTATCCCGCTCCAACGATGCAGAGGTCTGCTTCGATCTCTTCAACGAGGGCAGGACGAGACTCGGGTTCGAGTGGATCGGAATCAAGCCAGTAGAGAGCTGGCTGCATGTGCATAAGATGCTTGAGAACCTTGGGGTCGATGGAAACCATCGTCGATCCGGCCTAGCCGGTTTCACCCCTTTGTCTATAACACGGTCGACCCGGGTCCTCCGGAATCAAACCCCACTTCGCAGATCTTCATCTAGCAATCTGTTTTTCGAAGTAGTGAGTGG